>Ga0163148_10002484_pt1 | contig 21907 bp, 25 predicted proteins | sample OliLakLV19MP7P2_FD_148606 | JGI IMG/M metagenome (GOLD analysis project Ga0163148, IMG submission 148606) | Freshwater microbial mat bacterial communities from Lake Vanda, McMurdo Dry Valleys, Antarctica- Oligotrophic Lake LV.19.MP7.P2 | ecosystem: Environmental > Aquatic > Freshwater > Lake >...
CTCCAAGAAAAGGAAGAAGTGATGAAGGTCCTCAAGAAGATCACGACCGTCGGCGGGTTGAAGGCGCTCGCCGCCGCCCCGACGTACCACGCCAAGGGAGACCGGTTCGAGGCCATCCCACACGCCCGCCTGATCTCCGCGTTGCGGGCCGCCATGCCCGCGACCCCGGCAATCGAGCTGGAAGCCGACCCCGCCAAGGGGACGTTCGCGGCCGTCCTCGTCCCGCCGTCCGACGAAGCCTTCATGCCGACCCTGTTCGTCCTGTCCGCGCACACGGGCCGGCAGCCGGCCGACGTGTTGTTCGGTCACACCTTCCGAGTCGGCAAGGACAAGTTGGTGTCTCTCGTGACTAGCCGGTCGCTCGTCACCCAGAAGCACACGAAAGATGCCGACCTGGAGGCGTGGGCGACGGCGGCCGTAGAAGTCCTGGATGCCGGCAGTACCCCGGCCAAGGCGGCGGCGATGACCACCTGGTGGACGGCCCGCCGCAAGGTGAGACTGACCGACTCTCAGACCGCCGACGCGCTGGTAGGACTGTCGGCCCGCCTCCCCTGCCGCCCGTCCAAGATCATGCCGCCCCTCGGCAACCGGTACGCCCCGGCCGAAGTCGCCGCGATCCTCGCCGCCGGGGCGTCCGAAGTCGGTCCGACCGACGCAGCCCTGATTCGGGCGGTGTACGAGTACGTCGGCGGGTTGGGGTCGCTGTACCACAAGGTCAATCGCCTGTCGGGACTGTTCCGGCGTCTCGGCTCGCGCACCCCGCCCGACGTGTACGCCGCCTGAGATCGTCGAAAGGACGGCCCGCTAGGGCCATTCCTAGCGGGTATTCCCTTACCCTAACCCCGAACGGAGCGAACGACGTGGCCGTACCCGACTACACGACCGTACTTCCGTACATCAACCGGCAGGCCAGGGCATACGCCTACGCCTACCGACTCGACGAAGACGACCTGATCTCCCTGGGCGGACTGACCTTCATCGTGGCGTCCCGCGAGTGGGACGCCACCAAGTCCCCGGACTTCACGAAGTGGTTCAAGGTGCAACTGCTGCGGGCCGTCCTGAACGTCGTGCGGAAGGAACTCCGCCGCCGCAAACTGGTGAAGATCGACTACGGGCACGACGTGGTCGAAGTCCAAGACCCGTCGGCCGGTGACCCCGACGTGAGTCCTGCCAGGGTGATCCCCCACCCGGAGGCCCGCCGGCTGGCGGCCGAAGCCCTGCGGTTGGGGAAGGCGTGGTACGTCAAGAACCCGTACCACGTCAGGGCCGAGTTGTACCGCCGCCTCAAGGCGAAGTCGAAGTGGAACTACCGCCGCTTCACGCGGGCGGCCGAACAGATTCACACCTACTTAACCGTCAGGAGGGCGTCATGACGACCGGCCTACTCACCGTCCCGTACTTGTACCAGCAAAAGGGGGTGGCTAAGCTGCTGAGAATGCTCCGGCACGGCGGGGCGATCCTGGCGGACGAGATGGGACTGGGCAAAGCTCAACCGAACGACACCAAGGTGATGACCCCCCACGGGTACCGCCTCTTGAAGAACCTACGGGTCGGCGACCTCGTTACCGGGAGTGACGGCCAGCCCACGACCGTCACCGGCGTATTCCCGCAAGGGAAGAAGGTGGTCTACCAAATCACGTTCCGGGACGGCAGTTCGACCCGCTGCTGCGACGACCACTTGTGGGCCGTCCAGACCCCGGCGCGCCGCTTCCTAGGCCAGCCGTGCCGCGTCCTTCCGCTCAAGGAGATCAAAAACGACCTGTTCGACGCCGCCGGGAATGCGAAGCACTTCGTCCCGATGGTGAGTCCCGTCGCGTTCATCGACCAGGGGATGGGAGACCTGCCGCTGGACCCGTACCTGCTAGGCTACTTGTTGGCGAACGGGTGTCTGCGAGGGAGCGCGAAGGTGACGATCCCCGATCAGGAGACCGTCGAACGATTGACGCCCCTCCTTCCTCGCGGGTACGTCCTCAAGCGAGACTCGGAGTACGACTACCGGATTACCCGAAAGGTCAGAAAGGGCAGGCCGAACAAGGTCATCACCGCCTTGAGGGAACTCGGCGCGTTCGGCAAGATGTCGTACCAGAAGAGAATCCCGAAAAGGTACCTGTTCTCGTCTACTGAGGTCCGACTGCGAGTCCTTCAAGGTCTGATGGACGGCGACGGGACGGCGGGGGCGAAGGACGGTCGCATAGAGTTCGATTCGTCGAGTCGGGGGCTGGTAAAGGACGTTCGGTTCATCGTGCAGAGCCTCGGCGGGACGGGGATCGTTTCCCTCCGACAGTCGCCGACGTACACCTACAAAGGAGAGAAGCGGACGGGACTTCCTTCGTGGCGACTGGGCATCCGGATGCCGGCCGGTACGCCCGCATTCCTCCTGTCCCGGAAGGCGGACAGGCGGGGAACGGCCAAGTATCATCCCAGCCGTCCTATAGTGGCGGTAGAAGAGGTCGGCGTCGAGCCGTGTCGGTGTATCTCCGTGGCCGCCGCCGACAACCTGTACGTCACGGAGGACTTCATCGTGACGCACAACACGCTGAGCGCCATCGCCGTCTACGCCGAACTGCGGAAGTTACACCCCGGCCGCCCCCTCCTGGTCGTCTGCCCGGCGGGCCTCCGGCTGAACTGGCAGAACGAGTTCCGCATTCACCTGGGGATTCACGCCACCGTCTTGGAGGGCCGCAAGTGCGACGTGGACCTGCTCAGTGGAGAGGCGTTCATCCTCGGCTACGACACCGTCGGCAGTCCCGACGGGAAGCACTCCTGGGCCAGGGCCATCCGCCGCGTCCGGCCGTGTCTGGTCGTCCTCGACGAGTGCCACCTGCTCAAGAGCCGGGCGGCCAAGCGGACCAAGTTCGTCGTAAACCTGGCGAGGCGTATCCCGCACACGCTGGCCATGTCCGGCACCCCCCTGGTGAACCGCCCGGTCGAGTTGTGGCCGGTGATAAACCTGTGCCGCCCCGACCTGTATCCGAACTTCATGGAGTTCGCCCACCGCCACTGCCGCCCGGAACGGAAGCCGTGGGGGTGGGAGTTCAAGGGGGCCGACCACATAGACGAACTGCACCACGACCTGACTATGAACATGATGGTCCGCCGGCTGAAAGCCGACGTGCTGAAAGACTTACCGGGTAAGCGGCGGCACGTCGTCCCCGTGGAGATCGTAGACCGGCCCCAGTACGAGGAGGCCCACCACAGCTTCATTCAGTGGATGAAGAAGAACTACCGGCACAAACTGCGGGGGGCGAAGAAGGCCGAGATCCTGGTGCAGATGGGGTACATGATCCGACTGGTGGGTCGCCTCAAACTGCCGGCCGTCGTCGAGTGGGCGGACGACTGGCTGACGCGGACGAAGAAGAAGCTCCTCCTGTTCGGCCGCCACACGAAGCCCCTGGAGTTCATCCGGGACGAGTTCCGGCGGCACGGGGCCGTCCTCATCACCGGCTCCGTCCTCCCCCGCAAGAGGAAGGCGATTCAGGCCACCTTCCAGACGAATCCCCGGTGCCGACTGTTCGTCGGCAACATGGACGCAGCCGGAGCCGGCTGGAACGCCACGGCCGGGAAGGCGACCGCTTTCGCCGAGTACGACTGGCGGCCGGGCATCCACATGCAGTGCGAGGACCGCATTCACCGGATCGGCCAGACGGAAGGCACCGATCATTACTACCTGACCGCGATTGACACCATCGAAGACAAGCTGGTGGCCGTCTTGCGGGAGAAGCAACTGGTTCTAGACGCCACCCTGGACGGCGGCGACGTGCCCGACGCCCTGTCCGTGTTCGACGACTTCTTGGCCCGCATCCTATAACCGGAGATTCCCGTGACTGACAACCTGCTGACCGACATGAGCGTGTACGTCTTGAACCGCCAAGTGATCGACGCGGTCGAACTGTCCCGCTTCCTGGAAGACCACGGCGTGTCGTGGGAGTCGGATTCGGACGTGGGGGCCGAAGTGTCCGCCGAAGTCGGGGGCCGCGTGTGCTACATGTCCTTCGCCAAACCGCGGCCGGGGGGGAACGCGGCGTACCTGAAACACATCAAGGAAGTGGGCCACCTCTCGGTACTCGAACACGCCGTCTGGACGCTGGTTATCACCGGAGTCAGTCGGAGCCTGTCCCACGAACTGGTGCGACACCGACACATTTCTCCGTCTCAACTGAGTCAGAGGTACGTTGACGAGTCGCAGGTCAAGTTCGTCGTGCCGCCCGACTTCGAGGACGAAGTGGCGGCGGCCCGTCAGTACATGGATCGGACGAAGCTCGACGTGGAGACCGCCGCGGCGACGTACTTCGAGACGACCGAAGAACGCCCGTCGGAGCCGCCGCGAGAGCGCATCTACGCGGGCCTCCGGTGGCTCAGAAGCGTGTACCGCAGTCGAGAAGACTACAAGGTTCTGGCCGACTATCAGATGATGAAGGTCGAGAGCGCGTTGGCGAAAAGGTACCGACTCGACCCGGAGTACAACTCCGACGACCCGGACCTGCGAACGTCGGACTTGGGACTGCTGGCCGGGCAGAAGACCGAGAAGCGAAAGGTCGCCCGCCAGTCGGCCCGGAGCGTCCTGCCTAACGCCACCGAGACGAAGATTCAGGTGACGGTGAACGCGAGGGCCGCCCGCCACTTCATCGAACAGCGGGGAAGCCGCCACGCCGACCCGGAGATCCGTCGGCTGGCGTACCTGATCTGGGCGACGCTGGCGCTCGAAGCGCCCAACCTGTTCTCGGACTATCGGGATACGCTCCTGCCGGACGGCAGTTACGAACTCACCACGCCCTTCCCGAAGGTGTGACACCATGAACGGCGACCTCAAAATTGGCGACGTGGACGACTCGGTCGTCGGTCGCAAGTACGACGACGGGTCCGGGCGGCTGTCCGCCGACGGGAGGGCGTTCGTCCTGGCGTGGCTGGACACCCACGGGTCGGGCGTGGGTCTTCTCCGGGTCACGTGGCCGGTAGACTTCGGCAGGGCGAGGGCCGCCGGCCTGACCCCGACCGACTTGGAACAGTACGGGCGAGAGGCGACCGTACGCGCCGCTGTAACCTGGGAACCCTCCAAGGCCAAGTTCGTCACCCACCTGTCTTGGCGGCTGCGTCAAGTAGTCCAGACGGCGACGGACGAACGGTGGTACGTACCGCTGCGGACCAAGCTCCGCGTCCGGCCCTCAGTCTGGTCGTTCGACGCGCCGGATCACGAGTACGCCGCCCCGGAGGCGGCGAAAGCGCGGGAGGGGGATGAGGACCGGCACGACGAAGCGTCCGCGACCGTCTCGGCCCTCCGCGCCGCCGTACTCGCGTCGGCCGACGGCCGGCGGCGGTGGCAGGTATTATCCCTGCGGCACGGCCTGGGCGGAAGCCGACCGCCGCTCACCCTCGGTGACATAGCCGCCGAGGTGGGCGTCAGTTCGGAGCGCGTGCGGCAACTCCTGAAGGCGGCGCGTTCGGCGATACGCAAGGAGTTTCCCCACTTGATGGTAGTACCGACCTGAAACTACACGGCGGCGAACAAGGACACGACAATGACAATGACCAAGATCGCCTCGAAATACAAGAAGCCGGAATGGTTCGGCGTCCGCTACGGCGTCGCCGGAGAGGACGCGCGACGGTATCTGTGTCGCACTACGTCGGCCATCGTGAACAGCGTCCTGGTGCCGAACCACAGGGGCGGCGGACCCTTGCGCCTGTACGACTCCGAAGCCGAAGCCGTACACATCGCCATGAGGAGGCTGCTGGTCGTCCGCGACAATAAGGAGGCGGCGAAGCTCCGCAGGGACTCCGTCCGAGGTCAGTTGCCGCCCGAAGTCGAGAAGGACGCCTTCTACCACTGGTGGTTCTGCGCCTTTAAGAAACGACACCTACTAGACCGCAAACGACGGGTGATCTGTGTCCGACGACCTTGAATCCCGCCTGTGCCGCCTCTTCGACGCCGCCGGAATAGAGTACCGGCGCGGCGGGGAGGACTCGCACGTCCGGCACGGCTGGCTGGGCATCAGGTGCCCGCTCTGCTCGTCGTCCGGATTTCACATGGGCATCAGCCTCCGGACTCTAGGAGGTCACTGCTGGAAGTGCGGCGGCCATTCGCTGAACGCGATTGCCCGCGCGCTGGGCAATATCGACGCGCGGGACATGCGGGCCATACGGGGCGATTCTGAGGGCGATACGGGCCTCACGGCGGCCGTATCGCCCGTCGTTCGCCGATACACCCCGCCGGCCGACATCGGCCCGCTGACGGCATCCCACGACGCCTACCTGCGCGGCCGGAAGATCGACGTGGACGCCGACTGGTTCGACAAGTACCGGGTTCAGTCGGTGGGGATGGGCGGCGGCACATACAAGTACCGGGTATTCCTGCCGGTGATAGTCGGCGGGAAGGCCGTGTCTTTCACCACCCGGAGTACGCTCGCTCGCGGCCTCCGGTACCGGTCCGCCGAAGCCGAGATGGAGAGCGTGCCGCACAAACACCTGCTGTTCGGGGAGGACCTGGTCGGCTCGACGGTCGTCGCCCACGAGGGGCCGCTGGACGCCCTGCGGGTCGGCCCCGGAGCGGTGTGCGTGTTCGGCACGGCGTACAGCCGGCAGCAGGTCTGCCGGCTGGCCCGGTTCCCCAACCGATACATATGCTTCGATTCCGAGCCGGCCGCCCAGGTACGGGCCGAAAAGCTGGCCGACGACCTGAGTACACTGCCGGGCCAGACGTGGGTGGTTGCCCTCGATTCGGACGACGCCGGGAGCGCGACCGACAAAGAAATTCGCCGGTTGCGGCGGCTCATTTCCCGTTGATTTCTAGCATATGTGGACTATCCCGACAAATTTTTCAGAATACTCTAGACGGGCGGCCGGCAGTTCGTAAAACATTCCATCTGCGTTGTGTCCCTGGGTAACGGGGGACTAATGGGTCTTCAATGACTGAATGTAGTCCTCGCAGTCCGTAACTGGCAAGAACGCTTATAGAATCCCGGATGTCTACTCCCGCGGGCGGGTAGGCTGGTACATCGGGCGCTGTGACTAAGCCATCACTGTCGAACAGCGTTAAAAAATCACCAGTGACCCCCGACCCTCCGTAACGTAAGATGTGACGACTCGGTTAAACCACCGAAGTCGCTTACGAAGCAAAGGTGAGTGGACGCCAGAAACCGAGATTTTTCTCTGGTTTTTGCGCTAAGCCCACCTTTCTCGACCGAAGATGTGTATTGAGAGTAAGAGTACAAAGCTCAGGGGCGCAAAGGTGCAGGTGAGACCGATATGAGAGAGATCCGGGTGACTCCCGGTTCTTCACTTCCGTAACCAAACCCAGAAGAGATCACCAATGGCATTCTTCCCTCCCGGCGTCGGCAAGGCCACCAAGACTATCGGCGTCGGCCGGAACCCGTTCAAGGCCCGGAACGCAGGCGGCAAGCCGATCTGCGCCGCCTGCGGCAGTAACCCCCGCTCCCCCGTCCGGCCCCTGTGCGGCAAGTGCATCCGGGACTGTCGGCCGATCCAGTGGGACCGGCTCGACTCGGTCACCAAGGTCGTCATCGAGAAGCTGGTGGACCTGCAAGGCGAATACTAGGTGCCGGTCACGTCGAAGATCATTTCCCGAAAAGGCGGCGAACTGCCGCCCGTCGCGCTGACTCAATACACGGCGGCGGCTACCCCACATCAACCGAGAGAACCCCGATGTCTTTCTTCGCCCCGACCTACCTCCCGCCGCAACTCGGCGTCGCCGAACCGGCCGACTACGACCACGCCGACTCCCTGCGGCGAGTGGTCGTCCGCACGCCCGGCCGCGTCCGCCGCTGGCGGCGGTCCCGGTGGGCCGACGAGTTTCGCCTCCTGCGGTTAGAACTCCAGGCGGGCGGGGCGACCGCCCGCGACGCCGTCTCCTGCGTGTCCGCCGTCCTCCGCTGGTACGACTCCGCCGCCGGCATGTCGGGCGTCCCCGCCGTCTCCTGCGGCGAATCCTTCCGCCGCCACTACGACTGGCTCCGCCGCCTGTCGGCGACCGTCGTCCCGGCGGCATCCTACTCCGACCGGGACCGGGCCGTCGCCGCGTCCCTCCTCGCCCGCCTGCGGGGGCGGGACTGGGGGGTCGGCACCGGCAACCTGGAAACGTCCGTCAGAGAGTCCGTCCACCACCTGCACCTGGTCCTGGACGCCCTGTCCCCCCTCAAGACCGACGCCCGCCTCGGCGGGTTCGCCACCTGGGTGTGGCCGCGCCTGGCCGGCGAGACCTTTCTCATCAACTGGTACGAAGCCGCCTGGGGCCGCGTCCGCCGCTGGGACGGGTGGGCCGGCAGTTTCGCCGCCCTCACGTTTTCCGCCCGCGGAACGGCGTTTAAATCGACGCTAGACGGGTTCGGGTCCGAGTACGGGGACGCGCGGGCGGGGACGGCCGTACTCCTCGCCCTGGGGATCGACACCGTGGGAGGCGCAGTATGAGTGTCTACCATCACCCGGACTGGACGGCGGACGGCGTTTTTATTGAGTTTCGGGAACGCGAAACCGCCATCGACGCCCTGTCCGCCGCCGTCATCAAGGACGCCCACGCCCGCCCTACCCCCGCCGAATAACACGCCGAGAGCATCCGAATGACGGTCACCCCGCGAGACGGTACCGCCTTGAAGCTGGTCGTCACCGGCATGATCGTGAGCGATCAGGTGCTGGCGAAGCTGGCCGAAGTGTGGAAGAAAGACCTGTTCGGCCAGCGGTGGGCCGACCTGGTGGGAAGCTGGTGCGTAGACTACTTCCGGCACTACTCCGACGCCCCCCGCGCGCACGTCAAGGACCTGTTTCACATCTGGGCCGAAGACCAGGACGACGCCGAGACGGAGAGGATGGTGTGGACCTTCCTGGGAGGACTGTCGGACGAGTACGAGGCGGCGGCCATGAACCCGTCGCACGTCCTGGACGTGGCCGGGCGGGTGATTAACCGGTCGCGGCTCACCCGCATTCGCAACCGGATCGACGCCGCCCTGTCTGCCAACGACCTGGAGCGGGCCGAGGCGGCCGTGGTCGAGTCCCCCCGCGTGGAGGTCGGCGAGGGGGCCGTGGTGGACGTGTTCGCCAGCAAACGGCTGGTGAAGCAGGCCGTCCTGTCCCGGACGCAGGCCAAACCACTGATCGCATTCCCCGGCGCGTTCGGGGCGTTCACGGAGATCCTGTTCGAGGCCGAGTCGTTCGTCGGCTTCGAGGCCCCGGAGAAGAGGGGCAAGTCGTTCTTCCTCCAAGAGATGGCGTGGCAGGCCGTCCTCCAGGGGCGGCGGGTGGCGTTCTTCTCGTGCGGCGACCTGTCGGAAGTGCAGATGATGCGGCGGCTGGTGACGCGCGCCGTCGGTCGCCCCCTCAAGGCCACCAAGCCGACCGAGAAGGTCCGCATTCCGACATTCCTGGAGATGCGGGACGGCGGCCTGCCCGAAGTCACCTGGGACTGCAAGGCGTACCCGGAAGACATCGACTGGCGGGCGGCGTGGGCCACCTTCCAGCAGATCACTAAAACCGACTTGCGGGGCGAGCAGGACAAGTTCCGCCTGTCCACGCACGGCACCGGGACTCTGTCGGTGATCGGCCTGCGGTCGGTCCTCAAGCGGTGGGCGGTGGCGGGCTGGCGGCCGGAGGTCGTCGTCGTGGACTACGCGGACATCATGGCCCCGCCGCCGGGCACGACGGACGTCCGGGAGGGGATCGACCGGACGTGGATCGAACTCCGGTCGCTGTCCATCGGGGAACACCTGCTAGTCTTGACGGCGAGCCAGACCAACGCCGCCTCGTACAGCGTGGAGTTGATCGGCAAGGGGAACTTCTCCGGGAGTAAGACGAAGAACGCCCACGTCACCGCCATGCTCGGCATCAACCAGTCGCCGGGGGAGAAAGAGCGGGGCGTGTACCGACTCAACCTGCCGGCCGGACGCGACTCGGAGTTCGGCGAGAGTTCGACGGTCACGGTCGCCGGCTGCCTGTCGGTGGCCAACCCGATCATCCTGTCCAGTTTCTAGCGGTCGCCGCCCCCCAGGTGACCTAGACAATTCTCGAAAACCCCCCGTCATCGGCCGCCGCCAAAGGGCCGGGCGTCGTCGTCACCATCATTTCCATCCTGACGACGCGGGCGTCCCGCAAGTCCCCCCTCACCCGGAAGCAACTGCACGAGTACCTGGTCGCCGCCATCCCCCAGAGGGATCCGGACAAGCTGCTGGCCACGGTGAAGGCTCAGCTTTGCGAATCCGGCCTGATCTCCCGTGGGGTGGACCTCCGGGGCAACGTGAAGGACGGGTTCTGGATCGCGGCGGCGAAAAAATAGAAAGAAAGCCGTCAAACTGACTGCCGGCGCGATGACTGTAGCTGTAGAGTGTTCAGTCCCCCTCCTCCGAAACTCGCGGGAGGGGCCGCGAAACCGCGGGTGGGGCATAACCCCACCCGCCTCCTGGGAGATGGGATCATGGCGAAGACGAAAACGACCTCCGGCCGCGAGCCGCTGGCGTTCGACCGGGCCACGGTCGTGTCGCTGTTCCGGAAGTCCGAGGTGTCGAAGACCGCCCACAAGGAAACCGACGACTGGCTGGCCCAGAAACTCGGCACCCTCGCCGATCACCTCGACGACGAAGACCTGGCCGACTTGGAAAAGAAGGACGAAGACCTTCACGAAGCGGCCGTGGCCGCGATGGAAGAGGTGGCGGCGGGCGGGTCGGTCGTGGTCGTGTCCGACACGGACACCGAAGACGACGCCGACGATGCCGACACCGAAGCCGAAGCCGAAGCCGACGATGCCGACACCGAAGCCGAGGAGCCGGTGGTCCCGGCGAAGCCCGCCGCGAAGAAGACGGTCCCGGCGAAGCCCGCCGCTAAGACGCCGGTCAAGGCCCCCAAGAAGCCCGCTCCCCCGGTCGAGGACGACGAGGACGACGAAGACGACGAGGACGACGAGCCGGTGCCCGTCCCGGCGAAGGGCGGCAAGAAGCCGGTGCCCGTCCCGGCGAAGGGCGGCAAGAAGACGGTCCCGGTCAAGCCCGCCGCGAAGAAGCCGGCCAAGGAAGCCGCCGCCCCCAAGAAGCCGCGGAAGTCGGGGGTCATCTATCAGATCGTGAACTACCTGTCGAAGGCGTCCGCCGCTAAGCCGGTCACGAAGGCGACGATCATCGTCGCCCTGGGCAAGAAGTTCGGCGCGGAGCGGACCGTCGAGGGAATGACGGTGACGGTCAACTCTCAAATCAACGGTCAGTTGAAGGCCAACTGGGGCGTCCAGTTGGGCAAGAAGGAGATGAAGTCGGGCGAGCGGGGCTTCTGGATCGACGACCTGGGGAACTACACGCTCGAAGACTGACGCACGACGCGACCTCGACTACCCGCCGCCCGCCGGACCTTTCCCGGCGGGCGGCTGCCGTTCACGCCCCACTCCCCCACGGAAAACCTATGGTTAGCAGCCACGCGATCACCCGCCGGTTGGAGTTCGACGCCGGCCACCGGGTCTACGGGCACGAAGGGAAGTGCAATCACTTACACGGTCACCGGTACGTCGCCGAGATCACCGTTCAGTCGCGGACGCTCGACGGCATCGGCCGCGTGGTGGACTTCGGGGTCGTGAAGAAAAAGGTCGGCACCTGGATCGACCGCGAGTGGGATCACAACGTACTGCTCAACGTCGGCGATCCGCTGATGCAGGACCGGGAATTCTGGGCCAAGAACGGCCGCTTCCCGTTCGTCCTTGCGGAGAACCCGACGGCCGAAGTCATGGCGGCGTACCTGTTCGGAGTGGCACAAAGCCTCCTTCCCGAACTGATCGTGTCGAAGGTGCGCATCTACGAGACGCCGAACTGCTGGGCCGATTACCCCACCAACTCCTAACAGGAGGCTGTCGTGACGACTCCCTTAGTGGTGCTGAACGAACAACCCGTCAGTCCCGTCGTCCCCCTGACCGACCCGCCGACCCTCTCCGTGGTCGGCTCTCCCTGGCTGACCATCCAGGGAGAAGGGCCGCTCGCCGGCACCCGCGCCGTGTTCGTGCGACTGGCCGGATGTACACTTAGGTGCTTGACCTGCGACACCGACTATACGACGGACGCCAGAGACGTGGCGGTCGAATCCCTGGCCGCCACGGTTAACCTGCTCATGATCGGGGCCGACAGGTGGGGCGACGTTGCCGGCGGCGACCGCTGGAAAATCCTGGCCAACCGCTCGGTCGTCGTCATCACGGGCGGCGAGCCGATGCGACAGGAAGCCCTGGTGCCGTTCGTCCGCCACCTCACCCTCGACTACGGTCTGGCCGTGCAGATCGAGACGAACGGCACCCTGGGGCTGGAAGACCTGCCGTGGCTGAGCGACAAGTTGTCGGTCGTCGTGTCGCCGAAGGCGTCGTACATCCACCCGCTCATCCGGGAGTACGCGACGGCGTACAAGTTCGTGGTCACCGCCGACAAGATCGACATGGCTCGCGGTCTGCCCACGGTCGTACTGGGGCGGCCGGTGAAGTTCACGTTCGACATGCTGGGAGACACCAGTCGTCGGCAGATTTACGTCCAGCCCGAAGACGCGCAGGACGACGAGCAGAACGCCAAGAACCTGAAAGCGGCCCTGTGGGTGGTCGAGACGTTCGGCCACCGCTTGTCGGTGCAGACGCACAAAATGATCGGTGTCCCCTGAGAATTCAGTAAAACTGACGCCGCCCGCGACGACTTTAAGTTCGTCGCGGGCGGCGTCATTTCCGTCCGCCCTAACCCACCGAGGACGACCAATGTCGAAGGTCAGAGCGGTCATAGCCCTGAGCGGCGGTCTCGATTCGACCGTGGCCCTGGCCATGACCATGGAAACCCAGAAACTCAAGCCGGACGAGATGATCGCCGTCACCTTCTACTACGGCTCCAAGCACGGCGTGTGGGAGACCAGGGCGGCCGAGAAGGTGCGCCAGTTCTACGGCATCCCGGCGGTGACGAATCACCTCAAGATAGACCTGTCGGCGTCGCTGGCGGCGGCGGCTAAGGTGTCGTCCCTGGGGGCGACGAACCCGGCCGCGATCCCGGAGGGCCACTACAACGACGAGACCATGAGGAGTACGGTCGTCCCCGGCCGCAACCTGATGTTCCTGTCGGTCTTGTCGTCGGTGGCCGAAGCGTCACTGGGCGGGATGCGGCAGGAAGGCACTGTGATGGTCGTCCTCGGCGTTCACCAGGGAGACCATCACATCTACCCGGACTGCCGGCCGGAGTTCGTCCGCGCGGCCGGCGAAGCCGTGTGCGAATCGACGGATTATTCCGTCGGCCTGTACACCCCCCTGTTGAACATGGACAAGGCGGACATCGTGCGGGCGGGCATCGCCTTGAAGGTGCCCTTCCAGCATACTCGCACCTGCTACAAGAATCAGGAACGGTCGTGCGGCAAGTGCGGCTCCTGCGTCGAGCGGCTGGAAGCCTTCGCCGCCAACGGCGTCACCGATCCCATCCTGTACGAGGTGCAGTAAATGACCAGCGGTAACCTCGTAGCTGGCATCGAAGAGTTCATGCGATACCGCATTCCCGACTTCGACGACCGGAAGGACTTGAAGGCTACGCCGGAGCGCGTGTACGAAGCCCTCCTACAGATGACTTCGGGGCACGACGACCGCGAGTGGGATGTCGAGCAACTACTCCGACTGTTCCCGATCCAGTGCGACGAGATGGTTCTCGTCCGCGGCATCCAGTTCGCCAGTCTGTGCGAACACCATCTGATGCCGTTCTTCGGCGAAGCCCACGTTGCCTACCTGCCCGACCCGGCGCGTGGTGTGGTGGGACTGAGCAAGCTGTCCCGTCTGGTCAGCGTGTACGCCAAACGGCTTCAAGTCCAGGAGAGACTGACCGTAAACATCACCGGGGCACTCGACCGGTACGTCACGACCAGAGGATCGGCGTGCGTCATCCGGGCCACGCACGGGTGCATGTCTTGTCGAGGAGTGAACCAGCCGATGGCCGACACCATCACGTCGTCGCTAACCGGTCATTTCCGGGTTTCGGAAGTGCGTGCCGAACTGCTGTCGCTGATCGGTGATCTTCGGCACGCCTGATAGCCGTTCTTTCGGGCGCGGGAAAGGGCGTCTCACGGCCGATTTAAGACACGATCTTTCCCGCCCCACTAAAACCCAAAACGGCCGCAAAAGCCGAAGGATAGGCCGCTGTGCCTCTGAGAATCGTACCCGCAGGGGGCGAATCCCGTTCCCCCCGCCCGTCGGCCCCCGTCGCCGCCCTCCCGGTGATTCAATTCGAGGTCAAGGGCCGGTCGGCCCTGTTCGGCGGTTCCCTCCGAAAGTGTCGGGTGTCCGGCGAAGTCGTGCCGGCGGGCGAAGTGGCGACGACGTACCTGCTCCGCCTGTCGGAGCGGGTCGCCTCCTTGCTGGAGTCGTGGGCCGACGAAGAGATTACCCTGGAGGCCGCCGCCCAGCAGGTTCTAGTGTCGATTCAGAGTGCGATGGAGTACCACGAGGCGACCGTGTGCGTCCGCCTCAAAGTGTCTGACGCCGTCTACCTGTCGGCGGTCATCGACAGTACCGATTTCTTCGCCGGAGGGGGACAATGTCCGGCCGCCTGATGATGCTCGATTCGGGGGCGTACACGGTCATGTCGGCCAACAAGGTGATCGACATTCACGATTACATCCGGTTTTGCCGGGAACACCCGGACTGCTCGTACTACGTCAACCTCGACGTGATTCCGACCTCGTCGTCCCCGACGGTCATCGAGGCGGCGTCGAACGCCTCCTGGGACAACTACTTGCAAATGATCCAGGAACTGCCGCGAGACAAGGTGCTGCCCGTGTACCACTACGGGGCGTCGCTGAGCCACCTGCGGAAAATCCTGGCGTTCGGCTGCCCCTACGTCGGCCTGGGCGGCAGCGCCCACAAGTCCACCGGCTTGCGGACGAAGTGGCTGAGGACTCTGAGAAAGGAGGTGTTCGACGGGGCCGGCAGGCCGGTCGTTATGACGCACGGGTTCGCCGTGACGAGTTACGACCTGATGAAGGTGTGGGAGTGGCACTCGGTCGATTCGGCCAGTTGGAAGGACTTCGCCAACTACGGGGCGATCTACCTGCCCATCGAGCGGGCGGGCAGGTTCGACTACGACACCAAGCCGATGGTCGTGTTCACCACGCCGCAATCGACGAAGCGCGACCGGCAACAGCACTACGACACCCTCAGCCCGCTACTCCAGGAGCGGATGGGCAGGTGGTTGGCCAGTTGCGGGGTGTGCATGGGGACCAGCCAATACATACCCGTTCCCGCCGGCCAGAAGTACAAGCTGGACGTTCCCGCCGGGGAAATCTGGCAGACGAAGGGAACCCTGGTTCTACGCCCGGCACCGCCCGAAGGTAAAGGAGTGACGAACAGTTTCGAGATGCGGGCCAAGGTGAACTCGAAGTTCGTAGCCCGGTCTAACGCCGTCTTGCCGGTGAAGCACATCTATTTTGCGGGCCAAACCATGCCCTACCCGCTTGAGTTTCAGATTAAGAGACGCTTACTTTCTTACTACTACACGAATGAGTCGCCGTCCAATGTCCGATACCTAGAAGAACACCTACGAAGAATCCGGGAGGGCATCTGACGTGGTACTTACTAAAGAGAGGTGGCGGTGGGTGGTGGGATACGCGGACTACGCCGTGAGTTCTCGCGGGCGGGTTCTGTCTTTCCGCCGTAAGGTACCTCTTCTTCTTACGGCGTGCCCCACATTCAAAGGCTACCTGGGACTCCGGCTGTTCTCGTACTACGGCAAAGGTCGGTGGTTCTCGGTTCATCGGCTGGTCGCTCTCGCCTTCGTGCCCAACCCGGACGATCTGCCGGAAGTGAATCACAAGGACGGCGACAAGGCGAACAACGTGGCGGCGAACTTGGAGTGGGTTACTCACGGATAACGCACTACACGCTTCCCGCACCGGACTGTTACGTCCGGTGCGGGGGGTTCTCCACCATAACGCCAAGCTGAACGAAGTGAAGGTGGCTAAAATCCGGAGGCTGTACGCGACCGGGAGGTACACGCAGGCCGTTCTCGGAGAGAAGTTCGGAGTCGATCAGACCATCATCAGCGACATCGTCCGTTACAAAATCTGGAAAGACATAAAGGAGGGCGTGTGAAGATCAAACGATCCGTGTTGATAGCTCAGTTGGAAGCGGTGCGGGCCGGTCTGTCGCCCAAGGACATCGTAGACCAGGCGAGTTGCTTCGCCTTCGCCGACGGGAAGGTGATGACCTTCAACGACGAGGTGGCCTGCTGGGGGCCGTCGGCGTTCACGCCGGAGTCGGGCATCGCCGTCCCGTCCGGCCCGCTGCTCACCCTCCTGCCCAAGCTGCTGGACGAGGACCTCGACTTGTCGTCGAGCGGCACGTCCCTGGTCATCAAGGGGAAGAACAAGCGGACGACAATCCGCGTCGAAGCCGAGGTGAGACTGCCGATCAACACCGTCGCGCCACCGGCCGATGCCGACTACTTCCCCATCCCCGACGGGTTCGCCGACGGACTGGCCCTGGTGGAGAAGTGCGCCGGGGCGGACGAAGCCGACTTCAAGTACACCTGCATTCACATCACGCCCAAGTGGATGGAGGCGTGCGACAACAATCAGGTGAGCCGCTACCGGCTAAAGATTCCCGGCCTCAAGCGGAACCTGCTCATCCGGAAGGAGGCCGTCAAGGCCGTCCTGGCGGTCGAACTGCGGCGGATGGCCGTCGCCGGAAGCTGGCTGTTCTTCGAGGGCGGCCAGGGCATGGTGATCGCCTGCCGAAAGCACGACGAGGAGTACGTCGATCTGACTTCGGTGCTGGAAGACGAGGAGGGGCGAGTGGACGCCGAGTTGCCTAAAGGTCTGGGAGAGTCGGCGGAGAACGCCGGCGTGTTCTCCGCCGACAACGCCGACGACGACAAGGTGCTGGTGTGCCTCGCCAACGGGCAGGCCCGGATCACCGGCGAAGGGGCGATGGGGAACCACGTCGAGGTGAAGCGGGTGAAGTACGACGGCCCGCCGATCACCTTCCACATCCCGCCCAAACTCCTCCAGACGATCACGACGAATCACCCGGAGTGTTCCCTGAACCAGCGGTCGCTGAAAGTCGTCGTCGGGCGGCTGACGTACCTGGTCAGCCTCACCGTCGTCCCGCCCAAAACTACCGAAGCGGAGTAGCCCGTGTCTTTCTTCCCCCACGGAGTAGCCGCCAGTGACCGACAGAAGACGCCGGACAAGTTCGTCGGAGTGGCCCCCCGGTGCGGGGACTGCGGGTACTACAAAACGTGCAACTCGCCGAAGATGAAACCGGCCGGCAGCGGGGACGTACTGGTCATCGGCGACTTCCCCGACACCCACTCCGACTTAGTCGGCAAGTCGATTTCCGGGGCGGCGGCGGCGCTGCTGTCCCGGACGTTGTCGCGGGTCGGGCGGTCAACGGCCGACGTGGTGATAATGAACGCCCTGTCGTGCCGCCCGGACACGACGGGCGGCGAGAAGTCAACGGGCGTGGCCGTCCGGCACTGCCGCCCCCTGGTGCGTCAGGCCATCGACAAGTACAAGCCGAAGGTCATCATCCCGATGGGCGACCTGGCTATTCAGTCGGTCATCGCCCCGTTCCGGCCGCCGGGGGACCGCATGGCGGCCAGCAGGTGGAGCGGCTACCAGATTCCCCTGCCGCCGCTGGGGGCGTGGGTGTGTCCGACCGTCGATCCCAAAGGGGCGGCCCTGGCCGCCGACGGGGACGGGTCACTCGGCGGAAGGAGGACGGCAGTCCCGTCCATCCTGTTCGACGGGCACGTCCGGGCGGCCGTCGGCAAGGTGGACGACGACGTGACGGTGACCGATCCGGCTAAAGGTGTGTCCCTGGTGGGAGAAGTCAGAGCCGTCCGGTGGCTCGACGCGGTCGTCGAGAGGGGTGGAATCGTCGCCTTCGACTTCGAGACGACCGGACTCAAGCCGGACCTCGCCGCCCAGCGGATCGTGTGCTGTTCGGTGTGCTACAACGGGAACAACACTATCGCGTTCATGTGGACGCCGGTCGTTCAGGCGGCGATGATAAGACTCCTGCGAAGTGATACGGTGGGTAAGGTCGCGTCGAACATGATGTTCGAGACTCGCTGGTGCATGGCCAAGCTGCGGACGCGGGTCAACCGGTGGGTGTGGGACACGATGCAGGTGGCCCACGTCCTCGACGCGCGGGGCGACGACCCGGCGGACGGGATCACCTCGATCAAATTCCAGGCGTTCGCCCTGTTCGGGGTAGAGCCGTGGAACGGCGGCGTCGATAAGTACCTGGGGGCGGCGGGAGCGAACGCCCTGAACCGGGTTCACGAGATCGACCAGCGGACGCTACTCACCTACTGCGCCATAGACTCCCGCATGGAGTACCTTGTCGCCCGCCGCCAGTCTAAGATGGTCGGCGTCAACTTGGAGGACTGGAGATGACTGCGGGCCGACTTCATCCGGCCACGGCCGACGCCCTCCGGCTGTGGCACGACGGGTGCGAAGAACTGGCAGTGGTTCAGCACAACGGCATCCGGATAGACGTAGACTACTTGGAAGCCAAGCGGGTCGAACTGCGGGCCGACGAAGCCGTCCGCGTCGGTCGCCTGAAAGAGTCGGACGTGTGGCGGGCGTGGCGCAAGCGGTTCGCGCAGAAGGCCCTCATCACGTCCGAACAGCAGTTGAGTGAGGTTCTGTTCTCCATGATGAAGATCGCCCCGCCGCCGGGCACCCGCCGGAACAAGAACGGCAAGCTGGCCGTGAGCGAAGAGATCCTCGACAAGATCGACCACCCGTTCGTCCGCGACCTGATGACCCTCCGGAAGATCAGGAAGCTCTGCTCCACCTACATCGACGGCTGGCTGGCCGAACAGGTGGGGGGCTACCTGCACCCGTTCTTCAACCTTCACAAGGCGGCGTCTTTCCGGAGTTCGAGCGAGGCTCCCAACTTCCAGAACGTCCCCGTCCGACACCCGGTCAACGGGCCGCTCGTCCGGCGGGCGTTCATCCCGCGCGGTCCCGACCGGCGGATCGTCGAGATCGACTTCGCCGGGGCCGAGGTGCGTGTCGCCGGGTGCTGCACCGGCGACCCCGCCCTGATGAACTACTTAATCGGTAACGGGGACATGCACCGGGACGTGGCGAAAGACCTGTTCTTGCTAGACGACTCCCAGGTGGACAAGAAGTCAACGCGGGACTGGGCCAAGAACCGGTTCGTCTTCCCCCAGTTCTACGGGAGCGTATGGTTTCAGTGCGCGCCGAACTTGTGGGACGCCGTGGTCGCGTCGTCCGCCGAAGTCCCCGGCACGGGCTTGTCGGTGATGGCTCACCTGAAATCGAAGGGGGTGAAGGGACTGGGCAGTTGCGACCCCAAAGACCCGCCCCAGGAGGGGACGTTCGCCGCCCTGGTGTTGAAGGCCGAACGGGTCATGTGGGACAAGCGGTTCAAGGTGTTCACCAAGTGGAAGCGGGACTTGTGGGATTCGTACCAGCGAACGGGGTACATTCACATGGCCACCGGGTTCACGTCGGCCAGCGTGCCGATGCGGAGAAATCAGGTACTCAACTTCCCGGTGCAAGGCCCGGCCTTTCACTGCCTCCTGTGGTGCCTCGTCCGGGTTCAGCGGGAACTCCGGAAGTACAAGATGAAGGGGAGGGTGATCGGCCAGGTCCACGACTCGATTCTGGGCGACGTGCCCGACCGGGAGATTCAAAACTTCCTGGAGATTTCTTACCGGGTGATGACGAAGGACATCATGGCGGCGTGGGCGTGGCTCACGGTCCCCCTGGAGGCCGAAGCCGAGGTGTCCCCCGTCGGCGGGGCGTGGGCGGACAAGGCCCAGTGGCTTCCGAAGAACGGCGTCTGGAGTCCCGTCATCAAATGAGAATCCTCCCATGCCCAAGAGATTCCTGAACGGCGTGGTCAAGCCGAGGGCGTATCCGCTCGGTCTGATCGGGCCGGCGAACATGGACCCGACCGAACACAACAAGTTCGTGCGCGACGTTCTGGATAACGAAACGTGGTGGCTGTCGAACGTAGAAGTCCTGGTACTAGGGATCCGGAGTCGTCTGTCGTACTCGCTGTACGGCGGCATCGAAGAGGTCGCCAAGTGGTACGCCGGCCGCCACTGGTACGACGTGCGGGTGTTCCGGGAACTGGGTAAGAAGGACGCCTTCGATCCGGCGCTCGCCGCCGCCGCCAAGGGGTTCGTGGTGTTCGACGACCGGTCGCCGCTGGTGACGGCTCACAAAAGTCTGGTCAGGGCTACGGGAAAGCCGGTCAGAGTGATTCGCATACCTTCCGAGGACGACTGACATGCTCGACACCGAACTGTACAAGCTGATGAGGCCGACGAAACTGTCTCAGATGGTGGGTCAGCCGGAGGCCGTCAAAGTGCTGTCGTCCTTCGCCGCTAGCATCCCGCATACTGTTCTGTTCGTCGGCCCGTCCGGGTGCGGCAAAACGACGCTGGCGCGCATTGCGGCGGGGCTGACGGGGGCGCACGCCGAGGAAGTGAAAGAGATCAACTGCGCCGACAACCGGGGGATCGAACTGGCCAGGGAACTCCGGCGGTCGTGCGTCAATCATCCCCTCCAGGGGAAGAGTAAGGTGTACATCCTGGACGAGTGCGCCCACCTCACCCGCGATGCGATGACGGCCCTCCTAAAGCTCCTAGAAGACACGCCGAAGCACGTCTACTTCTTCCTGTGTACGACCGACCCGAACAAGCTGCTGCCCACGATAATCAGCCGGTGTACCGAGATCAAGCTCAAGAAGGTCGATGGCATGGACATTCGACTCCTGCTCGACCGGGCGGTGAAGAAGTACGGACTCGAAGTGGGCGACGACACCTACGCCGCCATCGTGAACGAGTCGGAGGGGTCGCCCCGGAAGGCGCTCGTCATGCTGAACCAGGTGATGAACATCGAAAACCCGGAAGAGCAGGCCGACGCGGTGGCCAAAGCGTCCTTCAAGGCCGAGGGGTTCGCGGTGGCGAAGGCCCTGATGAACCCCCGCTGTTCGTGGTCGGAAGTCGCCGCGCTGTTGAAGGCGGTCGCGGACGAGCCGGAGGCGGTCAGGTACATGGTGATGGGGTACGCCCGGTCGGTCTTGCTGGGGGGCGGGACGATGGCACCGAGGGCGGCCCTGATCATCGACCGGTTCGCCGCCAACTTTTTCGACTCCAAGGCGGCCGGACTGGCTCTGGCGTGCTACGAGGTCGTCGTGCTTTCCGGGAAAAAATAGAAAGAAAGGCGGCGAAGTGACTGCCGCCGCGCTGACTTAAATTCGTGTGGGCGGGGGGCGATCCCCGCCGTAGAATAGCCGCTCCCGTCCGAGGACTAAGACATGAAAACCGACGCCGACGAGACAGACCTGGACGCCAGTGTCGATCCCGTGCGGATCGACTCGACGAAGCTGGATGTCGAGTGGGTGGCCCAGCCGGAGACCTTCTACGAAGCCGCCACCGAGTTGGCCACGGCCCGCTACCGGGTGGCGCAGTCGAAGGCCCGCCTGGATGTCGTGGAGGCGACGGTCAGCCGCCGCATCCGGAAGTCGCCCGACAAGTACGACCTGGGGGCCAACCCCAGCATCCCGTCGGTTCAGGCCGCGATGATCGTGTCGAAGGAGTACGCCGAAGCCCTGGATCATCTGAACAAGGCGAAGTACCGCCAGGACATGATCCAAGCCCTGGTGGACGCCCTCGACCACAAGAAGAAAGCCCTGGAGTCGCTGGCCTACCTGCACGGCCAGAACTACTACTCCACGCCGAAACTGCGGGACGCCGCCCCCGCCGCCCCTGAGCCGACGCGGTCCAAGGAGCGTAAGAGACGACCGGAGTGACCCCGTGCCGATCCGGATTCGAGGCCCGCCGGCCCGCCGCCAACTTGTCGAGCGGCTGTCGGAGGGAAGCCCCCTGCCACGAACGAACCCCATACCGAGGTCTCACATGAACGTACACTACTGCGGGCCGGCGGGCCT
>Ga0163148_10002488_pt1 | contig 21896 bp, 34 predicted proteins | sample OliLakLV19MP7P2_FD_148606 | JGI IMG/M metagenome (GOLD analysis project Ga0163148, IMG submission 148606) | Freshwater microbial mat bacterial communities from Lake Vanda, McMurdo Dry Valleys, Antarctica- Oligotrophic Lake LV.19.MP7.P2 | ecosystem: Environmental > Aquatic > Freshwater > Lake >...
TTGCGGCTCTTTGTGGCCTTGAGCCTCGACAGGAGCTGCCTGACGCGCGACGGGCTCCTGTGCTCTGTGGGCTCGGGCACCCACCCCGGTGATCAGAGCGATGCTTAGGGCAAGAAAAACAACGCAGACCTTCCTGGGTGCGCTCACGTCTTGTTCGGCTTAGGCTTCTTGGTTGGCCTCGGGGCGGGTGCTGGCGCATCACCGCTCGCCTGGGGGGTGCAGTGCCTGTTGATCAGGTTGACCAGCTCAATCATGCCTGCTCTGGTGTCCAGCTCGAACGGCCACCCTCCCTTGGAGAGAATAAGCCCGGCTTCATCGCCTGTTCCTTTTTTGTAACGACCCAGCTTAACGGGTGCCTGCATGGAGATGATCGGATAGTCGCAGGGGGCTGCGGTGATCGGCTCCACAGCGAGCACCGTGGCGATCTTTTGGAGAGTTGCTATGTCGCAATTACGCAGCTCGTTCCGGTTAACCCATTTCTCTATGAGCATGCGGAGTCGAGCGTGCTCCTTTATGGTCCGGTATTCTTCGATGGATGCGTATAGCATGTATTCCGGGTTGTGCTTGGAATTGGCGTCACTCCAGTCAGAGATGTTATATTCACCTCGGCCCACCTTGAAATACTTCCTGCCAACATAGATCACCTTGAAGCACTCAAGGTCCTTCTCTGTTTTAATCGCTTGTTCGTGGAATCTGTAACCCCTGCAGACCATGCCCAAGATCGTTTGACCGACCTTGAGCTTGGGTTTTTTAATGTCGTTGATGTTGCTCACGGTTTGGGCTCCGGTTGAGGTGCTTCGGTTGTGCTGTCGAGCACCGATGCTGCGTCATTGTCCGTGATGTCCAGCACCTCGGCGTCGACATAAACTTTAGTGATGTTCTCGATCACTCCCGTCTTGAATGGGTTGTTTTCGGGAGGGAGTTGAGCAGCCCACTCCTCCATCGCGGTCGCCAGACGTGTGGCTAGGTCCTGGAGGGTGGGGACGTCCAAGCGCCCGACTCGATTCGCGAAGTCCTCGGGGCTCTCGCCATTGTCGCAGAAATCATCGAACATGCGTTGCACCGCGTTCGAGGTGATCACGTGCTTGCCTTGGAAGTAGGAGAGCGTGCCGCTGTAGATCAGGAGCTTACCGTCGACCAGCTCCACACCATCGTCGTATGCGGCCTGGGCGCACTCCGCTGAGTCGTCATATTGCCAGTGCTCCTCGTCCTCGTTCCATGCGTAGAAGGTGTCTGTAGTTTTCAGCATGGCTTGGTCCTGGATGCGTAGTTGGCCCGCTTCCGCTCGGCCCGATCAGCGCGCAGGGCCGCGACCCGGGGATCCTCGACCTTTGGGTTGGCAGCCTGCGTGTCCGGTCGCCTGGGGCGGCGCGCTTTGCGGTGATCGTGAATCATGTCTGCCATGATCACCATCGCGATCGTTGATGCCATCCGCGTGATGCTGTGGTGAGAAGCGATCGGGATCATGCCGTAACCTCGGAGGAAAACTTAAAAGTGGGGTGGAAGCCAATCCCGCTCACATCAGGGCAACGCCCCGCACCATCGTGCATGCCGAACGCTTCCTTGCACGTGCCACATGTGCGGTTGTAAGCATACGCTGGTGGGTGGTGCACGATCCCTGCAGGCGCCTGGGACATGGGGAGGAGTAGAGCCACACGCTCAAGCTCAGCGCGTGCCGCATCGAGCCCTATGCTGAGACACATCGGGCAGCGTGGTCGTCCGTCCTTGTGTGGGTGATTATGGAGTTTGGCGAACTTGTGTCCGTAGTCACACATGTCCAGGATGACGGTCGTGGGCTGGCTCATGCCGTAACCTGGGTATATCGGTTAGTGTCGTGGTAAGTGGTTCGTCCCGCTCTGCCCAACACGCCGTTAGGGCACTCTAGGGTCTTAGCGCGATGTCGGCCGCGCCTCTGATTGCACAACGCGCATGTGCCAACTTTGATGGACCACTCAAGCATGTCCAGCTCCTTGGCCTTGGCCTTGATCTCAGGTGCAGGAATCGGCTGCAACCCCGAATCTTTGAGCCACTGAGCCATCCTCTTTTCCATCTCTTCCAGGCACGCGTCTGCCGTGTGCATGTCGAAGGGTGCGCCGAGGATTTCGGCACAACCCCTGAACCCTTTGATGGAAAACCACCCGGGCCGAATGGTGCCGATTGTGGTGGAGCCTAGACGGACACGCAGGAAGCTCGGGCCTGCGCTGAGGACGATCTTTTTGGTTGTGAGTAGTTTTGCCGATGGGATCGGCTCAGGCTTCGTCTTGGCCATGTTATTTCCTAGGTCTGCTCAAACCGATGCTCGCCGGATCTGGTGATGTCTGACCACATGGTGATCGGACGCGCGTACAGGGGGGCAGGAGGTAGACGGTTAGTCTCGACGTAAAAGACGAGTATCTCGCCGCTTTCGCTGTGGTGCCCGCATCCCAGGACCTTGACGTGCTTTCCCTTCCAGTGGCGCCACGTTGACCCTTCCTTGGGTGCGTCTGAGGGGATGGTCGGGAGTGGGTCTAAGGGCATGTTAGATTCTGCATCTCTAAACTGCGGTCGCTCTTGGTTATCCAATTTGACCGCTTCAATCAGATTCAATAATGCCGCCAGAACGGCGGGGCTCTGCTCGCCGCCAATTCTAGAGGATCTTTTCAGCAGATATGACCCGATGTCGCAATTGGCCAGCGGGTTGTCATTGCTCATCTTGAAAATGACCCCGGTTGCGCTCTTAGCCCATTCTTCAAATTGCTCGTCAGTGTGGGCGGGCATGAATAGCCGGTGAATCGAAAATGATACTTTTGTTAGCTCTGGCATGATTATATCCCTAGGGTGTTGGCAGGAAAAGAAAAACGAATCTAACGAGGCGATGCACCGGAGCCCGTATCAGCCTCGGTTTGGTTTGTTGGGGGCTTGGTCGGTCGGTCCCGGTGATCTTGAAGCGTTATGGTCTTTCTGGGGCGGGGAGTAGTGGCATGCCCCGCTCGACAGCCAGGAGCATCGCAGCAGGGGAGTCGGTGAGCGCTTTGAGTTTGTCGATAAGGTCGACCATGGCCGCACTCAAGGTTACGAAAAAAGCGACGTTGTCTGGGGTGCAGTCGACCTGATTGGGGGCTCGTGCTTTGCCGCTGTAGAGATTATGTCTACCCGCTGGACACAGAACTGACGGTAAACCAGAGCATGGCTCGTGATGGTATGTGTAGGTGGTCACGCCGTCCGGGTTGGCCATCGCGGTCTCATTGAACACCGCAGCGCACAGTGAGACGGCGACACCAGACGAGAAGCTGATCCCTCTGGAGTGGTTACCGCTGCCATTCTCGTAGTTCACCATGTACAATATGACGAGCTTGTCTGAACGTTTTGCCTTCTCGTATTTATCCATAGCGATGAAAAAGGCGTGCTGGACCTGTTCGAGCGTGGCGCCCTCAGCGCACGTCGCCTTGGTGGCGTCCGTGACCTCGATCGGATAGTCGATCTTGAAAGTACCGTTGTTGGTGACCCGCAACACCTTCACGAAGGAGTTGGATCCGTCAGCGCATTTGAAGGTTATCTTTTCGCGGCTGACGACGACACCTGCGGAGACTCTGGCCATGTTATTTCCTGGTTGCTTCAAGTATAGCGCGCACCAGCGCGTTGCGTGGGTGGAGCATCGACCGACCGGATCGAATCAGATCAAGTAGGGCACCCTCGTACGCGATGAGCGCCTTGCTGAGGTTGGCTCTCGATAGCCCCTCTTTTTGGTCCTGCATCGCGTGCTGGGCGGGTTTGGGCTGTCTCGATACACACTGAGCTGCGTGAGCCATCGTTGCTGTCCTCTGCCTCATCAGGGCATTAGGTATATGGGCTGGCCGAATTGTTTCGGCTCAATTTCCCATCGGTTTCTTCTCGGTCTAGGTTGTACACTTGTGGTCGCATTAGTACAAGTGCTTTTTGTAAGTGCTGTTTTTACAAGGACTTATGACTAGCCTCGCGCTGCGTGCACACCCGCGACCTGTAAATGAGAGGAAATTGAGAGGAAATTACCGAACTACCCTGACCCTTCTAGGGAATGTCGGAACGTCCTTGAGCCTTAACTACCTCAACAGGCTCTATAATGTTCTGGTACATTGAAAAAATTGGTATCCTGCGCCCCTGCAGGGTGCTGGTGTACGTTGCGCCGACCTTGATCTTTCCATACACGTCTGATGAATCGAAACGCCCGTGGATGTAGCTATCTCCCACTTCATAGGTAGTGACATCCGTGAACACTAGGTACTTATTAGAGTTCCCATGAACGACGGCCGCTTTTCCGGTGACCGTGAAGGTGTTGCCGAGCGAGCTTCTGAGTGCGCTTGATATGTGGATCGTCCCCATGATCAGACCGGAGCCAGCGGCGATCACTGTGCAGACGATACCGAGGATAAGTAATAGCTTGTTCATGTTTGATCCTTGTTAATCGGTCGGCCCGAAAGAGTGAAACGATGAGCTATGGCGCGGGTAGGCAGTCCCCCGCGCGAGTCGTGCGAGCGCGTCTATCGCACTTCGGGCGTTGAGCTTAGCCGCTAAGATGCCACAGGCCGCGTCTGGACTATCTTTAATGATGCGTTCAAGTGCCTCGCCGCTGATCGCGGTGTCGAGCTTATCAGCGGTGCGGGCCACGGTCATTAACTTACGGAACAGCGGCAGCAGGGCCGATTCTTCGATAGATGCGGTTTGGAGATTCGGGCCGTAGAATCCGCCGCCAAGCCCTACGAACCATGCGCGGACCTGCCCGTCTGGTATGTCATCGTTCGGGACAGCGGGGGCTGCGGCAGGTGCGGCAGGTGCTGCAGGTGCGGCCTCCTTGGTCACCCTTACATGCAGTCCACCATAGGTGATAACCTGCCCATCCTCCAGGCCACGAATGATATTCACAGCAGGTTGGTGTTCATATGGCAATTTGCCAATGTGGTCGTTTATCGCTCGGATCGCGAGGTGATCAAGGTTGGTTATGACGACCTCCAGCACGCCCCACGTTAACTGTGGCGGGCGGATGCCGGGCAGGTCAGCCAGCAGCACTGTGAAGCGCGCCAGTGCTTGGTTGTTCTCCTCAGTCTTGTCTCTGTAGGAGCCGAGTAAGTTTAACATGATTCTTTAATCCCTCAGGTTGTTTCGTTGGGCCGCTTCATGAATACTATCCAGTGGGTCTTGGCCGACTTGCCGCAGCGATTCCCGAAAAGAGGCTTAACCGGAGTCAAAGCCAAAATCTGGCTGACTGGTATCTTTTCCTCACTCCACTTGAAGATGAGGGTGCCGTCAGGTCTGAGGACGCGAAAGCACTCGCTGAAGCCCTGGCGAAGTTCGGCCTTCCAGTCTACCCCGAGCTTACCGTATTTCTTGGCCAGCCACCCGCTGCTCCCGTTCCCGGTCAGGTGCGGCGGGTCGAATACGACGAGCGCGAAAGTCCGGGCAGGAAACTGCAGGTTGGTAAAGTCGCCCTGCACATCGGGCGCGATGATCAGCTCTCGGTATCCGCCGGTGCTTGACTTGTCCTTGAGTTTGTGTGCCTCAACCCGTTTGTCGTGGAAAACGGCATCCTTATTTTTTCGGTCAAACCAAAACATCCGTGAGCCACAACAAACGTCGAGGATCGGCTTTGATGACTCAGTCACGGCCTTGGATCCAACAGCGCGACGGCTCACTTTATGGCCTTAAACGCGGCGAAGGATTCGCCTAGTTGTTTTATGAATTGGACTTTGCATTCGCTGCACAGTGACATGGACCCTCGCTTGCCGTCAGCGCCTGGGTTGACCTCCTTGGCGATGACTGTGGGTTTCGCGGTGCAGCGGATCATCTTGTGTGTTCCGCACATGGAAAAAGGGCCTCGCCCGTTTGACTTTTCGGCCTCACATTGCTTGAGGTCAGGCTTCAATGGCTTAATGCCCTGCAGCTCCTTGGCTCGCCTTCCTTGCTTGATCGAGCACTTGCCCGTGTGAAACAAGCTGCCGAACGCGCCCTGACTGCCGCCCGTGGTCAGTTTGTACCTCGACAGGGAACAACGAGGGCAAGCATCAATGCGTACGAACAGGACTGGTGATCCGTGGCTCATTTTTCAGTACTTCCAATTAACAGGCGCGGTGCCGCCGTGGGGGACCGCTGGCAGCCTCATCCAAGCCAGTACTTCACCCTTAAAAAGCCTGCCGTCCTCGTCATACCAGCGATCTTTAACACCCGCGTAGTAGCAGAAAGCGCGAGCACGTTTGTGGTTATTTACATGACAGAGGACGTAGACGCACCCCTTCTTGCTCTCCCCCTTCGGGTGTGATGGCAATGCATCCGCGCACTTGATCCACTCCGGAGGCTGTTGGGCGAGGTGTAGAGCCTGCTCCAACTCGATCTCGCGCTTGGTCTTGGCAGTGGCGATCTGGGATAGCTCCAGATACAGTTTATTGATGGTGGTTAGTTCCATGGTAACTCCCTTGGGTGCTGACTTACGTGTCCCGGCGATGTTGGACGTTGGGCAGGCCGCACACTTCTCGAAACCTGCTCAGCCATTGGTCGCGGGGGAAGTTGCGTGCGTAGAGCAATCCGATCAACTCAGTGGAGCCAAACCCGCCTCGGCAATTTCCTGTGATCAGGGCTTCCTGCGGGGTGAAGATGTGGCAATAGACCTCGTATGCCAAGGTCGTGACCGCCTTGCTTATGAAGCGGTCCTTGCAGGGCTGGATGGGGTGTTGAGCGTGATCCGGTGCTTGGGTTGGCTCCAGGCTCACAATGTCTCACCCTGCGCCGGGATGCTCGGCAGACTGCATGCCGCAACCCTGGAGTAGAAAATGTCATTGGCTGCCTTGATCGCACTGTCCAGAGAAAGATAGCCGCACGAGATGCCTCCTGGCATCTCTTCGATGTCATAGCTAGGGTGTGCTTTCCACCCCTTCCATGAAATTATGATGGGACCGAACGGGGTTTCACAAATAACATGATCATACCCTATTTTATCGTTTGGTTTCATCGGTGCAGAAAAACGAAGCGCGGGGGGTGCGGAAGCGCCTCGATGCGCGTCCTCTGAGGTTGGCTCCGCTTCAGGCCACAGCTCGTTGTTGATGCGTGTGTGGGTATCCGCGTGACAGGGCTTGGGATCCCTGGCCAGCATGTCGAACTTGTCGGCCAGCTCTCGTAGATGCTTGGCAGCCTCTGCGCATGCCTCTGTGGCGGTATCGCTTTCAGCTAGGTCAAAGGCTGCCTCATCTTCCTCATTTTCAATGCCGCTGTTGATCGTTGCCAGAAACATAGAATCGCAGAACCCTGCTAATTTAACGTTGATCATGATTTTAATCCAAGGTGTTGGGTTTAAAGAAACTGCCTGTTTATTTTAATCAATCTTCATCATCGGGGAGCATTGGCTCGACGGGGTGCTTCGGGACGCCGACTACGCCGCTCTCTTCTGGGCGCTTGATGCGCCTGACGATGCGGATGGCGTTGTTATCTCGGCAGACGCCGTCTGCCCTGACGCGCATGCGCCAATCCGCACCCAGCAGCTTGAAATCCCCCGAGCCGGTACGCCGATCGTCTCCCTGCCAGGACACCACCTGCCCCACGGTGCCATCGTTCAGTTGATACCATTCACCGCATTGGACAGAGATGCGCGGCCAAGCGCGTGAGAGTTTCTTGAGGGTGTTCCGGTGCTCGCGCACCACCTTGAGGAATTTTCGCCAGTCGTCCTCGGTCACACCCAGGTGCCGGCACGATTGGAAGAAAATGCTTCGCTCCTCGTTGGTCAGGTACACGGCGCACCACACGCGCCGCCACGTGCGTGCCTTGTGGAAGGTCCACGCCAAGGCACCCACCGCAGCGACCCCACAAGCGACGGCCACGCACACGGACATGAATGCCCACACTGCCCAACCAGTGTACCAGAAGATCCAGGATGCTGATTCGGGACTCATGTGGTCGATCCTTCGATGCGTGCGGGTGCCTCTGCCTTGAGATACGAGTTCAGTGCCTCGACATAGGCGTCGTGCGTCATTGTTTTGTCTACGCGATAAACCCAATCCCCTCCCCAGGACCACCCTCCGGTGCACCCGATGGATATTTGGTCCCGCTCCAAGTCGACTAGAAAGCTCTTGATGGCATCAATGAGATCAGCCTTTGAGTCGGCTCCCAATTTGAGCGTCAGGGTGTGCGCACGTGTCGGGGCGCTCATGCGAATATCCCATCAAGGGTTTCAGGATTGCCCCAGCACGGGCTGACGAATTGCTCATACACGGGCTCCGGACATGCCCCGTGCTCTCGCAACGCTTCCACTGACTTGTCGAAGGCGATCGCATACCACTCGATGTTCGCCTGCAGGCAGTGTTTGCAGAAGTTCGCCGCAGTCCCTCGCTCACGCATCTTCGTCAACGCGAATGTGCGCGCTTCGGTTGCATACGAGAGCCGGTTGTTGTGTGCAAGGTCAAGCACGTGGGTGAGCGGGACCGTGAACGAGACGGCGGCGTGGAGTCTGGTTATGTGCACGAGGTGTCTCGGTATTTAACGGCATCGGCCTCGATCGCGAACCATTTCATTATCGTCGGCTTACCGCGTCGGACCACCATGGTCTGCACTTTGGCCAGATGATCCATGGGGGTGAAGCGGGAGCTTCCTGAGGACATGCGCACGCCTTGGAACGCATCAGATGTCTCGGAGAGCGCGGTCGCCCTGTGGATCGTACCCTCGGGAACCGCCCCCCATATGCTGAACGGTTCAACGTCGATCCCCAGGTTGGCGCATGTCTCCGGTGTGGGGATGAGGAAGGACGCAAAGGCACCGATCAGCTCTGTGCCGTCCTTGGTCGTCACCTTATACCACTTGCCGAACTTGGGCTGCACCGTGAGCACCTCGCCGGCCTCAGCGGAACCGCCGCGCTCCCCCTGGAGCCGCTCAGTGGCGAGCATCGTGAGCCCGACCATGCGTTGAATGGGCATGCGCATCAGGTCGATCAGCCCCCGAAGAGAGGTGTTCGGGGGTACGTCGCGCATGTTCGACTTAGGCGGGCGCATGGTCGAATGCCAGCCCTAGGTGATCAGGTAACTTGGGGGCGCCGGGGATGCGCGCATAGAGCTGATCGTTCAGCTTCTGCAATAGGTCTCGGACCGTGTCGACCGAGTCTTTCTCTTTGCCCACCCGGAGACATGCCTCGATCGTCTCCCACTCACCCCGCATGACGGTCTGGAGTGCGATGAAGTGCTCGCGCACTCTCCAGACATGGGCGCCGTAGAAGATTTCCATCTCTTGCCCGACAGGTGCGTATGCGTGAATCTGGTCGATCCGCAGGTGAATGACCACCCCGGAATCGGTTGCTAGGGAGAATGCCAGAAAGCCTGCTCCTGGGGCAAGTATGCGCGCGATGTCGTCACTGATGATCGCTGAAATGAAAAATTTAGAGTTCATGGTTCTTGTCCAAGTTCTTTGAGTTTGGCGTGTTCAAATCGCTCTTGACGGGTCGGCTCCCGCACTTCAACGGGGCGATCGCACCAGATCGGCGGCGTGTCAGGAGGGGTGATGCCCGATTCGGTCACCACGTAATAGCGGTCGTTTTTAAACTCAATGAGCCAGACCCCCCGCGCCCACAGCGGGCTCTTGGTGACCTCCAGGACCAGCTCTTGAATGTCCCTGTACGCCTGGGCACCGGAGAGTTGGTGGGTGCTGCGGGGTGCTTGATGGCGTCTGACTGAGGCGGCAGCCGCCTGGATGCGTGGTATGCTGTCGTTCAACTCGAACCGCGCCACCACGGCACGGCCCACCTCGTCCTGGCGCGCAGCCAGACGGGTCAGCCGGCGCAGGATCGGCTCCTGGCGAGAGACTGCCCATGCCATCCACAGCCAGTCGATCTGGCGCTCATGTGTGATGCCCATCTCAAGCTCAGGCGGGCGCATGTTGATGGAGGTGAGGGCCACGCTCAAGGCATCACCCTCAAGCCGTCTCAGCAACGCGCCCTTGTCCACCGGGAGCAGCACGTCAGGGGATTCCAGATCGGGAAACTCCTTGTTGAGTGCTGCGGTGAAAGCACCGGATACCGCAGCCCTGTGCTCTACGAGGCTCAACACACCCAGGCGCGCGGCCTCACTCGCCCAATGATCGAGCTGCAGCATGTGCTTGTCCCCGCGCTCGGCGTCACACACCTGTGCGAACCACTCAAGCATCCGGTAAAAAACCAGAGCGTTGTTTGGCTGATCCAAAAACAGACGGGCCTGCTCTTGCTGAAGTGCGATTCGCCTGTCCAGGGATTCAGCCACGGTAGGGTGCCTGATTGGGCTCGTCTTCGACTGCTGGGGGTTCATCGTCGGCCGACACATGGGGCTCGACCGGCGCGGGTATGGCCGATTCGATGTTGCTCAACATGTCGTCGGCTGCTGACCAATCATCCGGCGCCAGTTGGCCTTGCTTCATGAGCGACTTGAACGCATCCATGATGATCTTGGCCTCTTTCGGTGACCCGTGGGCCAGCGTCCGCAGAAGCGTGAACGGGTGCAGGTCTGCGTGTTGCTTGTGGCCACCATCACCATCGAACATGTCGAGGATGAGCCCGTGGATGATCGAGTCGATGGCGATTCGCACCTGTCGGACGAAGCACACACCCAACGCTGCGGCGCCTTCTAAGGTCGACGCCTTGGGCATCGCGCTCAGTGCCTTCATAACATCGTCGGCTGATTTCGCGTCATGGATGAACGAGACGATCAGCGATCGCGTGCTCGCCTGGACCACCACACGCCCTCTGAAGTGGGGATGCGTTGCGCTCGCCACCGGGTAGGATGTCGGGTACTTGCCCGGGTCGGTCCAGATGACCAAGCTCCCTGTGAGCCGGGCATCAGAAGGCCACTGGTGCTTGTTGTCGATGAAGAACAAGCCCATGGATTTCGGCAGGTCGCTCACTTGGGCACTCCGGCAGGCATGTCGCCTTCGCCTTCGATGGTCGTTTGGTTGGAGTGGTGAGCTGAGTTGACAGATGTCACGCCATTGCCGCATTGCACAGCGACCGGAGTGCTACCCTGCTCAGAGACTTGGTACTTGAATCGACTGTTGCCGAACACTGCCATCACCACCTTCTGGTTATTTTCCACCATCTCGTTCTGGAGCTTTTTGGTCGCGTCGAGCACAGCCATGTCGAGCGCCTGTTTGGTCTCAGCCTTGGCGAGAGTGTGCTCCCTTTTGGTCAACTCGCTCGCACGCTCATTGAGGGTGCCTTCGATGCTCCAGAACCGATGGAGCTTTCCGACTTCTTCATCTCTCTCCTTGAGTTTCGCGAGGAGAAAAACCACCTGCTGGTCCGTTTCGTCCGCTTCCTTCAAGCGTGCGGCCAGAGCCGTCCCCACCTCTGCAGGCAACTGCTTTCTGATGGCCTCGTTGATGATGTCCGTGATGGAGGTGTCCATGGTTTTTTCTCGATCGTGGTGTCGGTGTTGGACTCGTACATTAGTGTCGAGTCAAATCTGTCAAGCGATTGGTTTTGACTCATCCGTAGCTGCGCTTCCCAACGCGAGCAATGCGCGTTCAACGGCAGGGCCATAAGCAAGTGCAACCATCATGCGGGCCTTGTGCCACGTCACGGGGATGTTCTGAGCTACGATGGTCGATTGGATGATAGATGTAGGGACACGCAGCATCAGCGCGAGCGATGGTGCTGGGATGGGATCGCGCTTGACCTTCGACCAATCGACTCGCTCCGTGACCTTGATCCTGTTGCGAATGCGGGCCTTGGTCAGGTCTGCGGGCAAGATCACCAGCTCCGGGCGGGACACTGCGTGCGCGCCGAGTCGGGGGCGGTACATTCCCAGCGCGTACAGGTCCGATTTCAACAAGATGCGCCGCACGTAGACGTGATTCCATCGCCCGCAGTAGCGAGGAAACTCGCGCGCCAGAGTCGCTGCTATCGTGGCCAAATCGACGCCGTGAGCATCCATCCTGAATGCCCTGGCGATGGGCTCCCTGCACCCTTCAACGATCTCCAGCTCGCCGCCAACCGCCCGGTAGCCGAAAGGGGGGCGCCCACCCGTCCAGCCGCCGGCGCGTGCCTTGGCGTGGAGCCCCGAATCGAGCCGACCCTGAATCGTGGCGCGTTCGAGCTGGTTGAAGATGCCGACCATCTGGCGCATCGCCGTCCGCATCGGGTCGCCGGCGTAGTGAGGGTTGAGCACTTCCGACTCAGCGGCGTTGGTGCTGTGCAGTCGGTGCCCGTGCTGGAGCGCCTGGAGCACCGTTGCCTCTTGGTCAATGAGGTTACGGCTTAACCGATCGAGCTTATGGAAAATGACGTGAGCCTGCTTGCCTGACTGTTGAGCCTCTTTGGCCCTGCGCATCACCTCGATAAACTCAAGCCGTCCGCTGATGTTCTCGGCTGAGGCTGATTCGTGGATAATTTCAGGTTCAGGAAGACCCAGCGCGATGCAGTGCGCCTTGATGCCGTCTGATTGGATCTCCGGGCCGTAGCCCGCCTCTTGCTCTTGCGATGAGACGCGAACGTACCCGAGGACGAGAATGTTCGCGAGGTCTGTCACCGCCTGATGCCCATGCGTGCCAGCAACTCAGCCGCTGAGGTGGCCGGGGCCTTGGTTGCAGTCGCGACGGGGGCCGGCAGCGGTGACGCCGCCACGGGCACATAGGGCAGGGGTGGCAGCACCTTACCCTTGGCTGGGTCGAGTTGAGCGTCGAGTGCTTCCGAGTCCCGCACACTGATCACGGTCTGGCTGCCGTAGAAACCGTCTGGGGCGATTTCGCTGACTTCATACACCGGTGCACCCCTGTTCTTGGACAGGCTCGCTTGCACCTGATGCTCAGAGCCTCGGGGGATGACGCCCTCCATGGCCCCCTCCCCCGTACCGCCGCGATCCCTCCGGTCGGCCTTACTCAAGTCCACGCCGCCCTCCATCCTGCGGTCGAGGTCTTTGCTGCTGATGACGGCCATGATTACTCCTACTTCTTGGATTGGGCTTGCTTGACGATGGCCTCAAGCACAGCGAGTGTACCGGGAGAGAGCTTGTCCGCTTGGCGCTGCATGGCGTCCAGGATGCCCACTGACGCCTTGGGATCAGATGCAACCATGTCCGCGAACGAGGTCCCCTCCCGCTTGGCCTGCTGGTAGAGGGCCACGAGCGGGAGTGACGCGAATCCAAGGTCAGCGGTCCCCAGCACGAGGCTGCTGAGGAACGATTTGACCTTGGCCGACTGTTCGGGGGTCAGCGGCATTTTATTTGCCGACGTGCTCATCAAGGGTTTCTTTGGCCCACTTATTGATGTCGTCCGGGCTCTTGTTCGCGAGCTTGGCGGCGACATCAGGAGCACCGAACATGACGGCAGCCACCTGCAACTCGCCGGGATATTCAGCGAACGCCATCGCCGCAAGCGAGGTCGGGCTGCCGCCCCCGTCGATCAGTGCATGCTCGGGCACGATCTCGACCGAGACGAGATCGCCGGCGCTGTGGCGCTGCCCTTTGGTTCCGGCCCAGATGTGGGGGTGCGGACCCTGCCCCTCGTTGATGATGTCCATCTGATCCTCAGGGACCAGGACCTTGAACACCTGAAACGCGCTGTCCGTGTTGACGGGCGCTTGCTCGTAGAGCTTGGTGTAGTTGGGCAGATGGACCACCAACTTGCCGTTGAGTGCGGCGAGCTTGCCGTTGATGTCGCCGTTGTGGATCAGAATGTGCAGGGTCTTCATGGTGATTCTTTCAGGGCCGTGGGCCGCGATTGCGTGGGGGTGTTCAGCCAGTCGGCTGGGAGAAACGAAAGGGAGGGGATGGTCACTGGTGATTTCATGCGCCCGCCTGAGTACTCACCGAGGCAGTAGAGACGAGCGTGCTTGAGGATGCGCCGGATCTTGACGCGATCCCAAAACTGCGGCTGGCTGCTCGTGGGTTCTTGCTTCGAGAAATCCCCCGCCTTGAGTGATGCAAGGAGCCCACCCCAGGTCGACCTTGCTCGGATTCGCTCAAAGACGTAGCGGACAGCGTGGCGTTGGTGTGGGTGGATTTCAAACTCGCCACCCACCACTCGGTAACCGTATGGGGGGCGACCGCAGACGTAACCCGTGCGCTCGGCCCTGATCTCTCGGGAGATCTTCGACTTTTCGTAGCGAATCCGCTCGATCAGCACCCCGGTTGCTTGGCTTACAGCAAACGCAGCCTCTTGGATGTCGACCGCGCCCCCTGGCTGGCGCTTGAGCTTGGGAACGAGTGTGACATCAATCTGGTTGGTGGCGCAGTAAACCAAGCACGCACCCTGCCACGCTTTTAAGCTCAGGGTGCCTGCGCTTGCTGGTGGAGTAATGTCTGCGAGTTTGCCTTGAATGGTGGCCCGCTCGCCTTTGTCACGAAGAATGAGCGCGCGTGCAAGAGCCGCCTCGAAGGGGCACCGACGCGAAAAGAGCAAGGGGGCGCAGGCAGTGACCATCGCTCAACCAGGGCGACCTTGCATGTACGAGTTCCACTCGCTGCTTCCGGGAGCGATCACCCGACGCTCTTGGTTTTCGGGGACACCTGTGAGGAGGTCGTACGTCTCACGGAACGTGCCGAACCACGCGAAGAACGCGTAAGCTGCCAAGGCGTGTCGGCCCCGAAACTCAAGAACACTTTTGTCTTGGAAAAAGAGCTTGATGTACTGACCCGCAGGCCACTCAACGCCAACCATGACATTGTTGGCTCCCAGCACAGGGACAGGCCCCTCTATCTCGATGTCCTCAGCCATCGTCAGCCCATGCGACACGACCATGCGGCGCACGGTGTCGAGGTATGGCTTAGTTTCCAGAAAGCCCTCCATCCCCTTTTTTTCGTCGCCGTGGGCCTTGGACGTGCTCATAACCCCCAGGCGAACCATCTCCTCGAACACGTCAAACCACTCGTCGGCGCTGCGTGCGTTGGCTGCGCGCGCGTCCAGCAGTCTGCGCGCTTGGAGGTCTTGCTCCTCCCTGATCGGGTTGAGCGGGTTATTGTCGTGGAGCACGGGTCAGCCTCCCGCTTTGGCTTCTTCTTCTGTGGCGATACCGACGACGGCCCACAACACCTCTTCGGTGCCCGCCACATGTCCGATGATGGCGCCCTTGGCGTCCGGGACAGGGACGATGATGGGCACGATCCCTTTCGCAGTGACGTTGCGAATGACATCACCGCCAAACCGGCGATAGATCTTTTCGAGGCGACTCTCCGACTTCTTGGCCAGTTCATCGGTTGCCGCCTCGACCTGACAGGTCTGGACGATCATGGGCTCGCTCTCGGGGATGAGATCCCCCAGCGTCAGATCCGCGTCCCCCTCTACGTCCTCGCTCGTGGCCTCGACCAACTCGCTGATCAGCGTCACGACCGGCTGGCCGGAGACGACCGTCACGTCAAAGTTGGTGATGGGGTTGTCAGGCTCCTGGCTCGCCTTGGCCAGTCGGTTGTTGAAAACGCTGAGTGCCTCGTCAGGGCTTTTGATGAGTGTGTAGCAGTAGGACATGGTGGATCCGTTGTGGTTAGAGTCGTTCGTTGTCGTAAAGTTTTTCGACTGATTCGATCGGTAGTTTGATCGCCAAGTGATCAGTTTCGTCGCGCTCGATCGTCAGGTTGCCGCCCGACATTGCGGTGATGACTCCTGATTTCTTGCGCCACTGGCCTCGTATGACCTGCACGCGATCGCCGCAGCACAGGTTGGGTCGGATCATCACGAAAACGTGGTGCCGGGGGACCTTGGCATACACACCACCAAGGGTGCCCTGACCGCCGCTCCCTGCGCCGCCTATGCCCTCGTTGCCTCCGAGAGCGATCTTAAAGCTCTCAGCATCCTCATCGACGACGATCCCCTCACTTCTATCCATGAGCATGACCGATTTTGAGCCATTGGTGTCGACTTCACCAGTCCAAGCCTCGATCACGATCCAGTCCATGATGACCGGTGTGGCTGTGGTGGTTCGCTGACGCGGCGCTGTCCACCCCGCAGGGCGGTGAAACTTGTGGTAAATCGACTCGTCGTATGGCTCGCCGGGGCGCACCGGGTCTTTGTCGTCGTCAGGGCTCGCGAAAAGCATGGCCAAGCACGACACGCATACGATGCCTTCGCCGTATTTATCGCTCTGGTGTACACGATGCCATGGCTCAGGACCCGACGCGAACCCCAAACAGACGGGGCAGGACACGTCCGAATCCAAGGCGTGCCTGCTGATGAACGCGACGATGCCTGCAGCATCTGCGAGATGCGATGCGCTGTTGCCGTCCTCGCTTTTGGGATCGAAGACCTCGCCGTTGGCAGCGACCGCCTTGCGCGCCGGTGCCCTCACGCCGTAGGGTGACCGCTTGGGGGTGAGTGCTTGAAGTAGGCGAGCAAGTAGCTTCATGGGTGTGCCCCAAGATGTTGGGGGTCTGCGGTGAGGTGTCAATAGATTGGACCCACCTGACCAGGGTGATCGGTTGCGGTCCAACACTCGGAGTCGCCCCCAGCGGACGGGACCTACGTGACCGCTCCTGAGCCTGGACATTGGCCGGCTTTTGGGCGCTCCGGTCGATTCGGTCACAGGTGCACCCGGTGGCTTGGTACTCGTCGGCTGGGCAACCCATCCACTCGTGCCAATCGTGCGGCCTCCGGCCTCGGGCGCGATCCTCAGCACGCGCGCCTCGATCCCGCCACCGCAGAGCCATGATTGCTCGGTGGAGCGCACGCGCTCTGGCTTGCTCGCTCACCGACTCAGGTGCGCCGGGATCGAAACGAGGGATGGGGCGCCATGCGGGGGTGCTCATGGTCCGGAATGCTACAACTGCATGCCTTGTAGGCAAGTGCGCGCATCTCCGGTTGTCAAGCAGGGGCTTATGCTAGGAGACTCCAAGCAACGATCGAACAAAATCAATGCTGCCCTCTGCTACGCTGACACTCTGGTCGAGCTTAGCCTGCAGCGACTCGTACACCCGTACGTCAATGGTCTTCAGTGCGTCCCCGTTTTCGTCAGCTTGATCGAGATCGTCGCTGAGGAGATACCTATACAGGCAGGACTCTGTCTGGTCTCCTCGATAGATGCGATCCATCGCCTGCTCCAAGACCGTCACCCTCCAGGTCAGTGTAAAAAACACGGTCGTGAAGCACTTGGCTGGCTGGCCCTTGTCGTCAATGCAGGTCGGCGCGTGGAGGTTGAGTCCAATGCCCATGTTGATCTTGCCGACAAGTACTCGAAAAGACGCATCATTATTCCACTCGTGTTTCATCACCTCGCGGTGAGCGTCAGTCATGTCAGCTCGCAAGATCTTGTACTTGATGCCGTGTCTCTTGAGCATCCCCTCGATCTTATCCAGCTCAGGATCGAAGAAACACCACACCAACACCCGGCGGTCTGCGATGTCGCCCTTGCCTGTGAGCATGTCCTCCAGCGCTTTGAGTTTGGCTGAGGAAAACTCCTGAGTGACTTTCTCGTCGTCGTAAACGAAGCCTTGGACGATCTGCAACAGCTTGCCCAGGCGCACGATCGCCTCAGAGGTGGTGACCTTGCCTGTGAGCACGTCCGTGGATTGCTGCTTGCGCACCTGCTCGTAATAGCGGGCCTGCTCAGCAGTGAGGGGCACCCGCACCACTTGGTGGATTTTTTGAGGCTTGTCAGGGAACGCTTCAGTCATGGTCAGGAACATCGTCACGCGGCTGATCGCCTTGGACACGGCGCGCTCGGACATGAGTTCGACGGACTCTGTACCCCCTTGGTGGGTCAGGTATTTTTCCTTAAAGTTCTCGAAGCTGGGGCCGAGTGTGCGCCCGTAGTCGAGCCAGTAATATTGAGCCCACAGGGACGACAGCATGTTAGAGATGGGGGTGCCTGAGAGTGCTATCACGTGCTTTGCGTTGCGCCTGAGCCCCATCATGCGCTGGAACCTATTTGATTCGTCGTTGGCGATGTAGTGGGCCTCATCTGCAATGATGGCGTCGTACTCGTTCCCCTCCACGCTCTCCAGGCTGTCGTAGCCACAGACGTGGACCCACCGGCGCAGCCCTGAGCGATAGCGTTTCTTGGTGGCATCCCCGACGATCGGAAGCGCTTCGACGTTCTGCCATTTTCTGAGCTGGTCCACCCACTCACCGACAACCACCCGAGGGCATGTGATGAGCACCCCGCCGGATACCCCCCAGCGCGCGGGAAGCATCTTCCGGTGATCGACCACCGACTGAAGCGACGGGATCTCGATGTGGGTCGGTTCCGTCACGTGCCCCAGCTCGACCCAGCCCCGGATCACGTCCGAGCCGATGCGCGTCTTGCCCAACCCCGGCTTGAGTGCCCCGTACCAGCAACGCACCCGCATGCACCACTGGAAGGCGATCGCTTGGTGCCGCCATGGCGGGGGCACCGGCTGAGTAGTGTGCTCCCTGACCGCGAGCTTGGGGTCATCCATGTACGTCTGGATCATGCGCCTGACGGCTGCTTCTTTTTCGTTCTCCAGGTCGATCAGTTTCTCCTGAGCGATCAGTAGGGCATCAAAGACGAGAGTGGCCTGCAGGCTCTCGGCAACCTCGCGTAGCGCTGACACCGACCCCGGTGAGTAGGGGTACTCCCAATACAGGCGGTCGCCGTGCCATTCTGCACGCTGATGCACTGAGCGCAGCACTGCGGTCGCATCTCGGTCAAAAGCCCCGTCCTGGGTGACTTGGAGGGCTCTGCCGACCAACCGCGCGGTCAGCTTCATTCAACGCGCCCGCCGCCGGCTACAAAGCCCTCAAGCCACGCCGCGTGCGTTGATGAGCCTTTGCGGAAGGGGCACCTCACCTCTGCGTCGGGGTCGCTCTTGAGTGAGAGCGCGAGCTGGCGTGCATCCTCGCTGATGCGCCCGAGTGCCTCTGAGCTGACTTCCTGATCTTGATTCGCGTGCCACCCTTGGCGCCACTTTGTGGCAGGTGCGCTGCCCTCTGGGAAGGGGCACTCACCCGCTGAGATGCCTGCGCCCTTGGCGAGCTGGCCTGCGTCGAACGCCTTGCTGACCAGCTCACCTGAGACGATGCTCAGCCCGGGCATGTTGTGGTCCCTGTACGCACCCAGGTGGGATGCCCCATCTGACTGCCGCGAGAGTGCTCGGGTAATGCCTTGTTCGATGTTTTTGGCAAAATCGCCAAACCTTTTCAATATGCTCCCCTGAGATGCGACCGACAGCGCCGTCCCCTCCTGCTGCTCGAAATCAGCATGCTCGTCCTCGAACCCTCTGGGGACGCTGAGCGCATTGTTCCTACCCTTGAGACGCAAGATCATGGGTGTGACCTGCAGGGTCTTTGAGCCGAACTTTACTTTTTTGGTCGGGAGCGTGCTCACCTGCTCGTACCCTTCGAGCAGCTTAGCAGCGAATAATTGGTCGTCCACGCACTCAGGGCTGTGATTGTCCATAGCCCGCGAGTACTTGTCCACGAGATAAATGAGCGTGTCGGTCATGTTCGATCCTAGGGTGCGGGTATGTGTGCTTCGAGGGTGCCGGATGATTCACGGTCGGCTGCCCAGAGCGCCAGTCCGATCGCGTCCATGGCGTGTCCATACTTGGCTGGGCGGTTGAGGAGCGAGAACGCGCCACCGATCAGCACATCCACGTCGCGCAGCCGATGCTCGATCTGCTTGTGGTGAGCATCTTTCTTCTTCTGCTGCTTCCATTGTGCCGGCAGTTCTGATGTGTAATCCCAACTGAAGCGGTCAGCGATGGCCAGCGCGGCGCCGGTGATCTGGGCGAGCTTGAGGAGATCGTTGGCCTTGGCGACCAACTCAGCGCGGGCCATCTCTTCGCGAGGGTAGACCTGCTGGGCTTCGGCCACGAGCGTGATTTTCCCTTTGGTTAGGTTGCGGATGTCGTTCAGAGATTTGCTCAGCGCACCCACCATGGCATCCACGGCATCGAGCCCTCGTAGGTTTTTGGGGATGCTCGCCAGACCTGCATGTACCTCAGAGATGACCACCGGGCCGGTCAGCGGGCTCGTCCAGGCCGCGTGGAGCCATGCGACCCCCGTGTCGTGTCCGTCAGGGTCCACGCCGACAAACCAGCGACCGTTCGCCTTGATAGGTGTCTTGGCCATCTCGGCGGCGAATGATCGAGGGGTGTGATTGGGGATAGTCGAACTCTTAAACATGCGGATCCTTTGGATCGTCGTCGTCGCGATGATGCTTGCGTGCCAGAATGCACATTTGAATGATGAGCAGAATGATGACTGAGGTTGCAAATAAAGCGATTCGCCAAGAGACTGCGTCGGACATGATCAGTGCTTTTTATGCACGTCGTCCCAACAAAGAAGCCGCATGTGTGGTTTCCAGGTGTCGCCCAGCGCTTGCTTGAGTGCCTCGTAGAGTTGCGGGCCTCCTCGCTCAGTCACAATCTGCCTGACTCGCTCTGCTCGGGGCTCATCCTTGATCCACTCAGGCTCGGCAGCTTTCATCCACTTGCGCATGGCAGCGGGCTCGACCGCGAGCCGCACGTCAGGCATGCTGACCTGTTGGCCATAGACCATGAGCTGGGACACCAGCAGCGCTCGCTCAGTGGCAAGATCATCGTCCGGCACGCTTACGAGATTCTCGTCGTGGATGAAGGCGACGGGGAGGCATCCTTGCAGTAGGCTAAACGGGTTCTCCGGCGGCAGGCCACCATAACATGCCCGCGCGACCCAGCACACTGCCCCGCGTTTGGCGCCGTCAGCCGAGAGCGACTGCATGGACTTGCCATTAGCGGCCGCGCAGAAACTGGCGCCGGCTCGCATGCGGTTGAAGCCTTGGGTTTCGTACCAATAAGTCTCGCCGCCCTCTTTATCGAAATTGCCGGCATCGGTCTGAGTGCCCAGCCACTTGAAGAAGTGGGGCATCTCAGGGTAGATGCTGCGCCAGAGATCGCGGAATGTGGTGGCCTGCTCCTCGGTGACGATGACGTGGTAGGTTGTCTTGGCGAAAGTGACGAACGTCTTCGTGCCCAGACCACCTGGGTATCCGAGGCCGGTTGGCTTGCCGAAATTGCGGTAGTGTTTAACATCCTTGGCGGTCTTGCGTCCAGCGAGCGCTTCTGGTGATTCGTCCAGCTCTGCAAACGGCTTGTCGGCTTTGCGGTTGGCAAGGAATGCCTTGTACGCCTCGTCTCGATCGGTGTTGAAGTTCACGAGCTGGGGTGCCAAGGTGGCAGCCATGCCGGAGCCCAGGAACGAATGCAAATCGTAACCGAGCAGGTTTTTGTCTCGGTGGACGGAGAATCCAAAGAGCGAGTAAGTGACCTGAGCAACCGAGCACAGCTCCAAAGCTGAGTAGTCGCAGGAGACCAGAATGTGCCCTTGGACAGGTGGGAGGAAGCACTCACGGACGAACACGCCCTTGTCCGCGTCCCCTCTCGGGATCTGCTGGATGTTCACGGCAGGGTACAGCGGCTTACGCTTTCCCTTGTCGCTGTTGCCGTAGCTGCTGACACGTCCGGTTTCTTTAAGTGTGTCGTAATTCGACCACACTTGCTCGCCTTGGAGGTTCGGCAGGAACGCATCCCGAAGCTTGCTGAACTCGATGCGTTCTGCGTAAATGTCGAGAATGGGGTCCACTCCATTCAATTCAGTCAGCACCTCATCCCCACATGCTGTGTCCTTGGCCAAGTCGGTGAGCATGGGCATGCGTCCGAGGACCTTCCATGCCTTGAGCACGCGATCCTTGAGGACTGACTTGTTGACCGACTTATCGGGCCGGAGGATGCCGTTCAGGCGCAGAGTGCCGTCGCATTTTTCGTACACCTCGTCAATCTTGGACGTGAGTGCCTGCACTCGCTGCCTGTCGATGCGAAAACCTGGAGCAGAGAACAAGCGAAGCGCCACGCCTGCGTAGACCTGCAAGCTCTCGCTGTTCATGGAGCCGTGCCCTCGCGGCTGTCTAAGATGCTCTTGCTTGTCGTAGATCTTCCTGGCCCATGTCGCGTCTTCGATCGCGTACGCTGCCGCCTCCGGAGGGAACATGGCGAAAGGTTGGCCATCGAGCTGGCTATACCGCA
>Ga0163148_10002497_pt1 | contig 21829 bp, 16 predicted proteins | sample OliLakLV19MP7P2_FD_148606 | JGI IMG/M metagenome (GOLD analysis project Ga0163148, IMG submission 148606) | Freshwater microbial mat bacterial communities from Lake Vanda, McMurdo Dry Valleys, Antarctica- Oligotrophic Lake LV.19.MP7.P2 | ecosystem: Environmental > Aquatic > Freshwater > Lake >...
GTCGCGGTCAGCGAGGGCATCCACGGTCCGGGCGGCACCGAGATCATCAGCCTGGGCGAGGTCGACTCGCACGGCAACAAGCAGCTTTCGGGCTCGGGCGCGCTCGGCGATGCCCTCGCCGATGTGATCAAGCAGCACCTCGCCAAAGCCATGCCCGAGAAGAAGCATCGCGTGCGCGCCGACACCTTCGGCTATCTCCAGCGCTGCTTCCCCGGCGTGGTCAGCGAGACCGATGCCGCCGAGGCGCGCCTGGCCGGTGACGCGGCGGTGCAGGCGGTGCTGCGCGGCGAGAAGAGCGGCTCGATCGCCTTCCGCCGCCACGAGCCCTACCGCATCGAATGCTTCGTCACCCCGCTGCCGACCGTGGCCAAGGAGACCAAGCCGATGCCGCGCGAGATGCTCAACGCGCGCGGCAATGACGTGGTCACTGAGAAGGTGGTGCCCTACCTGACCCCGATCGTCGGCACGCTGCCGCGCATCGGGCAGTTGCGCGGCGTGAAATAGTCAGACCGGGCTCATTCCCGCTTCGACCGCCGATGCGCCGGGTCGCGGCTCGGCGAACTCCTTGGGCGGCAGGGGGTGGTTCCGCGCCGCGAACGCCTTGGTGAACTCGGCGCCGATGAAGAACACCTGGCTCGAGTAATAGATCCAGATCAGCAGCACGACCAGCGAGCCGACCGCGCCGTAGGTCGAGCCGGTGGCGGTGGTGCCGATGTAGAGCCCGATCAACCACTTGCCGAAGGTGAACAGCGCCGCAGTGGCGCAGGCGCCGATGGCGACATGCCGCCAGCCCAGGCGGACATCAGGCAGGAAGCGGTAGATCAGGGCGAACAGTCCGGCCACGACCAGGAATGAAATGCCGAGGCTGAGCCACTGCACGGCGACCTCGGCTTCTGGCCACCGCGCGCTCAGCCAGGCGCCGACCGCGGCCAGGCCGGCGCTGATCACCAGCGAGACGAGGAGCAGGAAGCCGGTGCCCAGGACCATGGAGAAGGACAGGAATCGCGCGCGCAGCAGGGTGAGGATGCCCGCCCCCGGCTTGGTCTTGACCCCCCAGATCTGGTTGAGCGATGTCTGCAGCTCGCCGAACACCCCTGAAGCGCCGACCGCGAGTATGGCGAAGCCGACCAGGGTGGCGATCAGCCCCGAGCCCTGGCGGCTGGCGCCCTGGACCAGGCTCTCGATCGCCTCAGCGCCGTTCATCCCGACCAGCCCCGAGATCTGACCGACGATCTGCCCCTGGGCGGCCTCGCGCCCGAAAAACACTCCGGCGATCGCGGTGGCGATGATGAGCAGGGGGGCGATCGAGAAGACGGTGTAGTAGGAGAGGGCGGCTGCGAGCCGTGGTACCTGGTCGGCGAAATAGCCGGTGACGGTGGCGCGGGCGATGGACCAGGCGGTATTCAGGATGCGCATCCGCCGAGTCTTGCAGGCGCCCGGCTTCCGGCCACGGCGCGGGATGAGGGGCTCAACGCTCGCAGGGGGCCCGCATCAGCGACCTCGCTGGCGGCAACCCTTGACACCCCCGGTGCCGGTCCTAAAAGACCGCTCCGCTTCCTGCGCGGGTGACCGCACGGGGGAGCGGAGCCGTCTGCCACCGTAGCTCAGTCGGTAGAGCAACAGTTTTGTAAACTGTAGGTCGCCGGTTCGATCCCGGCGGGTGGCTCTTGTTCTTTGACGTCATTGCCGCCTGTCAAACCAGGGTAGGTACCGAAGCGGTCAAACGGGACAGACTGTAAATCTGTTGGCTTTACGCCTTCGAAGGTTCGAATCCTTCCCTGCCCACCAAGCCTCCGCTCGTCCGGCGAGCTCATCCTGCGGGTGTAGCTCAATGGTAGAGCAGCAGCCTTCCAAGCTGAATACGGGGGTTCGATTCCCCTCACCCGCTCCATCCACCCTTATCCAAGGTGCTCTAGGAACCGGACTTCGATACGCTGCCTTAGCTCAGCTGGTAGAGCACGTCCTTGGTAAGGACGAGGTCTTGGGTTCAAATCCCAAAGGCAGCTTCAACATTCCCTCCTTCTCACTCCGATCCGCCGGCTGCCGGCAGCAGCCACATCTCAGGAATCCGCCATGGCCAAGGAAAAGTTCGTCCGCAACAAGCCGCACGTCAACGTGGGCACCATCGGTCACATCGACCACGGCAAGAGCACCCTGACCGCGGCACTGGTTCACGTCAGCTCGCTGCGCGGCATGGCGGAGAAGCGCAGCTACGCCGAGATCACCAAGGGCGGCACCGTCCGTGACGCCAACAAGACGGTGACCATCGCGGCCGCGCACGTCGAGTACGGCAGCGAGAAGCGCCACTACGCCCACGTCGACTGCCCGGGCCACGCCGACTTCGTCAAGAACATGATCACCGGCGCCGCGCAGATGGACGGCGCGATCCTGGTCGTCTCGGCCGGCGACGGTCCGATGCCCCAGACCAAGGAGCACGTCCTGCTCGCGCGCCAGGTCGGCGTGAACCACCTCGTCGTCTTTCTCAACAAGGTCGACCTGGTCGATGACCCCGACTTGATCGAGCTGGTCGAGGAAGAGATCCGCGAGCTGCTCAACAAGTACCAGTTCCCGGGCGCCAAGACCCCGATCATCCGCGGCCGCGCCAATGCCGCCCTGGCCACCCAGGACCCGAACAGCGCCGAAGCCAAGCCGATCAATGATCTGCTCAAGGCCCTCGACGAGTTCATCCCCGAGCCTGCGCGCGAAGACAGCAAGCCCTTCCTGATGCCGGTTGAGGACGTGTTCTCGATCGAAGGTCGCGGCACCGTCGCCACCGGTCGCGTCGAGCGCGGTCGCCTCAAGATCGGCGACCCGGTCGAGATCGTCGGCCTGCGCGAAGAGTCGATGATGTCGGTCGCCACCGGCATCGAGATGTTCCGCAAGGAGATGGAGGAGACCCAGGCGGGTGACAACTCCGGCATCCTGCTGCGTGGTATCGCCAAGGAGGCGATCGAGCGTGGCATGGTCATCTGCAAGCCCAAGTCGGTCACCACCCACAAGAAGTTCGAGGCCGAAATCTACGTCCTCAAGGGTGATGAAGGCGGCCGCAAGACGCCCTTCGTCAAGGGTTACCGCCCGCAGTTCTACTTCCGCACCACGGACGTCACCGGCACCGTCGAGCTGCCGGCCGACAAGGAAATCGTCATGCCGGGCGACAACGTCCGCCTGACGGTCAGCCTGATCTCCAAGATCGCGATGGAGGTGGGTCTGCGCTTCGCCATCCGCGAAGGTGGCCACACGGTCGGTTCAGGCGTCGTCTCGAAGATCATCGAGTAAACCAGTTAAACCAACGGCCGGAGCCCGCACTGTCGGGCTCCGGCCTTCGCGTCGAGTGAGGAAGTTGTATGGCCAAGGAAAAGGTCGAGCACATCGTGCTCGTGTGCACCGAGACCGGTGACATGAACTACTACACCAGCCGGGCCAAGACGTCGCCCAAGCTGGAGTTGAAGAAGTACAATCCGCGTCTGCGCAAGCACACGCTGCACAAAGAGAAGAAGCGCAAGTAAGGGAGGTTCTGACCTCTCGCCCAGCATGTTCCCCGTCTCCAGGGGGGCAGCGCGAAGCGCGTTGTTGGGGGGCGGTGCCCCCCAACAAAAAGTTAAACGGGGGTAGCTCAGCTGGTAGAGCAGCGGATTCCAAATCCGCCGGTCGGGGGTTCAAATCCCTCCCCCCGTGCCATATCCACGGATACACCGCCGCCAGATCCGATTGCTGGCGGCATTTGAGAACCGCGAGGATGCGCCGATGTACAAATGGCCCCAAGGGCGGGTGATCCGCACGATCTGCATGATCGTCGCGCTGATCATCGTCGCCGACCTTGCCTTCAACGGCGCCTGGGCCAATGCTGGCACCTACCTCGGCAAGGCCGACTCCAAAGGTTCCTTGCCGCAGCTGATCGTCGGCATCGTCTATGGCGTGGTCGCCTTGACGGTTCTGATCGGCGGTCTGATCGCGATCGGCTTCAAGGCGGTGTCGGTCGACTTCCTCATCGAGGTCGAGCAGGAGATGACCCGCGTCACCTGGCCGACCACCAGTGAACTCGTGCGCAGCACGACGGTGATCGCCGTGATGATCGTAACTCTCGCCATCGGCATCTTCCTTGTCGACTGGTTCAACCTCCGAGTGCTCTTCGAAGCGCTTTACGGGAGCAGAAGCTGATGGCCATGCGCTGGTACGTGATCAAGGCGGTGTCGGGTCGCGAGAACCGCATCCGCGACAATATCCAACAGCAGCTCAAGCTGAACAAGCTGGAGCCGCACATCGCCCAGATGCTGGTGCCTGCCGAGCGCATCACCGAGGTGAAGCGCGGCAAGAAGGTTTCGACCGAGCGTAAGCTGTACCCTGGTTACATCTACGTCGAGATGGAACTGGTCCAGGCGGCGCTCGAGACCATCAATGCGGTCGACGGCGTCACCGGTTTCCTCGGCGCCGATCCCCGCAATCCCGATCCGCTGACCAAGGACGAGGCCGAGCGCATCATCAAGATCACCACCGCGCAGAATTCCGACGAGCAGCGCGCGGCGATCGTCCAGGTGCCGTTCAACCTCAACGACCGGGTCAAGGTCAAGGAAGGCACCTTCGCCGGCATGGAGGGCGTGGTCAGCGAGATCAACCCCGCCAAGGGCGAGTTGCGCGTGCTGATCACCGTCTTCGGCCGCCAGACCCCGGTATCACTCGAAGTCTGGCAAGTCGAATCCGTCGTCTGAGCAAAATCCGGCGATAGCGGCCCATCTGCGGCGTTGGTCGTCGGTCATGGGGCCAAGCCCCACTCCCTCCTTCCGCCCGATCACTTGGGCAGGGCCCCAAGTGATCCCGCAGCTGGGCCACTCTCGCCGGATTTTTTCCGCTTACCTGGAAGGTGGAGGGAAGGCGGGGATCCATCGCGCCTTCGGCGCTGCCCGCCCAGAGGGGTCCCCAGGCCCCCACCCCGGGTCTCCTAGGTCTTCCCCAAGTACCCTCTTCCCTTTCCAAAATAGCACCTACAGTGCGCGACCCGCTTGACGGGCCCCTGGCGTCAAGTCCCGAACTGAGCACCGCGAGCGCGAAAGAGTCGTCCAAATGGCCAAGCAGAAGGAAATCATCGGCGAGATCAAACTGCAGATCCCGGCTGGTGGCGCCACCCCCGCGCCCCCCGTGGGTCCCGCGCTTGGCGCCAAGGGCGTCAACATCGGTCAGTTCGTCAAGCAGTTCAATGACCAGACCGCCGCCCAGAAGGGCGACATCATTCCGGTCATCATCACGGTCTACAAGGACAAGAGCTTCACGCTGGTCTACAAGCAGCCGCCCGTGAGCGCGCTGATCAAGAAGGCCGCTGGACTCGAATCCGCCTCGAAGACCCCCGGCCCGATGGGCACCGTGGGCAAGATCAGCAAGAAGCAGCTCGATGAGATCGCCAAGCGCAAGGGCGCCGAGCTCACCGCCAATTCACACGAAGCGGCGATGCGCACCGTCGCCGGCACCGCCCGCTCGATGGGAATCGTCATCGAGGGTTAGAAGTTTCGCAGCATTAACAGTGGGAGACTGCGCCTCGTGCGCGTCGCTCGCACCACGGAGAAGACATGCGTCAACGTAGCAAACGCTACCGCGCTCTGGTCGAAACGGCCGGAGACGCCATCAAGCAGGCCCAGCAGCCCGTCGCGGCGGCGACCATGGTGAAGAAGCTCTCGAAGAGCAAGTTCACCGAGAGCGTCGACCTCGCCGTGCACCTCAACCTCGACACCAAGAAGGCGGACCAGCAGTTCCGCGGGTCGTTCTCGCTGCCGCACGGCACCGGCAAGGCGATGCGCGTCATCGTCTTCACCGACGATGGCGACAAGGCCAGCCAGGCCCTTGCCAACGGCGCGGTCAAGGCAGGCGGCGATGATCTGGTCAAGGAGGTCGAAGGCGGCTTCATGGACTTCGACATCGCGATCTCGACGCCGAAGATGATGCGCGTCGTCGGCCGTCTCGGCAAGGTGCTCGGCCCCCGCGGCTTGATGCCCTCGCCCAAGTCCGGCAGCGTCACCGATGACGTCGTCAAGGCGGTGCAGGAATTCAAGGGCGGCAAGATCGAGTTCCGCTCCGACGCCGCCGGCAACGTCCACATCCGCGTCGGCAATATCACCTTCGAAGAGGCCAAACTGGCCGACAACATCAGCGCCTTCATCGCCCACGTCGCCGAACACCGTCCGTCGTCGGTGAAGGGCGAGTTCATCAAGAACATCGTCGTCTCGTCGACGATGGGCCCCGGCATCCGGGTCGCCTTCGCCAACAAGGAGCAGTGACGCCATGCCGAGCATGATCAACGATCTCCTCCTCAAAGAGGTCAAGGCGCTGGTCGAGGCCAATCCCTCGTTCATCGTCCTCGACCCGTCGAAGCTCAAGGCCTCGGAGCAGCTCAAGTTGCGTCGCGACCTGCTCGGCGCCGGCGCGAAGATGAAGGTCACCAAGGTCAACCTGCTGCGCATCGCCGTCCCCACCGGGGCAGGCAAGATGCTCGACGGCAAGAGCACCGTCGCGCTCGTGGTGGCCAGCGACATGATCGCCGCGGCCAAGATCGTCGCCGACCTCGAGAGGGAGCAGAAGGTCTCCCTCAAGGGCGGCCTGATGGATGGCCAGGTCCTCGATTCGGCCGGCGTCAAGAAGCTCGCCTCAATGCCCGGCAAGCAGGCCCTGCGCGGGATGCTGGTCAATGTGCTCGCCGCCCCGATCGTGGGCTTCGCGCGCGTCATCGCCGAGATCGAGAAGAAGAAGAATCCCTCCGCCGTACCCGCCGACGCCCCCGCGGCCTGATCCACCTCCCTCCCTCATTCACAACCCGCTAACTCCTAGACTCTAGTCGTTAGCCTCAGCCTTAGGAATCCCCCATGAGCGAAGCCGTCGCCAACAGCAAGCTGGCCCAGATCATCGAGACCGTGAAGGGTCTCACCGTCATCGAGCTGGCCGATCTCGTCCACGCCCTCGAGAAGGAGTTCGGCGTCAGCGCCGCCGCCGTCGCCGCCCCTGCGGGCGCGGGTGGCGCCGCTGCCCCGGCCGCCGCCGAAGAGCCGACCTCGTTCAACGTCATCCTCACCGATGGCGGCGCGAACAAGATCCAGGCGATCAAGGTCGTCCGCGCCCTTACCGGCCTCGGCCTCGCCGACGCGAAGGCCTTCGTCGAAGGTGCGCCCAAGGCCGTCAAGGAAGGCGTCGACAAGAAGATCGCCGACGACATCAAGAAGCAGCTCGAAGACATCGGCGCGAAGGTCGAGATCAAGGGCGCCTGACGCTCCTCTCGTCCAACCTCGGCCCGTCAGCGTCTGGCATCGCCCTGTGCGATGCCAGACGCTGCGTCGTCTGCGGATTCCGCTCGGCGGCATCCGGCAGCGACACCCCGCCTTCGACCCATGCCTGGCGGCCATCCGGCCACCGGGCTTGCCTCGTCTCCCACCGCGGCTAGTTTTTCAGCCCATTTTCCCATAGCGGAACGCGTAGCGCCGTCGACCCCCGGTCGACGCCGCACGCAAACCCCGGAGGTTTCATGGAGATTCGTCACTTCGGCAAGACCAAGGATATCATCCCCGTCCCCAGCCTGGTGAACCTCCAAAGCAAGTCCTACGACGAGTTTCTCGATAGCGAGATCGCCGCCGACAAGCGAGACCCCGCCAAGGGGCTCGAATCGATCCTCCGCGAGTTCTTTCCGATCACCGGCTACGACGACCAGGTCCAGGTTTCGTACCACGGTTACGTCTTCTCGCCGCCGCAGCACACCATCGACGAGTGCCGCGACCTCGGGCTAACCTTCCAGCGTGGGCTGAAGGTCAAGATCCGCGTCTCGGGCGCCAACATCCCGGAGGTCCTCGAAGAGGACGTCCACATCGGCTACTTCCCGATCCGCATCGGCGGCGGCGAGTTCGTCATCAACGGCGCCGAACGCACGATCGTCACCCAGATCCAGCGTTCGCCCGGTGTCGACTTCTCGTCCGATACCTCGCCCAACGGCCGACGCGTCTTCTCGTGCCGCATCATCCCCGAGCGCGGCTCGTGGATCCAGGTCGAGATGACCTCGAAGGACATCCTTCAGATCAAGATCGACAAGTCGGCCAAGGTCGTCGCGACTTGCTTCCTGCGCGCCCTGTCGCCCGACTTCGGCACCACTGAGCAGATCATCGGCCACTTCTTCAACGTCGAAGAGTACTCGGTTCAGTCGCGCGCGGTCAAAGAGAAGGTCATCGGCAAGATCCTCGCCCGCGACGTGCTGGTGAAGGACAACGACGAACCCCTCGGCAAGGCCTGCGAAGTCCTCACCGAGAGCCAGTTCGAGAATTTCAAGGGTCTCGGCGTCGAGAAGATCGCAGTCATCACCGACACGGTGAAGCCCGACGACATCTTCCTCAACACCCTGCGCGAGGACGAGGCGACCACGCACAAGGAAGCGCTGCTGCGCATCTACCGCCGTCTGCGGCCGGGCAACCCGACCGACGAGGTCAAGGTCCAGGAGTTCTTCACCGACCGCTTCCTCAACGAGCAGCGTTACAACCTCGGCTCGGTCGGCCGCTTCCGCTTCAATCGCAAGCTCAAGATCGAGGGCACCTCGCGCGTCCTCACCGTGCATGACTACCTGGCGACGCTGAAGTACCTGCTCGGCCTGATCCGCACCAGCTCGGCCCAGGGCGAGCTCGACGATATCGATCACCTTGGCAATCGCCGCGTGCGGCCGATCGCCGACCTGCTCAGCGACGAGCTGCGCGCCGCCATGCTCAAGCTGCGCCGCGCGGTGAAGGAAAAGCTCTCGCGCGATCTTCAGCAAGAGGACATCGCCGCCGCGCTCGCGCCGCGCAACCTGTTCAACAACCAGGCCGTTGACAGCGCGATCCAGAACTTCTTCCAGCGCGGCGAACTGTCGCAGGTCGTCGACCAGTCGAATCTGCTCTCGCAGCTGACCCACGAGCGTCGCCTGTCCGCCCTTGGACCTGGCGGTCTCAATCGCAAGCGCGCCGGCTTCGAAGTGCGCGACGTGCACACCTCGCACTACGGCCGCATCTGCCCAATCGAGACGCCGGAAGGCGCCAACATCGGCCTGATCGTCTCGCTCGCCATCTACTCGGCGGTCAACGAATACGGCTTCCTGGTCACGCCCTACCGCAAGGTCAAGGACGGCAAGATCTCCAACGACATCGTCTACCTGATGGCTGACGAGGAGTCGGACGTCAAGATCGGCCAGGCCACCGTCGAGGCCGACGAGAAGGGTCGCATCCAACAGGAGATCTGCCAGATCCGCTGGCGCGGCCAGTTCACCGAGGTGCCTCCGACCGAGATCGAGCTGCTCGACGTTTCGGCGAAGCAGATGATCGGCGTCTCCGCCGCGCTCATCCCCTTCCTCGAGCACGACGACGCCAACCGCGCCCTGATGGGCGCCAACATGATGCGTCAGGCCGTTCCGCTGCTGGTCAGCGAAGCGCCTCTGGTCGGCACCGGCATGGAGATGGAGGTCCCCAAGTCGTCGTCGATGGTCGTCATCAGCGATGAGGACGGCACCGTCACCTCGGTCGATGCCAAGCAGATCACGATCGGCCCGAAGAAATACGAGCTGCGCAAGTTCCACGGCCTCAACGAGCGCACCTGCCTCAACCAGGCGCCGATCGTCACCCTCGGCCAGGACGTGAAAGCCGGTCAGATCATCGCCGACGGCGGCGGCACCGATCGCGGCCAACTCGCGCTGGGCAAGAACATCCTCGTGGCGTTCATGCCCTTCGACGGCTTCAACTTCGAAGACGCCATCGTCGTCAACGAACGTCTGCTCGCCGAAGATCGCTTCACCTCGATCCACATCGAGGAGTTCAAGGTCGAGATCCGCGAGACTAAGCTCGGCAAGGAAGAGTTCACCCGCGAGATCCCCGGCCGCAGTGAGGAATCCCTGCGCAACCTCGACGAACGCGGCTTCGTCCGCGTCGGCACCTCGGTCCGCCCCGGCGACGTGCTGGTCGGCAAGGTCACGCCCAAGAACAAGTCCGAGCTCTCCCCCGAGGAGAAGCTGCTGCACGCGATCTTCGGCCGCGCTGGCGAAGACGTGCGCGACGATTCCCTGGTCATGAAGCCGGGCATCCGCGGTGTGGTCGTGGCCTGCAAGCGCTTCCAGCGCCGCGCCGCCCTGACCGAGAAGGACCGCAAGGAAGAGAACGCGCGCATCAAGGTCATCGACGACCGCTACAAGGCGCAGATGGCGGCCCTGGCGCGCGACAAGTTCAACCAGATCTGGGACGTCGCCGGCGCCAACGTGGTCAATATCGAGACCGGTGAGGTCGTCGAGTATTCGCCCGCGATGAACGACGACGAGGTCCTCAAGCTGCACAAGGAGCTGCCGGTCACCTCGCTCAACTTCGTCGGCTCGAAGCGTCGCAAGGCGCGTTCGGTCTACGACGAGTTCGATCCCAAGATCGACGAGCTCAAGCGCGACTCCGAGAAGGAGGTCCTCAACGCCAAGCGCGGTGACGATCTGCCCACTGGCGTGCTCGAGATGGTCAAGGTCTTCGTCGCCCGCAAACTGACCCTCAAGGTCGGCGACAAGATGGCGGGCCGCCACGGCAACAAGGGCGTGATCTCGACGATCGTGCCCGAAGAGAACATGCCGTTCCTCGAGAGCGGCGAGACCGTCGACATCATACTCAATCCGCTGGGCGTGCCGTCGCGTATGAACGTCGGTCAGGTGCTCGAGACCCACATCGGCTGGGCTGCCCGCGTCCTGGGTCTGCAGGTCGTCACCCCGGTGTTCGATGGTGCCAGCGAAGTCGACATCAAGAACATGCTCGACGAGGCCAAGCTGCCCCCGACCGGCAAGGTGCATCTGCACGACGGCCGCACCGGCGAACGTCTGAATCAGAAGACCACGGTCGGCATCATGTACATGCTCAAGCTCCACCACTTGGTGGAAGACAAGCTGCACGCGCGCGCCACCGGCTCGTACTCGCTGATCACCCAGCAGCCGCTCGGCGGCAAGGCCCGCTTCGGCGGCCAGCGCTTCGGTGAAATGGAAGTGTGGGCCCTCGAGGCCTACGGCTGCGCCAATGTGCTGCAGGAGATCCTGACCGTGAAGTCGGACGACGTCGATGGGCGCACGCGCATCTACGAGTCGATGGTCAAGGGCGACGGCTCGCTCACCTACGGCACTCCGATGGCCTTCGAGGTGCTCATGAATGAGATCCGCGGCCTCGGCCTCGACATCCGCCTGCACCGGCCGATGGACATGTCGTTCGATGGCGCTCCGTCGTCGCTCGACTTCGGCGCCCCGATCGCGCAGCCCATCCCCATGCTGCCCGGCGCCGACGCCGCGCTGCCGGATATGGAATTCGTCGCTGAACCGGCCGAGGACAAGGGGGGCGACGACGATTGACGATTGAACGTCAGCGCGTCCGCCCGCCTTCCTCTTTTTCTCTCCCTCTGCTCCGGAACAGGATCCCATGATCGACCTCGTCGCCGACCAAGCCGCCGCCATCCAGAGCCCCGACTACAACGCCGTCTCCATCCGTCTGGCCTCTCCCGAGGTCATCCGCTCGTGGAGCCAGGGCGAAGTCAAGCGCCCTGAGACCATCAACTACCGCAACTACAAAGCGGAGCGCGACGGCCTCTTCTGCGAGAAGATCTTCGGGCCGACCAAGGACTGGGAGTGCTTCTGCGGCAAGTACTCGGGCGTGAAGTACAAGGGCATCGTTTGCGAGAAGTGCGGCGTGCTGGTCACCCATTCCCGCGTCCGTCGTGAGCGCATGGGCCATATCAACCTGGTGTCGCCGGTCGCGCACATCTGGTTCTTCAAGACCATGCCGTCGCGCCTGGGCACCCTGCTCGGCATGAAGTCGACCAACCTGCAGCAGGTCGTCTACTTCCAGAAGTATATCGTTACCGACCCTGGCACGACTCCGCTCGAGTACATGGAAGTGCTTACCGAAGAGCAGTACCGCAAGGCCCAGGACAAGTACGGCGACGATTTCAAGGCGATGATGGGCGCCGAGGCGATCCAGGAGCTGATCCGCCACCTCGACCTCGACAAGCTGATCGCCGACCTGCGCGAAGAACTCTCGGGTACTAAGGCCAAGCAGAAGATCGAGAAGATCATCAAGCGCCTCAAGATATCGGAAGAGATCCGGGGCTCGGGCAACGATCCGCAGTGGATGGTGATGACCACCGTGCCGGTCATCCCGCCTGACCTGCGTCCGCTGGTGCCGCTCGAGAACGGCAACTTCGCCACCTCGGATCTCAACGATCTGTACCGTCGCGTCATCTACCGCAACAACCGCCTCAAGAAGCTGCTCGAGCTCAACGCTCCTGGCATCATCATCCGCAACGAGAAGCGGATGCTGCAGCAGGCGGTCGACGCATTGTTCGACAACGGTCGCTGCCAGCGCGCGGTGTTCGGCTCGGGCAACCGTCCGCTCAAGTCGCTGACCGACATGATCAAGGGCAAGCAGGGCCGCTTCCGCGAAAACCTGCTCGGCAAGCGCGTCGACTACTCGGCGCGCTCGGTCATCGTCGTCGGCCCGCGCCTCAAGCTGCACCAGTGCGGCCTGCCGAAGGCGATCATCCTCGAACTGTTCCAGCCCTTCATTATCCGCGCGCTCAAGGAGCGTGGCTATGCCGAGACGGTCAAGGCCGCCAAGCGCAAGCTCGAGCGTCGCGACGAAGAGGTCTGGGAAGTCCTCGACGACGTGATCAAGGGCCGCGTGGTGATGCTCAACCGCGCGCCGACGCTGCACCGCATGGGCATCCAGGCCTTCGAGCCGGTGATGATCGACGGCAGCGCCATTCAGCTGCACCCGCTGGTCTGCGCCGGCTTCAACGCCGACTTCGACGGCGACCAGATGGCCGTCCATCTGCCGCTCTCGATCGAGGCGCAGACCGAAGCCCGCGTGCTGATGCTGTCGACCAACAACATCTTCTCGCCGTCGAACGGCAATCCGATCATCTCGGCTGACCAGGACATCGTCCTCGGCTGCTACTTCCTCTCGCTGGCCAAGGAAGGCCAGCCGGGCGAAGGCAAGCGCTTCACCGGCACCAACGAGGTGCTGATGGCGCTCGATCACGGCGTGGTGACCCTGCACTCGCTGATCAAGATCGAGATGGTCAAGGGCACCATGCTCGATGACGGCGGTCCGGTGAAGAAGACTCTCGCCGCGACCCAGCTGATCGAGACCACCCCTGGGCGCGTCATCTTCAATGAAGCGCTGCCCAAGGGCATGCCCTTCTACAATAAGGGCCAGGACAAGGGCGGCCTGCGCCGCGTGATCGCGGACTGCTTCCAGTACCTTGACCGCCGCTCGACCATCGAGGTCCTCGACTCGATCAAGGAGCTCGGCTTCACCTATTCGACCCGTTCGGGCATGTCGTTCGGCGCCGCCGACCTCTACGTCCCCGAAGAGAAGGGCAGCATCGTCGCCGAGGCGGACAAGCGCGCGGCGAAGTATCACAAGGCCTACCAGCGCGGTCTGATCACCGCGTCGGAAAAGCATCGCAACGTGGTCGAAGCCTGGGCCCACGCCGGTGAAGAGCTGTCGAAGGCGCTGATGGAGCGCCTCAAGAACGACACCCGTTTCGGCACCGACTACATCAACCCCGTGTACGTCATGGCGACGTCGGGCGCGCGCGGTTCGACCAACCAGATCCGCCAGCTCTGCGGCATGCGCGGCCTGATGGCCAAGCCCAACGGCGAAATCATCGAGACCCCGATCCGCGCGAACTTCCGCGAAGGCCTCAAGGTGCTCGAGTACTTCACCTCAACGCACGGCGCGCGCAAAGGCTTGGCCGATACCGCGCTCAAGACCGCGGACTCGGGTTACCTGACGCGCAAACTGGTCGACGTCGGCCAGGACGTGATCATCGCCGAGGTCGACTGCGGCACGGTCGGCGGCGTCACCAAGGCGGTGGTCTACGATGGCGACGTGATCAAGGTCTCGCTCGCCGAAGCGGTCAAGGGCCGCACCGCGCGCGACACCATCGTCGACATCATCACCGACGATGTGATCGTTCAGGAGAACGAGATCATCACCAGCGACAAGGCACGTGCGATCGAGACCCTCGGTTTCGAGAAGATCCGCGTCCGTTCGCCGCTGACCTGCGAGTCGAAGGCGGGCATCTGCCAGAAGTGCTACGGCATGGATCTCAGCCGTGGGCTGTGCGTCGAGATGGGCGTCGCGGTCGGCATCATCGCCGCGCAGTCGATCGGCGAACCCGGTACCCAGCTGACGATGCGTACCTTCCACATCGGTGGCGTGGCCAACACCAAGTCGGAAGACACCAGCCACAAGGCCAAGCGCGCCGGCATCCTCGTCTACGAGAACCTGCGCACGGTCGTCAACGGCGCCGGTCAGCTCGTCGTGCTCAATCGGAACGGCGAACTGGTCATCACCGACAAGAACGCCCGCGTCATCGACCGCTTCAAGGTGCCGGTCGGTTCGGCGCTTATGCAGAAGGACAACGCCCCGATCGAGAAGGGCGCGGTTCTGGCCGAGTGGGAAGCGGCGACCATCCCCATCCTGTCCGACGTCGGCGGCACGGTGCGCTTCGAGCACATCATCCCCGAAGTCACCATGCGCGAGGAGCGCGACCCGGCGACCGGCATCATCAATAAGGTGATCCTCGAGGGTAAGGGCGACCTCCATCCGCAGGTCGTGCTTGAAGACGATAAGGGTCACCCCGTCGCCCACTATCCGATCCCGGAAAAGGCGACGCTGCGCGTCACCGAGGGCCAGAAGATCATCGGCGGCCACCTGCTGGCGTCGACGCCGCGCGAGATCGCCGGTACCCATGACATCACCGGCGGTCTGCCGCGCGTCACCGAGCTGTTCGAAGCCCGGCCGCCGAAGGACCCGGCGGTGATGGCCGAGATCGACGGCATGGTCGAGTTCGGCGAGCGCAAGCGCGGCAAGCGCACGATCGTCCTCAAAGGCGATTCGGGCACCGAGGTCGAGCACTCGATCCCGCAGGGCAAGCACTACCGCGTGCACCGCGGCGACCGCGTCAAGGCCGGCGATCCGCTGGTCGACGGCGTGCTGGTTCCCAAGGACCTGCTGCGCATTTGCGGCGAAGAAGCGCTGCAGGACTACCTGCTCGGCGAGATCCAGGCGGTCTATCGCGCGCAGAACGTGCGCATCGACGACAAGCACATCGAAATCATCATCCGCCAGATGCTGCGCAAGGTTGAGGTGCTCGACGCCGGCGACCTGCCCTACCTCCAGGGCCAGATCGTCGACAAGATCCGCATCCGCGACGAGAATCAGCGCTCGCTGGCCGAGGGCAAGAAGCCCGCGACCTTTGAGCCAAAGCTGATGGGCATCACCCGCGCCGCGCTGCAGTCCGAATCCTTCATCTCGGCCGCCTCCTTCCAGGAGACGACCAAGGTGCTGGCCGATGCCGCCCTCGCCGGCCGCAAGGACGGCCTGAACGGCCTCAAGGAAAACGTGATCCTCGGTCACCTCATCCCCTGCGGCACGGGTCACGTCGCCTACCGTGGGCTGCAGATCGAGAAGTTGGGCCAGCCCATTGAACTCGCGGCTCTGCCCGCTAGCATCCCCGCCCCCGTTCAGGAGTCCGTCAGTGCCAACGATTAATCAACTGATCAAGCAGGGGCGCCACGATAAGCGCACCAAGAGCAAGAGCCCGCAGCTCGAGAACAATCCGTTCAAGCGCGGCGTCTGCCTGCAGGTCAAGACGATGACCCCGAAGAAGCCGAACTCGGCGCTGCGCAAGATCGCGCGTGTGCGCCTGTCGAACGGCAAGGAGATCACCGCCTACATCGGTGGCGAGAAGCACAACCTGCAGGAGCACTCGCTCGTGCTGGTGCGCGGCGGTCGCGTCCACGATCTCCCGGGCGTGCGCTACCATATCGTCCGCGGCAAGCTCGACTGCCAGGGCGTCCAAGGTCGCATGCAGAGCCGTTCGATGTACGGCGCCAAGCGGCCCAAGAAGAAGTAAGAAAAACGGCCGGGTTTCCCGGCCGTTTGTCCACCATCACCACCCGCTTACGCGGGAGTACCTCCGGTCACCTGACCGGGAACAGGGAAACAGATATGAGCAAGTTCAAGAACAACGACGACGACCAGAAGCCCGATGCCGCCGCTGGCGAAGGCGGCGCGCCGCCCATGGCGCCGCAGATCACCGTCAATGAGGACGGATCGATCACGATCGCCGAGAGCGGCATCGTCCAGGCTGCGCCGGCCGCGACCAACTGGGTCGGCATCGAGATCAAGCCAGATGCCCGTTATGGCAACCTGCTGGTTTCCAAATTCATCAACTGCCTGATGTACGATGGCAAGAAGAGCACCGCCGAGACCCTGTTCTACGACGCGATGGAACAGATCGCGAACAAGCTCAAGGCCGACCCGCTGCCCGTCTTCGAGCAGGCCCTGGCGAATGCCAGGCCGCTGGTCGAGGTCCGCTCGAAGCGCATCGGCGGCGCCAACTACCAGGTGCCGGTCGAAGTCACCAAGAAGCGTCAGCAGACCCTCGCCATCCGCTGGATCCTCGAAGCCGTTCGTGGCCGCAAGGGCCGCCCGATGGCCGAGAAGCTCGCCCAGGAGCTGACCGACTGCTACAACAAGACCGGCACCACCATCCAGAAGCGTGAGAACACGCATCGCATGGCCGAGGCCAACAAGGCGTTCGCGCACTTCGCCTAAGGCGATCTGCGTTCGTCGAAGGAAAAACCCAGCCGTTCGGCTGGGTTTTTTTGTGCAACGCTTGGTCCGTCAGCTGAGCGTGGAGGTCGGAATCGCTGAAGTGCTGACTTCGTGCGGCGAGCGCCTCAGCTCCCTACACGATTCCCCCATCCGACACCGTGATCCCGCTCATCGACATCCTCAGTTCTTCCGGATTTGGCGCCGCCTTCAGCGCGGCATCCATGCTGATCTTCTTCTCGCGGTAGAGCCGGATCAACGCGCGGTTGTAGTTCTCGCAGCCGTTCTCGGTGTCGCGCGCCAGGGCGTCGGCGATTTTGGTGTCTTCACCCTCGAGCAGCAGCTTCTTGATGATCGGGGTGATGAACATGATCTCGGTCGCGGGTACCCGCGGGATCTCCTTCGACGGACCCTTGAGCAGCTTCTGGTTCATGACGCAGCGCAGGTTGAACGCCATCGAGGTGCGGATCTGGTCGCGTTTGCCCTCGGGAAACAGGTCGAGGATGCGGCCGATGGTCTGCGCCGCGCCGGACGAATGGATGGTGCCGAAGACTAGGTGGCCGGTCTCGGCCGCGGTCAGCGCGGTTTCGAAGGTCTCGGCGTCGCGCATCTCGCCGACTAGCATCACGTCCGGATCTTCACGCACCGCCGAACGCAGGGCGTTCTTGAAGTCCTTGACGTCGATGTGGATCTCGCGTTGGTTGATGATCGCCTTGTCGTCCTTGAAGACGAACTCGACCGGGTCCTCGATGGTGAGGATGTGGCAGCGGCGCTTGGCGTTGATGTCATTGAGGATCGAAGCGATGGTCGTCGATTTGCCCGAACCGGTGACCCCGCCGACCAGGATCAGGCCCTGTTCGAATTCGGCGCAGCGCGCGACCTGCGGCGGTAGGCGAAGTTCGTCGTAAGTGGGAATCCTGTTGTTCACCCGGCGCACGGCCGCCGAGAGCATGCCGAGCTGGCGGAAGATGTTGCAGCGAAAGCGTCCGGTTCCTTCGATGTAATAGGCGAAGTCCTCATAGCCCTGATCGGCCAGCACGGCGCGCTGGCGGTCGTCCATCAACGGCAAGAGCAGGTCCTCGGTGTCCTTGGGCGTCAACTGAGGAACGTTCTGCATGCGCGCGAGCTGGCCGGCGACGCGGAAGACGGGCGGCTCTCCGGCTTTGATGTGCAGGTCGCTGGCGTTGTGCTTGGCCATCAGCTGGAAAAGTTCGGTGATCTTCATAGGAGGCTCCGCCCTCAGGGAGGGGTAGGGGTCAGGGATCGGAATCGAGAACGGGAAGAAGGTCAGGATTCGGGAGATTGTTCCACGGCTCGATGCAAAGCGTGGATGTGCTTGCGGAGAGGGTCAAACAGCAGGGACCATATGCCTAGATAGCACCATATTGGCGCAGCTTCGCATAGAGCGTCGATCGATCGATCTCGAGCAGCTCCGCCGCCGCCTTTTTGTTGCCCCCGCAGTGTTCGAGGACGCGCAGGATATGTGCCTTCTCGACTTGCCCGAGGCTGACCAGGGGGGTCGAGAAGGTGGTGGTCTCGGCGCCACGGATGCCTTCGGGCAGATCACCTGGCTGGATGATCTTGTCGGACGCCATGATGCAGGCGCGTTCGATGGTGTTGCGCAGTTGGCGGACGTTGCCCGGCCAGCCATAGCGCAAGAGCAACGCCCTCGATTCGGGGCTCAGGCGCTTGAGCGGCTGGACCAGGCGGCGGGCGTTTTCTTGCAGGAAGTGGTCGATGAGCACGTCGATGTCGGTCGGCCGTGCGCGCAGGGGCGGCAGGGTCACGGCCAGCACATCAAGGCGGTGGAAGAGATCCTCGCGGAAGCCGCCCTTCTTGACCTCATCGGCGAGATCGCGGTTGGTGGCGGCGATCAGGCGCACGTTGACCTTGCGCACGGCGCCGTCGCCGACGCGCTGGACTTCGCCCTGCTCGAGCGCGCGCAGCAGCTTGGACTGCACAAGCAATGGCAGCTCGCCGACCTCGTCGAGGAAGAGGGTGCCCTGGTCGGCCAGCTCGAAGAGACCGGGCCGCGTCTCGTCGGCGCCGGTGAACGCGCCTTTGACGTGGCCGAACAGCGTTGATTCGACGAGCGACTCGGCGAGCGCGGCGCAGTTGACGATCTGCAGGGGTCGCTCGGCGCGGGTGGAGTGCTGGTGGATGGCGCGGGCGACCAGCTCCTTGCCGGTGCCGCTCTCGCCGAGGATGAGCACCGGCGCGGTGGTGGGCGCCGCCTTGCGGATGAACGACAGCACCGCGCGCACCCCGGGATCGTCGCCGATGAGGTTGATCGGCGCCTGCTTGGGCTCGGTCTGCAAGCGCTCGACCTCGGCCTCGAGTTCGGCCACGTGCGACATGTTGTGCAGCTGCACCGCGAGCTGGTTGGCCACCGCGGCGAGGAATTCGAGGTCGGTGCGCGAGAAGCCATGCGCGCCGCTCAGGCGGTCGACGTAGAGCAGCGCGTGGATCTCTTCGCCGATGCGTAGCGGAGCCGCCATCGCGCTGCGAACGCCGGCCTGGACCATCGAGTGGGTCGGGTCGAGATCGCCATCGCTGGTGCACAACAGCGGTTCCTTGCGCCGGCGTACCTCGGCGAGCAGCGTGCGCGCGAAGGGGGTGGCACCGAAACGCGCACGCAGGCGTCGTTCGTGCGTCGGCCACAGCGACCAGCCATCCGGAGCTGGCAGGAATACCGCGCAGCGATCGCCTTCGAGGGCGTCGGCGGCGGCGTCGTCGAGCAGTTCGAACAGCTGGTCGCGATTGCGGGCCTCGGTCGTGCGCAGCACGAGCTGATGGAGGAGGACGAGGTAGACGTTGGCGCGCTCGAGGATTCGCGGATCCGCCATCTCGCGATGGCGCAGCAGCTCGGGCTGCTCGGGATCGATGCCCTGGATGTTGGCGGGATCGGCCCAGCCCTCGTCCTCGGCGCCGGCCAGCGTCGCTTCCGCGGCTGGCGCCTTGGCGGCTGCCTCGTCCTCGAAGCGCAGGTAGGTCTTGCCGATGCGGAAGATGGAGCCGGGTATCATCGCCTGGACGTCGATGCGGCCCTGTTCGTTCCAGGTGCCGTTCGAGCTGCCCAGGTCGTGCAATTCATAACCTGCCTTGCCCAGCACCAGTTCAGCATGGTAGCGGCTCGACTTGGGATCCCCGACCTGGATCAGATTGGTGGCATCGCGGCCGATCGTCACCCGTTGCCCGCTCAGCGCGAACGCCTTGCCTTTTCCATGTCCATCGATGATACGCAGGGTTGCCATGGCGACATGCTAGAGTCATCACGGCCGACCTACCAGCGCCGAGCCTGTGGGCGCTCTCGCCGATTTTCAGGTCACTCGATGCCGAGGTACTTGTGCAGCTGGATGCTCATCCGGCAGCCGCGTGCGTAGCAGAGATCGAGGCACAGCTTGGCATTGGCCTCGTAGATGGCGCCGTGTGGGCCGCTGTCCGGGCAGGTCGGCTGGACGAAGACGGGCTTGCCGTTGGCCAGGGCGCGATCGAGGAAGATATCCTGATCGGGGATGAGGATCTTCCACCAGTCGGGCTCGACCTCGATCGTGGTGGCGCGGATCACCTTCGGGCTGCAGCTGAGGAAGACGTTGGCTGGACGCGGCGGACAGGGACGGGTGCCGTTGGTTTCGATGTCGACCCAAGCGAAGCGCCACGCCAAGTGTTGGAACAGTGCGGTGTCGGCCTGCAGCAGGGGCTCGCCGCCGGTCAGGACGCAGCCGTAGCCGCGCGCGGCGCGTCCTTCGATACCCGATAACAGCGCGGTGAAGCGCGCGTCGATCGCCGCCCAGTCGAGGTTCTCGCCGCCGCGGAAGTCGGTGTCGCAGTATGGGCACGCCGAGGCGGCGCGCGTTTCCGGCCGGCCATCCCAGGCGTTACAGCCGGCCAGGCGCAGGAAAACGCAGGGCATGCCGGCGTGCAGGCCCTCGCCTTGCAGGGTTGGACCGAAGATGGATTTCACGCGGTACATGAGGCTGTCCGTGGTCCGTGGTCCGTGGTCCGTGGTCGGACAGCATCACCGGCGCAACGCCAGGCGCGAGGGTGCGCTGGGCCGACCCGTTCTGGCATCTACTCGCGCAGGATGAGGTAGAACAGCTTGCCCTCGGCGAGCTGGAAGCCGGCGCGCCGCTCGGCGGCGTCGCCCTCGCCGGTATAGAGGTCGCAGCGGCCCGGCGCGCGGATGGCGCCGCCGCTGTCTTGATCGACGCGCAGGGCGGCGTAGGCGCTTTGCGCTCCGCTGAGATCGTACGTCGAGGTCTGCACGATGACTGGTGCCGCAGGCGGGAAGATGGTCTTGTCGGTGGCGATGGTGACGTCGGCGGTCACCGGTTGGCCGAGGCTGCCGAAGGGTCCGCCCTTGGTGCGGGTGAAGAAGATGAAGCGTGGATTCTTCGCCGCGTAGACCGGCACTTCGTCGGGATGGCTGCGGAAGTAGGCGCGCATGGTGGCGAGCGACAGCTCCTCGCGCTTGATCTTCCCTGAGGCGATCATCTCTTCGGCGATCGAATGGTATTTGTGGTTGTTGGTGCCGTCGTAGCCGACGTCGATGATCTCGCCGCTGGCGAGGCGGACCTTGCCCGAGCCCTGGACCTGGACGATGTAGGCCTCGAACGGGTCACTGAACCACACCAGCTCTTGCCCGTTGAGCACGCTGCTGCGCAGCAGCTCGTCGGTGGCGGGGTAAGGGACCAGCGAACCGTCGGGTAGGCGCCGCTGGGCGATCTGATCGCCGGTGCCCGAGACGAGATCGGCCGGACGCTTATAAAGCGGGAAGCGGAAGCGCGCGTCGCGCGCCAGGCGACCCTCGTAGATGGGGGTGCAGTACCCGGTGAACAGGACGGTGCCCCGATCGTCGCAGCCGACGCTCATCAGCACGCGGAAGCGGGTGTGGATGGTGGCATTGAGTTCGGCATCGCTGATCGGCGTCGCCAGCAGATCACGCAGCGCGGTGACGCTCGCCTGCACCTGATCGCGGGTGATGCCACCGATGGGATAGAAGCGGGCAGAGCCCGGCTTGGCGATGAATGCTAGGCTCCGCTCAAGCGCGCGGCGGACGTGTTCGCGATCGGCGGGCGTCAGCACCAGCGCGGGCAGCCGGCTGGCGTCGACCTCGACCAGAGCGCGCTGGCCGGCTTCGAGCTGACGGGTGTAGTCCTTCTTCTCGCTCTTGGCGCCGCGTCGGCGGCAGCCGTCGAAGGCGAGGACGC
>Ga0163148_10002502_pt1 | contig 21815 bp, 19 predicted proteins | sample OliLakLV19MP7P2_FD_148606 | JGI IMG/M metagenome (GOLD analysis project Ga0163148, IMG submission 148606) | Freshwater microbial mat bacterial communities from Lake Vanda, McMurdo Dry Valleys, Antarctica- Oligotrophic Lake LV.19.MP7.P2 | ecosystem: Environmental > Aquatic > Freshwater > Lake >...
ATGAGTGGCGAGTCAATTTTATCGTGAATTTCAGAGCATTCTGCGCAGAGTGTCGGGAGTGTTATGCGCAAATGAAGCTTGGGCACAAGAATATAGAATGGCCGCCTGGGGCGTTTGTGCCTCCGGCACCGATCCTTATGAATCCGATCTGATTGTGGTGCGGATCGGACTGTTACTGAGTGGCGAGAATAGAAGGGAGATCAAGTGCTGGGTGGCGAGGTGTATCTAACGCTCGATAAATCGAGTTTTCTGGCTCATCAATGGTCAGTTTTGGCACCGCCATGTCGCTTTTCAGATAACATCTAGTCATCGGATTGCCAGTGTTTCGTTCGAATATCGCCGAACTAGTCATAAAACTGGCTGCAGTGACTCGCGATCAGGATGGTTCAAAAAGTTGGGTTGGAGGAAGTGGAGGGGGCGTTTGTGCCTCCGGCACCGATCCTTATGAATCCGATCTGATTGTGGTGCGGATCGGACTGTTACTGAGTGGCGAGAATAGAAGGGAGATCAAGTGCTGGGTGGCGAGGTGTATCTAACGCTCGATAAATCGAGTTTTCTGGCTCATCAATGGTCAGTTTTGGCACCGCCATGTCGCTTTTCAGATAACATCTAGTCATCGGATTGCCAGTGTTTCGTTCGAATATCGCCGAACTAGTCATAAAACTGGCTGCAGTGACTCGCGATCAGGATGGTTCAAAAAGTTGGGTTGGAGGAAGTGGAGGGCGATCAGGATGGTTCAAAAAGTTGGGTTGGAGGAAGTGGAGGAGACAAAAAGTTGGGTTGGAGGAAGTGGAGGGAAGGCATTTTTGGCCTTCCGACAATTAGTAGCTTTATAAGATCCAAATAAACAATGCCTTGTGAAGTGGCGCTATAGCGATTATCAAAAGTCAGCGCCAATAAAATTGGCAAGCCTTTTGATATTAATCGCTATAGGTTGTTGATTTGATTCGCTTTCAGCGAATCTATAGCGGTTTGCAAAAGCTATTATATCGCTCGCGACTTTTGCAAACCGCTATAGTCCAAAACGTGCGAGGTAGTTATTGGCGCTTGGGCCATCGATCGCAGCCAGCAGAACGATAAAAGATCTAACCGGCCGCGATCACTTTCTGTTTTATTCTTCCAAACAACGATCTTCCACCGATCTTCATATCAATCTCTACGCAATCTCCTGGCTTAAGAAACGGAGTGCTGGGCTGATGGAGCTCCGGTGCATCAGGGTGTGCGTTGCGCGCATCGATTATTTCAAGCATACGTCGCTCTGCCAAGCAGGCGACGCCACGGGAACGGTCTTGATTGGAGATTGTACCGGAACCGATAAATGTTCCTGGACTTAATCTTCTGGTACGAGCAGCGTGAGCGATTAGCTGATCGAACGAGAAATGCATCTCAGCAGCGCTTGGCGTCCCGATGACATTACCGTTCAGCGAACACTCAATATCCAAATGAACGCGACCATCCTTCCAGGCGTCGCCAAGTTCGTCCGGAGTTACAGCAAACGGGGCGAAGCTTGTACTCGGCTTACTCTGAAGAAAGCCAAAACCCTTCTCAAGCTCGACAGGGATTAAGCCCCTTAAACTTACGTCGTTAATTAGAGCGAGAAGTTTTACGTGGGATCTAGCATCTTGTGGCGATACTCCAAGTGGTGTCTCGTCCAAAAACACACCGACTTCGCCCTCCAGATCCAAGCCATGCGAATGATCAAGGCACGCGATATCAGAATTTGGACCATCGAGGTAATCGCCAATCCCTTGATACATCAATGGGTCGCTGGTGATATTTTTCGGCGGTTCAACCCCACGCGCCTTGCGTACAAGAATGATATGTTGAATGAACGCACTTCCATCAAGCCACTGATAGGTTCTCGGTAGAGGCGCCTTGTACACAACCAGCGCAAGATCTCGAACTGCTTGCCATCTACCGCGTTCAAGATCCTCTCCGATTAATTTAAGTTGAGGCAACACGATCTCCCACCGCTCGAGGGCATCGAGCAATGTTAGTGCAGTTTCCCTTGGCACCATAGCGCAGCGTGATTCGTCTCGCGAAATAACCACAAGTTGCCCGTCGCGCTTATCGGCGTAGCTGATGGGGGTATCAATTTCAATGCTAGCGAATTTCATTACAGATTCCCGCGCAGCTCCTGCTCTACTTCCAGGGCTTCAAAGAGCGCCTTAAAATTTCCAACTCCAAAACCTTGCGAGCCCTCACGTTGAATCACCTCGAAAAAGAGCGTTGGGCGATCGCTGACCGATTTTGTAAAGAGCTGCAACAGATAACCATCATCATCACGATCAACTAGGACTCCGTACTCTGCGATCTTGGCGAGATCCTCCTTGATCTTGCCGACTCGATCCGGCAGCGCGTCATAATAGGTTCGCGGTACCCTTAGGAATCCGGCCCCACGTTTTCTAAGCTCCGGAATGGTCTTAAGAATGTCATCTGTGCGCATCGCGATATGTTGTACGCCCGGTCCGTAGTGAAACTCTAGATATTCTTCAATCTGTGATTTGCGCTTACCCTGCGCTGGTTCATTCAGCGGAAATTTCACCTTACCACTGCCGTTTGTCATCACCTTTGACATTAAGGCGGAGTACTCTGTTGAGATCTCGTTATCACTAAAATGTTGCATCTGTTTAAATCCGAGCACATCTTCGTAAAACTTTACCCAGCTATCCATCTTGCCAAGTTCAACATTGCCTACGATATGATCGATGTACTGCAGCCCAACTGGATCGCCTTGGGGTATTGCGGGAAATAGATCAGAGTAGGGGATGAATCCTGGCCAGAATAATCCGTGGTAAGATTTACGCTCGACGATTGAATGGATCACGTCACCGTAAGTGTGGATCGCTGCACGCTTTACCGTTCCATCGCCATCTTCGAATACCGTTGGTATAAGTGCGCTCTGCGCACCACGCCGCATCGCTTCATAGTAGAAGGCCTCGCAGTTTGAGACCTGTAGCGCAACGTCATGCACCGTATCGCCGTGGCGTAACACATTTGCCGCAATCGGATGAGTCATCTTGGGGGGCGAGGTTAGGGCGAGATAGATATTATTCTGTTTGAGCACAAACGTTGCAGTCTCCGCAAAGCCTGTTTCCGGACCGCGATAAGCTAACGGCTGAAAGCCGTAGACCAGCGAATAGTAATATGTTGCCTGCTTTGCGTTACCGACCCACATCTCAACGTGATCGTAAGCATCGATTCCGAGCGGATCTTTAACTTTGTCTTTAGACGGGACGCCTCCAATAAGCGATTTCCCGCGATACGTTTGTTCGTCAAACCGTTTCCTTATTTCAGCCATGCAGTGCCTTTCTGTAAATTCAAAGGAGACTAGCTTCCCCCAAGCCAACTCGTAAGATAACTTGAGTCCATCAAGGTTGCACCAGCTTTAGTAAGTTGCAGCGGAGCGAAGGTATCGACCATAACCGCAAGCTCTTCAGTGACCTTGGTACCAAGTGAACTCTCGACTGTTCCAGGATGTGGCCCATGTGGAATGCCTGCCGGGTGTAGCGTAAAGGCTCCGCGTTGCACTCCGGTGCGGCTCATAAAATCACCCTCGACATAGTACAAAACCTCACTACTATTCACATTTGAATGGTTATAGGGAACAGGAATGGAAAGTGGATGATAGTCAAAGAGGCGCGGACAGAACGAACACACAACAAACCGACCGCCTTCAAAGGTCTGATGCACCGGTGGCGGTTGATGAATGCGCCCCGTAATCGGTTCAAAATCCTCTATATTGAAGATATAAGGATACACAAAACCGTCCCATCCGACCGTATCTAGTGGATGGTGATCAAGGATTAAACCTGTGAGCTTATCGCCCGTCTTCACGCGGACCTCAAACTCGCCCTTCTCGTCGTGTGTTTCTAGCTCCTGAGGAATTCGCATATCCCTCTCGCAAAACGGCGAATTCTCAAGGAGCTGACCGTATTCGTTTCGATAGCGGCGCGGCACCTCGATGCGACTTGGTGCCTCTAGGCAAAGAAAGCGGGTCTCCTGCTCAACATCGATACAGTAAGTGGTGCCCACAGGGATCACGATGTAGTCCCCCGCTCGATAGTTCAAATTCCCAAAATTACTACGTAGCTTACCCGTGCCCCAATGCACAAAGAGCAGTTCATCACAGTCCGAATTCCGAAACAGGTAATTCATCTTTTCAGTTGGGGTTGCTAAGCCAAGCTTCAGATCTTGATTCGCCATCAACCATGTACGAGAGGTGATCGGGTCACCACTAGATTTAAAATCAGCCGCGAGCAGATGCATTGGCTGCAACGGACTACTTTCGGTAACTGTTTCTACCCGCTCATTCTGAATGACCTTAGCCGATTTCAAACTAGTTGGATGGTACAGGTGATACAGAGTTGATTGAATTCCCGAGAACCCGCGCTGTCCAAGCAGCTCCTCTCGATACAGGCCACCATCTGGTTTGGTAAATTGGGTGTGGCGTTTATGCGGAATCTCTCCGAGCTTGTGGTAAAAAGGCATAGGCTCCTTTCCTTGCTGGTATGAAAGTAGACTATACTTTGGCGCGCGGCAAAGTGAAACGGCAAGAAGCGCTGACCAGTTATCTGCTGGCGCCTAAGTTGTTGAGATGATTTCGAGAGATAATTGTCTTAGTTGGGTTGGTTGTCGGCAGGGGATAGAAGTTAGGGACGCTAATCTAGTTTGCAAAACAGTCTATTGAGTCTATTGTTTCGCATGTATCAATATGCTGGTAAATAGTTGGGTGTTTAGTTCTTCGTAGGCTATATAGTGATTATCAAAAGTCGGTGCCAGTAAAGATTGGCAAGCCGTTTGAGATTAATCGCTGGAGGTTGTTGTTGGGGCTCGCTTTCGCGAATCTATAGGGGTACTCAAAAGTTAATGTATCCCTGGTGACTTTTGCAAACAGCTATACCAATTGGACAAGAATGAATAAAAAATCAGTACACCTGCTTCTTCTAACTCTTTTTGCATTATTCAATGGCCTATTTTCTGTTACCGCGCACTCGCAGCAGGCAGATATCAGCGGGTCCGTAAAGCTCGGCGCACTAATTCCGTTGACTGGTGGTTATGCACCCTATGGAGAGTTGGTGTTACGTGGTCTTGAACTCGGGCTGCCGGATTATGTTCAGACAATAGTTGAGGATATAGGAACAATGAACGCCAAGGATACCGTTACAGCGTCCAGCAAATTGGTCGACCTAGATGATGTTATGCTGGCGGTTATATTTGGAAGTGATGAGGCCGAATGGGCGGCTCCTAAGTTTAATAGGGCGAAGACTCCATTAGTCATTGCTTGGGACAGTAATCCTAGCGTGGAAGCCCTTGGTGAATATGTCTTTAGTGCAGGCTATGAAATAGCGAGTGGTGCGATGCTTGGGGCAAAGTATTTGCTCGAAACTTTGAAGGTAACTTCAGTCGCAATTGTTGCCGAGGAAAGCTCTTACAATCAGGCCTTTGTGAGTTTGGATTGCTTGAAGAGAAGGGGAGTATGCGGATCTTCGGTGCGGGAATCCTGTCGTCAATTGGCGAGATGGAGAACATCCTCAAAGGAGGGCCGAGTATCCGGGCATTCAATTTCGAGGAGATGATCAACACGCCCTTCGATCCGACGAAACTTCAGCCAGTGCTGTTTCTTGCTCCTTCGATGGATTTGATGCTCGAATACGGACAGCGATTGGCTCGAATGAGTTGATTTGTAGAATCTTGGGGTAATTTGAACCGATGATTAAGTACCTACTACCCGGAACGGGACTCTTAATTACCGCCGCGGTAGTTGGTTACTTGATTCGTACGGTTTCGATCAGCGATGTCATCGCCCTTATTTCAGCAGCAGATATTACCTGGCTCCTAGTTTTTCTAGTCTGCTCATTAGTAATGAGTATTGGACACACCTGGAGATACAATCTATTGCTCGCTTCAAATGGGGTTCAAGTTAATTCGTTTATGCTGTACCTGATCGTTTTGGTTCGGAACATGGGCTCCGATCTCCTTCCAGCAAGAATCGGAACAGCAATATATATCGTTCTTGCTAATCGAGGACTGAAGATTCCGCTGGAGATTGCCACTACTTCGTTCGGCTATGCCATGCTTTTTGATTATCTTGTGATGGCACCGTTGGTAGTTGTTTTGGCGTTGTTTGCTCTTGAAAATGGAGATCCCAACGGCGAGATGATCTTATTGTTTGGCTTATTCCTGTCAGCTGCGTTCCTAATTATTACAAACTACCTTCCCAGAATTGCGAAGGCATTGCCAAGACTATTCAGGAACGGTGCACTTAAAGCGTTCTCTGAACGAGTGGCCCAAGGTGTTGAGCAGGTATCGAAGGCTCAAATTATGGGGCGAGTCCTGTTGCTGACCCTTATTATTCGAATATTTAAGTATGCTGGGCTCTTTGCGATTCTGATGGCATTGCTTGCTCCGAGTGGAGCTGACAGCGCCTTATCGCCAGCGCAAGCGATTATCGGGATCTACGCGGCAGAGGTATCAGCCAGCTTGCCGATCTCAGGACCGGCAGGAATTGGAACGTATCAGGGGGTCTGGTTGGCGACCTTTAGACTTCTCGGTCTTCCTGAAAATTTGGCCGCTTCAACTGGCATTAGCCATCACCTGATCACTCAGGTTTATGGATACTCGCTGGGACTACTCGCTCTTGGTCTTTTCTTTCTGATCGTTAGAGTATCTGGGTTTAATTTCACCTACCCACCTCAACCTACCACCCGAGTTAGCTTTGCCGTTCGATATTTGGCACTGCTATTGTTCGCATCTGTCGTTATCTTTTCTGCCAAGGGAGATGCTGCTCCTAAGGTTCCGGAGGTTGCAGGGCCCGGTCGCCAAGAGTTTCTAGAATCTAATAGCCTGATATTTGATTCCAATCTCTCAGGCACCTTTGGAATCTATCAATTGGGTGGGGGAGCTTCAGATCCGCAAGCGATCATTGATGATCCAAGATTGCATGAGATGTATCCAGCAATTGAAACTAGCGGAACACTAGTTGCGTACGCTAGTTCAGGATCAGCCAAACGAGGGGCGCAGAGTGAGATCTGGGTCTATGATCGTCAGAAACGTGAGCGTCGACGCATTAGTGATAACGGCACCTTCCCAAGCTTCTCCTCCGATGGCACCGAGATCTATTTTGAGCGCAACCGTAAGCAGGTGATCGCTAGTAAGTTGTCGGACAGCTCCGAAAGAGTGATCTTCCCGATTAAGGGAGATTCGCGCTTCAGAAAGTTTGAAGTCGTAAAGCCTCGCATCTCACCAGATGGTTTGGCAGTTGCATTTACCTCGGATGCCGATGGTCGCTGGCATGCCTATTCAGCGGATCTTACTTCTGGTGAGGCAACTTTGATCGGCAAGGGGTGCCAGCCGTATTTGGTTTCGCGCAACAGCGGTATATTTGTTAATGAGTCTGGAATCTTCTCGTCACCCTTTATTCAACATTTTGGGGCCTTAGGGGACGGTCGTGTAACAGTGGTTGACCGTCGCCGTGAGTATTTCCCAAGTATCAGGAGTGATCTCGTATACTTCGGGCGAGGACGCGGTAGCTCGCATGAGTCTGACAATTACGAGATTTTTGCCCAATTCAATGGAAGAGAGCTGCAACTTACAGACAACGGTGCTACAAACAGGTGGCCGGTAGGGGTTGGTAGTAGGTAATCAGGACGTTCTGGACACTGATCTTTGACAATCGACCAATCCGGCCCATATTGACTATATGGCGCAAAACCTTGATTCAGATCCTGTCTCGCGAACCGCCTGCTGGTCCTAAGATTTGTAATTCTATAGCGGTTTGCAAGAGTCGCGAGCGATAAAATAGCTTTTGCAAACCGCTTTAGATTCGCGAAAGCGAATCAAAACAGCAAACCTATAGTGATTAAATTCAAAAGGCTTGCCAATTATATTGGCACCGACTTTTGATAATCACTATTAGCCTTGAATGGTTTGGGGAAAGATAGTCAACTTGAGTGCATTTTTTGGGATTATGTGAACGGTCAATTTATTAGGAACAGCAATGGGAACAGCCATGGATCGGGCACAGAGCCGCAGAATTGGAGATAACCGATCGAAATTGCAGCACGCAGTTCTTGTTGGGTGCTGCACTGCTATTGGATTGCTACTTTTAGGCTCAGGCGTCACTGGCTGTTCAAAGGGTGAGGAGCAAAAGGTAGCTGCAATCCCCGAAGTTCCGGTACTTACAATTGCCGCGCAGAATCTTCCAACCTACGTCGATTTTGTAGGACAGACAAAGGGTGCGGTTGAGGCCGATGTGCGTGCCCGTGTTGATGGCGTTCTGCTAAGTATGAATTTCAAGGAGGGAACAGACGTAAAGGAGGGTGATCTACTCTATACAATCGATCCCGCTCCGCTACAGGCGAAGCTTTCGGAAGCAAAGGCCGGTTTAGTTGAGGCAGAAACGAAGCTTGTAAAGGCTGATGCGGACTTAGGACGGATGCGACCCCTGGCAGCGATGAATGCTGTCAGTAAGCGCGATCTTGACACATCGATTGCACAGCAGGGCGTAGCAAGTAGTGGAGTTGAGGCTGCCAAAGCGAATGTTGAAGCCGCCGAGATCGATCTTGGATACACCAATGTTAAGGCGCCAATATCTGGAATCATCGGTCTAACGAAGGCTCAGATCGGTGAGTATGTTGGTAAGCCGCCCAACGCAATTGTATTGAATACGATTGCACAGTTAGACCCGATGCGGGTTGTCTTTACTGTGTCGGAGAATGACTATCTATTCTTTGCACGGATTCGGCAGGCGCGTGAGGCACGCGGCGAACCAGCACCCAAGAGGGTTTTAGAGTTAGTACTCTCGGATGGAATGCCGTATCCCGAGAAGGGCGAGCTATTGTCAGTTGACTCGCAGGTTAATACCTCTACAGGAGCAATTACAGTTGAAGCGATCTTCCCCAATCCGAGTAAATTGCTACGACCGGGCCAGTTTGCCAAGGTGCGCGCGGTTAAGGAATCAATCTCTGATGCGATTGTAGTTCCTAAGAAGGCGATTCGTGAACTACAGGGGCTGAAACAGGTTCTGGTTGTCGACAAAGAGGACAAAGTAAGTGTTAAGACAGTTACTATCCAAACTGAAGTTGGAAACCTTGTGGTGATTAGTAGTGGCTTGGCGATTGGCGATCGGATAATTCCAGAGCCACAAATGCGACTCGCAAGTGGTGCTGTGGTTAAGCCAATTGAGCAGCCGTTGCCAGCTAATGCCGGGGTAAAACCTGAAGTAGCTGCCCCCGTAGAAACAGCTCCAGCAAACTAATTCACAATTCTACTTGATCTGGTGACGCATGAGTTCTGACACTGTGAGTTCTGAGACTGTGAGTTCTGACACTATGAAACCCGAAAACCAGAGCTCCGAGGGATCTGATAAGGCGAACAGTACGGCAAGAGATTTTTTCTTCGTGCGCCGACCGATCGTTGCGATTGTAATCTCTATATCCTTAGTTATCTTTGGACTCGTAGCGCTCAAGGACCTGCCGGTATCAATGTACCCATCAGTGGTACCTCCAGAGATTCAGGTTAATTCGACATATGCAGGCGCCGATGCGGTGGCCGTTGAGCAATCTGTTACAACGCCGCTTGAGCAACAGATTAACGGCGTCGAGAATGCGATCTATATTCGCTCTATTAACGCCAATGATGGAACGAGTTCGATCAGAGTTTCGTTTCAGGTTGGCTCCGACCTGGACATGTCCAACGTATTGGTGCAAAACCGTGTTGCGCAAGGAGAGCCAAGTCTACCTGAAGAGGTGAAGAAGTTCGGGGTTACGGTAAAAAAATCACTCTCGTTTCCCCTTTTACTAATTGCCCTGACATCGCCTAATAAAACCTTCGACAACAATTTTCTGAGCAACTATGCATTGCTCAATGTTAATGACGAATTGGCTCGTATTAATGGTGTCGGCCAGATTAATCTCTTTGGAGGGATCGACTATGCGATGCGTATCTGGATTGATCCCGGCAGACTTTCGACTTTAGGGGTCTCGGTAACAGAGATAGCCGACGCGATCAAGAATCAGAACGTTGTGGCCCCAGGTGGTAAGATCGCCGCCGAGCCAGCGCCCCCTGGCACTGAGTTTACCTATGCCGTGCGACTTCAGGGCCGCCTGCAAACGCCAGAGGAGTTCGCCAAGATAATTATTAAATCAAATAGCGATGGCTCTGATGTAAGAATATCGGATGTGGGCCGAGTAGAGCTCGGAGCGCAGAATTACAACGCCATCGGAAGGTATAACAGTGCACCAGCAGGCGTGATCTCGATCTATCAAACTCCTGGTTCAAACTCGTTAGAGGTTGCCAATAAGGTTCGCGCAACGATGGAGGAGATTAAGAAGCGATTCCCCAATGACCTGGAATACACAGTATCACTCGATACTACCAAGGCAGTTACCGCTGGTATCGAGGATATCGTCCATACGCTTCTGGAGGCGGTTGTCCTAGTAGTATTGGTGGTATTTCTGTTTCTGCAGAGCTGGCGTGCCACATTAATTCCGATCCTGACAGTTCCGGTTGCACTGATTGCAACATTTGCTGTTTTTCCAATGCTTGGGTTCAGTATTAATACCTTGTCGATGTTGGGGTTAGTATTGGCGATCGGCATCGTCGTTGATGATGCAATTGTTGTGATCGAAGCGGTTGCGCACCACATGGAACATGGTATGACCCCTAGAGAAGCGACCAATCAGGCTATGCGCGAGGTTGCTGGTCCGGTTATGGCGATCGCCCTAATTTTAACAGCCGTGTTCGTTCCGGTTGTATTCATGGGTGGAATTACCGGCAGTTTCTATACACAGTTTGCGGTCACAATCTCAGTCTCAGTGTTGTTCTCTGCGCTCAGCGCATTAACACTCTGTCCAGCTCTCTGCGCGATGTTTTTGAAGCCGCATGCGCCATCAACGGGTTTGCTGGCAAGGTTTTTTGGGAAGTTCAATGCTGGGTTTGATTGGGTCACCGGTAAGTATCTCGGGGTTTCTGGATTTATCGCTCGTAAACTCGTTCGCAGTGTGGTGATCTTTGCAGTCGTACTATTTGGTGTGTACGTGATCGGCAAGAATCTTCCTGGAGGATTTATTCCGGAGGAGGATCAGGGCTATATACTCGCCAACGTTCAACTTCCCGATGCCGCCTCACTTCAACAGTCGGATTTAGTTGCGAAGCGTGCCGAGGAGATAATTAGAGCTACGGCAGGGGTTGATTCCGTAACAACGGTGACTGGATTTAGTTTGATCAGTCAGTCATATGGAACAAACTATGCGTTCTTCTTTATTTGGCTAAAGCCATGGGGTGAGCGAACCACATCGCAGGAGCATTCATTTGGAATCATTAACGAACTTAATCGGCAGTTTGCCGCCAAATTTTCTGATGCCCAGGTGATCGCCTTTGGACCCCCAGCCATACCTGGTTTGGGAAATGGATCGGGCTACAGCATGATGTTGCAAGATCGTTCAGGTGGTTCTCCGGAGTATCTGAGTGAGCAGGCAACAAAGTTCATCCAGGCGGCAAAACAACGACCAGAGATCGGCTCGGCATCGACGATGTTTCGAGGTTCCGTACCCCAGATCTATGCGGCGATTGACCGTGAAAAGGTTCTAAAACAGGGCGTTTCACTGGCCGAAGTTAACGCAGCGGTGGGGACTTTCCTGGGTGGTCTGTATGTGAATGACTTTAACAGATTTGGGCGACTTTATAAGGTTTACCTGCAAGCCGAACCAGATTATCGCGATACTACTGCCGATCTAAACTCCTTCTATGTGCGTAATAATCAAGGGGCGATGGTTTCGTTAGGGACGTTATTAACAACCAACGAGACCTACGGCCCAGAGTTTACGAATCGTTTTAATCTATTCCGTTCTGCTGAGATAACCGGAGCTCCAGCTCCTGGATTCAGTTCGGCACAAACTCTTCAAGCGTTAAAGGAGGTCGCGGCCGAGGTTCTACCGCCTGATATGTCATACGCTTGGAATGCGATGTCCTACCAGGAGGTAATGGCTCCAGGTAGCTATGGCACACTACTACTCGGTGTGCTCTTCGTATTTCTAATCCTGGCAGCGCAGTATGAGAGCTGGTCGCTACCATTCAGCGTACTTTTGGGGACTCCATTCGCAATCCTCGGAGCGCTTGTTGGTTTATGGCTGGGGCGTATGTTGCTCGGAGAGGCATACCTTAACAATATCTTTGCACAGATCGGAATTCTAACCCTCGTAGGACTTGCGGCTAAGAATGCGATCCTGATTGTTGAATTTGCAAGAAATGAAGTATTGAAGGGCCGACCAGTTTATGAGGCCGCAATGGATGCAGCCAGGTTAAGATTTAGACCGATCCTGATGACGGCCTTCGCATTCATCTTCGGAGTAATCCCGCTTGTGCTTGCAACTGGCTCTGGTGCCGAGGGTCGCAAGGTGATGGGAATGGCAGTATTTTCTGGCATGACGGTGGCAACGATCCTTGGAGTGTTGTTGGTCCCCGCGTTCTTTGTGCTGATCGAGAAATTGGGTTCGTGTAAGGCAAAGGAACATAACTAAGCAGATAGGGCAGTGATTGTGAGTAGATTCAAGGTAATGAGGCTAGGAATTTGGGCAGTGCTGCTAATAGCTCCGATCGGTTGTTCCTTTGCACCGATCTTTCAACCATCAGATCCAGAGCTCGGACCAGAGTTTCGCAATAGCCTAAGTTCTGGTGGCAAGCCGAGCGAGGAATCAGTCGCAAACCTACCGTGGTGGGAGGTGTTCGAAGATCCGCATTTAAGGGGGCTAGTTAAGACGTCGCTTGCCAACAACAGAGATCTTCAGCAAACCGCAGCTCGAATTGCCGAGGCAAGCGCGCAACTCGGGTTTGTCAGGGCCGATCAGTTTCCGCTGATCGGTGTAGCGGGCGATATGCGACGTGTAGACCCCGGCTCAACGTTTGGTTCCGCGGGGAATTTCAATTCCTTTGCACTCGGTGCTGATCTCTCCTTTGAGGTCGATGTCTGGGGAAAATTCAGAAATGCAACCGAAGCGCAGCGACAGGCACTCTATTCTTCAGAATATTCCTATAGAACTGTAACACTGACCTTAGTCGCTCAGGTGGCGCAGACGTATTTTAAGCTGATCGATTTTGATTCTAGGGTCGCGATCGCAAAGAACACCCTGGCTACGCGCCATGAATCTACAAGGATTATTCGTGCTAAGTTTGACAAGGGGATCGTATCTGAGCTGGATCTGAATCAGGCACAGATTGAAGAGGGCGACGCAATGGTGAGCATCGCCGCATTTGAGCGTATTCGTGGATTGTTTGAGAACTCACTGCGGACCCTGATCGGTGGTGGAGTTGGTGAAATTAGTCGAGCTAGCTCGCAGAACTTTCAATCCTTGGATCTCAATTTGCCGACTGGGGTCCCCGCGACCTTGCTTGAGCGTAGACCTGATATTCTTGCGGCTCGCGCAGACGTGGAGTCCCAGTACAGTCTTATTGGTGTGGCCGAGGCCGATCGTTTTCCGTCGCTCAGTATTCTGGGTTCGTTTGGTCTAAGAAGCTCTGAAAGCTCAGATTTTTTCGATACTAAATCGAAGAGCTGGCTTGCTAGTGGTGGTCTACTTGGCCCACTAATCGATTGGGGCAAGTTCAAATCCCAAGCCGACGCGCAACGAGCGCGCGCAGAACAGGCTGCTAAGTTCTATGAGTAGAGGATCCTTATAGCAGTTCAAGAGGTCGAGGATGCGCTGATCAGTAACCGAACATATAAAGATGAGTATGAAGGGACACAGTTCAAGCTTGTTGCGGCCGAGAGCGCTACCAAGCTTTCGCGTGCGCGGTATGACGAGGGAATATCACCGTACCTCGAGGTACTTGATTCTGAGCGTTCCCTTTTTGCAGCCCAACTAGACGCATCACGTACAGTTCAGGAGTATCTCAGTACGCTCGTACAGATCTATAAGGCGCTTGGTGGTGGATGGGAGATCGCGCCTGATACTAGCGGTCCAGTTGTTCCAACCCAGGTCGTTTCAAATTCACCGTCGACAGTGCCGTGAAGAAAGTGTCATAAAGACAGTGCCATGAATACTGTGTCATAGAGCACTGGCTGATATTTCTCTAGATTTTAAGAAGGGTAGCTCCCATGAACCTGCCGCCAACATTTTCTCAAACACCACCAACCGGCTTCAATCCTAATGCAACAGCATTTCCAGCCAAAAAGAAGCGTGGCTGTTTTTTTTTGGATGTTTAACCGCAATCATCTTGGCGATTGTGATTACCGTCGGCGCTGTATACGGCGTTCGACACTTCGTGGGTAAGTTGGCCGATCAGTACACAGCCTCCGCGCCGATTGCACTACCAGTGGTTAATATCGACGCTGCGCAATCCGGACAACTTAAAGCTCGCTTTGAAGCCTTTATGGCTGGTTTGGCAGATGATTCTGGACCGAATCAGCTAGTTCTTACGGATGATGAATTAAATGCGGTGATTAACTTTGATCCGAACTTTGCGCCACTCAAGGGGCGCGCATATGTCTCATTCAATAATGATCGGGTGGAGGCCAAGTTAAGTATGCCGCTCGAAAGCTTTGGCTTTTCGGGGCGCTACCTGAATGGTGATGGGGAGGTCTCAGTAGCGATGAAGAACGGTTTACTAGAGGTCTACCTTAAATCGTTATCAGTAAATGGCTCGCCGATCTCACAAGAGTTCCTTGCGACCTTTAGTAATCAGAATCTAGCAGCTGAAATGTATAAGGATTCGGCAAAGATCAAGGCGTTACAGAACTTGGATAGCGTCGTTGTAAGGGATAATCAGTTGATAGTCACACGTCGATAGGATGGAATCCCGGGTAGTTCTGCGGGCGCTATCGGTACTCCTGCTATTGTATTTGCCGCTTAAGTCATGGATGAGATCTGAGCTGCCAGGTTTTTCATCCTTAGCGAGCAAGATTCAGGCCGGGATGGTGTTGCCTGACCTATAGCGATTATCAAAAGTCGGTGCCAATAAAATTGGCAAGCCTTTTGAAATTAATCGCTATAGGTTGTTGATTTGATTCGCTTCCAGCGAATCTATAGCGGTTTGCAAACGCTATATCAGTTCGTAGTCTGCATGGGCAACCAACTTCCCTGAGTGCACTTGTTGCAGGGCGCCCAAAAACACTACTCCATTTTTGGGCGACCTGGTGCGCGCCGTGTCGTGTCGAGATCCCAGAACTTAATGCTTTGTATCAGGAGCATGCAGATCGAGGTTTCTCTATCGCAGCCATTACGTGGATCCTAACGTAGAAGCCGTTACAGCCTTTTTAGCGGTGCAGGAGTTAGCATTTGGCACATACTGGGACGGTGATGATGTCATTCAGGGCAAGATTCAATTAGGTGGTATTCCCTCTTCAATATGGGTTGACTCCGATCTACGGGTGATTAAGCGCGAGATCTCGACACAAACTTTACAGAGGACGTTGCAGGAATGGTTTCCAAGGTCATAGAGGTGACTGATCTTACCAAACACTATCGCCGCTTTGGTCGGGAGAAGACAGCCGTAGATCGGCTCACATTCAGCGTCGCTGCCGGATCCGTAGTTGGGTTTCTGGGTCGAAATGGAGCTGGCAAGAATACAACGATATTGGCGATGTTGGATCTGATTTCGCCCAGTGTGGGAGAGATCCTGTTGTTTGGTCAGCGCCACACCTCGCAAGCTATAGTGATTATCAAAAGTCGCGAGCGAAATAATTTCGAACGACCCGCAGCGCCCGCTGATTCCGGATTGCATGGGCGCGCTTACGCATAGCCGAGTCGCTATGCAGTATTTACCTTTATGACTGTCACTGAAGTATGTCCCCGCATGACGCCAGTCGTGATCCACTAGCCTGCCGTTCATTCACCGCGACTAGGGTGGCGCTCAAGTTGTTTAGGTAAGCGTATAGTCCGTGGACTGTGTGGCTCTAATAGGGCAATGCGCAGATGGAGGCAATTCGTGCTGGTTCTTTGATCAGCGAGATTAATCCATTGCAGACTCTTTCTAGAAGCTTATCTGGGTCCCGCGTATACCAGTTGGTAAAGAACTTATTCTTGAGCTCCAGCCAAATTCTCTCGATAGGATTTAAGTCTGGCGAATAGGCTGGAAGATACATCGGTTCAATATGATGCCAGTTGATCGAGCCAGCATGATGCCAGGACGCGTTATCAAGAATGAGCACGGTCTTCTTTGGAGAGTTCTTAGTTCGAGTTGCCAGGGTATCTATAAATATTTGAAATACCGCCGTGTCAGTGTAAGACCATTCGGATTTCTCCATTCGGATTTCTCCACCCCAACTCTGCCAAGGTTGCCTTGCTGATTTGTGACATACCATATTGAGATTGTTGACGTTTGTTTGGTTCGAAGATCAGCTTCATATGATAATGGAGGCTCGCAATTAATTTCGAGAAAGTTCCCATTCGGATTTCTCCACCCCAACTCTGCCAAGTTTGCCTTGCTGATTTGTGACATATCACATTGAGATTGTTGACGTTTGTTTAGTTCGAAGATCAGCTTCATGTGACAATTGAGACTCGCAATTAATTTCGAGAAAGTTGGGGTGGAGAAAATCGTATGGAGCAATTAATTTCGAGAAAGTTGGGGTGGAGAAAATCGTATGGAGAAAATCGTATGTCTGGACACGACTTCCTCCACCCCAACTTTCTGAGAAGTTCGAATGTAAATGATTGCTGGCTGCAATCCCTAGTCGACAAATTTATCAATGAAAACGATGTAGTATGCCATAAATCGAAATAGCAAACGTCGCAGAGTTGGGGTGGAGGAATTTTTGCGGGAATTTTTGCGAGGAATTTTTGCGGAGGAATTTTTGCTTCCTACCGGACACTAGTGAGGCAGGGTAAGTCGACCCAATAGCCAACCCAATAGGCAATAGAAGACCTACTGATCTAAGCCGCAATCTTCTTCATTAATCCCAGCTTCTCTAATCGCTGACACAATGACGGAATCTTGTCGATGCCCACAAAGCGCTCCTTCTCGATCAGGAAGGTTGGGGTGTCGAACACATCAAGTTTGCGACCGCGCTTGTAGATCCCCTTGACGCGTTCACGAGTATCGGATGATGAGAGCTTACTTAGGAACTCACCGATGTCGATATCAAGCTCTTCGCATAGCTCGTTAGTGAAAGTTTCGTCGTTTGGATTTTCACCAAGTCCCCACCACTTGTGGAAAACCTTGTAGTTGTACTCCATTAAGACACCAAGATCGCTTGCAACTAATGCGCCCCGTGTAACACGACCTGGGTCGAATTCGCCCTCTGGCCAGCCCTCAGGGTAAACCAATGGAATCTTTAGGTCGGTCGCGATACGGGTGGTATCTTCAAACAGATAGGATAGCTTCTCTGGTATGACTGGTGCCGGCGTTACGGTATGACCGGAGGCCTTGGCCGAGAATGGCTGCCAGAGCAGCTCGACATCAAACTTGGCGGCTATGTTATAGATCGACTCCAGGGCCAGGTAGGAATAGGGGCTCTGGTAAGAATAAAATACTTCTAAGTTTAAGCTCATATCGTTTTTGCTCTCATGTAACTGTTCAAATCAACGCCCGTACGGTATTAGGATTATCCAATAATTGCAAGGGTAACCATGTTGTTAGAAGAACTATGTCAGGGTAGTCGATCGGATGGCCGCCCATTCCTCTGTCTTGAGGTAAATCCGCCACGAGGGACGGATCTTGAGCCTATTTTCGAGCGCTTAGAGGGGCAACTTGATGGACTCGACTTTTTAAACGTAACTGACTCGGCCCTGGCGCGAATGAAGATGGCAGCTTTGCCTTTCGCTAGCCTTCTAAAGGCCCGTACTAGAATCGAAGCGTTAGTTAATTTTTCGTGCCGTGACCGCAATACGATTGCTATGCAGGCGGATCTTTTAGCGGCGTGGGCAACCGGAGTGCGATCGGTAGTGGCGCTAACGGGAGACGCCGTTACGGTAGGGGATGCCCCAGAAACCAAGGCCGTATTTGAGCTTAATTCTGTCGGATTATTGAACCTAATCAAAAAGCTAAATTCTGGGAGTGATAATGTTGGGCAGCCGATCAAGGGGGCTCCAAGCTTTCAGATGGGGGTTGTTGTTAACCCTAACGCGCGTAACGCTAGCGCCGAGCTTAAGCGACTGGTTCGTAAACGCGAAGCCGGTGCGCGCTATGCTTTAAGTCAACCGGTATTTGATGCCCAAGCCGCCCGCAGATTCTTCATTGAAGCCCGTTCCGTCGGAGTTCCAATCCTGATGGGATTACTGCCACTTAAATCTTCTGGCGCCGCTCTTGGCGTAGCCAAGGTGCCAGGAATCAAGCTCTCTGGGTCGGTCGAGGAGCTCCTAAAGCGCCCACCAGAGGAGGATCTAAGTGACAAGTTTATTGCTCACTGTCTTATGCTTGCCCGCGAGACTCGCGATCTTGTTGCAGGGTTTCATGTAATTAGCGGCGCTACCCCCAAGCTTGGGCTAGCTCTGACCCGTGAGTTAGTGCGAGAGTTCTCAGTAACCGTTCAGGGGGGTGAAATTTGATGGGATTCCCATCGGTTATAATGCATAGAAAATATCGCAAGGTTGAATACTTTCTTGACATCCCCTGATCGGGGATGAATTATTATCTGAACGGTTAGTTGTTTCCACCCAATTTGCTACGCAAATTCGCCCCTTAATAGGGGCGATAGATACTAGCTTGGTGGTTGGCAATTTTTCCTGCCTAAGTGAACGGCTACAATTCTCCTAATTGTCTAGTTTATCTAATGAGATATTGCACTTATGAAACGTCGCGAAGAGATGTCATTTCTGGAGAGCATCTACGTTGTTGAGGTAGTAAAGGGAGTGGCATTTACCTTTACTCGCCTGATTCGCAACCTGACGTTGCATATTCTGCACGTCTTCGGAATCATGAAATCCCACGCAGCGTCAGCCAGTATACAGTACCCCAATGAACGCCGTGAGTATCCAACCCGTTATCGTGGACGCCACCGTCTGACGCTACACACTAATGGCGACATCAAGTGCACCTCCTGTTTTCTTTGCGCCACAGCCTGCCCAGCGCGGTGTATCTACATCGAAGCGTCTGAGCATGACGATCCGAATGTTGAGAAGTTTCCGCGACGCTATGAAATTGATACGCTGCTTTGCATTTACTGTGGCTATTGCGTTGAAGCCTGCCCAGTAGACGCGATCCGCATGGATACCGGTATTCATCCCGATGTTTACCCGCCCGACCCAAGAATGTTCATCGAGGATAAAGAGACCCTGATGATCCGCTCACGGGATCTCGAGAATCTCGGTCCAGAGGCGATGTTCGAGCAGCATATGAAACGAATGCAGGCCATAGAGAAGGATCCATTTGGTGCGAACTAGTTTGGATGGGGCTATTCGAGGTTGGTGGACTCGAATATGCGCGGCGGTATTCTGCGCGCTTGTATTAGGCAACTCCTCGGTAATTGCCGAATCAGGCGTAGGTGGCCCCGGGGTTGCAGCTGTAGATGAGGTTTTTTCAGGGGATACTCTTCCTCCAAAACCATCTCCACCACCACTACCTACGATTGCGGCCTTAGACACATCTTTGCCGAATGTAATTAGGGGTTCACGGATCGACCGCAGCAAAGTTGATCAATACAAAGAATTAATTATTCCTGAAATGTTAGCCCTTATCCGTGGTGGGTTGCTCGAGTTGGACGCGGCGAGCAGGACAAATTATGTCTGGAGAATTGATGATGCCTGGGAGGCACTTGGCCAACAGAATCGAGGCTATTCACTTGGTGATAGTAGCAGATTGATGATGGCAGACAGAGCTATCCCTAACCTTGAAAATGGATTTCCGTTCGGCGATGCCGCTACCTTGGAACGACTCTTTGCCGAAATGAATTCTGATCCCGATGATGATCCATCTGGACTGGACGAACAGGCCCGCAAGGATCTTGGAGCGAAGTTATTGTGGAATGTCCAAGCAAATTTTTGGAATGCTCACTACCTACGCTCAAACTTTTCACTACTCAGTTTTTCACCCGCCACATCGATTCAAGCGGCGGATCTACATCAGCGACTTGACGGCACGATCAGCCGTGTTTACCCATCAAAGGTAGATACTAACGACCACACCAGCCAGTATTTTCGCGAAATCATAACTTTAGATCGCCCCGAACCGCTCGCCGGTTGGCGATGGCTAACATTTCGTTTCCACGGCGTGGATGAGGACGGGGTCTGGTTAGCATCCCCAGCGATAAAGAGATCTCGTCAGCTTGCTGGTGCTAATCGATCAGATCCGATCCTGCGCACAGGTATCAGCCCTGATGATCTCTTCGGTTGGTCCGGAAGATCAGAATTGGTTGAGGCGCGCTTTGATCAGGCGCTGATTGCTCTAGCACCATTTGCAGATTTCAATCTTGCCACTAGTGAGAGTCTCGATCTGCCAACGAAGTCATCAGTTGAACTTCCCACGACCTCCACCTCTGAACCATCGGCTGTGCCTGAGGTTGTCCCGGTCGCACTGCCGAACTGCCGAAAGGTTGGTGAGAACAGCTCCGCAGTTCCGGGACTATCACCCAAGTGGAATGGTGCTATTCATAAGTTTGGCACCGGAGGACCTTGGGTGCCGGCTCGGAGCATATTTGTGCCGCGTAAGCTATTTCGAGTTGAGCTGACTCCCAATGATGCCAATTCGCTCTATGGTCGGCAGGTACTATATATAGACGCAGCCAGCATGTTGCCGGTCTACAAGCTGGTCTATGATCGTACAGGAAAGTTCTGGAAGTTTTTAATGACCGGTTTTGGATTAGCTGCTGACAGGAAGGATAAGGAGAACACGGTGGCGGCGAGTCGATTTGTCTATCCAAGCTATACAGTTGTGTTTGACCTGCAGAATGGACGTACTTCAGCGATCGATTATTTAAACTATCAGGTCTGTAAAACGCTTCCAGAAGGTGTCAAATTAAGCGATTTTGATCCGGCGCGATTGGTTTTTTAGTCACCATAGAGCATCGCTATTGGTGACGATATCTGGTAGGCTGCGTCGACTTTTTTCTTACCTTAGATTCACCCCCTGTTAGGAGATTTCGATATGACTGCTGTGATTGCCCCCGATATGGTTGTTGATATGCACTATACCTTGCGTGATGCGCAGTCTGAAGTAGTTGACTCCTCAGTTGGCGAGGAGCCACTGCGGTATCTGCAAGGCAGCGGCCAGATCGTTCCTGGCTTGGAGTCAGCAATGGTTGGTAAGAGGCCGGGCGAGAAATTCACCGTACAGGTTGAGCCTCAGGATGGGTACGGTGATTATGATCCGTCGATGTGTCAAGAGATTCCCAAGGAGAATTTTCCCAATCAGGCCGAGTTGGTAGTCGATGCGATGTTTGAGGCCACTGGCCCGGACGGAGATACGATAATGATTCGTCTTACAAAGATTAGCGATAAGACTGTAACAGCAGATGGCAATCACCCGTTGGCGGGAAAGACATTATATTTTGAGATCGAAGTCGTCTCCGTTCGGCCAGCGACCTCCGAGGAGCTATCCCACGGACACGCTCATGGCGGCGAGGGGCATGTGCATTAGCTGAACCGCTATCGGGGCGACTGGGCGTGTTGTTAACACTGTAACTGAAACTGAAACTGTAGCGGTAGCTCGCCCGGAAGGTAATCTCTTTGGGGCTGCTTGATACTCTGAGACTCCAAAGTATTAAGTCGAGGGGGAATCTCATGCGCACAACATATATAGCGGTTTGCAAAAGTCGCGAGCGATATAATAGCTTTTGCAAACCGCTATAGATTCGCGAAAGCGAATCAAAACAGCAACCTATAGCGATTAATATCAAAAGGCTTGCCAATTTTATTGGCACCGACTTTTGATAATCGCTATAG
>Ga0163148_10002504_pt1 | contig 21783 bp, 15 predicted proteins | sample OliLakLV19MP7P2_FD_148606 | JGI IMG/M metagenome (GOLD analysis project Ga0163148, IMG submission 148606) | Freshwater microbial mat bacterial communities from Lake Vanda, McMurdo Dry Valleys, Antarctica- Oligotrophic Lake LV.19.MP7.P2 | ecosystem: Environmental > Aquatic > Freshwater > Lake >...
CTCCCCCACTTGTCCCATTGCTCTCACCGACGTTCGGCCCGCCCGTCGATCGCGGCGAGGCGGCCTCGGGGGGGCTGGGTGGCCCTGCGTGGTGCGTGGGTGTTTCGCCCATCCGGGGAGCGCCCTCCGTTGCGCTGCTTGTCGAAAAGAGCCTACATCAAACTTCGTGCGATGTCGATGCCCGGTTCGTGGGAAATGGCGGACGCCGAGCGGGGCCCTGGGTTCGGGTACCGGGGTCCGGGGACTTGCTGCTTGCTTGAAACCAGAATCCCTAATCCCTAATCCCTAATCCCTAATCCCGGAACCCGGAACCCGGAACCCGGAACCCGGAACCCGGAACCCGGAACCCGGAACCCAATTGATTCCTCATCCTTCATCCCCTCTCCTGCCACCTTCATCTGATTCGTCCCAGTGCCCGTCCCAACGCGAGAATCCCCTCGACCGATAACTGCTCAGCGCGCATTGTCGCGGATATTCCCTCGCACCCGGGCTCGCTGGCAACGGCGGGCCAGTCGATCCCCCGGCCCAGGACAGCGCCGACCTGCTTGCGGCGCTGGGTGAAGAGATCGCGCAGGAACGCGCTCAGCGCCCGGGGATCGGCAACCAGCGGCGCGGCTCGGCGTGTCAGCAGGACCATCGAACTCGTGACATCCGGCCGCGGCCAGAAGCACTCGCGCCCCAGCGTCGCCACATGTTTCACCTCCGCCAGCGCCTGCGCGAGCACGGCCAGCCCGCCGTAGTCCTTACTTCCCGGCGCGGCGGCGAGGCGATCGGCAACCTCGCGCTGGATGGTGACGGCCAGGAGGGCGCACCGGGGATGATCGATGAGCAGCGTGGAGATGAGCGGCGTGGCCGCGCTGTAGGGAAGATTGGCGACCAGAGAGAATCCGCGCCCGCCCAGCGCTTCGAGCACCCTCGGCGACACGGCCCGCTTGCCGTCCAGGCAGTCACTGTGGACCAGCGTGAAGCGGTGCTGCTGGTCCGGCGGGAGGAGCGGCGGGATGCGATCTTGCAGAAGCGCGGCGAGTTCGTCATCGAGTTCGCACGCGACCACGATGCAGCCGCGGGACAGGAGTTCTTCCGTGAGCGTGCCCGTGCCCGGCCCGACCTCCAGCACGACGGACCCATCGCCCGCGCCGGACGCATCAACCAGTTTGCGGATCAGGTTCTGATCGATCAGAAAGTTCTGGCCGAGGGACTTCTTGGGGCGCAGGGCGCGAGCGTCGAGCAACTCCTTGATCTGGGTCAGCGTCTGCACCGGGGCATCGTACCCGCCGTCACGATCGCGACGGCTTTCGCTTCAACCCGCCGCCGATGAGCACGCCCGCCGCGGAAGCATGTTGCGGCCTCCGAGTGGCGCGCCCCCGCTCCTCGTTTGATCGGTCAGCCTACCACTTCCCGTCCAGTACCTGCTGGATCGCGTGGGCCACGCCGTCGGCATCGTTGCCGTGCGTGTGCAGACGCGCTGCGGCCCGCGCCTCGGGGATGGCGTTCCCCATGGCGACTCCCAGCCCGGCGTTTGCGAGCATGTCGAGGTCGTTGACATCGTTGCCGATGGCGCAGATGCGCTCGGGACGCAGGCCGCGCTGCGCTGCGAGCCACATGATGGCGTTCCACTTGCTGGCCTGCTTGTCGAAGAGTTCGAAGATCACGATGTGCTGATCGCCTCCGGTCACGCCGTCCCCGGCGATGACGCCCTCGGGGACGACCGCGCCGAAGTGGTGCGAGTTCACGCGCCCGTCGAACGCCGCGAGGACTTCCCGGGCAACTGGCTCCGTCGCGGCCCGCGTTCCGCAGACCCCCACACGCACCGTGTGGTCGAGATGCTGATCCTCATCGAGGGAGGCGACAAGTTTTACCGGGACCTTCAAGGTGTCGAACCACCAGCGCGTCACCGGGTCCACACCCTTCCAGCCCGTCGGCGACACCACGACATAGTCGTGCCCGGCCGGGTGCGCGGCTGTGCCGCCGCACGACTCATTCGCCGAGTCCGCACCAGTCGCTCCCGGCGCTGTGGCGGTCGGGTCCTTGAGCACCAGGGCCGCGTGCCCGTGCGCGGTCATGTGGCCCACGAGGCCCCGCACCAGGGCCGGCTCCATCGCAAACCGGTGAAGCGTGCGCTGCCGCACGGGGCACGCGAGGATCGAGCCCCCCGCAACGACCACAGGATCGGTCTGCCCGATGATCGTGGTGACGTGGCGGCACTCAAGCAGACCCCGGCCCGTGCAGACGGTGACCGTGATGCCGGCCTTCCTCGCATCGCGGATCGCGCCCAGGTTCGCGGCCGAGACCTCCCCGCGCGGGCAGAGGAGCGTGCCGTCGAGGTCGATGGCGATCATGTCGTACTTCGCGCCGGGCATCGGGGAACCGTACGCCCGTGGGGCGGCTCACGATCGAGCCGACTTCGATTACACTGCGAACATGAAGATTCCCCCGCATGTGAAGGTTCTGATCGCGCTAGCGCTGGGCATCGGCATCGGACTGCTCATCAACTTGCAGATGCCGCGGATCGACGCGATCGCAGCGCAGAGCCCGGCCATCGAATCGGCGTTCGGCTTCATCGCGGCGGTCGTGAAGGCCATCGGGCAGTTGTTCGTGCGGTCGCTCCGCTTCATCGCCGTGCCCATCATCCTGTGCTCGCTCGTCGTGGGGGCGGCGGGAATGTCCGACTTTGGCAGACTGCGCCGCCTCGCGCTCCACACCATCGCGCTCTTCGTCGTCATGACGCTGGTGGCGACCACCGTGGGCATCACAATCGCCAACGTGTTCCGGCCGGGGGACCACGTCTCGCCCGAGGCGCGGGAGTCGATTCTGCTGGCCACGCGCGACGATGCCGCCTCGCGCATCAAGGCCGCCGAGGGCGTGTCCACCGTGGGCGAGATGATCGTGCAGGCGGTGCCCGTGAACCCGTTTGATTCGTTGGCGCGGGGAGACATGCTGCAGGTCGTGGTCGCCTCGCTGGCGATCGGACTTGCGCTCGCGTGGTTGCCGCGCGAAACGTCCCGCCCCGTGCTGGCATTCTTCGAGGGGCTCAACAGCGCGCTGCACGCGATCGTGACGTTCATCATGCGCTACGCGCACTGGGGCGTGTTCGGCCTGCTGGTGCCGGTGGTCGCCGCGGCGGGGTGGGAGGCGCTCAGCGCGCTCCTGGCGTACTCGCTGTGCGTCCTGGGTGGCCTGGCCGTGATTCTGCTGATCGAGTACCCGCTGATGGTGAAACTCCTGTCGCCCTTCGGCCTGGGGGAGTTCTGCCGCGCCATCCTGCCCGCGCAGACGCTGGCGTTCAGTTCGTCCAGTTCCGCGGCGACGCTGCCCGTCACGCTCAAGTGCGTCGAGAACCTCGGCGTGCCCAAGGACGCGGCGTCGCTGGCGTGCTCGCTGGGCACGACCATCAACATGGACGGCACGGCGATCATGCAGTCGATCGCGGCGGTGTTCATCGCGCAGGTCTTCGGGCACGAACTCGACCTGGGCCAGCAACTCACGATCGTGCTGACCGCGACGCTTGCGGCGATCGGCGCTCCGGGCATCCCCAGCGGCGGGATCGTGCTCCTGGTGGCGGTGCTCCAGAGCGCGAACATCCCCGTCGAGGGCATCGGCCTGGTGATCGCGGTCGACCGCTTCCTGGATATGTCCCGGACGATCGTGAACGTGACGGGTGATGCAGTGGTCGCGGCGATTGTCGGCAAACGTGACCCGGAGCATCTGGTCAACAGAGCGGCTGAGGCTTAGTTCACCTCATGCTCGCCGTCGAGCGTGGCGGCAAAGCCCCAGCCGCCTCCGCCATCGTTGGTCTTGATGAGCAGCACGCTCTGCCCGGCGGGCAGGTTGAGCGTGACGGATGAGGTGATTGCCGCCGCGGTGTCGTGCCCGTCCTGCGAGAACACCTTTGTGCTGTTGAGCCACGCCTCGATCTTGTCGCCGCTGTCGAGATGCAGCGTTGTCGTCTGCGCCACAGGCGAGACGATGACGGCCGCGGCGTAGGCGAGACCCTTCACGCCCGGGAATGTCCGCCTGAAATCCACCGGCCACTTCTCGCCGCTCTGGACGGGCGTCCATGATGAAAGTCGCTCATGGAGCAAAGGTGCAAGTTCGGGATCAAATACCTGCTCGTCGATGGGCTTGCGCCAATCCCAGGCGAACGGGCCAGCAGCGACGAAGGCCAGCAACGGGCGTATGCGGGTCTCGGCAAGGGTTTCGAGCGTGTGCGGAGTGCCCTCGATCAAGAAGTGGAAGCGAGCGATGCGCGAGGCGCGGAGGCCCAGCGGTGGCTCGGTAAGCGGTTCTTCCGGGAGAGGGATGCTCGACGCGCGGATGTTGCGGAGATCAAGGTCGAATGTGCCGATCAGGCGCTCGCGCCCGACGATCGCACGGCCTGGTCCGATCCGCTCTACTAACTCGGCACGCAGCGTACACGAGTCGATAGAGTTGAAAGGATCGCAGATTCGGACGGCATCAGCCCGGCCCACGCCCGCCGGTGCCGGAGTCTCCGGCCATGCCCCGATGCCCCAGTTCATCGCAAGCCCGAGAGCATCGGCAACCGGGCGCTCCGCCGCAGTGCGATGTCTCGCCTCGCGGAGCGACGCGGTTCCCAAGTCCACTTCGATGACCAGATTTTCGTGTACCCGCACGCCCGTCACGCGGATGTGGAACAGGCCGCTCTCGGGGGAGCGAGTGACCGGGGCCGCCGAACCGTTGATCCGCGCGTTCGTGACCGCGAGCACGCCACCCAGCGCCAGCGTCACCGCACGCGTGTCGATCGCACCGTCGAACGTTCCCGCGCCGGTGACAACGGTGAGCGCCAGGCGAAGGGTGTCCTCCCCAGCCCCGGACCATGCGGCGCTGATGGGCGTGCGACGGAACTTGCCCCGGTGATAAGCGGTGGTCGCCCCATCGTCCTCGTGGAGTTCGCGCGTGTGGGTCGTGCCGGGGACACCGGGATAGAGCCGGATGACAAGTTCATCGATCGGCTCGGTTGCGGGCCGGTGCGAGAATGTCCGTGTCGGGATGGGCACACCCGCGGGAGCAAACAGCGGAACCTCGTCGATGGTCGCGGCGACGCACGCCTGGGTCTCCGGCTCGTACCGTTCGTGAGTGAAGTAGTTGAACCACGCCGCCGCGGGTTCGCCATTAGCACACACGAAAGGGAACCACACGGGAGTGTGGGCAATGCACTTTGGGCCAAGGCCGGGCGAGACAACCGGCGCGGCGAGCAAGTCGCCCCCCAGCATGTACTGCCCGTGGGCGCGGTACGCCCGCTCGCTGTTCGGGCTGCCGAGGTACATGGGGCGCAGGAGCGGGAGCATCCGCTCCTCGCACTCGTGCGCAGCGCTGTCGATGTACGGCATGAGCGCGGAGCGAAGCGTGAAGGCGGCACGCATGGCGCTCGCGAAGGGCTCGTCGAACGTCCACGTGCGGCGGTCCAGGGAGGCGGTGCGGGCTGAGTGCAGACGCATCGCCGCGGAGAGCGCGCCAAACCACACCCACCTCGCCGTGCATTCCTCGATCCGCGGGCCGAAGTGCCCGCCGATGTCATGCGACCAGAAGAAGCACCCGGCATTGCCCGCGGCGACAGTGAAAGGCACCTGGAACGCGAGCATCTCCCAGCCGGTGTGGGCATCGCCGGAGAAGTGAACCGGGTGGCGATGATCACCGGCACCCAGGCCCGCCCAGCGGGAGAGAGAGATTCCCCGACGCCCGGAGTGCGCCGTGTGCTGATAGAACAGGTGGTTGAGCCACGCGAGATTGGTCAGACCGGGGGCGGAGGGCACAAAGCGGTCCTGCTGCCAATCAACCCACCAGAAGTCGATGCCGCGCGTGCCCTCATCGGCTTCGAGCGGCACGAGCACCTCGTTGAACAGCGCAGTCATGTACGGCCGATTGCCCGCATCGAAAGCGAGCCGCTCACCGGTGCGCGGGTCCGCGCCCTGCGCCCGCATGAACGCGTCGTACCGATCTTCTTCCTGCCCCACGCCATCAGCGGGGTGCAGATTCAGAGCGACCTCAAGATGCTCCGCGTGCAGTTCTCGCACCAACTCCTCGGCATCCGGCAGGTGCGCGCGGTTCCACGACCAGCCCGTCCACTGCTCACGCATCGAACCAGAGTGCCAGTCCATGTCCATCACCATGACATCAAGCGGGATGCCGTGCTCGCGATAGTCGGTGACCAGCGCTCGGAACTCCGCTGAGGTATGCGGCCAGTAGCGGGAGTACCACGATCCCAATGCGCATCGCCGCGGCACGGGGACCACGCCCGCCACATGCCCCAGCGCCCGCAACGCGCCGGCGTAGTCGTGCCCATAGGCAAAGAGATACCAGTCGGTGTTGGAACTGGGGACCGCGCGAGAACTCCGAGCAGCCACCCACCCCTCGATCAACAAGTGACCGCTGGAGTCGTCAATGAGGTGCCAGCCGTCGCGGGCAAGCAGGCCCTCGCCAATGGGGGCGGGACCGCGGATTCCGTCGAGAGTCTCTATGGTGCCGCCGAGGTTGTGCGTGTTGCGGTCGCCGGCGTGCCAGAGGGCGATCCGTCTGCCGAAGGCGGACGGAAGGAACACCTGCGCGGAGAGGTTGGCCGGCCCGAGCGGACTTCCATCGGGTCGGAACTGCAGAACCATCCTCATCGTTCGGATATCGAGCGGCGGACCTCCCGCCCCGGCCTCGACGAGCACGACCCGGCGTGGTGCGGGCCGACGCGGGGCAAAGAGGGACGGTTCGTCCACGAAGCGGCCCGCCTCGGACCACTCGATACGGACGCACTCCTCACACAGGACTGTGAACCTCGCCGCGGGCATGGGGTAGACGGTACCCTGCCCAAAGTCAGGGGCGATAGCCCCTGAGACAGCCTGAGAGGCTCTTTGCAGTCGTAAACCAGGTGAAGAAACGTCCTATCCTTGAAACGGCGGCGGGGCGCGGCACACTTGTCGAGCTCTCCTTCCTGTCCGAACCGCAGGGACGCTTCCCGCGTTCACTGTGCATCCAATCATCAGTCAGGAGCATCGTTGCGTATGCACTTCCATCGGCTCTCGATCGTGATGATGGTCTCCATAGCCGGGCTCGCGGCAGGTGCGCACGCGCAGGACAGCGTGCCGATCACCCCGGGCGGGAACGATGCGCTCCTGCCCTACGACGCCACCTCTCAGCGGGTGCGGTATGTGGTGGACGCGGTGGCGGTGCAGACCTCGTGGGGCAACGAACTCCTCGTCGCGCCGGTCCTGAAGGCTTCGCGCGATGCGGACCCGCTCTTCCGCACGCTCATCCTCGGCTCACTCGCGGCCAGCCCGTCCTATCTGGAAAGCCTCGCGTTCGCATCGCGCTCGTTCTCGGTGTGGTCCGCGCCCGGACAGGGCGTTCATCCGACGGCCAACTCGCCCGGCGCGATGGTTGCGCTAACAAACTTTGAGGTGCAGTTCGGTATCGCGGCATCGGAGTTCGGGATGACCACCAGCAGCGTGCTGGGCGCGACTGTCGGGCTGGACATGGACACTCCGTCTCGTCTGTACGTCGAGCGCGTGATGGCTTTGGCCAGCCGCGCAAGCGCGGCCGGGGCGGACACCGCGACATTGTCCTTGGGCGCTGTGGACGCTGCGGGGATGATCGCCCTGCGGGCCGACAACTTCAACACGATTCCGGCGACCGCGACGCGAGTGCTCGGTGAGAACCTCCTGCGGGTGAACACGCCCGCGCGCTCGGGAAGCGCCAACAGCCTCGCCGCGTTCGGCGGGACGAACTTTGCGTCCGACACCGGCTCGACAACGTTCGTTGTGAGCAACGAGACCATCCCCACGAACACGCCGACGATCGTGGGCGCACCGACATCCGCGCCGTTCGTGCTGGGGCTCGATTTTGCCTCGCGCTTCCGTGCGGGCTCGACCACCGCCAACCTTGTGACGACCACCGCCCACCTTGCGCTCGGCGTCGCGGGGCATCGCGGCAATCCGACGTTCTCGCCGTTTGCGGCGGGGGGGGGGCGGGGACTCTGGGCACGGTGGCAAGCCTGGCGCGCGCGAGCGTGCCGGCGGCCAAGACCAGCACGGTCAACCTGTTTGACCTGCTTGCAGGCACCCCTCCCATTGTGGACGCGGCATCGCGTCGCGCGTTCACCGTGCCAGCGCCCGTGGCATCGCCGGCATACTCAACGAACTCAGGCGGGCTGGCTGAGGCCAAGCAGTATCTCTCACAGACCGCCTTCCGCGGCGGGAACGGCCAGGTCGGCCTGGGGCGAGATGCCGCGGGCACGGCCGTAGCCGCGTTCGTAATTACTGACCCCGTTGCTGGAGATGCGGTCGTTGCCGTGACCGCGGCCTCGCCCTCGCCCGTGTGGACGGTCGTCGCGCACCCGGGTCAGCCGGTGCTCAACGGGCCGACCGGGGCGAGCATCGGGGCGCTGTCCTCGCCGCTTGTCGTTTCCGCACCCGCGGTGGATCTGCTGGGCAACGTGTACTTCGTCGCCGCGTGGCAGCCCGCCCCGCCGCAGACCGAGACGGGCCTCTTCAAGGCAGTGCCGGGCGGGCCGGCGGGGCACAGGCTGGAGTTGCTGCTCACCACCGGCCGGCAGGTCGCTGGTGCGAACTCCGGACGCACATACACGATCTCGCAACTCACCCTCACCGATGGCGATTCGATCGCCTCGGGATCGCTGCACGCCCAGCAGATTGTGCAGCGCCAGTTGCCCGGTCGCGAGACGAGCGACCCCGCGAGCATCAACGCCTTCGGCGGCCTCTCTGTCAGCGCGGTGCTGACCTACAACAATTCCGGAACCAACGAGTCCTACGACGCGGTGCTTCTGCTCCTGCCCGCCGAGGACGGCTCCTTGTGCGCGGCGGACTTCGATGATAATGGCTTTGTGCAGGTGCCCGACATCTTCGCATTCCTGTCGGCCTGGTTTGCGCAAAGCCCAGCCGCGGAGTTCGATGGGGTCGCGGGTATCTCGGTACCCGATATCTTCGCGTTTCTGTCGGCCTGGTTTGCTGGGTGCTAATGAATCCGACCTGAAGGATGGTGTTCACCGCGGGGGCGCGGAGAACGCAGATGAAATCCTGCGCACAGTTTGATCGCCTTTCTTCCTGCGTCCTCCGCGCCTCCGTGGTGAACCCTCTCGCCTGTGCGAAGATTGATGCGGTCTTACGGATCCCCGGGCATGTCAAAGCCCTTCTGGTTGACAACCTCACCCGACCCGATCGTCCCGTCAGGACCATAGAAGCCGATTAGACGAACGCCTTTGCTCCCGCGGACAAGCATGTCCGCGCCGATGACAAGCACGTCCGGAAGGCCCACGCCTGAGGTGAAGACGGGTGTGCGGTCGAGCGCTCGCATCCCCCTCGCGCCCGTTGCGCCGACGACCCCGACCAGCGGGCCATCACCGGATGCGCCGCGTCGGCGGCAGACAAACAGGATGCCCAGGAAATCGCCTTCCTCCATCCGCCTGTCGCCGACGGTGATGCGCCCACGCGTCACGCTCGCCGGAGCATCGTCGGGCACGACCTTGCCGTAGGCGGAGTTGATCTGCGCGTTGCCGTACAGGATCACGTTGCGGGAGCGGTTCTCGCCGGCCTCGGGGTCGAACGCATCGTCCTCGATGATGTCGCACGAGCCGTTACCGCGGTACCACCACGTCTCGGCATCGAAGCGGGCCTTGGCCAGGGCGCAGGCGTTCTCCTCCTCGGTGCCGCGGGTCGCGTACACGAGCACGAAGTTGTTGTCGAAGGCGCGCTTGAAAGGACCAGGAACTCGGGGAGGAGAACCGTTCGCCGCGAGCCACTTGTCGCCCTCGCGGCGAAGCCGCACCACACCCTTGGCCGCCGAACCGGGCTTCAGGTCCGTCAGGCGCGTGCCATCGAGATCGACGGTCACGCCGCCTGCAAGGCCCAGCACGCCGACATCCAGTGCGATCGCCCCCACGTTCTTCGTCGTTGCGGTGATCACCCTCGCCGAGCGGTCCACCCGCGCCTCGACCCGCGACGGGACCAGCCGCTGCTGCTGGGACTCGATTTCCACCCAGCGCGAGCGGCCCGAAACGGTTGGGTCGGGTGTCACGAACGTGACGGCGTCTACGCCCGCCACCTCGGGAATGGTCCGCCTACGGAACATCTCGAATATTCCCGGCCAGTCGACGCACTCGTTGCCCCACCAGTGGCCCGCGCCGGGTTGCTCGTGGTATCCCAAATCCGAGTGCCCGGCCTTGGTCAGTAGGTCCTTCATCATGCGGGCCTGCGCAACGGGAACGTTGTCATCCTTGTCGCCGTGGAGGATGTACACACCCATGCCAAGGTAGTTGTCAACGAGCGCGAGTGTGTCGCTCGTCCGCGTGCCGCGCCCGACCATGCCCGTGAAGGTGTTGGGGCTGTTGCCATCCCAGGGCGCTTTGCCCCCAGGCTCGGTGTAGGTCCAGAACGTCGGCCAGCCCGCGCTGGGCGCGATCGCGGCGAAACGGTCGGGGAACAGGCCGCCGATCTGCCAGGCACCGTGCCCGCCCATCGAGTGCCCGGTCAGGTACACGCGCCGGGAGTCGTGCGGGAATCTGCGCGCCGCATCGTCCAGCACTTCCATCGCGTCGATGCGTCCCCAATCCTCCCAGTCAAAGCCGTAGGGACGGCGGTTGGTCGGCGCGACAATATGGAAGTCCGCCTTGGGCGCGTACGCATCCGCCTGTCCCGTCGCCTCCACGCCCGCGCCGTGAAGCGTGAGCACGAGGCCAATGCCAGTCGCATCTGTCCCGGTCGCATGACGCGCCGCGTAATACTGGAGCGACCCATCAATCCCGCTGAAGAACGTGTGCCTAAAGGTCTCGCCGGAGTCTGGGTTCCGAACGCGAATGCGAACCGTCGCGGACGCGACAACCTCCGGATCGGCCGCGCTTTCGCGGACAACTTGGAGCGTCAGTTCGCGCTCGCCCGCTTCGCCCCATGCGCGCGTGGCCGCAAAGACAATCTTCCGAATGCTCAGTGGCGGGATCGTGGGGATGGGTGTCCCCTGGTCGCTCGCTCCTCCGCCCTCGACCACCGCCCGAAGCCCCGAGAGCGGCTCGCGCGTGGCATTGATAAGCACGACCGCCCCGTGCCAGGGGGCGGTTGCCCCCGTCGCCGCATCGCCGAGCGTCGCATCGGCGGTGTTCAGCACAATCCCCCCGGAGGGCGGCTCGACGAGCCGGGCCTTGACCCGCCCGCGCGCGCCGCGAAAGTGCAGCCAGTTGATGCCGCCGCGCACAAGCACCGGGATGCGCACATACCCGGTCTCGTACGGGTCGCCCACGCGAGGCACGCCGTTGACATAAACCATCGAGTGGCCCGACGCCTCCAGGATCATCACCCGCGCCACGGGCGATTCGAAGTGCCAGTAGGCGTACCCGCCGCGGAGCGCGTCATTGCTGACCCAGCCATCTTCCGCGGCGGACGCCTCGAACCACTGCACCTCCGCGTCGCCCCCGCTGTTCACGGCATCGCCCGGCAAGGGCAGGTACTCCTGCGTCCCGACATCGACCATCGCTCCCTCGTGGTGGTCCTGCCGCACCCAGGTCCGTCCCGGCGTGGCGATGCTCGGAAGCAGCAGCACGTCCTTCATGGACGGCTCGGCGGGCGGAAGGGGGGGCGACTGCTGCGCGGGCGCGGTGACGGACAGATTCGAGTAGGCGCACATGCAGAGGGTGACAAGCACGATTCGGAAACGCATGTTCATAGTCCTTCGTATCCGCGTGGGTCCGCGTCGTTGCAAATCGGGTTGCCAAACCGTCCTACCTGATCGACGCCTCGGCGATGATCCGTTCCATGATGTTGTCCCCCTCGCGCGACCAACGCTTGACAAACTTCCCGTTCACATACACGCACGGGATCTGCCCTACGCCAAGCGCCGTCGCGCTGGTCACATCCTCGGTGATCGCGCCCTGTACTTCTGGCCGCTCCATCGCGACCATCACCGCATCAGGGTCGAGACCGACAGCAGCCGCACCCCGCCGTACAGCCTCGGGTCCGAAGTTCTGCTGGTTGGACATCAGCCACGCGTGCATCCTCCAGTACGCCTCGGCACCACCAAGAACGAACGCGGCCTCGGCAGCCCTCGCAGCCAGGCAGCCATGCTCAAAGAATGTCCTGGGCAGACGGGGGTTGCACGCCTTGTCACCCGGGTAGTGGCGGAACACGTACCGGATGGGCTTTCCGCCTCCCCCCCTCGCTCCCGAGACCACCGGCTTATCCGCCCAGTCACGCAGTTGGGCATCGAGTTTGGCCGTGTTGGGCTCGAGGAAGTCACCAAACACCACGACCTCCACATGCGCGCTGTCGTTGCGAATCTCGTGGCGTGCTGCCCCCGCGGCCTCCGGACGCACGGCCTCATCCCGCCAATCGGCGATGTACTTCTCGCGCGCAAGGACGGGTCGGTCCGACACGCTGGTCGCGGCGGCTGCGCCGCTCTTGATGACGGCCTCGACCGTGCGCTCCAGCGCGCGCGGCGCCTCCCACCCTTTGAGTTCGATGCCGTTGATGAAGACCATGGGCGTGCCGGAAATGCCCAGAGCCTGTGCCTCATCGACGTCCTGAAGCACGGGCCGAAGCGTGCCCTCGCCCATCATCACCGGGACAAACACCGCCGGGTCATAGCCCAGCGCGCTGAGGCCGTCATTGAGTTCCTGCTGCGTGAATCCGCCGCCCCGATCAAAGAGCCAGCGGTGCATCTGCCAGAAGCCGTCGCCGCCCTTGAGCAGCGCGGCGGTCTCCGCAGCCCGCGCGGCCCAGCACGCGTTGGCGTGCAGCGTCTTGCCGCCCAGCGTCTTGTTGCAGTCCGCGCACCAGGGAAAGTGCTTGTGGGAGATCGAAACGGTCTCAGGGAAGCGGGCACGCACGGCCCGGGCCTCGTTCTCGATGCGCTTGCACTGGTGGCACTGGTAATCCGAGAAGATCACGATCCGCGCCACGGCCTGCTCGGGTCCCTCGCGGTAACGCCCTGTGAAGCCCTGGGGGCCGAAGTTCCAGGTCTCGGCGGGCGACGGCTGCTGCGCGTTGACCGCAGCCTGTTGCGCCGCCTGCGCGAGCATTGCCCGCTCGGCCTCTTTTCGAGCCGACTCCGAAGCGGCTGCTTCGCGCGAGACCTTCGCGTGCTCGTAGTAGCCAAGGGTGCCGGTGGCAGCGATGAACACCGTTATCGCCGCGGCCAACGCCCGAGTGACAAAACGTCCGCCGACCGATCCGGTTCCGCGACCACCCGAGCGTGCCGACCTCATGCCGACCTCCATGCACGCGAGAAACGCGAAGTTCCCGCTGTGACTTGCCAGGCAGTATTTACACGCATCGCCGCCACGAACAAGTCCGACGCCAATCGCCACCATGTACGCGATCGATCCGAGGATGCCCGCCCACACGGTGAAGCGCAGCATCGCGGGCACGCGCCCCGCCGAGACCACCCAGCACGTCAGCACCGCGAGAAAGAACGCGAAACCGAGGAACGATGACGGCCACGCGCTGAACCCGACTGCATCAGCCAAGCCCCCGGGAAGAGGCACGCGCCCCATCGGATGGTTCTCAATGGACGCGCAACCGCTCTGCGGCCCGCAGCCGGGCAGATGCCTACCCGAGAAATGCTGCCACACGAGCGCACCCGATGCGGCGGAAGCCATCAAGACTGCTGCGACACCGCCAAGCCACGCCCAGAGCGGCAATCTCCGCGACGCGGAAATCTTCGACTCGGCCTCGCGCGGAAGGGGTGTGGAACGCGAACCGACGGACGCTGCGGGTGGCTGGCGTGGTGCCAAGAACAAGTCTCCGGATCGCCGCGAGCCGCCGCGGCGGAGATTGTACCGGCGAGAGCACTGCCGGATGTTCCCGCCCACTCACTCCGCGTTCCCCGGTTCCTACGATCTGGCACCCACGGGCGGGTAGCTCAGTTGGCTAGAGCATTCGCTTTACATGCGAAGGGTCCCGGGTTCGAGTCCCGGCCTGCCCATTCTTGGAGGGATGAGGGACCAGGGGGATGAAGTGATCCGGTCCGCTTCCGCCCCACCCCTGTTCCCGCGACCCTTGATCCCTCACCCCTCCCGCAATGAACCTCCTCGATGCCCTCTATCTTCCCGCGGCCGTGGCGACAGCGCCGTGGTGGGCGCGGAAGACCCGCGGCGGGTGGTCGGAACGGTTTGGTCGGATCGACAAACTGCCAAACCCCGCGTCCGGGAAGAAGCGCTTGCTGCTGCACGCGGTGTCGGTGGGCGAGGTAAACACGCTCCGCGCGTTGGTTCCGCTGCTTGCTGAGCGCGCGGAAGTAGTCGTGAGTTGCACCACCGATACCGGCCTTGCACAGGCAAAGGCATTGTTTGGCCCGCGCGGGGGTGCTGGCGCGGTCGCGCAGGTGGTCCGGTACCCGCTCGACTTCTCGCCTGCCGTGAGGCGGTTCCTCGACGCCGTCAGGCCCGATGCGATCGGCCTTGTTGAACTCGAGTTGTGGCCGAACTTCGTCGCCGAGAGCGTGCGGCGCGACATCCCCGTCTGCGTCATCAACGGGCGCCTGTCCCAGCGATCCTTCCGAGGCTATCACCGGTTTCGCCGCTTCCTCGCTCGCACGTTCGGCGCGCTCGAGTTCGCGGCAGTGCAGGACAGCGCGTATGCCCAGCGGTTCCGCGCGATGGGCGTGCGTGAGGATCGCGTGCGGATCACGGGGTCCATGAAATGGGACTCGGTGAGTCTCGATGACCCCATGCCGGGGAGCGAGCAACTCGCCGCGAGCATGGGCATCGATCGATCGCGCCCGCTCATCGTCGCGGGCTCGACGGGCCCGCTCCCGCGTCCCGCGGCCGAATCGCTCTACCGCCAGCACCGGCACAAGTTCATTGAGTGGTCACCCGCCGAGGCAGGGAGTCTTGGAGAGGAGGGCCTGCTCCACACCGCGTGCCCGGATGGATCGCAGTTGCTCTGCGCGCCGCGCAGGCAGGAGCGATTTGGGGAGGCCTTCGCCGCGATGGGGGGGGAGGGGCCGGGGCAGTGCGTGCGACGGACGGAGGCCCGCTCTGGTGCAGCCGAAGACGTGGCGTGCGAAGCGGCGCAGTCCGGCCACGCTGACCGCTTCCTGCTCGACACCATCGGCGAACTCCGCTGCGCGTACGCCTTGGCGGACATCGCCGTCATCGGACGATCGTTCGGCGACCTGCACGGGTCCGACCCGATCGAGCCTATCGCGTTGGGAAAGGCGACGGTGATCGGGCCGCGTCACTCGGACTTTGAGTCGATCGTCGAGGCGTTCCGAGTCGCGGGGGCGATCGAGGTCGTGGAGGCCGGACAACTCGGTCGCCTGCTCAGCGAACTACTCGCCGACCCCGCGCGCCGCGCGGCGATGGGCGAAGCGGGGCGACGGTGCGTCCGCGAAAATCAGGGCGCAACAGCGCGCCATGCACAGATGCTGCTGCAACTCGTGGGGGCACGGGCCGGATAACCGGGCCGCCCCCACGCTCGCACAGCCCGAGAACGCGACTTCGCAGAGCGAACTGCATCCGGCAGGCGTGCGTGGACGTATCAGTCAGTGGAACACAAACGCGGCGGATGGAAAGCCTGAAGCCGCGGCACGAACCCTCTTCTCACTGGCTCCGAATCTCCCGCCCAACGGACCGGGCCGAGGATTCGGAGCCTTTGTTTTTGGGATTGACCATGCCGCTGCACGCCATCATCGAGCGCCCCCCAAACTCGATGCCACGTCACGCCGCGCTGGGGTGCCAGATCGTCTTCATCTCGACGACGGACTCGATCCACCACGGCGATTCGCACGCATTCGCGCTGTACCAGTCGATGCCGGATGCCCCCGCACCCTTGCGAGAAGTTTTTCCCGGCGCGTTCCTGGCCGGGGCCGCGGCAATCTCGATGATCTTCACGCGCTTGACGTTCTCCGCCGCGCCCTCGCGCAGCGTGCGCGCCTGATCCGGCGAGACGCCCGCGCCGAGGACCGCGTCGATATCGCGATGGCCCGCGATGATGGGGACCAACTCATCGCGCGTGCCCGTGAGCAGGTTGAGCACACCGCCCGGGAGGTCGCTGGTGGCGAAGACCTCGGCGAGGACCGCCGCGGCGATCGGGTGGGACTCTCCCGCCAGCGCGACCACGGCGTTGCCCGCACACAGCGCGGGAGCGATGAGAGAGACCAAGCCGAGCAGACCCGGTGAGTCTGGGGCGACAACCGCAACCACGCCCGTGGGCTCAGGCACCGTGAAGTTGTAGTAAGGGCCGGCCACAGCGTTGTTGCAGCCGAGCACCTGGGCGTACTTGTCGGCCCATCCCGCGTAGGCGACGAGGCGATCAATGGAGGCTTCAACCTCGCGCTGCGCGGCGGCAGCCGACGGTCGTGTGAGTCTTGCGTTCGAGCCCTTGGCAAGCGCTGGTCGCTCGGACGGTCGCCCGCCGCCAAGCAGCAGAGCCGCCGCGAGTTCATCGCGCTTGCCCTCCATCATCTCCGCCATCCGATAGAGAATCTGGCCGCGGAGATAGGCTGTGGCGTTGCGCCAGCCGGGCAACGCCTTTCGCGCGGCGGTCACGGCATCGCGCAGGTCCTTGCGCGATGCGTGGCAGATGTGGGCTGCGATGCCGCCGCGGGAATCGGCAACGGCGATCGTGCGTCCGCTCTCGGAACGCGGGAACTTGCCATCGATGAAGAGTTTGTAGGTCTTGGAGACTTGGAGGCGGTCGGGCATGGTCGTTTCCGTTCACGCGAAGTCCATCGGCACATGGAAGTGTACGGGCGGGTTTGCCCCTATCATCGAAACATGTACACCGTCGAGATTGAACAGGAAGAAGACGGCCGGTGGATCGCCGAAGTGTCAGAATTGCCCGGTGTTCTGGCGTACGGCGCGACCAGGGAAGAGGCGATCCGGCGGGCCCAGGCCCTATCACTGCATGTACTGGCCGATCGGCTGGAGCACGGAGAAGCCTTGCCGGATGTTCAGTCGGTATTCAAGCTTGTGGCGTGACCCATGGTCCCCTCACCCTCCTGGCCTTCAACCAGAGCGCCGCGAGTAGTCGCCGCGCTGCAGGGCATCGGCTGGACGATCAAGCGGCAAGCGGGGTCACACAAAGTCCTTCAGCGGGCTGGCTGGCCCAACTTTGTGTTCGCTTTCCACGATCGTGAGGAGATCGGACCCAAGATGCTTGCTCGGATCGCCAAACAAACGGGGTTGACGACGGCTGACCTCTGAGTTCTGTCCAAATGCGCTCGCGCAACGCGTGCAGGCTTTTCAGTGCGTGCCGTCACAACTCCACATACGCCCGCAGCCCCTGCATCCCCCCCTCGCGCCCGAAGCCCGACTCCTTGAACCCGCCGAACGGGCTCGCCGCGTCGAACTTGTTGTAGGTGTTCAGCCACACCACGCCCGCCTCCAGTTTCCGCGCGACCTCAAAGATTTTGGATCCCTTGTCCGTCCACACGCCCGCGGCCAGCCCGTACGGCGAGTTGTTGGCGCGGACGATCGCCTCTTCCGGCGTGCGGAAACTCATCACCGCCAGCACGGGGCCGAAGATCTCCTCTCTCGCGATCGTGTGCGAGGGCTGAACTCCCTTGAAGAAGCACGGACGGCACCAGAAGCCGCGCTCGGGAAGGCCGGATCGGGCGGTGGCAAGGGCGGAGGACGAAGCCCCGGGTCGGGTGCCGGGTTCTGGGTTCCGGGCTCCGGGCGATTCGCTTCGTTCCACAGACCCCGAGCCCCGGGACCCGGACCCCGGAATACACAGTTCCGCCCCCTCCGCCTCGCCTTGGCGCAGATACCCCTCGATCCGCTCAAGCTGGGCGCGGGAGTTGATCGCGCCAAGGTCGGTGTTCTTGTCCATCGGGTCGCCGACACGCAGGCTCGCCAGACGGATGGCGAGCTTGGCCGTCACTTCGTCGAGCACGCTCTCCTGCACGAACAGGCGCGAGCCGGCGCAGCACACATGCCCCTGGTTGAAGTAGATACCCTGCACAATCCCCTCGACCGCCTGATCGATGCTCGCATCGGCGAAGATGATGTTGGCGGACTTGCCGCCAAGTTCGAGGGTCAAGCGCTTGCGCGTTCCGGCGACGACCGCGGCGATCTTCTTTCCCACCTCCGTTGAGCCGGTGAACGCGACTTTGTCCACGCCGGGATGGTTGACCATCGCCGCCCCCGTGCGCCCGTCACCCGTGATGATGTTCACCACGCCCGGGGGCAGCCCCACCTCATCGAGAATTTCCGCCAGGCGAAGCGCGGTGAGCGAGGTCGTCTCCGCTGGTTTGAGAACCACGGTGTTGCCGCACGCCAGCGCGGGCGCGATCTTCCACGCGGCCATCAGCAGCGGGAAGTTCCAAGGGATGATCTGGCCGCACACGCCGACGGGGCGCGGTGTGCGCCCGGAGAACGCATACTCCAACTTGTCCGCCCAGCCCGCGTGATAGAAGAAGTGCTGCGCTGCCAGCGGCACATCGACATCGCGCGACTCGCGGATCGGCTTGCCGCCGTTGAGCGTCTCCAGGATCGCCAGCTCGCGGGCCCGCTCCTGAATCCGCCGCGCGATGCGGAACAGAAACTTCCCGCGCTCCTTCCCGGAGAGCGCGGCCCACTTCGGCAACGCCCGGCGCGCAGCCGCGACCGCGGCGTCCACGTCCGCCTCACCCGCCTGCGTCACCCGCGACAGCACCTGCTCGGTCGCCGGGTTGATCGTCTCAAATACCCCGCCGCTGCTCCCGCTCCGCTTGCTTGCCTTCGGCTCCGTCCACTTGCCATCAATGAACAGCCCGTACTGCTCGGCGATGTGGACTTTCACGGTCTCGGGCGCAGGCGCGTAGTCCCACGCCGATCCAAAGTCGAGTGCCGGGCTCGCCTCGGCCGCGCTGGGCACCAGCACGATCGCGCCCGCCGGCGTGCCGTTCGCACCGACCTCAGTGGGTGTTTCAAGAGCCGGGCCGCTGCTGGGCGTGGTCATGCCGGAAGGATAGGGCGGAGTGCCACTGACCTTCAGGTCAGTGGTTCCGTTCATCTACCGGTGTCACTCAATCCGCTCGACCACAAACACCCTGGTCATGCCGCGCTCCACCCGCTTGCGGTTCTGATACGTCCCGGCGATCGTCACCGGCTTGCCGTCGGCAGCCCTCGCGGCCTCCTTCACGCCCGAAACATCAACCTCGATCTGCGAGACTTTGGCCGCGCCCACACCCTTGCCGACCACCAGCGCCCAGCCCGTGTGCTCGCCGCCGATGCCCGCAAAGCCGCTCCTGAGTGTGCCGGTGAGGCGTTCCATTGTGTCTCCGGGTATCGGGCGCGACCCACTGTCTGACGGACGCGATGGCTCGCTTTGGCAAGCGGTCAACGCCGCGGCGACCATCACAAGCGCAGTGAACCCGATGATGTACGGCGTCATATGCTCTACTCCTTGCCTGTTCGACCTGTGCAGTTACACCAGCGATGCGCACGCATTGTTGGCCACCCGGCCGCATTCCGGGCAAGTCATCAAGTTTGTGATGTCGTACCCGCACGCGGCGCATTGGCCGCGGCGGCGGCGGATGGCGCGGCGCAGACGTTGCGCGATCGCTCTCGCGGCGAACAGCAGGCCGCCGTAGAACAAGCAGTTGAATAGGAAGCCGGGAAGGTCTGGCCGAATTGGGAGGTTGCCGAAGTACGGGGTGTTCTCCGGCATGAATCGTGGGAACGAAAGGGGGATCGGGATGCCATTCTCCCAGACGGTCTGTCCGGGCCGAAGTTTGGGCATCTCGATGAGGAACCAGTTTTCCATCGCCAGGAATGGCCAGCCCTGCTGCGCGTGCCGGACCATGCATCGCGCATCCTGCCATGGCACGTCGGAGTCGTCAAACTGAGCCTGCGTCTCCGCGCGGCCAACAGCGCGGGCTCGCGCCGCGATGATGGGGGGCGGCCAATCCAGTGGCACCATGTGCATTGACTTGGGGAGTGTCGTGCTTGCCACGTATCGGGAGTGGTGCGGCATGGGCAGCCAGATCGCAATTGCCCACGAGACCAGGACGGTCACCGTCGCGCCCGCGGCGAGATGCGCGAGCACCACCATCGCAATCTGCACGGACGAGCGCTTCACGAGTAGACCCTCCGCTCACCCGCTCACCGGCCCCCTCACTTCACACTTCCGCATTCCTCCTTCCCACTTCGTCAGGCCTCCGCATAGTCATACCGCGCCGAGTACTTCCCGCTCCCCTGCTTGCGCACCTGACGCACAAGGTCATCCACAAGCGCGCTGGCGCCGAAGCGGAACCAGTCGGGGCTGAGCCAGCGGTCGCCAAGCGTCTCCTTCACCATCACCAGGTAGTGCAGCGAATCCTTGGCCGTGCGGATGCCGCCCGCGGGCTTCATGCCGATCATGTGCCCGGTCTGCAGGAAGCAGTCGCGGATCGCCTCGAGCATGCACAGCGTGACGGGCATTGTCGCTGCGGGCGTCACCTTGCCCGTGCTGGTCTTGATGAACCCCGTGCCCGCCGGGCCGGTGCCGCCATCGGCGAGCAGCGCCTCGATCGCGAGGTCGCTGGCTCGGCGCACGTTGTCGTATGTCTCCAGTTCCCCCGTCTCGAGGATGACTTTCAGGTGTACATGCGCCTGCGCATCGCCGCCGATGCTCGATGACGCGTTGCACACCGCCTTGAACTCGCGGATCTCCTCGGCGACGAGGGCGTAGTTGCCCGCGAGGAACCGGCCGCGGCTGATGACCATGTCGATCTCATCGGCCCCATCGCGGATCGCCCGCCGCGTGTCCTCAATGCGCACCGCCAGCGGGTACTGCCCGCTGGGAAAGCCGGTGGCGACGCTGGCGATCTTGACGCGGGTGGGCCGACACTCCGTGCCGGCATCCGTTCCGCATCCCTGTCCCAAGGCTTCTCTCGCCACCGCCACCAGGTTCGGATATACGCACACCGCAGCGACATGGCCAAGGGGCTTGCCAGTGTGATCCGCCCCCGGCATCAGCGCCTTGCGGCAAAGCGCGCGGACCTTCTCGGGCGAGTCCTTGCCCTCCAGCGTCGTCAGATCGACCATCGACATCGCCAGTCGCAGACCGGCCATCTTCGCGCCGGCTTTGATCGAGCGCGTCCTGAACGCCGCGGCACGCTGCTCGAGCATCACTGAATCGACGGTGCGGGGGAGCATGGGGAAGCCTAAGAGAAAGGAGAGAGCAGAAATCAGAGAGCAAAAAGCAGATCGGATGGCAGAAGGCACTAGGCATGAGGCATGAGGCATGAGGCATGAGGCATGAGGCATCAGACGAAATCGATCTCCAATCCAAAATCCGCATTCGCATCACCTCGCCGGCCTCTCCGCCAGCGGGTCCCGCTGCGGCGGCGGGCCATCGCCCAGCGGCGGCGCATCCACCAGCCGCGCACTGAGAATCTTTGGCGGCTGGAGCGGCCGATTATCCGGGCCCACGGGTGTCGCGGCGATCGCCCGCAGCACGTCCGCCCCGCTCACAATCTGTCCGAACGCGGCGTACTTGCCGTCGAGCGTCGCCGCGCCGGCCCCGCCGAGGCTGATGAAAAACTGCGATGAGGCGGAGTTGGGGTCGCTCGCCCGGGCCAGCGAGATCACGCCGAACTCGTGGCGCAGGGGCGAGTCCTCAAGGTCGATCAGGAACCCCGCGCCGCCCAGGCCCGTGCCCGTCGGGTCCCCGCTCTGCACGAAATCGGGCGCTGAGCCCGCGGTGAGCGATGCGACCTTGTGGAACTCGACATCGGTGTACAGACCGCCCTCGACCAGATGCGAGAAGAACCACACGGTCGTGGGTGCGACGTCTGGGCGGAGCGCGAACTTCAGTTCACCCTTCGTGGTTTCGAGCACGAGCAATCGCATCGTCTCCACGCGATACC
>Ga0163148_10002505_pt1 | contig 21770 bp, 22 predicted proteins | sample OliLakLV19MP7P2_FD_148606 | JGI IMG/M metagenome (GOLD analysis project Ga0163148, IMG submission 148606) | Freshwater microbial mat bacterial communities from Lake Vanda, McMurdo Dry Valleys, Antarctica- Oligotrophic Lake LV.19.MP7.P2 | ecosystem: Environmental > Aquatic > Freshwater > Lake >...
GGACAAAAATGGGTAACTCCCAGCCGAAGGCTTTGTAAAGCAGAATATGTTTTGGAGTTGAGGAGATCCATTCTTCGGCTCTGATGACGTGTGAGATTTTCATTAAATAGTCATCCACAACCACACCAAGATGGTAAGTTGGGAAGCCATCTGACTTTAAGAGAACCTGGTCGTCTAGTTCATGGCTATTTATCGTGATATCTCCTCTGACTAAATCATTAAAGGTTATATCTTCGTTTTCAGGGACTTTTAGTCGGATTACAGAATTTTCGCCTTTCTCATTTGGATCGCAATACTCACGGTGCTTTTTTTTAATTCTGGTCGCGGTTTGCTCATTTCTGATTGTTTCAAGTTTTTCTTTTGAGCAGTAGCATTTATAGGCTAAGTCTTTTTCCAGGAGTTCATCGGCGTACTTTTTATATAATTCCAAGCGCTCTGATTGCCTGTAAGGCCCAAAAGGACCACCAACTTCAGGGCTTTCATCGGGATTCAAGTTAAAAGCTTTAATTGAGGTTAAGATTGTAGATTCTGCTCCCTCAACGAAACGCTCCCGATCGGTGTCCTCTATTCTTACTATGAATTGACCTTTATTCTTCTTCGCAAAGGCCCAATTTATTAGTGCGGTATAGAGATTTCCGATGTGTAGATCGTCGCCTGTGGGAGATGGAGCTATTCTCGTGCGTATTTCAGTCATAGAGGCATTATACCAGCAACAGAGATTATCCAGTATAATTAAGATATATGACCCTGACAGAGGCTGCTGCTTTTACGAAGAAAGGTATGATCGTTTCGGTAATTACCTTGTTCGTGGGGTTTGCTTCCTGGGGTATTTGGCATTATTACTATAACAATATTTATTTACCTGGATTGCCGGTGGTTGTGGAGGAGGCGACTTTGGTGTTTGGTCCTCTACCCAAGATCGCTTTCCCAGACTCAATATCTTCTTCATCCAGTTTTTCCTACAATCTTGATACTGAAACAGGTGCGCTACCAGAAGATACACCCAGGTTATTTAAGGTCTACTCTGTAGCCCAGCTGGCAACTGATTTATTAGCTTTAGATAGGGCTAAGAGTCTGGCTGGATCGCTAGACTTTAGCAAAACTCCCCAGGCTATATCTGCAACACAGTATAAATTTAACGACAATATTAGCGGCGGAGAGCTTATTGTTGACTTAGATACCGGTAATTTTAAATTCAGAAGAAATGCTGCAACAGGAAGCGGCGAGAGTTTTGACCGAGTGGAGGATTTTATTAATGAGAATAACCAGGGTCAAATTCTGAAGAACTATTTGAGCTCTAAAGGCTTACTTAAAGACCAACTCAAGGCGGGCAAAACTACTGCTTTATATAATAATCAAATCAAAAAAGACAGTAACTTAGTAACTGTTAATTTATGGCAGGAAAGTATTGAGGATTATCCTATTGTGACTCCAAAATTCAAGGAAGGATTAATTAAGGCAATCGGCAATTCCAATAGAAATAGTGATAGAAAATATACGCTCCTTGATTACGTATTTTGGCCAATTGATTTGGAGAATTTTGGGACTTATCCTATTAAGAATTCGTCTGATGCTTTTGAGGAATTAAAAAGCGGAGAAGGGTTTGTGGCGATTGAACCAAGAACAAGTAATGCTTCGATCACTAAAATTTATTTAGCTTATTATTTGTCTGAGGAATTTGCTAATTATCTACAGCCCGTGTATGTTTTTGAAGGGCCTGAGTTTGTTGGGTTTGTGCCAGCAATAGCGAGTGAGAATGTTGAAAAAACTAATTGACCTTCCAGGTGTAATTTTTAAAAATCCAGTCCAGTAAATTTTTAGTTTCCCCAAATCGATCCTGACTATTCAACATGACCGTTAAAATTGTTTGATTATCTCTTTCGATTAAGCCGACAAAGCTTTCTCCGGCCATTTCTGTTGTGCCGGTTTTCATGCCTAATACTCCATCTTCCTTTAATAATTTATTCAAATTCTTTAAAACATGACTTTGGGTTTTATCTATTGAGGTGACAGAGGTTTCTTTTGTAGAAAAGACGGTTCCTAATCTGGCATTCTTCATGGCTTCTTTACCTATTAAAAGTAGGTCGTAAGCTGATGAATAGTGATTTGCGCTATCAAACCCGGCAGGATTATCAAAATGGGTGTTAGTAGCTCCAAGGACACCAGCTCGTTCATTCATTTTGGCGATGAAGGATTCAAGACCACCTGGGTAATTGTAGGCAATGGTATAGGCGGCATCATTTCCAGAATTTAACATCATGCCATAGAGAAGACTCCGGAATGTTAACTGCTCACCGGCGGATAGGCCCATTGTTGAGCCGCCGACTATCGCAGCTGCCGGGACTGTTAGGAGATCGCCACTATTGTAGTGCTCTGAGGCGATGATGGCTGTCATAATTTTTGTGGTAGATGCCGGAGCAAGTTTGGTGTGAATATTCTTTTGGTACAGTATTTTTTCTAAGTTCGGGTCATACGCGATAGTTGCAACAGCAGTTAAGACAGGTTGCGGGAGGTCGGCGGAAATTAGTTCTATTTTAGGGACTACGATTGTTTCTGCCAAGACAGTGCTTCCGAAGTTCTTAGGTGCCGGCTGTAGATTTTCTGAGGAGACTTTGCTTTCTACTAAATCCAGAGTTTGAGGGCCGGTTAGTAAGAATAATGTTGATGCTGAAATTAATACTAAAATCAAGCTCAAAACTTTGAACTTACGCACAGAAGACTTAGAGAAATTTATTTTAGGCAGTAGTTTCATTATCTGAGAGTAGATAGACGGACGTCTACCCGCTCCATATCCCTCGGGTATAAAGAGGCTTCGCGGACATTACCAAGCTTTAATAAAAGCATAGTTAATCTCTCCAAACCGAACGATCCTCCACCCTCTGGAGGCATCCCATATTTGAAAGCCTGGAGGTACATTTCGAAATCCTTTGGATCCATTTTTCTTTGCTTGATAACTTCTACTAATTCATCGTAATCGTTAATTCTTTGGGAACCAGAAAGAATTTCTAAGCCGCGGAATAAGATGTCGTAACTTAAACTGTACTCAGGATTTTCTGGATCTGGTTTAGTGTAGAAGGCTCTTTTGGAAGTTGGGAAATGAGTAATAATTACGAAATCTGTTTTGTGATTTTCTAGCGCCCATTTGCAGATATCGATTTCATCTTGAGGGGCTAAATCTTTTTCAGTTCTGGAATCTCTGCCTATTTCTTTGAAGATTATTTCCTGAGCCTCTCTTAAAGTTAGGCGGACGGCTTTAGCGAAAGCGATTTTGTCGACGCCGAACATTTCCAAAGCTTTTGATGATTTGTCTTGCGCGTGTTTAAACATGTCAAAAGCAATTTTTTCGATCAGGTCGAGAAGTTCTTTAAATTCGGCAAAACCAAATTCAAAATCCATTTGGGTTGAGACTGATAAGTGCCTGGTCGTAACAGATGGCTCGGCGCGATATGCATGAGCGATAGTGTAAACTCTTTCGAAAACAGGGACCAACATTTGTTTGTAGAGTTGAGGGCTTTGGGTCATGAAAGCGGGGAAACCATAGTAATCTACTTTAAATACTTCGGCGCCGCCTTCGGTTGATGAGGCTGAGATTTCTGGAACTACTATTTCTTTACAATCCAATTCGGTACAGGCTTTTCTAAAACCTTCCAGTAACGCAGCCTGGACTTCGAAGATAGCTTTTATTTTTGGGTGACGCAAAGTTAAGGATCTAAAATCTAGTAGTGTAGGCAGTTGCAGATCGAGTTCTTTCATTGCTAAATCAAAAGGGAGTTCGGCGGCTTTAGATAAGACTTTGACTGTTTCTGATTGAAGTTCAATTTTTCCGGTTGGGAGATTTTCATTGATTAACTTTTCGGGACGGGCGGCAACTGTGCCGGTTATTTCGACGACATCCTGAGGCCTAATTTCTCCTAAGTTTTCTTTGGTACAAAATACCTGGATTATGCCGGTTCTGTCTGCAACATCAAGGAAGCCAATTTTCCCGTGATCACGCCTAACTTGAACCCATCCGGAGATAGAAACCATTTCACCGACCTTGTCATTACAATCTAAAATAAGTGTCCGATTCATAACCTGGAAATGATATCAAAAATGAGCCTAGCTTACAATGTGCAGGAGTTTAATTTATTTCTTAATTTTTATATCTCTAATAGATTGAAGAGCTCCCATGACAGGTCTTAAATCTCCAATAAGAGGTAACCTATCTATTAAAGCATCCAGAGGAATACTTGCGCCTCCACTATATCCAATTAATTCCCCCTTGTTATATCTTGTATCTTGCATGCTATATGTTCCATTTCTATTTCTTTCAGTTCTGCAGAGGTGAGTAGTTTTATTAGAAGCCTCAACCTCTTCAATTTCTTCTACTGGATTTTTCTCAAGAACTTGTTTTTGGCGAGTCACAAAATTAATAATTACAACCTCATTATCTTTAGACATGAAAAGAATTATAGGATTGCTCAGTTATTATGTCAATTTGATATTTCAAGAATTTTGGGCTTTGTGGCGGAGGTGGTGGTCTATTATTGTGAGGGCGGACATGGCGTCGACTATGGGGACTGCTCTGGGGAGGACGCAGGGGTCGTGGCGGCCGGAGGCTTCTAGTTCAACTTCTTCCAGACTTCTGTTGACTGTGTTTTGTTTTTTCATAATAGTTGAAACGCTTTTGAAGGCGACACGGAAATAGATTGTTTCGCCATTTGAGATGCCGCCAAGTATGCCGCCTGAATTATTGGTCCTAGTTCTTATTTTTCCATCAGAAATTATGAACTCGTCGTTGTGTTCGCTTCCAGGTTTAGTAACGCCGGCGAAGCCTGAGCCGATTTCAAATCCTTTGACGGCATTTATAGAAAGCATGGCTTTCCCTAAGTCAGCATTTAGCTTATCAAAGACTGGTTCCCCTAAGCCGGCAGGGACATTTCTTATGACGCAAGTTATTACCCCGCCAATTGAATCCCCTGAGTCACGCATTTTTTCAATTAGTGCTATCATCTTTTCGGCGGTTTGCGAATCAGGACACCTAACTATATTTGACTCAATTTGTTCTTCAGTTACTGAATTAAAATCTATGTCAGTTTTTATATCCCCGACTTGAGAAACAAAGGATAGAATCTTGATTCCCAGTCTTTGGTTGAGGTATTTTTTGGCGATGGCTCCAGCTGCAACACGAGCTAGGGTTTCTCGTGCTGAGGCACGGCCAGATCCGCGGAAATCGCGATAACCGTATTTTTGTTCGTAGGTGAAGTCGGCATGTGATGGGCGGTAGACGTTTTTTAGATGATCATAATCCTCAGGACGCATGTCTTTATTGTAGGCAAGCATTAGAATGGGAGTGCCAGTTGTTTTTCCTTCAAAATAACCAGACAGAATTTTTATTTTGTCTTCTTCTTTTCTGGGTGAAGTTATTGCGGACTGACCCGGCTTTCTTCTGTCCATTTCTTTTTGGATTTCTGCTTCTGATATTTCGATTCCCGGAGGACAGCCGTCGATCACACAACCAACGCAACCGCCATGCGATTCACCAAAAGTTGTTACTTTAAATAATTGTCCAAATGTATTTCCTGGCACTATTTTATTTCCTCCAAAATTTTCTCTAATTTTTCTTTACTGAATTGTCCTGGAGCTGAAGAATCTTCTTCGTTAATTGGAGCAAAATTTAATTCATTACCCCAAAGAGCTCCGTATAGGCGAACAATCTTTCCCTCGTCTCCCATACCCAACACGATAAATTTCTTATTCTCTTCTTTTAAATCCAGAAGCAGTTCCAATAATTTTAATCCATCCTTAGATGTTTTACAAAATGTCGAAACTTTAAAAATCTCTGGGTTATAGTTCTCCATAGCTTTTATAATTTTAGTAAGAGAATCGGGATCGGGGGTTTTTTGGTAATCGTGGAATGAGGCAATTTTTTTATTGTTTAAGTTATTTGTTTTTATGAAATCCAGACCCCATGAACCATCATTTACGTCAAAGTCCATATAGTTATCAGAATTTTCTAGTATCTTAATTATTCTTTCTTTTAATTCGTTACCCAAATCAGATTTTTCTAAGTTTTGCTTTCTAAAAAGGAAGATTAGCTTGCCGTTAAATTGCTCCGATAATTTCCTGAGGAAATCGGTATCTAGATCTTTAACATAAGAGAGCCAGATTTCATAAAAATTATAGTCCGGGTTTTCTTTGATCAGATTTAAGATCTCTTCTTTGGACTCATTAATGATGGGAAGACAATATTTCATAATTGGGCAAGTAAAGCCTGTTCCATTTCCCTTACTGGGGCTTCGTATTTAGTATACAACTTGAATTGCTCAACTCCTTGATATAAAAGCATTTCGTATCCATAAACTACTTCAGCGCCTTTTTCTTTGGCGTCTCTAATCAATCTGGTTTCCTTAGGCGTATACACAACGTCAAATACTATGTGGTGTTCGTTAATTAATTCTTTATCAATTGGACTTTGATCATCATTCATTCCCATGGATGTCGCGTTTATTATTATGTCGAAATGACTTAGCTGATTTATTTCTTCCAGGCCCGCAAAATCGACATCAAAGTCTCGCGCAAGGGAAGCAGCTTTTTCTTTTGAGCGATTGAATATTTTAACTGTAGCTTCTTTCTTCACTAACCCAAATACAATTGCTCTGGCTGCTCCACCTGCCCCGATTACTGCGACCTTTTTACCGTTTAAATTAGTTTTCTTTTCAAGAGCTGTTATTGCTCCGACCCAGTCAGTGTTATAACCTACCAGTTCTCCTTCGTCATTAACAATAGTGTTAACTGCTCCTATTTCTTCCGCATCATCATCAAGTACATCAAGATATTTTAGGACTGATTGCTTATAGGGCATAGTGACACTGACGCCTTTTATATTCAATTTTCTGGCAGAATTTATTGCTTCCTCTAATCCCTCGGGTTTGACTTCAGCTGGTAGAAATATAAATTCCTGATCGATTCCTAACGCTTTATAAGCGGCCATGTGCATGGCGGGAGATTTGGAATTTTTTACAGGAAAACCCATTATTAAACACACTTTAAATCCTGATTGTTCATTTTCTGACATAAGATATAATCTCCTCTGCTGTTTTTCCCAGCGGCATTTTATCCGTGTCGATGATAATACTTGTAAGACTCTTATACAAAGATTTTCTTTCCTGAAACGTAGCCATAGAATCTTCAATTTGTTTTTCTATCAAGACTTCCAGGTTTTTTTCGTCTTTTGACATCTTAGCATTTTCAGTGTTCAGGAATGGCATAATTTTTTTATTTTTGTATTGCCTTTTTAATCTCGTCTTAATACTTTCATCTTTGGAGGTGAGCAGTATCACTATGCTTTCTTTAGTATTATCAAGAATTTCTTTATTTAAGTCCCCGAAAGTTTTATTTGTTATTTCATCTATCACATCATTTACACCAACTCCTCCTCCACAACTAACAACTACGTTTTCCATTCGGGATAATTCATAAAGTACCTGGTTTTCAATTTTTCTAAATATTTGCCAGTCTATCCCGCCCCTGGTGAGGCTCTGAATATCCTGGCCTGCTTCCTGGGTTATCAGGAAATCGCTGTCCCAAAAAGACCAGTCCAGTTTTTCGGCTAAGATTTTGCCAATCGTAGTTTTTCCGGTGGCTCTAAAGCCGACCAAGAAAATTTTGTTTACAGTAGAAATTTGGTTCTCAGATTTCATTAGATTTTATTCCAATACCCGATAATTTTTCCCAGAAATCGGGGAATGTTTTAGTTACGACTTCAGGATTGTTAATAATCATTCCCGGAAGAACTACTCCTGCTATGGCAAACGACATAGCCATTCGGTGGTCATTATAAGTATTAACTTCTGAAGCTTTCGGGTTGCCACCATAAATGGTGAGTGAGTCGATTGTTGATTCTGTTTTTATTCCCATTTTTGATAATTCATTTTGCAAAGCAAGAACTCTTTCGGTTTCTTTAATTCTTAAAGATCTGACACCGGTAATTACGGATTTTCCTTTGGCGAAAGCCAGTATAACTGCTAATGTTTGTACCTGGTCAGGACAGTTTTCCATGTCAACGCGCATTGGCTTTACTCCAGCTCCTTTGATAATCAGATCAGACCCTTGGAAATTAATTTCACTTCCTAAGTCTTTGAGAATATTGATAAAATTCTTATCTGCCTGAATTGAACTCTCGTTGAGATTTTTAAGACTAAGAGTTGAACTAGTTAATGCGGCAGCTGCAAGGAAATAACCAGCTGATGAGTAGTCACCCTCGACAACATAATCTTTCAGGACGTAACCTTGTGATGGCTCAACGACATATTTTTTAAAGTTGGTATTCGCAACTTTGACTCCAAAATATTTCATAAGATCTATGGTCATCCCAACATAAGGCTTTGAGATTTGAACCCCCATCACATCGATATTAATACCGCCGATAAGTGGGGCTATCATCAGGAGGGCTGAGAAGAATTGACTTGAAATATCACCGTGGAGTCTGGTTTCTTTTAGGCTAAGTGATGATGATTTTACGATTAATGGTGGGTAACCTGGTTTTTTTAAATACTCGATTTTCGCTCCTAGATCTTTCAGGGCGCCTGCTAATTCACCGATAGGTCTATTATTTAAGGAATCATCTCCGCTGATTATTTTTACTCCAGGAATAATGCAGGACAGCGCCAGAATGAATCTAATTGTAGTTCCAGACAGTTGGGCGTTTAATTGGTATTCCTGATCTTTTACCTCTGAAATATCTCCAATAACTTGGATACTTTCGCTATTTTCTTTTATTTCAATTCCAAGTGTTATAAGACACTTGATCATAACCGAGACATCGTCTGATTTTAGAGGATTTTTTATCGTGACTGATCCTTTAATTAATGAGGCGATAATTAGCGCTCTGTTGGTATAGCTTTTTGAGCCGGGAACATCGACTACTCCAGAAATATTATTTGTGGGAATGATTTGTAGTTTGTTCATTAAGAATCAGTCTGAAATGTATTCAAGCGAGGAAAGAACAATATTCTTTTCAACTTGATTATCGATGACTGCTGAGCCAATACTATTTAATAAAGTCCAGCTTATTTTACCAGACTGAGATTTTTTGTCTTTTGAAATTAGTTCCATAATTTTATCGATATCTTCAACTTTGAAACTTACCGGTAACCCCGCTGCTTCCAGGGCTTGTTGGATAATAGATAGTTCTTTATCTTCGATTAGCCCCAAGTCAAAGGAAATTTTAGCTTCAGCAATTGAGCCAATCGCAACTGCTTCACCGTGCAGTAGTGGTTTTTGTGATTGCAGGGAAGCGCTTTCGAGCGCATGACCAATGGTGTGGCCAAAGTTAAGCAGTTTGCGGCTGCCAGATTCTTTTTCGTCTCCGGAGATTATGGCGGCTTTTATTTCACAGGATTTTTTTATAATTTCAATTAGTTCGTCTTGAGAAAATTCACGTGGTTTTTTTGAGGTGACAAATTTAAAATAATCCGGATCGGCGATAAGACCGTGTTTTATTATTTCTCCGAAGCCTGAGATAAATTCCCGATCCGGTAATGAATTGAATGTCTCTATATCGACTATCACTCCGATGGGCTGATTGAATGAACCGATGAGATTTTTTATTCCTGAAAAATCTATCCCGACCTTGCCTCCAACACTGGCGTCTACTGCAGATAATAATGTAGTCGGGATCTGAAGAAATTTTACTCCTCTCATATAACAGCTGGCAGCGAACCCGCCGATATCACCGATTACCCCCCCGCCTAAATTAATAACTAAAGTTTTGCGATCGCAACCGAGCTTTAACATTTGCTCCCAGATCTCTTTGACTGTTTCTATTGTTTTATTCTCTTCTCCGGACGAAATAGAGATCTTCTCAAATTCTGAAAGATAATTAGAGGGGATTTTATCATCAGTGATTACAATAATTTTACTGAAACCATTAGTATCAATAATTGAGTATATATTTCCTAATAACCCAGAACCAATATATACCTGATATTTGTTTAACACATTAACTTTTTCCATTTTTGTCTCCTTCAATCTCATATGAAATTTCTAGTAAAGACTTCCAAACTTTTTTTACAACCTCGGGTTTTACACCTTTCTCTTTTGCTTTAGCAAGTAACCGAACATATATTTGCTCTTCCCTTTCTTTATCTACGACTTCCACATTATTTTCTGTTTTTACATTGCCAATTTCGACAACCACATCCATCCGGCTTTTTACTAGATCCAGGAGTTGGTTATCTATGTCATCGATAAGTTTTCGCAACATTTTCAATTTATCCATGTTTAGAGTTTACCTAAAACTATTATCTGAGGACAATACTGTTTAAGGATATCAAGAGCTTGCAAGAATTTAGGATGTTCATCGGTTGACTCAACCTCTATATAAAAGTAATAGTCCCAATGCTTTTCTCCTGACGGTCGCGACTCAATTTTATTCAAATTTATTGAGAGGTCAGCAAAAACGGATAAGATGTCTCTTAAAACACCAACCCGGTTAAAAACAGACAGGAAAAGAAGACTTTTACTTCTGCCCGGCAGATTAAGCATGTCGCGTTTGGCAATTATATTAAATCGAGTCGTATTTTGGTCATAACCCTGGATATCTTTTTTTAGGGTGTTCAATTTATAAATCTTCGCTGCAAGTTCTGAACCGATTATGGCTACCCCTTTTTTATCTAACTCTTCTGTTGAAGCAACTGTTGAGGCACTTGTCTCGAGTATGGCATCGGGCAGATTATCTTCGAGAAATTTTCTCGACTGGTTAAGCGCCTGAGGGTGAGAGATTATTTTAGTTATATTTTTCAAATCTGATTCCTTTGATAGAAGACATTGAGAAACTGGTAAATCAATTTTTCCAATAATCTTAAATTTGTGATCAAATAAGTAGTCAAGTGTTTCTCTCACAGTTCCTTCAGTAGTATTTTCGGCGGGGGCCACTATGACATCAACAAGATTTTTATCTAGGCTATCGAATAAATCGTAGATACTTTTACAGGCAATAAGCCGATTGTCTGTTTCATTAAATAATTTCAAAACTGCCTGACTTGAGAACGTGCCTTTTGGACCTAAGAAACCGACTTTAAGATTCTTGGGTTCTAATACTTTATCTTCAACTACTCTTTTGCTATTGTCAGTAGTTCCGGAAATAGATTCTAAATTTTCTCTCAAGCCTGCATATTGTTTTTCTATTTCTTTAACATCACCGGTTTTAATCTTTTTAACCAGATCTTTTTGAATCTCCAGATAATCCTCGACTACATTGATAAATTCAGGATTTTGGGTTTGGATTTCACTTAACAACTTTGGACTTTGAGAAAGAACTCTTAGGGTTGCGGAAAGTTGTGATAAGAAAACGGGTGTTGAGATTTGACCGGAAATTCCGATTTTGTTTTTTATAAGAATTTGAGCTAGGGAAAGATTTATAAAATGAGTCAGGGATTGAATGTGAGCCATTGTTAGATCATGAAGATCGCTGGGTAATTCTATAATTTGAGCGCCTTCCTTTTTAAAAACTTGTACCAGATCGTCAGCAATTTTTGACTGCTTGAACTTTTCAGAAATAATTTTTTGATTTTGGATAGAACTGAGCGTTGGCCCGAAAAGAAAGTGCAAGGACAGAGATGATCTGCCGCAATTTTCTAAAGCTTTTTTGGTCTCCGACTTTATTGAGGAGAGGTCGACCATTAAACACTCATGTTTAGTTTTGGGAGCAGTTTGTAAGATTATTTGCGGAGCAAGATTAATCGGCACCGAGATAAAAACAATGTCTGCTTTTTCGATCTCTTCTTCCCCTTTATTTTCATCACTAACAGAAACGGAAAAATTAAGTGACTCCAGAAAAATCCGGAGCCATGTCCCCATTGCTCCTGTTCCTCCAACTATATGGATCTTTGAATTTTGATCTAACATCAGAATGAGGCTTGAGTTTGAGCAGATTTAGTTTTGACTTGTGGTTCTTTATGGAGATTTTGATATTCATCCATTAACTCATCAAACTGCTCCCATGTTAACTGCTGCTTAGCATCGGTCCAGGCGATAGTTGGATTTGGATGAATTTCAAAAATGAAACCGTCAAAGGAAGTACCTGCTTCTTTGTGGCGCATGGCTTCTTTAGAAATCCTTATGACATTGTCGACAGTGCCACCCATATGGGAAGGATCGATAATCATTTGGACATCCTCTTCGGTTTTAACGCGCATTGCCATTTGGTAATCAGGGAAGTTCCTTAATTCTTTTGGGTCGCGGGGCTCATCCGTTCCTGGGTCAAATCCCCGGTGAGAGAGAAAGATCTTGTCTTTACCAATTTTTGTTGAAAGCACATGTTTTAATATTCCCCTCCAATGCTTTTCGTGTCTCCATGGTTGGTTTTTAAACATGAAGCGCGCCCAAGGGTATTTTTTTACTGCTTTAACAATTGCGACTTGTTCGTCATGATTTTGGTTTCGGGCACCTATCCAGATTAGGGCTGAAGGGTTTTCGACATTTTTAGCAATAGCAGTTAAAACAGCTTTAGTGTTTCTAGCATTTAGAACTTCTGTTCCTGGGGTTAATCCCATTTTTGCGACCTCAACCAGCCACTCAATACCTTTCTCTTTTACACCATCAAATCCGGGCTCAGTCCTGGGTTTCCAGAGGGAGGCTCTTAGGATTTTTACTCCACGCTTTTTGGCTTGCTTAGCGCTTTCAAGAACCTGCTCGCGCGTTTCAGCAGCACAGGGACCAGCAATTATTATTTTATCCGATGTTAATTTTGTTATATTTATCATAGTTTTCGACAAAAAAAACCTCCCATTTGGGAGGCCTGATTCTCACTAATATCCTTTTAGGATACTAGGAGGCCTCCTCCTTGCGGAAGTAAAAATATGTAAAGCTAAACCAATTTGAATGTTTCTTCATTACTTAAATAAGTATATCACTTAATCAGCTAATGTCCAGTCGTATGTATACTAAACGCACATAATCTCCTCTTCCAGCTGATTTAATTAAGCTGAATATCTTTAACTTTAAATTGAAGATTTTCATTGCCGTTGAATTTATTTATTTCCAGGTTGTAAGCCAAGTTCAGCAGCTGGCCTGATTGGATAAACGATTCAAGTTCTCCCATGCTAAAAGCAATTGCATCTATTCCGTCAGCTTTGAATTTCAGATGCTTGCCGGCGCTAAGTGTTCTTGTGTCTGATGACTTTAAATTAAAACTGGCGAATACCGGTCTGGGGTTTTGCAGGCCGAAGGGTTCAAAGTCTTCAAGTTTTTTGGCTAATGTTTTTGTTAGTTTAGAAATGGGGATTTCTGCTTCGATGTCTAAAAATTTTCCAAATGCTTCAGTTGATATTTTGGATACAGCGGCTTCGAGCTTTGCTTTTAGAACTTCAATTTTTTTAGTTTCCACACTAAATCCGGCTGCTCCGGCATGGCCTCCGACGTCTATTAAATTGTCTGCACAGCTTCTTAAAACCTCCGTTATGTTTATACCGTTTATGCTTCTGGCTGAACCTTTGGAAATTGTTTCACCTACCGAGATCGCTATAGTAGGGAGTGCGTATTGTTCAGTGATTCTCCCAGCGATTAAGCCGATTATTCCCTGGTGCCAATCTTTTGAGTAGAGAACCTGAATTTTTTTATCAATATTTTGTTCAGCCATTTTGACTGCCTGAGTGTACGCTTCTAAAGTCATATCCTGACGCCTGACGTTTGTGTCGTTTAAGAGCCTGGCCAGTCTTCTGGCTTTGACTGGATCTTTGGTGCATAAAAGTCTTAGCGCATCTATGGCGTGCTCAAGCCTGCCGATGGCGTTAATTCTGGGAGCGATAACGTGCCCGATATCGAAAGACTTCAACTCACCTCTTTCCAGGCGGCACTCAGCAAATAACGCCAGAAATCCCAGATTCTTGGTTTTGTTTAGAACTTTTGTGCCTTCTGTTACGAATGCTCTGTTTAGACCGATTAGAGGCATCATGTCGGCGATAGTAGCAACTGCTACGAACTGTAGTAGTTCCTGAGCCAAATCTTCTTTTATAACACTGCGGATTAAGCACCAGGCTACAGCTGCTCCGCACATTTTAGTGGAGTGAACGATTGAGTAAGCGTCTGGCTTTTCGCTACTCAGAGTATGATGGTCGGTGATTATTAGATCCAGTCCAATTTCTTTAGCAAACTTTGACTGTTCTATAGCGACGATTCCGTTATCTACAGTTATAACAACGGTTGCGCCCGAGTCCCGGGCGAATTCGAGGCCTAATTTGGATAAGCCGTAACCTTCCCTTTCCCTGTGAGGAATGTAGGGCATGACTTTAGCGCCGAGGGAAGTTAGCGCTTTGTATAAGATTGCTGAGGCGGTAACTCCATCAACATCGTAATCACCAAAAACTACAATTTGCTCTCCTGTTTCAATTGCTTTTTGAATTCTTTTTAGACTTCTTTCAATTCCGGGAATTTCCAATTCTTTTTTTTAGTTTTCAATCTTAGGGTTAAAAAATTTTTCTTTCTCTTCCTCTGAGTTTATACCGCGATTGATGAGTAGCTGCTCTATTGTGTCTTCAGAGAGTTTTTCTTTGATTTTCCAAACTTTAGTCATATCTAGTACAATTCAATAATGGAAATTATTTTACCAGATGAGGTCTATCAGGTTATTAGCAAATTTATAAAAGCTGACTTTAAAATTTATCTAGTCGGCGGAGTTGTGCGGGATATTTTGCTTAAACGCGCTCACAAGGATTGGGACTTAACTACGTCTGCTACGCCGGAGCAAATTCTCGAGCTGTTTCCTGACGGGTTCTACAACAATCAGTTTGGAACTGTGGGAATTAAGCTTTCAGACGTCAGCTCTCAGACTTCAACCGCACAAATACTTGAGATTACCACCATGAGGAAGGAAGGGGTTTATGAGGATTCACGTCATCCTACTGAGGTTTCGTGGACTAAAGACATTGAAGAGGATCTGGCTAGGAGAGATTTCACTATCAATGCAATGGCTATGGAACTGAGTGAATCAGGAAAACCAACTCTCGTTGATCCATTTAAAGGACAGGGAGATCTTAAGATGAAACTAATCCGCGCTGTTGGGGAGGCAGATAAAAGATTCCAGGAAGATGCATTAAGGATGATGCGGGCAGTTAGATTTAGCAGTCAACTAAACTTTGACATAGAAGAGAAAACTTTTGTTTCAATAAAAGAAAACGCAAAGTTGATACAGAATATTTCCTGGGAAAGGATCCGGGATGAATTATTTAAGATTTTAGAATCTGATAATTTTTATGAAGGAATTATTACGTTAAAAGAAATTGGTCTATTAGAGTATCTTTTGCCTGAGGTGACGAGATGTTTTGGGATTGTTCAGGAAGGCCCTAAGCATGACAGGATTTATGATATTGGCGAGCATCTGCTTCTTTCTTTAAAATTTTGCCCAAGTAAGGACCCGCTCGTTAGGCTGGCATGTTTGGTGCATGATATTGGAAAGCTTGATACATTCAGGAAAGACGCTCAGGGGAATGTGACTTTTTACGGACACGAAACTGTTGGCGCCAGACTTGTTAAAGAAACCGGAAAGAGACTTCGACTTTCTTCAAAACAGATTGAGAAATTACATGCATTAGTGAGGTGGCATATGTTTACTGTTTCAGAACATCAAACAGATTCGGCGATCAGAAGATTTATAAAAAATGTTGGTTATGAAAACATTGATGACATGATGGCGGTTAGGGTTGGGGATAGATTAGGCGGCGGGACAATGACCGAGACTTCCTGGAGGACTGAGGAATTTAAAAAAAGAATTGAGGAAGTTATGACGAAACCATTTTCGATTTCGGATTTGAAGATTAACGGATCTGAGGTTATGGAGATTTTACAGATTAAACCGGGACCTAAAATTGGGGAAATTCTGAATGAACTTTTTCAAGAAGTATTAGAGAAACCTGAGAAGAATAATAAAGAGTATTTAACAGGACAGGTAATTAAACTCAGTACATAACTACTCTACTTTTAACAACCCCTTTTGCATGACTTTGGCAAAACTTCTGTATAGAAATACCAAAGACAGTGATAAGTATATACAGGCCAGACTCACCCCTATGAAGAATTTTTGGTAGTCGATAATTCCTGTTGATATTACCCCTCTCATTCCTTCGAAGGCGTAACTCATGGGGATGAATTTTGAAATTTGCTGCGCCCAAATTGGTAAAATCGAAACAGGAAAATAGATCGCCGAAAAGGGGCCAAATACCCAAACCATTGTCCAGGCAAAGGCCTGGATTTTTGTACCGTATCTAAATATGAGGCCAGTCACAAAGATTCCGACTGTCCAACCACTTAATAAAAGCACTAACATGTAGGGCAGGAATTGGAGTCCGTAATCAAATATCCTGACTTTATATAAGAGGTAAGCTATCCCTAAGGCAAACGAGAAGCTGGCTATAACTTTGATTATTCCCAAGATGAGTGCAGAAACTAACCACTCAGTAAAAGTAACAGGCGAGACAAAGAGATTGATTAGATTTTTATTCCAAAGTTCATCCAATAGATTAACTGAAATTTCATACTGACTTTTCCACAGAATAAGCCACATCACCAGGCCGCTTAGGACCATCAATAGAACGTTGTTTCCTCCACCCATATTCATGAAGAATTGACTGGTCAGACCCCACATAATTAAGTCGATTGTCGGCCAATAAAAAGAGTCAGTTAACCGGTCCATATTCTTTCTAAAGGCATAGAAATTTCTCAGCATCAGACCGTAAATCCGGTGAAATTTCATGCTTCCTTCCTTTCTATTTTTATATTTTCTAAAAAGTAATCCTCAAGCGAGGGCTTTTCTATACTTATTTCTGAGTAGAACAATTCTTTATCGATTAAAGTTTTTAAGAAATTTGGGATATCTACTTCCTTAATATCTACTGTCAGGTATTTACCGTCTTTTCGACTAATTAATTTTTGCATTTCACAGAACTCTATGACCTGGTTGATTCCCTCATCAAATCTTAATTCGATGTGGGAGATTTTGATTGTTTTAGCAAGTGACTGAGGTGTGTCGTTCGCGACTACCGTACCGTTATTTATGAAAATTACACGATTGCAGACTGTTTCTACTTCATTCATGTTGTGGGAAGTTAAAATTATTGAAATTCCATGCTCTTTCTGCTCTTTTAATAAAATCTTTCTCACCATATCAGCAGTTTCTGGATCTAAGGATGCAGTCGGTTCATCTAAAAGTAGTACTTTCGGGTTGTTAATAAATGATTTGGCTAGATTTACTCTGGTGTTTTGACCAGAGGACAAACTGCTGATGTTTTTATTTAAAAGTCCGCCCAAGTCGAAGACTTCGACTAGTTCTTTGATCCGTTCTTTTCTGTTTTTTATATCATATAAGTAGGATATAAATGTTAGACATTCAGAAACTTTCAAAACCCAGGGTAAGTTGGTGTAAGTGGTTGAGAAGTTAACCTGCTCCAGAATCTCCTCACGATGTTTTAACAGATCTTTACCGAAATATTCGATGGAGCCTGACGTTGGTGTTAGTATTCCTAGTAGCATTTGAATAGTCGTTGTTTTTCCAGCACCATTGGGACCGAGGAAACCCAGTATCTCTCCTTCTCTTAGTTCGAAAGAAATATCGTTAACTGCTGTAAAGTCTTTAAATTTTTTTGTTAGATTCTTGACATTTAAAATAGCCATTAATTCATTATATAATTACTTCGCGGATAAAAAAATGAGGATATGGAGATGGGTGTTAACTATTTATATTATTTTTTTTGCGATAAAAGTTTTTGCTGTCTTTATTGCGCCTGAATCAATTGCGGATTTCATAAGTATTGTTATGCTTCTTGCTGATGTTCTGGCAATTTATTCCTTGTACTCTTATATCGGTGGCAGAAGATTCAAAGTCTCTTTGTGGAAAAAAAGTATCATAATTGGAGGTTATTTATTGTCTTTGGGTTTTAGTATTTTTTATCTTGTAGTATTTATAAGTTTTAATTTTCAAAAACTTAATGAGGAGATGCCTTTATCGCTTATCGATTTATTCTTTATGTGCTTACCACTTTTTGTGATTTATCCTGTGGTTAAGACTTTTACAAGCTTTAAATTTAGTAGTCTTATTAAGTTAAATTACTGGAATATTTATTTTTTTGTTTTTACATTACTGCTGGGATGTTTATTTTTTTCTATGCTTTACGAGATAGTGTTGTGGACTCCTTACGATTACTTTTCAGTTTTAACGATACCACCTTCGATACTTTCGATGTATGTATTCCTATATAAGAGAGCTCTGCTACCTTCTCGTTTTTGGCAGTTCTTTTTTATGGTATGTGTTAGTTCAATAATTTTTGAGCTACTTTATTCTTTTGAAGGTTTTAGACAGTTATTTCCAAGATCTGAATATCTAAGTAGTTATGCTAATGAGCCACTACCACTCACTGTTTGGTTAATTCTGTTCCTATTATTCGCACCCTCTTATTACGCTTTATATAAAATTGCATTTGATAATAATTTTTTTAAGAAGGACAAATAGCCGGAAGTCGGCTATAATTTATTCAGCATTTTATGATTAAAAGCGTTGCCCTCGTCATAGTACTCGTTTTAGGTATTGCCACCACTGTTTTTATAGTTCAGAAATCGACTCTGATGCAGTCTTTTGGATATGAAGTTTCTGATTTTAGTAACTTTTTCCATTCTTCGGTGCAGGATAGTGAATTTAACACCAGTATGGATGTTTATCAGGACGGCATAATTAATGTGATGGATGTTTTAAAGGATCGATATAGCCAGGCGGCTACGAGTGCTGGTGAGGAAGTTGACCCAGATGATTTATTAAACATTATGGATTCTTCTGAGGCGACAGACACAAGCACACCTGAGAATTAGTGACCTAATTTTTCTTCCCACCAAGTAAGTAGCGCGGCGGCGTTAAAGATCGAGGAATAAGTTCCTGAGGTGATTCCTATAAGTAAGGCGACGACGAACCATTTTATTGTGACTCCACCGAATAATAAAAGAGCGGTTAGAACGAAGATGACGGTGAGAGAAGTGTTTAATGAGCGGGCTAGAGTTTGGGAGATTGAGATATCAACTACTGTTTCGAATTTTTTGCCTAGATTCTTTGGCAGGTTTTCTCTAATTCTGTCAAAAACTACGATGGTGTCATGAACTGAAAAACCGACAACTGTGAGGAGGGCGGTGACGAAAAGAGTATCAATTTCGACGTGCCAGAAATATCCGAGTATCGCGAAAACTCCAACTAAAAGCAGAACATCGTGGATTAAAGCGACTATAGCTGAGACTCCGAATCTAAATGAAGAGGCTGGTTTAGGAACTTTTCTAAACGCGAAGGTTATGTATAAGATTATGGTTACCCAGGAGACAACAAGCGCGATCAAGGCTTTTTGCTCTAATTCTTTACCGATCGTTGGTCCGACATTTTCTTCCCGGCGGACTTCGAAGTTACCGAATTTATCTTTGATTTGAGTTTTTAAAGTTTGGAGATCATCATGAGAAACCGCTGGGGTTCGGAGGATATAGGTGTTTTCGTTTGAAGCCACAACAGTTCCAAAACTTTTTAGCTCTTCAGGGTTGATAACTTTTTCGAATTTGTATTCGAGTAACGCTCCGCCTGTGAAATCTATGCCGAATTTCAAACCTCCCAGAAAGATAAATATTAACCCAGGAATAATAATTAAAGTCGAGGTTATAAAGAACCAGAGTTTGTATTTCATTAATTTAAGCATGCTTTATTTTAGCCTCCTTTAGGTCTTCATGTAATTTTTTCTTAAATTCAATAGCTGCTTTTTTGATGTCGCTTTCGAGATCTTCACTTTTGTCATTTAAGAAATCCCAAATTTTATTGTGATCATCGGAAAGCGCAATCTCGGCAAATTTTCTCTTATCGGTTTCTGATAATTTTGAGAGTATGGCGTCCATTACGACATTATGAATATTTGAGTCTATCAAATGAGCCAGTTCATGTTTTTCATGATCTTGGAAATTTATTGAATCGAGTTCAATGGTTAGTGATTCTATTTCAACTAAGTGACTGTAAAATTTCATAATTTATGATTCCGCTAACTTCTCTATTAACTTTATTGGACCTAAAGGTACTTTATTTTCAGGATCGTCAACAAAGTAGTATAACACTGGGCCTTTTCTGGGGCCTCCGGCGTAACCTAATTCGTGCATTACTTCGGGACTGCCACCTAAGTGCTTGCCAGTCCATTGGGCGGGTCCAGCATCCCCTATCACAGCGACGACAGCCTGACCGGTTTTAGGATTGACTACCAGCATTTTTCTAAAGCGGTAGAAATCGCGATATTCGCCAACTCTTTCTGAGAAACCCGGTGAAAGGAAAGTTTGGACGGCTAGATAGTATCTTTCCCGCATTTCGATTTCTTCAGTCATTGATTCTTTAGAGGGTGTGAAATAACCGTAAGCGCCGAGACCTGGGGCAATTCCCGATCCTCCATACATAGCCCAATCCTGGGCATCCCTGGCATGATTGTGGACGGTGTCACCAGGGTATCTATAGAGATGTTGTTCACCACCAATAACACCGTAAGTTCGATTTAATCTTTTGTTATCAATTTCTGCTTTAACTTCAATGTTTAAATCTTTTTTTATTAGAGCGGCAATTGCATCATCCTGAGAGGAGTTTAACTTTTCGACTTGATTTGGTAACTTGTCTATAAGCTCCGAGGCCAGTAAAGCATTGTTACTTGAGGAGGCTGAGATCTTAGTTTGTTCGATTGGGGCAATTTCGGCGGGCAGTGTGGACATTGCCAATCCAGGAGTTGATAGGAGCATTAGACCCCCCAGAGAAGTTGCTGCGATGTGACGGGCGTGTTTGTCGATTAGATTTTGGGAAGTTTCAGCGTGACGGGCGATCCACTTTTTTCTTAAATGTTCGAATTTAGGATTCTTTGAGGTAAATTTATTCATGTTTGTTTTGAGATACGCGATTCGAGACGAGAGATACGTTTAAATTTGCGTATCACTTATCGCTTATTTCGTATTACCATTTTCAGTATTGTTTTGGTAACTACAATTGCTGTGAACATAGAAACAAGAACTCCAATTGCCAGAGTTACAGCAAAGCCTTTAACTAATCCTGTTCCTATGGAATAAAGGATTGCTGCAGTAAGTAACGAGGAGATGTTTGAGTCTCTAATCGAAGACCAGGCTCTAACAAATCCCAGCTCTAGAGCTTGCCGTCTGGACTTACCCCAACTGAGTTCTTCTTTCATCCTTTCAAAAATTAGGATGTTAGCGTCTACTGCCATGCCTATGGAAAGAATAAATCCCGCTATGCCGGGCAAGGTTAAGGTAATTGGCGGGATAAGGAAGAGGCCGGTTTTGAAAATTGCCAGAACGAACAAGGTGTAGATAAGCAGTGCAATATCGGCAATTATTCCCCAGAAACCGTAGTAGGCAGCCATATAGATCATAACGGTTATTAAACCAATTGCTCCGGCGATAATGCTGGCTTTAACTGATTCAGCACCGAGCGAAGGGCCGATTATTCTTTGCTCTATTATTTCGATTGGGACGGGAAGGGCGCCGGCATTTAATTGGATTGATAGAGCTTTAGCGTCTTCTGTTGTGAAGTCGCCGGAAATTACTGCACTACCGCCTAAGATTTCTTGCTGGACTGTGGGGGCGGAAACATATTGATCGTCCAGAAAAATTGCCAGCGGTTTACCGATGTTTCTTCTTGTTATATCGGCGAATTTTGTGGCGCCTTCGGGGTTAAATTCTATTTGGACCTGAGCGCCGCCTGAGGTGTTGCCGCCTTGAGAGAAAACGACTTGTGA
>Ga0163148_10002513_pt1 | contig 21724 bp, 16 predicted proteins | sample OliLakLV19MP7P2_FD_148606 | JGI IMG/M metagenome (GOLD analysis project Ga0163148, IMG submission 148606) | Freshwater microbial mat bacterial communities from Lake Vanda, McMurdo Dry Valleys, Antarctica- Oligotrophic Lake LV.19.MP7.P2 | ecosystem: Environmental > Aquatic > Freshwater > Lake >...
TACCAACCCACCTCGCCGCGCGCCTCCAGATCCTCCGTGAGCAGGGCGTCATCGAGCGTGTGGGCCGGGGTCGCGGCACGCGCCATCTGCTCTCGCAACGTTTCTACCGGTTCATGGGACAGGGAGGGACGTACACGCGCAAGCGGGGGCTCGACCGCGGGACCAACAAGGCGCTCCTGTTGCGGCACATCGAGGACTCGCCCCCCGCCGGGACCACCCTCGGCGAACTCCAGCAGGTGCTCCCGGCGCTCAGCCGGAGCATGGTCCAGGGGCTCCTGCGTGAGCTGCGCGACGCGGACCAGGTCCGGGTGCAGGGCCAGCGGCGATGGGCCCGCTGGTTTCCCGTGGGCGCCGGTCGCGACGATGCTGGGTCCAAAAGTGCAGACAGAAGCAAACCCGGAGCATAGGAATGCGTGTAAACACAGTACATTAAACGACTTCTATGCTTCGCCATTGCCGCATTCGTCGCCGTGGCGGACGCAAAGAGGACGTACCGCGCCGGCGCGACGTCGTCCGAGGTGCCGCATGACCACGAAGAAGAAGCTCATCGAAGTCGCCCTGCCGCTGGAGGCGATCAACAAGGCCTGCGCGCGGGAGAAATCCATCCGTCACGGCCACCCGAGCACATTGCACCTGTGGTGGGCGCGGCGGCCGCTGGCGGCGGCGCGGGCGGTGATCTTCGCGCAGATGGTGGACGACCCGTCGGCGCATCCCGACCTCTTCCCCACGGTGAAGAAGCAGGAGAAGGAGCGCGAGCGGCTCTTCCGCATCATCGAGGACTTGGTGCTCTGGGAGAACACCACCAACGAGAAGGTGTTGCAGGCGGCGCGCGACGAGATCTGGGCGAGCTGGCGGCGTGCTTGCGCCGAGAACGCCGACCATCCGCGGGCGAAGGAGCTGTTCGATCGCAAGAAGCTGCCCGCCTTCCACGATCCGTTCGCGGGCGGCGGCGCGTTGCCGCTCGAAGCGCAGCGGCTGGGGCTCGAGAGCTACGCCAGCGACCTGAACCCGGTCGCGGTGCTGATCAACAAGGCGATGATCGAGATCCCGCCGAAGTTTGCGGGCAAGCCGCCGGTGAACCCGGAGACGCGCCAGGACAAGAACCTCTTCGCCCGCCAGTGGAAGGGCGCGCAGGGCCTCGCCGAGGACGTGCGCCACTACGGCCAGTGGATGCGCGACGAGGCCGAAAAGCGCATCGGCACGCTGTATCCCAAGATCGACGTGACGGCCGAGATGGCGAAGACCCGTCCCGACCTCAAGCCCTATGTGGGCCAGTCGCTCACCGTGATCGCCTGGCTCTGGGCGCGCACGGTGAAGAGTCCCAACCCGGCCTTCGCGCAGGTAGATGTGCCGCTCGCCTCCACCTTCATGCTCTCCACCAAGGCGGGCAAGGAGGCGTATGTCGAGCCGGTGATCGAGGGCGACGGCTACCGCTTCACGGTGAAGGTGGGCAAGCCGAAGGATGTGGAAGGGGCGAAACTTGGAACCACGGCTGGCAAGCGTGCAGCATTTCGTTGCCTGATGTCAGGCGTTCCCGTCGCTTACGACCACATCCGGGCAGAAGGCAAAGCCGGGCGCATGAGTGCAAAGCTGATGGCGATCGTTGCCGCGGGCGATCGCGGGCGCGTCTATCTGACGCCGACGGCTGAGCATGAAGCCACCGCGCACAAAGCCAAGCCGGAGTGGAAACCAGATAACGCGCTGCCGGTGAACCCGCGCGACTTCAAGACGCCGAACTACGGGTTGACGACGTTCGCTGACCTCTTCACCCCGCGCCAGCTCGTGGCGCTGACGACCTTCTCCGACCTGGTGGGCGAAGCGCGCGAGCACATCCGCCGCGACGCGCTCGCCGCCGGCCTGCCCGACCTGCCTACCGGACAGGCAGGCGACCCCAAACCCCTGCGCGACGGCGGCACCGGCGCCACCGCCTACGCCGAGGCTGTCAGTGTGTATTTGAGTTTCGGCTCCAGCCGAGCGGCGGATGCATGGAGCAGCGGTGTGACCTGGCGCAACCAAGTGGAGGCCTCGCGAAACACGTTCGCCCGACAAGCACTGCCGATGACTTGGGACTTCACAGAGGTCAACCCGTTCTCGACATCGTGTGGCCACTGGATGGGCAATTCCGTGGAATGGGTTCAGAAGAGCCTTTTGCACCTGCCGTGGCAACCAGGCGAAGGCCGCGCCGCGCAGGCTGACGCAGCGACGCAGACCATCTCGGCGGACAAGCTCGTCTCCACGGACCCGCCTTACTACGACAACATCGGCTATGCTGATCTGTCGGACTTCTTTTATGTCTGGCTGCGACGCTCGCTCAAGTCGGTCCTGCCCGGCCTCTTCACCACTCTCGCCGTTCCCAAGGCCGAGGAACTCGTCGCGACTCCCTACCGCCACGGCAGCAAACTGAAGGCGGAGACGTTCTTCCTTGACGGCATGACGCAGGCGATGCACCGGCTTGCCGAGCAGGCGCACACAGCCTTTCCCGCCACCATCTACTACGCCTTCAAGCAATCTGAGAGCGATGGCGACGAGGGCACGACCAACACCGGCTGGGACACATTTCTCGCCGCTGTCATCGAAGCCGGCTTCGCCATCAGCGGCACTTGGCCAATGCGCACGGAGAAGCAAGGCCGCGTGATCGGCAACGACACCAACGCCCTCGCCTCCAGCATCGTCCTCGTCTGCCGCAAGCGCGCCGCCGATGCGCCCACCGCCACGCGCCGCGAGTTCGTCACCGCGCTCAAGGCCGAGCTGCCGCAGGCGCTCGCTCATCTGCAGGCGGGCAACATCGCGCCGGTGGACCTGGCGCAGGCGGCCATCGGCCCGGGCATGGCGGTCTACACCCGCTACGCCAAGGTGCTCGACGCCGAGGGCAAGCCGCTCAGCGTGCGCGAGGCGCTGGCGCTCATCAACCAGACTCTCGACGAGGCGCTGGCCGAGCAGGAAGGCGACTTCGACGCCGACAGCCGCTGGGCGTTGGCGTGGTTCAGCGATCATGGATTTGCCGCAGGTCCCTTTGGCGATGCCCATACCTACTTCTTGCGCTTCAACACGGCCGAGAATGCGCTGAAGCAAGCTGGGATTATCGAATCTGGCCGCGGCGCAGTGCGGCTGTTCAAGCCCGAAGAACTCTTCGCCGACTGGGACCCCGCCACCGACCCGCGCCTCACCGTATGGGAGGTCGTCCACCACCTGATCCGCGTGCTCGAAGCGACGGTTGGCGGCGGCGAGAGCGCGGCGGCCACACTCGTCGCCAAGCTCGGCAGCAAGGCCGAGACCGCCCGCGAGCTGGCCTACCGCCTGTACACCATCTGCGAGCGCAAGAAGCGCGCGGCCGAGGCGCTCAGCTACAACGGCCTCGTGCAGAGCTTCCCCGAGATCGTCCGCCTGGCCCGCGAGGGCGGCAAGCCGAAGCCCGAGCAGGGCGGCCTGTTCGGCGATGGGGATGAATAGTCATGCAGATTGAATCGATCGAGATCCGGAACTACCGGCTGTTTCGCGCCACCGAGCTGCGGAACCTCCCGCGACTCGCGATCGTGGTCGGCGCCAACGGCTCGGGCAAGTCGACTCTGTTCGACGTGTTCTCGTTCCTCAAGGACGCTTTGACGCAGAACGTCCAAACTGCGGTCGCGAGGCGCGGTGGATTCCGCGAACTGGTGAGTCGTGGAGAGACGGGCCCGATCGCAATAGTCGTGAAGTTCCGCGAAAGCGGTGGCAAGCTCGCCACGTATCAACTCGAGATCGCGGAGCACGAGGGGCGACCAGTCGTGCACCGCGAAGTGCTGAAGTTCCGGCGCGGGCAGTACGGTCAGCCATGGCACTTCGTCGACTTCTCGCGCGGTCGGGGATCGGCGATCACGAACGAGTCGGCGTACGGCCAGGAGGGCGTCAAGGAGGAGCGCAAAGAGCACGTCCTCGACGACCCGAGTGTGCTGGCCATCAAGGGCCTCGGGCAGTTCAAGGAGTTCCGCGTCGTCGCCGAGTTTCGGGGCCTGATCGAGAACTGGCACGTCTCGGACTTCCACATCAGCGACGCGCGGCCGAGCGCCGAGGCGGGCTATGCCGAGCACCTGTCGACGCGCGGCGACAACATCGCGCAGGTGGCGCAGTACCTGTACGAGCATCATCGCGACCGTTTCGACCGAGTATTGCGCGTGATGAGTGAACGCGTTCCCGGGGTCAGCAAGGTGGAAGCGAAGGAGACCGAAGACGGGCGCCTCGTGCTGCGTTTTCAGGACGGCAGCTTCAAGGACCCGTTCATCGCCCGCTACGTCTCGGACGGCACGATCAAGATGTTCGCGTACCTCGTGTTGCTCTACGACCCCAAGCCGCATCCGTTGCTGGCCGTCGAGGAGCCGGAGAATCAGCTCTATCCAGAGCTTCTGCACGAGCTGGTCGAGGAGTTCCGCGACTACGCGCGGCGCGGCGGGCAGGTGTTCGTCTCGACGCACTCGCCGGAGTTCCTGAACGGCGCGCAGCTCGACGAGATCTACTGGCTGGTCAACCAGGACGGTTTCACGACCGTCCGGCGCGCCTCGGAAATCGAGCTCTTGCGGAACCTGGTCGCAGCAGGCGACCTGCCGGGCGCGTTGTGGAAACAAGGTTTGTTCGAAGGAGCGGGTCCGCGATGAGTCGAATCGTCCTGCTGATCGAGGAGTACTCGATGAAGGTGCTGCTCGACTCGCTGCTACCATGCTTGTTTCCGAATCTTGAGTTCCTGTGTGTGCCTCACGAAGGCAAGAACGACTTGGAGAGGAGTATCCCGCGCAAGCTGCGGGCGTGGCGCGAGCCCGGCGTACGCTTCGTTGTCGTTCGAGATAACGACGGTGCCAACTGTCTTGCGCTGAAGGCCGTGTTGGTCAAGTTGTGCAGCGACGGAGGGCGCGACGACACGTTGGTTCGGATCGCATGCCAGGAGCTGGAGGCGTGGTACTTCGGCGACCCGGAGTCCTTGGCCGAGGCCTTCGACGAGCCACCCTTGCGCACGATCGGCAACAAAGCGCGGTTCCGTGATCCCGACAGCGTGCAACAGCCCGCAATGGCGCTCGCCGAGCTGGCACCTAGGTTCCAGAAGGTATCGGGAGCACGCGCCATGGGACCGCGGCTGACTCCCACGCGGAACACATCGCGGAGTTTCCTTGCGTTTGTCGCTGGGATTGAACGGATCACCGGACGCAAAGCCGAACGAAGGAACTGAATGGCTATCACCAACCAGGAACGTGTCGGCAAGGCGATGGAGTTGCTCCGCCAGGGGCTCGCGCCGTTCGCCGAGCGTGAGTTCAAGAACCTGCACAAGGCTCAAGGCCCCGCCGAGGCGCTGCGCTACATGGGCGAGGACCGATTGCTGGCCAAGAAGCCGCTCGCCGAGTGGGACGTGGCGGCGCTGCTCAAGCTGATGTGGGAATCATGGAACGACGTCTTCGGCCGGACGCTCGGGCGCGCCGAGCGCTCGCTCGTCCAGGAGCTGCGCGACTGGCGCAACAAGTGGGCGCACCAGGAGCCGTTCTCGAGCGACGACGCCGACCGCGCGCTCGACGACAACGGGCTGGTGCAGAGCTTCCCCGAAATCGTCCGCCTGGCCCGCGAGGGCGGCAAGCCCAAGGCCGAACAGGGCGGCCTGTTCCACAACGAGGAGGACTGATTCATGCGAACCGCTGAACGAACCGCGACTGGAGGACAACGGTGACCACCGACAATCCGATCGCCCGCGCCAGTTCGCTCCCCGCGGGCGCGGTCGTCCACCGCTGCGCGTTGCAGGTCAATCCGCACCACTACGGCGCCACCTTCCGCGGGCAGACGTCGGGGGGAGACGCGACCGCCCACGCACGATCCATCGTGGACAAGGCCGTGGAACTCGGGATCTCGGTTCTCGCCATCACCGATCACAACGACGTCGCCGGCGTACCGGCGTTTCGCGCCGCCGCGGAGGGCCGGGGCGTTCACGTCTTCCCCGGCTTCGAGCTGTCGTCCAGCGAGGGGGTGCACGTGCTCTGCATCTACCCGATCGAGACGAGCCAGGACCGGCTTGGCCGATTTCTTGGCGAGTTCGGGATTCGCAACACGAACGCATCGTCCGACCTCTCGTCAATGACCTTCGTGAACCTCCTCGCCAAGGTCCGCGAGCAGCGCGGAGTGACCGTCGCAGCGCATGTCACCGGCGAGAAGGGTCTCTTTCAGGTACTGAACGGCCAACCCTGCATCCGGGCGTGGCGAGACGAAAACCTGCTGGCGATCCAGATCCCCGGACCGGTCGCGGACCTGCCGCAGAACGTGCGCCCGATCGTCGAGAACACCAACCCGGACTACCGCCGCGACCATCCGGCGGAAGAGCGCCTCGCCCTCGCCGTCGTCAACGCCAAGGACATCGTCAACTCGGATGACCTCGACGACCGCTCCGCCACCTGCTGGATCAAGATGTCGGAGGTGAGCACCGAGGGGCTGCGGCAGGCCTTTCTCGATCCGGGTTCGCGCATCCGTCTCAACCCCAAGGATGGCCGGCTTGAGCCCGAAGAGCACGCCGAGCTGCTCTCGCTCTCCTGGCTGGGCGGCTTCCTTGACGGCGCGGTGGTGCGCTTCAATCCGAACCTCAACGTCCTCGTGGGTGGACGCGGAACGGGCAAGTCCACGGTGGTCGAAAGCATTCGCGCCGTCCTAGGACTGGAGCCCGTCGGCGAGGAAGCGCAGAAGGCCCACGCCGGCATCGTCCGCCATGTGCTCAGGAGCGGCACCAAGATTTCGCTGCGCGTGCGTGTTCACCGTCCGGCGGCGCGCGAGTACACCATCGAACGGACGCTGCCGAACCCGCCGATCGTCAAGGACGACGCGGGTGAGGTGTCGAACCTCTCTCCCCGAGACTTGCTGCCGCGCATCGAGGTCTTCGGCCAGCACGAGATCTCCGAGCTGACCAAGAGCCGCGAGAAGCTCACGCGCCTGCTCGACCGCTTCGTGGAGCGCGACGACGCGCTACCGAGCCGCAAGGCCTTGCTGCGGCGGGAGATGGAGAAGAGCCGGCAGGGCCTCATCCAGACGCGGGGGGAGCTGCAGCAGATCGACGAGCGGCTCGCCGCGCTGCCCGGCCTCGAGGAGACGCTCAAACGGTTCAAGGAGGCCGGGCTCGAAGAGCGTCTCAAGGAACAGAGCCTGCTCGTGCGCGAGGAGCAGATCCTGGCGTCGATACCGGAACGCCTGGGCCGTTCCGAGAGTGCCTGGAGGGCCTGCGGCACGAGGCCCCGATCGACCGCGCTTTCCTTTCCGACAAGGCGCTCGAGGATCTGCCCGGACGGCAGATCCTTGGGCGCCTGAACACGGTGTTCGAGCGTCTCGATCAGGACATCACCGTCATCGTCACGTCGCTCGATGAGGCGTTGCGGCGCGCCGATCAGAGCGTGAATGCCGTTCGCCTCGAATGGAATGCGCGCAAGCAGAACGTTCAGGCGGCCTACGAGAAGATCCTGCGCGAGCTGCAGAAGTCGCGGGTGGATGGGGAGGAATTCCTGCGACTGCGCAAGCAGATCGAGGGTCTGCGGCCCCTGACCGAACGGCAAGCACAGGCCAAGCGCGTCGAGAAGGAGCAGGCCGACCGCCGGCGGAAGCTGCTCGCCGAGTGGGAGGACTTCAAAGCCGAGGAGTTCCGCCGCCTGGATCGCGCCGCGAAGAAGGTCGGCAAACAGCTTCAGGGCCGTGTGCAGGTGGCGGTCACGGCGTCCGGCGATCGTGAGCCGCTTGCCAAGGTTCTGCGTGACGATGTTGGCGGGCGGCTGTCGGAGGCAATCGAGGCCCTGAGCAAGCGGAACGATCTGTCGCTGACCCAGCTCGTCGATGCGTGTCGGAAGGGCGCGGACGCCTTAGTTCGGGAGTTCAATATCCCGCCTGCGCAGGCTGTGCGGTTGGCAGAAGCCAAGCCCGAAGTGCTGATGCGTATCGAGGAACTCGACCTGCCGCCGACGACGGCGATCCAGTTGAACACCGCCCCGCTGGGAGATACGCCAGCCTGGCAACAACTCGAGGAACTTTCGACGGGACAGAAGGCAACGGCCGTGCTGCTGCTCCTACTGCTCGAATCCGATGCGCCGTTGATCGTCGATCAACCCGAGGACGACCTCGACAACCGCTTCATCACCGAGGGCGTCGTGCCCCGCATGCGTGAAGAGAAGCAACGCCGCCAGTTCGTGTTCTCCACCCACAACGCCAACATTCCCGTGCTGGGCGATGCCGAGCTCATCATTGGCCTCGCCGCCTCCGGGGAGGCCGAAGCCGGTCATGCGCGTGTCGCGCCCGAGCACATGGGCTCCATCGATGACCAGCCCGTGCGCGAGCTGGTCGAGGAGATCCTGGAAGGCGGCAGAGAGGCCTTCGAACGCCGTCGTCGCAAGTACGGATTCTGAAGGAAGCGGCCATGAATCGAACCGAGCTCACAGATCTGATCCACAACGGCGAGAACTCCGGCGTCGAGTTCAAGCGCGACGACGTCACGCCGGAGAAGTTGGCCAAGGAGATGGCGGCGCTGCTCAACCTCGAGGGCGGCCACATCCTGCTGGGGGTCGAGAAGGATCGGACAGTCTCGGGTCTGACGCGGGACCCGGAAAAGGCTGAAGAGTGGGTCATGGAGGCCGCTCGTACACATCTTCGGCCCGGGGCGATTCCGTTCTGGGAGACGCTCGACTGGGGAGACGGGAAGGTGGTCGGTGTCGTATCGCTGCCGGCCGATGCACCCGACAAGCCCTACAAGTGCAAGCGGGGCTCCGCGTGGGTGACCCAGATCCGAGTCGGCACGACATCGAGAGAAGCATCCGACGACGAGGAGGCGCGCCTCTACATGCAATCAGGCCGGCTGCAGTACGACCGCAAGCCCGTGCCCGGCGCCAGCCTCGACGATTTCGACATGCGTCGGCTGGTGAACTACTTCCGCGACGTCCGCCGCCAGACCTACCCGGATGCGGGAGACGCGGAGCCGTGGACGCGGCTCCTCGTCAACACCGAGTTGATGTACGAGGACAAAGGGCGCGCGCTGCCGAGCGCAGGGGGCTTGCTGCTCTTTGGGATGCAGCCACAGAGGTACTTGCCCCAGTCCGGCATCAGCGCCGTGGCGTACACAGGCACTGAAAAGGACTACGCGGCGAGGGATCGGGCCACCCTGAAAGGTCCCGCGGTGTCGCTGTTCGCGGCGCCGGCGGCTCACACCGGCGAGGCCTCCGCGGGCCTCCCCTCGACGTTCTCGCAGGCCGGCCACGCGGTCGAGTCCGGGCTCATCGAGCAAGCCATCGATTTCGTGCGCCGCAACATCGCAGTCGAAGCCTTGATCGACGCGGGCGGTCAGCGCCAGGAGCGTTGGGACTACCCGCTCGAGGCGGTTCGAGAAGCGGTCGTGAACGCCATCGCGCACCGCGACTACACCATCACCGTGATGGACATCGAGCTGTCGCTATATTCCAACCGGTTGGAGATCATCTCGCCCGGTCGGCTGCCAAACACGGTCACGGTGGACAAGATGCGGGCCGGGTACCGAGCGTCGCGCAACGAACTGATCAAGGAAGTCCTGCGCGACTACCGCTACATCGAAGCCACGGGTCTCGGCGTGCCGCGAAAGATCATCGAGGGCATGCGGGCGCACAACGGGACCGAGCCGGATCTCGTCGAGGAGGAGAGTCGGTTCGTGGTGCGGCTGTGGAAGGATCGCGAAAACGTGAGAGAAGCCGGGGACGGCCGGGAGGCAACGTAATGGCGATCACCAATCAGGAACGTGTGGGCAAGGCGATGGAGTTGCTCCGCCAGGGGCTCGCGCCGTTCGCCGAGCGCGAGTTCAAGAACCTGCACAAGGCGCAAGCCGGCGCCGAGGCGCTGCGCTACATGGGCGAGGACCGATTGCTGGCCAAGAAGCCGCTCGCCGAGTGGGACGTGGCGGCGCTGCTCAAGCTGATGTGGGAGGCGTGGAACGACGTCTTCGGCCGGACGCTCGGGCGCGCCGAGCGCTCGCTGGTGCAGGAGCTGCGCGACTGGCGCAACAAGTGGGCGCACCAGGAGCCGTTCTCGAGCGACGACGCTGACCGCGCGCTCGACTCGATGGCGCGCCTCCTCACCGCCGTCTCGGCCCCGCAGGCCGACGAGGTGGGCAAGATGAAGATGGAGCTGCGCCGCCTCACGTACGACGAGCAGGTGCGCGGCGAGAAGCGCAAGGCTGGCGGCTCGCTGATCGAGGCGGCGGCGACGGGCGCGCTCAAACCCTGGCGCGAGGTCGTCACGCCGCACCCGGATGTCGCCAGCGGCCGCTATCAGCAGGCGGAGTTCGCTGCCGACTTGTGGCAGGTGCACTTGGGCGAAGGCAGCGATGAGTATCGCAAGCCCGCGGAGTTCTTCCGCCGCACCTATCTCACCGAGAGCTTGAAGCGCCTGCTCGTGGGCGGCGTGCAGCGCATTGCGGGCACCGGCGGCGACCCGGTGGTGCAACTGCAGACCAACTTCGGCGGCGGCAAGACGCACTCGATGCTGGCGCTTTATCACCTGTTCTCGGGCGTCGCCCCGAGCGAACTGGCCGGTGTGGACGCGGTGATGGCCGCTGCGGGGGTCAAGAGCCTGCCGACTGCCAAGCGCGTGGTGCTGGTGGGCAACAAGATCTCGCCCGGCAATCCGGTCACCAAGGCTGACGGCACGGTGGTGCGCACGCTGTGGGGCGAGCTGGCCTACCAGCTCGGTGGCAAGAAAGCGTTCGCCCGCATCGCCAAGGACGACGAGAAGGCGACCAACCCGGGCGATGTGCTGCGCGAGCTGTTCGTCGAATACGGTCCGGCTCTGGTGCTGGTGGATGAGTGGGTTGCTTACGCGCGCCAACTCCACGACCAAGGCGACCTGCCCGGCGGCAACTTCGAGACGATGTTCACCTTCGCGCAGGCGCTGACCGAGTCGGCGAAGCTCGCGAAGAACTGCCTGCTGGTGGTGTCGCTACCGGCTTCGGACACGTCCGGTTCGCCGCACACGCAGGCCGACGACGTAGAGGTGGGCGGTATCCGCGGGCGTGAGGCACTCGACCGGCTGCGCAACGTGGTGGGCCGGCTCGAGTCGTCGTGGCGGCCGGCGACAGCGGAGGAAGGCTTCGAGATCGTGCGGCGACGATTGTTCGAGCCGATCGCGGGCGAGCAGTTCAAGAACCGCGACGTGACGGCGCGCGCTTTCGCAGACCTGTATCACGCGCAAGCGGCAGAGTTCCCGCCCGAGTGCAAAGGCGCCGACTACGAAAAGCGCATCCAGGCCGCATATCCGATCCACCCGGAGATCTTCGACCGGCTCTACACCGACTGGTCCACGCTGGTGAAGTTTCAGCGCACGCGCGGTGTGCTGCGGCTGATGGCTGCGGTGATCCACAGTCTGTGGGAGAAGGGTGACAAGAACCCGCTCATCCTGCCCTCGACGATCCCGATCGACGACGGCCGCGTGCAGTCGGAGCTGACGCGCTATCTCTCGGACAACTGGGCGCCGATCATCGAGAAGGACGTGGACGGTCCGGGCTCGCTGCCCATGAAGATCGACAGCGAGGTGCCGAACCTGGGTAAGTTGCACGCGACGCGGCGCGTAGCGCGGACGATCTATCTCGGCTCGGCGCCGACGGCTGCCGCGGCGCACCGGGGGATCGAAGACCGGCGTGTGAAGCTCGGTTGCGTGATGCCGGGCGAGTCACCGGCGGTGTTCGGCGACGCGCTGCGGCGGCTGGCGGCGGCGGCGACCTATCTCTATCAGGACGGTCCACGTACTTGGTATGCGACCCAGCCCACCGTGACCAAGTTGGCGGAGGACCGGGCCGAGCAGCTCAAGCGTGACCCGGACAAGGTGGCGAATGAACTGGACGCGCGGCTGCGTGCTGACCTGAAGAAAACCGGGGACTTCTCACGCATCCACCCGCTGCCGCGCTCAGGCGCGGACGTACCGGACGATCTCGACGCGCGCCTGGTGGTGCTGCCGGCCGAGCATTCGTACAGCAAGGACGGTGGGAGCGCCGCCGAGACGGCGGCCAAGGCGATCCTGGAGTCGCGCGGCAACACGCCGCGCCTCTACCGCAACACGCTGGTGTTCCTCGCCGCCGACAAGGTGCGCCTGCAGGATCTCGACGAGGCGCTGCGCAAGTACCTCGCGTGGTCGTCGATCCTGACGGAAAAGGTCGTCCTCAATCTCGACCCTCACCAGGTACGCCAGGCCGAGACGCAGCAGCAGGCCGCAGACGGCGCCGTGACCGCGCGCCTGCCTGAAACCTACCAGTGGGTCTTGGTGCCGGAGCAGAAGTCGCCGCAGTCGGCGGTCGCATGGAGCGCCATCAAGCTGACCGGATCCGACGCGCTCGCCGTGCGCGCGAGCAAGAAGCTGCGCAGCGACGAGCTGCTGGTGACGAGCCTGGGCTCGACGATTCTGCGCAAGCATCTGGATGACGTGCCGCTCTGGAGCGGCGACCACGTCGCAGTGAAGCAGCTCGTGGAACACTTCGCGCGGTATCTCTACCTGCCGCGGCTGGCCGCGCCCGAGGTGCTGATCCACGCCATGCGTGACGGCGTGGCGTTGCTGACCTGGCAGTCGGACACCTTCGCCAGCGCCGAGAGCTACGACGACTCGGCGAGCCGCTATCGCGGCCTACGGGGCGGCCAGGTGGTCAATCTGTCGGCGGACAGCGCGGGGCTACTGGTGAAACCGGATGTCGCTCGGCGACAGATGGACGCCGAGGTCCCGCCGCCGGTCGTGCCGAGTGGGATGGGCGTCGGCGCCGGGACGGGAGGTTCGGTCGCGGCCGGTGGTTCGACGGGGATACCAGGCGGGCGGACGGACGGTGCGACTTCGCCGAACCCCGCGGCGTTACCACGCCGTTTTCACGGCACGGTGGAACTGGATCCGGCGCGCGTCGGACGCGATGCGAGCCGTATTGCGGACGAGGTGATCGCACATCTCGCTGGACTCGTGGGCGCCAAGGTGCGCGTGACGCTCGAGATCGACGCCGACATTCCCTCGGGTGCTCCAGACCAGGTGGTGCGGACGGTCACCGAGAACAGTCGCACTCTGAAGTTCACCAGCCAGGGGTTCGAGAAGGAATAGCAGTGCACCGACAAGCGCCCCCGGCCTCACTGCCGGCCGGGCAGCGCCTGACAACAGCATGCAGTTGACGGCGCTGCGCGCCGCCGCTGAACCGGAGCGTTGCACAGGACTTTGTGGCCTTTCACAACAAAGAAGTATCCATGACTGACTTCACCGAACTCAAAAAGAAGCAGCGCGCCACGTGGGCGCTTGGCGAGTACGACCGTATCGCGGACGGCCTGACGATCTCGACAGATCAGACGCTGCGCGTCGCCAAACTCCGTCCGGGTGAACGCGTGCTGGACCTGGCGACCGGCACGGGCATCACGGCGATTGCAGCGCGCGAGCGCGGCGCCAAAGTGACAGCCGTGGATCTGACGCCGGAGCTTCTCGCGGTCGCGCGAAAGAAGGCCCAGGATGAAGGTTTCGGCGACATCGACTTCCGGGAGGGCGACGCAGAGGCGCTACCGTCCGCGGACGCGAGCTTCGACGTCGTGCTCTCCACATGTGGCCACATGTTCGCGCCCGATCAGCCTAAAGTTGCGGCCGAACTTGCGCGTGTTACGCGTCCGGGAGGCCGCGTAGCATTCCTCGCGTGGACGCCCGAAGGCGGGCTGGGTGGATGGTTCCGCATTACCAACGAGCATGTCCCACCACCGGCCGGTCTCGCGAGTCCCTTCAACTGGGGTGATCCCGAGAAGGTGCGTCAACTACTCGGCAACGCTTTCCGCGACCTCTCGTTCGTATCCGGGGACTGCCCGCAGTTCGGCGGTTCTCGACACGCTACGGCCCGACCGTCCGCGGCGCCGCAAGCTGCAGGGCGGTGCCCGGGAGGCCCTTCGCAGCGACCTGATCTCTTACCTCGGCGGCTACCGCGCTGCGGACGGAAAGGTGCGTTGGGGACGCGAATATCTCATCACGCGCGCTGTTCGCGCGTGAGTGACGGCATCAGTTTCACCTTGCCAGGACAGCCGCGCACTCACGACTTCGCGTGCGCACGCGACGATGTGTGCAACCAGCGGAGGCTCTCGTTCGCGTACGCCTCGCGATCGAACCGGAAACACAGCTCGTCGTAAGTCCAGTGCAGCCGTTGCGGTTGGCGGAAGCCCGACCAGAGGACGTGATCGTTCATGACGTGAATGCGTCCTTCGAGGCCCCAGCAGCCGGCCTCGCCGCAGTCGACGCACGTCAGGAGAACGGACCACAATCCCCCCGATGGCGAGGACGTGAGTGCCGTCCCGAGCAGCCAGCCGGCGACGTCGCGTACTTGCCCGGCCTCGAGCGCGCGATACGCACCGGCTTCGCTCGGGTGCGCGACCGATTCCAGTTCGGCGCGTCGTGCCAGTTCGACGAGGCCGACGTCATCCACGTAGAGATGGATCAGGCGTTCGTCGGGATGCTGAGCAGCGCTGGGCTCGATTCGCAGGACGTTCATCACGGGACGCTCACATCGCCGGAGTCGATTTCGTGGGCGTCGCGCTCAAGCGCGATCGCGACACCAGCGCACGAACCTCTCGACGCCGTCGCGCACCGACGTGTGCGGGTGGTAGCCGAGCTTCGCGCGCGCCTTCGACACGTCGGCGTACGTCACGAGCACGTCGCCGGGTTGCATCGGTTGTCGGTCGAGGATCGGCGTCTTGCCGCACGCTTCGCCGATGATCCCCACCAGCTCTTGCAGCGACGTCGTTGCCGATTCGCCCAGGTTGTAGATCTCATAGCCCTCGCAGCGATCGAGCGCGCGCACCACCCCGTCCACGATGTCGTCGATGTACGTGTAGTCGCGGCGCGTCGAGCCGTCGCCATAGAACGGGATCGGTTTGCCCTCGAGCGTCGCCTTCACGAACTTGTGGATCGCCATCTCGGGCCTTTGACGCGGGCCGTAGACGGTGAAGAAGCGCAGGCAGCTCGTCGGGATGCCGTACAGGTGGTTGTAGGTCGAGCAGTGCAGCTCGCCCGCGCGCTTCGTTGCCGCGTAAGGCGAAACGGGATGGTGGATGTCGTCGATTTCGCGGAACGGGACGTCGGCGCGGTCGCCGTAGACGCTCGAGCTCGAGGCGAAGACGAAGCGCGTTTTCGGCCGTGTTTTCAGCGCTTCGAGGAAGTGGAGCGTGCCGCGCACGTTCACGTCCTCGTAGTGGAGCGGATCGAGGATCGACGGCCGCACGCCCGCCATCGCGGCAAGGTGGATGATCGCGTCGAACCGACCTTCGTCGAGCAAGCGCGTCACGAGCGAGCGGTCGCGGATGTCGCCGGTCACCACCGTCGCGTTGGGAAGAGCGCGCAGGTTCGCGCGTTTGATCGCGGGATCGTAGTACTCGTTGAAGTTGTCGAGCACCGTCACGCGGTCGCCGCGCGCGAGGAGGTTCTCCCCCACGTGACTGCCGATGAAACCGGCGCCACCCGTGATCAAGACGTTCAGGCCCATCGCGTCACTCCACCGTCACCGATTTCGCGAGGTTGCGCGGCTTGTCGATGTCGAAGCCCTTCAAGTCCGCCATGTGGTACGCGACCAGTTGCAGCGGGATCACGTTCAGGATCGGCGACAACCATTCGGAGCACTCCGGGACGAGGACGTGCTCGTCGCTCTGCGCGATGCTCTCCTTGTCGCTGCCGATCGCGATGACGTGGCCGCCGCGCGCGCGCACTTGTTCGAGATTCGAACGCACTTTCTCGGCGAGCGGACCGGCGCTGTTCACGACGAGGATCGACATCGCCGGTTCGATCAGCGCGATCGGGCCGTGCTTCATCTCGCCGGCGGGATAGCCCTCGGCGTGGACGTAGCTGATCTCTTTCAACTTCAGCGCACCCTCGAGCGCGATCGGATAGTTGATCCCGCGACCGAGGAAGAGGAAGCCCTTCTGGCCCTGGTTCTTCTGGGCGATCGCGCGCACTTCGGAGACTGCGCGTTCACCGAGAAGGCTCTCCATCTTCGGGCGCAGGAGGCGCAGCTCCGAGACGAGTTCGCGACCTCGTTCGAGGGAAAGGACGCCGCGCGCGCGACCGAGGCGGACGGCGAAGAGGAACGCCGCGACGACTTGAGCGACGAAGGCCTTCGTGCTCGCGACGCCGATTTCGGGGCCCGCGTGGGTCAGGATGGTCGCTTGTGCCTCGCGCACGAGCGTGCTGCCCACGACGTTGCAGATGGCTGCGGTACGCGCGCCCAGCGTCTTCGCGAGACGCAGCGCAGCCAACGTGTCCGCGGTTTCGCCCGATTGCGAGATCGCGAGCGCCAACGTGTTGTGCGCCAGCACCGGATCGCGGTAGCGGAACTCGGAAGCGTAGTCGACGTCGACGGGCAGTCGGGCGAGTCCCTCGATCAAGTAGCGTGCGATCCAACCGGCGTGCAGCGCCGTGCCGCACGCGACGATCTGCAAGCGATCGACGGCGCGCAACTCGTGGTCGGTGAACCCGGGCACGCCGAAGTCCACGTCGCCCTTGTCGAGGCGCAAGCGATCGAACGCCGTGCGTGCGAGGACGTCCGGCTGCTCGTGGATCTCCTTGAGCATGAAGTGCGGGAACGAGCCTTTTCCCGCCTGTTCCGGATCCCACTCGACGCGCCGCGTGGGTCGATCGACCCGTGTGCCGTCGATGCGCGTGACGATGGGCGCGTGTCCGAGCTCGAGCTCGGCGACGTCGCCGTCCTCCAGGAAGATCACATCGCGGGTGTGCGCGATCAGTGCGAGCACGTCGGATGCGAGGTACACGCCGTCCGGACCCGCAGCGACGGCGAGCGGCGGTCCCGATCGCGCGCACACGATGCGCACGCCTTGTTCACCTTGCGCCACCGCGGCGATCGCGTAGTAGCCGCGGACGCGCGCGAGGCTCGCGCGCACGGCTGATGCGAGGTCCTGGCCACGCGCCATCTCGCGACCGACGAGGTGCGCCAACACTTCGGTGTCCGTGTCGGAAGCGAAGCGCACGCCGGCGGCTTCGAGTTCCGCGCGCAACTCGGCCCAGTTCTCGACGACGCCGTTGTGCACGAGCGCGACGCGACCTTCCTGATCCGTGTGCGGGTGCGCGTTCTCGTCGGAAGGCGGACCGTGCGTCGCCCAGCGCGTGTGGCCGATCCCGGCGCGCGCGTTGTCGAGCGAGCCGTCGGACAGCACCTGCTCGAGTCGTTCGAGACGTCCCGCCTTGCGCCGGATCTTGATCGCTCCCGCTTCGAGCACGGCGACGCCGGCCGAGTCGTAACCGCGGTATTCGAGCAATCTCAGGCCCTGGAGCAGCGTCTCCACGACGCCGCCGTTCCGCTGGATCGCGCCGACGATGCCGCACATGACTAGCGACCTCCGGCCGGGCCAGCGTCGGCCAGCGCCACGCGCGAACGGAAGTGATCGAGCGTGCGCACGAGCCCGTCCTCGAGCGCAACTTTGGGTTCCCACCCGAGGATCCGCCGCGCCTTCGTGATGTCCGGTTGTCGCACTTTGGGATCGTCGACCGGCAATGGCTTGAACTCGATACTGGACTTCGAACCCGTCGCTTTCAGGACCGCCTGCGCGAACTGGAGGATCGTCATCTCGGCCGGATTGCCGATGTTCGTCGGCAAGTGCTCCTTCGAGTTCAGGAGACGCCAAATGCCCTCGACGAGATCGTCCACGTAGCAGAAGGAGCGCGTCTGCGATCCATCCCCGAATACCGTCAGCGGCTCGCCGCGCAAGGCTTGGCTCATGAACGCCGGCAGCGCGCGCCCGTCGCGCAAACGCATGCGCGGCCCATATGTGTTGAAGATGCGGATGATGCGCGTGTCGAGGCCGTGGAAGCGGTGGTACGCCATCGTCATCGCCTCGGCGAAACGCTTGGCCTCGTCGTACACGCCACGCGGGCCGACCGGGTTCACGTTGCCCCAATAGTCCTCGCTCTGCGGATGCACGAGCGGGTCGCCGTAGCACTCGCTCGTGGACGCCAAGAGGAAGCGCGCGTTCTTCGCACGCGCGAGGCCGAGCGCTTTGTGCGTCCCGAGCGACCCGACCTTCAACGTTTGGATCGGCAGCTCGAGGTAGTCGATCGGCGACGCCGGTGAAGCAAAGTGCAGCACCGCGTCGACGGGTCCCGGAACGTGGACGTGTTCCGTGACGTCACGCTTCTCGAAGTGGAAGTGCGGGTCGGCGAACAGATGCTCGACGTTGCGCAGATCCCCGGTGATGAGGTTGTCCATGCAGACGACCTCGAAACCTTCCGCCAGGAATCGCTCGCACAAATGACTGCCGAGGAAGCCGGCGCCGCCGGTGATCAGGACGCGCGGTCGTGTCATGTTCATCTAGTCCCTGCGCCCAGAGCCGGTGAAGAAGTGCGCACTCTCGCGTCGCGAGGCGACGCACCGAGCTCGTGAAAGCGTGTACGCTCGTATTCTCCACCGGCTCCGAGGGCCCGTGAGGAATTCACGTGCGACGGGCCGCGGAAGCGGCGCCAGCAGCGTGTGAGAGCGTGTAGGCTCGTATGGTCCGCACGCTCCGAGAGCCTGTGAAGTCTTCACGGGCGACGCGCCGCGCAGCGGCGCAGATGGTGTCTGAGAGCGTGTAGGCTCGATTTCTTCACACGCTCTCAGCGGGGCGTCAGCCCGGAGAAGTCGACTTCTTCGCCGCGGTCGAGGCGCACGCGCTGCCCCAGTCCTTGGATCTCGTGCTCTCCCACGGCCTGCACCCGGACGCGCGCACTGTCGGAGTCGGTCTCGACGGCACCCGTCGCGCGCACGCCGAAGCCTGGGCCGAGGACCGCATCGGCACTCGTGGCGCTGCGCGTAGGGCGACCACCGTCGGTGAGCAACGGCAAGTCGACGGACTGACCGGGATCGAGCTCGATCACGTCCTCGCGGAACGCGATGCGCGCGGGCGACTTGGATTGGTTGCGCACGCGCACGATGTCGATGCGCACGCGCTCGAGCACGATCGGTCCGCTGGAAGCCGAGAGACGCGAGCCGCCGAGCAGGTCGATCTGCTCTTCGCCCGCGAGGTCGATCCAAGCGGAATCGACATCGAGGAACGTGAACAGCGGCTCGCCGCGCGACGGTGATCCGACGAGGCCGAAGCCGCGGTCCGAGAGGAGGATCGAAGTGCCGTCGCCCCACAGAACTTCGGCTCGACCGCCCGGGGCGACACTGATCGAGGAACCCGCGTGCACACGCTCGTCCTTGCCGTGGAAGCTCAGCGGAAAGCCGCCCGTGCGACCGGCAGGCCGGACTTTCACGGGGTCCGCGTGGCGCACGACGAGTACTTCCTCGGGCCCCTCGGGGTATTGGGCCTGTGCGCCCGCCGGCAGCGGATCGACGGCGTTGGTCATCGGCGCGGGATGACGCTGGGTCGTCCAGAACGGCCAGCGACCGTACGTCGAACACGACGTGCACGAAAGTGCGGCGAGGAGCACGATCCAAGGGCTACGCGCACGCATCAGCGCGAGTCTCCGCTCGTCGGGATCGCCGGATGGTGTCCGTAATAACGCTCGACGAAACCCGTGTCGTGATCACCGGCACGGAAGTCCGAGTGCGAAAGCACGCTGCGCTGCAGCGGGATCGTCGTCTTCACGCCTTCGATCACGAACTCGTCGAGAGCGCGCAGCATCGTCTTGATCGCGAGGTCGCGACGCGGACGGTGGACGAGGAGCTTGCCGATCATCGAATCGTAGTTCGGCGGGATCCGGTATCCGCTGTAGCAATGGCTGTCGAGGCGCACGCCAGGACCGCCCGGCGGGACGAAGAGTTCGATCTTGCCCGGCGAAGGTTGAAAGTCCTTCTCGGGATCCTCGGCGTTGATGCGGCACTCGATAGCGTGGCCGCGGAACTCGATTTGGCTCTGTGTGAAGCCGAGCTTCTCGCCGGCCGCGATGCGCAACTGTTGCTGGATCAGGTCGATTCCGGTCACGAGTTCCGTCACCGGGTGTTCGACCTGGATGCGGGCATTGACCTCGATGAAGTAGTAGCTGCCATCGCGCGCGAGCAGGAACTCCACCGTCCCGGCATTCGTGTAGTTCGCTTGCCGCGCGACCTTCACGGCCGATTCGCAGATGCGCGCGCGCAGCTCGGGCGTCAACGACGGCGAGGGCGACTCCTCGACGAGCTTCTGGTGACGGCGCTGGATCGAGCAGTCGCGCTCGCCGAGGTGCACGATGTTCCCGTACTTGTCGGCCAGGATCTGCACTTCGATGTGGCGCGGGTTCTCGACGAACTTCTCGAGGTAGACCGTCCCGTCGCCGAACGCCGCTTGCGCTTCGCTCTTCGCGGCGTGGTAGCCGGTCACGAGGCTCGGTTCGTTGCGCGCGATCCGCATCCCGCGACCACCGCCGCCGGCGGCGGCCTTGATCATCACGGGGAAGCCGATCTGTTGAGCGACGGCCATCGCCTCCTGTTCGTCCTCGACCGGGCCGTCCGATCCGGGAACGATCGGCACGCCGGCCGCATGGGCCAGTTCGCGCGCGGCGACCTTGTCGCCGAGCTTCGCGATCGTCTCCGGTTCGGGCCCGATGAAGTGGATCTTGCAAGCGCGACACACCTCGGCGAAGTGCTCGTTCTCCGAGAGGAATCCGTAGCCCGGATGGATCGCGTCGGCGTCGGCGACTTCGGCCGCGGCGATGATCGCGGGGATCGAGAGGTAGCTCTTCGCGCTCGGTCCGGGACCGATGCAGATCGTCTCGTCGGCCTGACGCAAGTAGATCGCGCCTTCGTCGGCCGTCGAATAGACGGCGACCGTCTCGATCGAGAGCTCGCGGCAGGCGCGGATGATCCGTTGCGCGATCTCGCCGCGGTTAGCGATCAGGACGCGGCGGAACATCAGGACTCGATCAGGAACAGGGGCTGGCCGAATTCGACCGGTTCACCGCTCTCTGCGAGCACGGCCGTGATCACGCCCGAGGTCTCGGCCTTGATCTCGTTCATGACCTTCATCGCTTCGATGATGCAGATCGTGGTCTCGGGACCGACGCGCAAGCCCACGCTCGCGAAGGGTTCGGCTTCGGGGCTCGCGGATCGATAGAACGTGCCGACCATCGGACTCTGGAACGGGGTTCCCGCCTGGGCCGGCTTCGCGGCTTCCGTCGGTGCGACAAGCGCACCGCCGAACGGTGCGGGCGCATAACCGTAGTGCGCGGGTCCCGGGCCGCCGCCTTGCAGGACGTGGACGACGGGAGCGGTGGAGGTCCCGGGCGCGCCTTCGCGGACCACGCGCACCTTGAGGCCCGTCGCCGGGTCCTCGACATCGAGTTCGGCGACGCCGGCGCGTTTCATCATCGCGATCAGGCGTTGGATCAGCTTGAGGTCCATGGGCGGCAGGGGGCTCCGTGCGCGAGGGGCGCATCCCGTCGCTCGCGCGGGCGGGAGGATAGCGATCCGCAGCGCGAGATTCGCCCCTCTAGCGGGACCCGAGGAGCCCCGCGGCGATCTGGACGGCGTTCAGCGAGGCGCCTTTGCGCAGTTGGTCACCGACGGCGAAGAACGCCAGCGAGTTGGGTCCGCGCGCCCCGGCGCGCACGCGGCCGACGAAGACCTCGTCGCGGCCGGCGCACTCGCGCGGACGCGGACCATGCGGATCGGCCGTCCACACGACGCCGGGCGCCGAGCGCAAAGCGGCCACGACTGCGGCCGGATCGACGGGCGTGCGCGTGCGCAGGTGGACCGCGACCGAGTGGCAGCGCTCGACCGGCACGCGGACCGTCGTCGATTCCACGACGAGCGTGTCGAGCCGCAGGATCTTGCGCG
>Ga0163148_10002516_pt1 | contig 21709 bp, 18 predicted proteins | sample OliLakLV19MP7P2_FD_148606 | JGI IMG/M metagenome (GOLD analysis project Ga0163148, IMG submission 148606) | Freshwater microbial mat bacterial communities from Lake Vanda, McMurdo Dry Valleys, Antarctica- Oligotrophic Lake LV.19.MP7.P2 | ecosystem: Environmental > Aquatic > Freshwater > Lake >...
TGCAAGGAGGCGATGCGTTATGTCGCATTTGATTCAAAATGGATTGCAGAGAGCCCCGCCACTCCTCGCTGTTGGATGAGTGATTGTTGCTACTTTGGCGATGATTGTTGGGGTGCGTCTCAATCGCATCCCGGACATCCGAGATCATGTCGGCAGATGGGAGGAGAGGTTGAAACAAGTTGTTGTGTGGGTCATCATTTGCAGCGTGATTCGACGCATTTGTTTGCAGCTGTAGTCGTTTGCTGATGACATTTAATCGTTCGAGACATTCGGCTTTTTGATCCAGGGTGGAAATTTTGTGGGCGGCCACATTGTTCCCAGCAGTGGGAGCACTGTTGCCTTCTGCATTCGGCAGAGGCTTATGCGCCTCAATTTCTGCACCCCTAATGCCCCAAGGATGCAAGGTGGGCATTGCCGTCAGCTTGACACTTGCGTTGTGTTTCAACATGTGCGCGTTTACAATGTCACAGTGTGGCTCCTTGACAGCACAAAGGTCAATGCAGTTGTCGTAAAAGTTTGGGACGGCTACGAGGCGCTTGACAGCTGCGCGACTGACAGCATGTCCGCCGCCTCCACAAAATCCAGGGATCACACTTCCACATCCGAGTGTCCCGAGGGCAATGGGTTCCTCGGGCGAAAAGTCTGCTAAAAATTCCCGCAGCAAGGGTGGACACAAAAAGACATCTTCGTCAATGACAAAGACCCAGTCGCACTCACTGTGCGCCACTGCGGTCTTTCCTGCAAAACATCACCCTCATTTCTTCAAGGGTTTGATTTTCTTCCTGCAAGTTCCTGCAAGTTGAGGCCTGGATTCCATGTGACACAGGTTGCTGCAGAAACCAAATGCAAGTTTGCATGGCTGTGTCCATTTCCAGTTTGACCCTGAATTTGGCAACAGCTCACGGAATGTTTTTGGGAGTCAAAAACAGATTGATCACATTCATCCTTTGTCAAAATCAAGAGGAGCAAGGTTCATGTGTGGATGTTGTTCCCACCAATTTGACAGAAACACAATCAGAGAGAAAGACATTTGAGCAATCACAACTGAAAGACACCGGACTGAGATGAGCACAACCACCACCATCACAGGGTTCCGATCCACAACAGGATGTGTCCTCTTCAACCAAGAAACGAAAATGAGTCTTAAGTTGCTTTTCGTCAAACACAACAAGACTCAATGAAATGTGACGCCACAGGTCCTGGGACTCTGACAACAAAAGGGGGTGATTCTGATTGTGCTCCTGCTGCTGCAATGGTGGACGGGTGTGCCCACCGACAGGTGAAGCCCTTGAAGCAGCCGGCCTTCTGACCATTGAGGAATGCATTGCTTGTCGATTGTCGGCCCATGTCACAAGTCGTCCCATCTGTGGGATCTGCCAGGCAACCCCGAGGCTGCCTGGCACCCCCCACACCACAGGAGTGGTGGGGAACAGTTCACTGCGTGCAGATGGTGATCCATTGCTCGGAGCAAGTGTCATGCTGATGGCCACCTGCTGTTGGAGGATTGATGCCCTCAATGACATGGCAGGCCCCGCCAGAAGACCAGTCACACACACACATTGTCTTCTGTTGCATCGCAGTGGAAATGGCGACGTTGTGACAAGTTGTGATTCAAAAAGATTGATTTGGATGCACAACGCAACCCACCTTGTGGATCGGAGGAACGTTGTCATGGTGCCAGGTCGCGGCAAGCACGCAGCGCCGGGCGACCGTTCAACGCACCAAACTTCAAAGCATTCCTGATGAACCTGCCTCCATCATGACAGAAAAGGATGCAAGCATCGTGGGAAAGAAACACCAACAATGCGCAGCAAACGGAATGAGGAGAGAACGAAATGACATGCTGCTAGTCTAGCTAGACGTCATTGCTCAAGATCAAGAAGAAACAGAAGAAAATCAACAACCAAGTTGCCTACAAAAAGTGACACAAAATGCGGGGATCTGAGGTTTTGGAAGAAATGGATTTGACGGCAAGTGCATCCCAAAAGGAAATCGCTCAAAAGTGCACCTGACAAACCGGGTGGCGCCAAGGAATCATTTCAGAGATTGGCCAATGCCCATGAGGTTCTCATGAGCGGCATGGTCGGCGATGCTTGTCGTTCTCAGGAAGCAGCTGATGGTTCAGCTTCCACAACGAAGGCTTCTTCACGAAAGCAAAAAGCGCGGCCTCCTTCTCCAACGGAAGACACGGATGAAGAGAGAACAGATGATTGGGATGACTTTTGTGATTTTCATCACAACTTCTTCTCATCGGGTGGCCACGCGTCTCATTTCGACGACAGGACCACTGCTGAGGAAGATTGGGAAGAAATGTTCCAACAACAACGAGAGACGGCTTGCCGACGGCATGACCGACAACGCCAAGAAAACCTTCGACAAAACTGCGACTATCGAGATCGTCGTGGCAATCGTTCGGGAGAGGATGTTGTGTGTTCCTGTTGCGGCTCCAACGCGGCCATTGCAGAAAAAGCTGCCATCGCCAGTGGTGTCGATTGGGAGGAGCACGCCAGTCATCCCGATGGACACATAACTTGCTGGATCTGCAAAGACAAACACATTTCGGTCATGACCGAAAGTGTGGCCATCTCAAAGTTTGCCAAGAAACTAGAACCGAAACGAGATGGACCTTGTGGACCGTGCAGACATTCTTTTGGGCACTGCGAAAGGATGATCGAACCTTTCACCACCAACCCAAAACAGCATTTTTTGATGGACCCACCCGAAATTCGGTGCATTGTTGGCATCCGGATCTGGAAGACGCAGCTTTGGCGAGTGGTTGGAAACCAAGAGGGAAGAAGAAGGAAGACGTGCCTTGGAGACGTGAAGACCACCCTAGCGCCATTGTTCCTGTTGGGCCATCAACTCCAAAGCAACAAAAAAAGAAAAAAATGGCTTCGAAGGTGACACCTAATTGAGTGCTTTACGGGATTCTTCAAGGGATCAAACTATGAACACACAAACAACATTTCTATGAAACAGTCACACTGCTGCTGCTACAAAAGACGAACGCCCAACTTGCAATTTACCAATCTTCAAATGTGCATCACAATGGGGTGCAACTTAAACCGACGAAGAAGAATCCTCCGCATCAGCCCCATCTGAAATGACAGGGGCATCATGCTCTGTCTCATCAGCTTTGGCATTTTTCACCTCTGTCTTGTCCGCCTTCAAATCCAACTCTTCCATTTTGTCCACATCACTGCTCTCGTTATGACTTCAGAAGCTCTATCTGGTTCTTGTGCCAGTCCTCCTCAATCTCGATTTAGAACAACCGTGCAGATGTGCAATGGCCACTGAAATGAGCAGTGTTCTTGGCAATCCTGACACCCACGTGGAACGAGTCTGCATCTTGCCTTCTTAGCAAGGCCACCACCAGTCAAAAGTCAAGGCACACCGCTGTCATTGGTGCTTCCATTTACCATTTATGTCGAGCTTTCTCTTTCTGATTTTTCAATCGGCAACCACTACTTACAAAATCTATGATGGATGCCTTCATGGCCATGCAAAAACTAGTAGTCCACGGAATCTTATGACCGAATCCTCCGACCCTAACCCTATTGTTTCTTGACACGGACGCACCCTGATTCCCAATGCTGCCCGAGAATCAAGACCAAGATTGACCCAAGACAGGTTACAGTGTTGTTTTATTCACCTTCAAAAAGATCCAAGTCCTGCAACAATGACGAAGGCTTCCGCATAATTATGAAAGCAGCACTACTACTACAAGTTCCAGGTACTACGTCGTAGTACTACTTATTGGTGGACATGACATCCTTGTTGTTGTTGTCATAAAAGATCATCACAACCCATAAAATCCAGATTTATTATTGATTGATTGATTTAATAGTTCATCAAACATTACCAGGATGAAGACGTCTCTACTCTTGTGCTTGATAAGCTGGTTCACCACTTTGGATGTGTCCAAGTCGCAATCCCCTGCGACTACTACCACGAGTGGAGCATCCTTCCACTACACATCGACAGGCGGAGGATGGAAGAGCATGTTTGCCAATGTCGGCGTGGCCAATCTGCTCCAGCAAGCCGGTCTGGTCGACCAATTGGATCACGTGGCCACCAACTCGGGATCTTCTTGGTTTTCCTTGCAATTTTTCTTTTCCCAACCCTTTTTTGATGCCGTGACCGAATCCACACCCGACGAACTCTACGACTTTGTCACGGCTTGGATGGATGCTTACTCGACCGTGTGGCCACCTGCGGAAGCTTTTGATATCAGCCAGTGCCAGGCCAACTTTCCTCCCGCTCTGCATGGTCTCTGTCCTATTTTTACCTATTTTGGTGGTGATTGGGCGGAATTCACGCGGTCCATGCTCACGCAGGTTTCCATGATGGCCTACAACGATCCCGACTTTGTGTCCAGGGCCGTCGACGGAAATATTGTACCCGTCGCCTTGCAGAATACCAAATTGCACATTCAAGTGACGCTGGTTCCCACGACCCGAGATCGAGCGACGGGAGACGGCAGCTTTTTGGGATATTCCGGTGCGGAATCGATTTCCACCCTTCCCATTCCCATGCAATATCGAATGACATCCGCCACAACAACTTCGGAGGAAGGAGTCTTCTCGGGGACCATTTTTGCCGATGCCGCCGCAGGGACCAATTTTATCATTTACAATTCTCCCATGCCGGCCAATTTTTCTTTTGAGGCCTTTGTTCCCTTTGGTTTGTACCCTGGTATCGGTGCCACTCCCAATACCACGGCCCCGGCCAATAGCACGACCACGACCACGACCTTTTCCCACTTTTCGTCTCCCGTCGTGGCCACCTTGGCGGCTACCACTTCGGCCGCGGCCGGTGTCTTTTCCGGTCTCAATCCCTCCATGTTGGCCCAAGCGGTATCCCCACGTCGGGCTCAAGTCTTGGCCAATACCAGTTTGCCGCCCGAAGTCCAAGCCGGTGCCATTGCCGAATTAGAGGCAGGATTCAATGCGGCCTTTTACAACAATCCCTTTATGGACAAATTGGCGGTGTGCCCTCTCTTTCCAGAACCATGTGAGGGATCCACTCTTCTTACTACGGATGGTATCTACAGTGATAATCCTAGTCTGGCCTTGAATGTCGCTAGTTGGTAAGTAAAGTACTGGCCTGGATATAATAATATCACAGAGGAGGTGCAAATCATTGCTGACTAAGTGTTTCTTGTTGTGGTTGCTGTTCTGTCTCGACCATAATTCTTTATGTACGCAGGCAAAGTCTGAATCCCGACAGTATCATGAATACCACCCTCAAGGTTCTCATTGTCAATGCGGACGTACAACTGGACAATCCCATTTACAATGATGCCTTGTATTTGTCCTATTTCAGTACCGATTTCAATGCGGATGTGCCTCCGGGCGGCTATGTCTGGGCCCCTGGACATCCGACCCCCTGGAAATCGCCTCAAATCTTTGTCGAGGCATTGACGGTCGATGACCTGGTCGGCAGGACGGTGCCCATGGAGGACCTTCTCAATGATACGGCCACCACCACCATGCTCACGGGTACGACCCTGGAGAATACGGAATTTGGTACCGTGGCAGGTCAAACGGTCGAATTGATGCTCATCAACATCATGTCGACCATTCCTGTGGATATTATTGGACCCGATTATATTCTGAATTACACGGAACCTTTGGCATCGTTGGCCGAGAATCTAGCGGCCAGTGAAGAGCTCTTGACGCGGATTGTCGACTTTTTTTATGGATCTACGACTACCAATAGCAGTGACATGTCGTCGTCTTTGACGGAAGCACCCAGTGACGGCACTACCAACAGCAGTGATATGTCAACGGATGCACCAAGCGAGAGCAGCACCCCTGCAACTGCTACTACTTCTAATAGCAGTGATATGTCGTCGACGGAAGCACCCAGCGATGTCGACCAAGCACCGACAAACAGCAGTGATACGTCCACGGAAGAATCACCAGCAGGAGGCGAGGACCCAGCGTCGACGAGCAGCGGTGGTGATGCGTCGTCGGAAGCACCAGCTGCCAGCGATGGAAAGAGCATTCGATCATCTTTTCGTTTTACTGCTGCTGGCATGGCGGCTGTATGGATTCATTTGCTCTGGTGATTCCACTGCTTTTACTAGCTTCTAGCAAGTGTCTACTATATCCGTCTGCGCTGTCGGGCACACTTACTGAAAAAAATCGCCCCTGCAAATCCAAACCCGCCCCCATCCATTATATGTTCCGAACCCAGTTAATTTATTTTTCCGAAGAAAAGCGACAAACACCACAAGTAATCTGTCCCTAGTACTAGTAGTAAACCTTGAATTATATCTAGCTAGCTCTACATGTAAAGTACTCCTTTCGTCATTTATATGTATGATTTAATCTATGTATTGATAATATTTTATTCTCTTGTCATTAAAGCCACAAATCTTTGGGATTGTACATGGGCGACGATTCACTGTAAGCATACAAGAGATTGGAATTGTATTGGGGAAAGGCATCCGCGAGCCGCTTGCCCCGAAATCGTTTCATGTGATGGGTATACGGTGTGACCCCCAAATGCTGTAAATGCATACTGTAGGACAGGATAATTAAATCATGGAATAATCGAAGGAAAAAGATGACAAAAAATTGTGAGATTCCATTTCCAATAATATATTCCCCTATCCAGTTCAGAAATTCCTCCACACGACACCACTAGCAAAACTTTACATACAACAACCAGCCCGAACCGTTTCCATAAAATCATGCACCACGTAGTACATACCGCATATATTGCATGGTCAATAATAAAAAAGTGGAGGTTCCCATGACGGGTTCCATCCAATTCCAAGACCAACTACCCACTTCCAGCGCCGTTTCCAATTCTTTGGTAGGTGGATGATCGGCCGTGACAAAATGTTCATTGAAATATTCGACCGTCGGCAAATGAAAGACCATGGGAATGCTACAAAAGCCGGCCACAAAACACGCACTGATGCCAATTTGAAAGGGCAGCGCCATGGGAATTTCCAATTCATGATTTTTTGCTTCAATCTTTAAAAATAATTCCGAGGCGCCTTCGTACGTCACATTGTCGCATCGCATAATGTGGCGTTTCAACATTTCTTGCAAGGCGGCGTGATTGCCCATGGCACCCAATGTGGTCAACGCTGTGTTGTCCATAACCTGAAAGGTTTCCGGCATGGCGTCGGCCATTTTTCGGGTCGGACAATCATGTGGAAAGTCGTCTTGTGTAGTCATGTTGTTGTTGTTGTTGGAGGAGGATCCTTGAAGGGCTGCCGTGGTGACGGGCCCACGTCGCATGGTTGGTCGAGGCAAAGTACGAGGTCGAATGCTTCTGGTACGACGAGAAGTGGAAGAGTATGGACGCAAGAAGATGGCAATTCCTTTTCCCCTACTTTGGCATTGAAACCACATGGGCGATAGACTTTTTGGAATGGCATTCATCTTGGACACCTAAAAAGCTATATGGTCTGGCTTTCAAATGATAATTATTTGTCGATCGTATCAAAATATATCGTTGTTACTATTAGCTCTGGAGGAGGAGACAATTACTGGCAGAAGGAATTCAAATAATTCAATGGATCGTTACGGAAGCAACAGAAAAATCATGGTTCGCATTGTGTGTTTGAAAAAAAGATATCGCTCTTTGGGTTAGGGTCAAAAAAAAATGTCCTGGAATCGAACCTTTGACCCTCCGTGGTCATCATGCAAAACAGTCAGTACGACGTACGATATGTAATGGAACCTCGGGTTTAAGATTGGCATCTGTTTTTTTGCTTTTGGTATTAGTGGGTTGCTTCTTTCTAAAAAAGTCTATCATTATCCGTTCATACGATCCCAATCAATGTGCAGTGGACGACATGCGCCAAGGACGCAAGAGTTCCAAGAAAGGCCCTCCTCCGTCAACAAGCTGAGTGGAGCAGGCGGCAGTGGAAATGCATTGCCGACGGTTGGATGCTGGCTACCTACAGTGCTATCGGATCGTGGCAGAGCCCAAATTCGCCATGCCCCTGAAGACCAACCAAAAGTAACATTCTAGCTAGTAGCTGGCTGGCTAGCAGCCAAGAGTACACGTTCTCAGCTACCTGTCTGCTAGCTGCCACTACAGTACAAGTCGAAGTCGCTGGCTCACACAGGCACCGAAGTCGATCGCGACCGCAATAGCTACCAGTAGCTGTGATAAGTTGGCTTGCTACAGTAGTTACTAGTAACACAACCCCATGGCCATGGCTTTTTGGAACCGAGGCGACAAAAACATAAAGAGGAGATGGATAGCTTTATGGTAAGATTACACACACAAAACAGCTACCCTGAGTGACAAGTTTCTCTCTCTCTCAGGAGGCAAACACTCAGCTGAGTGTGCAGTACCCATGCGCAACTTTTCAGTCCCGCAGCCCCGGCCGAGCCCAAGTACCGGCTTTCAAGAACTTATCGAAGGCTCCCTCTCTAAAGCAAAATGATATACAAAAAGAGCACAGGAAGTTGGTTGTACATATTTCCTCAAGCATGTCTCGCCGAAACTAGAGCAACCAGTATTCGATTCTTCCGTTCCTTCTTCTACTCCTGGTAGTGGTGCTGGCTCTTGTGCTGAAGGAGTGGATTGCAGTGGAGTAGCTGACGTTGGAGCGGATGTGATCGGTGAAGGAGTGGCTTGTGATGATACCGGATGTGGAGATGGAGTACATGTGGTCGGTGAAGGAGTGGGTTGTGGTGATACCGGATGGATGGAGCTGATGCGGTAGGTGAAGGAGTGAGTTGTTTCGCTACCGAATGTAGCGATGGGGGTGATGTGGTAGGTGAAGGGATGGGCGTCGATGTCGGCCTCTGTGGTAACATGAAACCCGAGGACCAGGCCAATGAACATTTCGTCGCGACTGTCACAAACAGCGGCTCACTTCCATTTTGAACAGAAGGGGTTCCGCCATCCGAATAGATGCCCCCATGATCTCTAGCACAATATCATGAACATCCCAAATCAATGGTTTGGAGCCTTCCTTGAATCTGAGTGAGTTCAGAATGCTGACTATACCCGTTGGGCGACACTCTACACCTAACTTTGGTCCTAGGCGGTGTTTCCGTGGTGGTAACTTGGAAAACTTGAACCCGTGACATCTTCATTCCATCTTTCGTACTGGTCGAGCTGGAAAGGACTGCTCACTTTTTAAAAAAAAAGTACCATCGATGGTCATCAACGTTGGTACCACTAGGGGAGCAACGTAGCACATGAGGCTGGCGTTATGAATGCCCAGATTACTCGTGCTGACCACAGAGACAAACACCGGAGCACCATTGCTGCATTCCATATCCACAGCTATCGAGGCCTCTTTGTCGATGAATTTTGCCTTGTCGCTGCTGGCCATAGCTCAGAAACAAATAATAGTTTCCTCGTCGTTGCTCATCGTAGTCATCGAAAGTAGATGGTTCTGAACCCTGTTTGAATCTCATGTTGTCGGTGTAAACGTAATCACCATAGTTACTGTCGCATGTCAAGTAACAACTGATTGTGGTTCTAGCGGGGATATGTACATTGGAAACCTGAAACACCTGAAAGTGTGTCGATACACGGGTAGACTAAATTTCTTTCTTGCCGTACCACTGGATAAGGTTCCATCTTTTTTCAAATGCCCGACTTTTCATGTCGAATTTTGTGGGGTGATCGCCATTACATATTTTAGATGAGCAACGGAAAAAAATTACAAGAGACACAGATAGTAGGAACCAAACGATATTGTAAACTTACGTTGTTGGTGGAGCAGTCTGCAAGGACGTTGAAGCCGGGGTCGGCGAAGGGATGTCTATGGTGGCTTGAGCTGTCAGTCCGGGTGGGTTAGGCAATCTCCAACCGAGAGATCAAAGCTCACGGTGAAGGACGGGTTTCTCTCAATACACCAACCAAAGGGATCAAAGACATCCAGACAGGACGAGAAAGGATCTTTTGGATTGGCATGGCAGCGCTGTTCCCAGTTGGGCCTTTCCGTGACAACACAGGCACCATCCTCTCGCGTCTCTTGTAGGCGGCGAAACCATCCTCGTAACAATGCTGTGCTGTGACATCGGTAGCACACGATATTTGAACTTGTGTCGTATTCCATGAACAACACACCATCCACATCTACAGATGATAGGTTCACAATAGCCGCATGTGTAATTTCGATAGTTAGAAGTCAAACAACAATCGTAATGAAAGTCTCTGTAATATCGAAGAAAAAAGTTGACGAACTGGAAATTAGCTATAAACAGACGGATTGCAGATAACAACAAGCAACGAAGGACTCACTTCAACTCGTTGAAACAGGCAGCCCCCATGGTGTCATGGACGTGGAGGGGTTACTTTCGAAGCAAAAGTCAATGTCGAATGCTGTTTCCTCATCACAACTGGTGTGAAATTATTTTCTTGACAGCAAAAAAATGCTAATGGCCTTTTGGTAACTGCTTTCCCCATTGATGATACAGTTTTGGCTTGTAAAGGGAAGTACTACGTTGATGATTGAAGCGGCAAAAAAAAAGCTCTTGTGCAGGTTGATATCTCCAGGTGCCAAGCAGACGAGACCAGGGGTTCTGGATCCGACTCGCGCAAAGAACTGGGGCAACTACGCGAGGGTTTTGAAACTGACGCCTAACGTAGGAAGACGGACAACGCTACCACTGCTCCTTGCCATGTTTCGAATGAAACTGTGTTTTCATTTCACGGTACAATAGAGTCTCCACATCTGTGCCGTTTCCTCCCCTGCTCTTTTATTTTCAGACATTAGGTGTTCCATCGGACCACAAATCTTTCAAGTATTCGGATTGATTCACCACCACGGGTGCCCAGCAACGTGGTTGTGATGGAGTCTTGTCCAAAGACGGTGATGTGTGTATTGGACATTTGTAAACGCTATAACCACAAAAGGTTGTCGCTGCGGCTCCCTTTTGATTTTTCGTTGTTGTAGTCGATCCTTGGGCATTTAACCGTTCGGCTGCCGCCGTCACAATCTGGTCATGAGCATGCGATACCGGTCCTCCATGCGAGACCAACAAGATGGTTTCTCCCGGGCGTGCCGTCATATCCATGACACGTTGCATTCGATCTTGTTGATGTTGTCGTGTTTCCAAACAAATGGGAGGTCGCAAGCTATAAGGAACATCCTCCTCCTCCATGATGTGCGTGATGGATGCATAGTCAAAATCTTGCAGGGTGTGCAGTAGATGTTGGGATGATAATTGCTCGTCGCCGTGGTCCTCGTCTCCAAAGACTTGTTTCCAATCGTACAATAATTCATAGGCGGCTCGTTGCGAGGCAGGGTGCAATTCCTCCGGGCGAAAATCAGCCAGAGCACGCCGTGTTCCCAGCCCCGACGCCTCCGTTGCCAAATCTTCCGCCGGAATATATCCCCATGTCCCATCCGATCCAGGCAACGCCCACGACCGGTACCAATTTTCGTTCAAACTTTCGGCAAGTCCAAATTCGATTCGAACGTTGAGCAGTGGGGACGGTTTGTCGTTGTTTGACGCCCGTTGTTCATGGATCACAGCTGCCACGGCACACGCGGTTTGACGACATCGCAACAAGGGAGACGAGTAAATTTGGGTCACGGGTGGAATTTTTTGGGCGGAGATTTCGTTCGACAAGTGTTCCCCCAATTTCGCGGCTTGTAAAAATCCCAAGGGAGACAAGGGAGAATCCCAAGGACGATTCGTTGTTGTCATCCAATGGTCCAAGCCAATTTCATCGTCATTATGGATATCATTTTCTTGTTGGAAACGTTGTTGCTGTTGAAAATAGTCCCATCGGTCTCCATGACGCGCGAGTATCACGAACGCCGATCTTTCTTCGTTCGTACCATCAGCATCGGTAGCAGTCGATGATGCACTGCTAGCAGTACTACTAGTAGCAGTCGTGGCAATCCTTTTGTCAAAGACGTAATGGGCAACACTGCCCGCATACTTTCGTGTAGACCGTGGTGAAAACGAGGACACCGTCACCAAAACACGGATCACCCAGACGTATCTGAGGTATCTCATCATCAGCAGCTCATGCAGCTGGGACGAAACAACCAGAATCGTTTATTCAATTACCAGACTGTAGGATGGGGTGGCATCGCATGGAGATACTATTGCATGGTGGATTAATTGCGGTGGTTGGATTTGTTTGGTGATCCTTCGCCATCATGGTGCAACCCGACCGATGAATCCATGGACCCATCCAATCGAATTGGTTCGCAAAATTTAAATTTTGAATCTTCTCTTTCACAGCAGGGTTAAAGTTAAACCTTAGATCTTCTTGAAATGGGTCGCACAATGGCTCTATGTTAGGAGAGCTGGTGGAGGCATGGTGGTGCAGCTGAAAGTGGGAAAAGGAAGAAGGAAGAGGAGGGGAAAGAACAACATGGAAACACATGTTTCAGTGATGCAGCAGCAACAGACTTAGGCTTCCTTGTTGTTTCTTTCAAAAGTGCAGGAGCAGAATGTTCAGCATTTTCCAAAAGAAGCCTTCCTGAAAGACAACTTCATTGACATTGATTCAAAATGGCCCAATTTTCACATGCAGATTGATCTTTCATTTAACATTAAAAACTAGAGAACATGCTTAACTTTTCTTGTTGCTAAAAACAAGAATTGTCAATTGCTTGTGAAAAAATCACATTGCACTTCAATCAGATTTTTTCCAACTTTCACGCGGACAACTGTTTCATCAAATTTGGACACGTTCATTTCTCACAAGTCACACTGGTGGTGTCCGACAAATGCCACCTTCTCATGGGCCAAGCAGTTGTTGTTCCACAACATTGAATTGAACTTGGATTTTTGAAATTATGTCTCTTTTGTCTGATGCAACCACTTTGTTGCTTGCAGCAGAAGAAATTGAAGTTTTTGCTGACCATCATGGTGTCAACACATTTGGCAATCCACAAATTGCATGTGCATTGTTGGCTTACTGAGAACTTGAACATTGGATTGAACATGCATCCAAATTGAGTGCACACATCAAAATGGATTGAACATGTGCATGCGTTTGTCATCCAAATTTTTTCTTCTTCTGCTTCAACAAACTTCAAAGACAGGAGAACCCCCTTCCTTGTTTGCATCTTTGCTTTTCTGGGCTGGTCTGCAAATTTGATCAAAGCTGACCTGCTTCCACCCATTCCTCCTGGTGGTGTTTGCACTCCAAAACTGCTCCAAGCTGCAAGCTACCAGTGGTGCATCCATTGAGGCACATTTTGCCTCATGACCCTACTAGCCCTTTGAATCCTGTCTGCACAGCACATGACTCAAAAACAACGTGAACCATCGACACCTCCGAACCTGCACGTGAAGTAATGGTTAGGCATGTGCACCTGTGGTCGCACGTAATTGACAGGATTGAGAAAGCGAACACAAGGGTTTGGTTACGTAAGCGAAGTCAACGGTTCGTTTAGGTACCGCCTATCCGTCAATGCGAACATACCGCCTTCTCGGTCTTGGTAAAGAAGGATCGTTTCATGCACATGATTCAAACATCGCTTACATGACTTAGTTTTGGTCATTGTTAACGAATTGAGTCTAGTAACTGCCAAGTCTATCGGGGTTAAGTCATACTATCCGCATCTCAAGGACTTCCTGTTGGCACAACGTTCAATATAGTCATCGCGTACGGTCATGCTACACCGAAAAGACCCCATAAAACAAAGTGTTCTGGTTGTATCCTTCACATACCCGTGAAAGCATTCTGGTTGGTTCAAAAGCCTTCGCTTTGCAACAAAAGCATTCGCATTGAGGCGACATCGGAGTGGCCACTTTGGGTGCCGGGTAGGTCAAAACCTTTTTTTTCAGACCGGATATCCTCTTTTTTGCTTCTCCAATCGTCTCATAAAATCAAAAAGTCAAATAAGCAAAAGCAAAGCAAAACAAAACTCGCGATAGTCGGCCCCAATCAATAAATCAAATCAAACTTCATCATGGTATTCGCAGAAAACGACAGAATTGAATGTGTTGGATCCTTGTTGGTACACTCCACCGATCTTCAAGAATTATCCGAGAAACATTTAGATTTCAAGAAGTTTTTCACGTTCCCCAAGTTGACTGGAATGCGCATGGTCGGTACACTTATGGTCCCCGCAAGTTCGTTACAAAGCTAATAAATGGAGTGAGAGGTGACTGATGGCCATCACGGCTGGGCAGCGGTGGACGCGGCAAAGGAGAAGGCAAGCAAGCAGGTGATGAACAGAGGCAGATATTTTCAAGACAGGCAGTCGTCCCCGTTGAGAAAGGGACGAACAGGAAAACAGAACACGGCAGACGAAGAACTACAGTTTTCGGAACATTCATAGATCTCATAGAGACAGGTTGGCTTGGGTTAGAAAACTAGAGCAATACTGCAATAAACGAAACTAAGCAAGTCAACTTTCAAATTATATTCGCGTCCAGCGTAATTTTTTATATCTCATGCACATCCTGCACATCGCTTGTTTTCGAAACTAAACTGGTTTGCTGACAATCTACGGTGTTGCGCTTGGATGTTGAGCTGCCTTGTTGTTGGCCTTTGGAAACCTCCCCCCTTGGCTCTCGCAACAAAACGGCATCGGTAGGCCCATGCTGCTACAAAACACCCTGTGATATCTCAATTGGGTATCGCCCTGCAGTATGGCGATATGCAGTGTCAAGTCCACTCGCTATACATCTCCTTATGCTGTTGCCTAGCTACAATGATGATCAGAAGAAAGGGGTTCAGCTACCCGGTCGGTTGCTCCTATTCGGCCTGCACTATCCCTTCCCATGATCAAGTTCTTCACCTCTACCCCGGTCGCAAAAGCAGCTGTATTCCGATGCGCCCATCTCATCCTGCAACGAACCTCATAAAATCATACAATGTAATAAGACTATGTGCGCTGTAATCTCATCGCGATATACATTTGGTCCTATTAGGGGCTTGCTGCTCTGTCCTGCCGTCGCCAGGAAGAGGAAGAGGTGAAGGTTAACCGATACGGTGCCTTTTGTGACGTTCTTGCTAATCGCGGAGCTTGCACTTCATTTGCAACAGTGCTCTTTTTCTTTCCCTGGCTTTCTATATTGTTCGTTTCCTCTGCACACTGAATCGAACCATCGCTTAGATTACGAAGTGCTTCTGAAAGCATTCTTATATAGCATTCTAAATGACCAAAAACCATTCGTTTTTTTTTTGGCGGCAGTGCCAAACATATTTGGCTGTTGGTATCTTAAACAACTTAGTCATTGTGAGCGAACACTTGGCCATTTGCGCGTTTGCTTCCCAGAGAGCCTTGCCACGCGTCAAATGACGAGCGCGTTTGCTGTATGATGGTTTGGGCATGCGCAAACTATGAACTCCTCTTCTCTGGTACGTGCCGTATTCAAAAGGCACCACCACCGCCGTCTTAAAGACTCGGGGTCTTCACTGCGGCTTCCTTGACGAGAGACATGCGAGCTCATTGCAAACATACTGTAGTGGCTGATTCTGTTGCGTTTGACACTTGACATCACGAACCCGAGCTTTGCTGTTGCTACAATCAAGGGAATGTGAGCGGAAGAGAACGGGAAGGTTCGGCTTGCTCGATCCGAACCTACTAGGCAAAAAGGTAAATCTTAGGGTCAGCGATAACGGGTATGGTGCCCATTATCTGTATTATTGGAAACAAATCGGTGCACCCAGCTTTAGCTACATTACCCTGTCTATTCAATGGATTGTAAGCTAGCTAGCTAGCTAGCTAGCTAGTCAGAACGGTAAGAGGGTTTTTGCTTCCTTTTTAGCTCTTGTCCACTTTCCAGTCCCTGTAAATAAGGCATTGAGGACAAATCGGTACCAAAAGATGGCGTAGCGTCTCAACATCAGCCTCTTTCCTTCAGCTGCAACGTAGCTGCTGGGCGGACTGCCTTGGTAAGGCAAGAAAGACAAAAGAAAACTAGTGCAGAGTAACCAGCCCACCGACCCAACTTATCGGAGAAATAGTTAGGGCAGCTCACACATATACATGCACTATTGCAGGCGTCCTTGCTTCTGTTCTAAAACTGCTTTTAAAATATGTTTATGCTATTGTTGCTGCTGTAGGGTCTAGTAGCAACCCAAAATGTCCATCTCTATACACACGCGTACCATGAGTGTGTCTATCTGTTTTGTCGTCCAAAATGCGGTACACGCTTCCAACCAAAAATTCGTATTGCAATCGTCACCCTGATGAACTCATGATCGAGCAGCAATGCCCTTGGGCGAACGAAACTCCAATGATTGCTGTTGTTGTTGTTGTTCCAAGTCCATGCTAACTACATCCGCGGCAGCCTCTTGTTTGGTTTGCAACCAATCATACAAGACATTGGGTCGATTGGTACAAATTTGTTGCACACCCGTTTGGATGAGTGTCTCCAAACAGGACTCGTCTTCATTGCCTACATCCCAATAGTTGTTGGTCGCGTCCTTGAGCATACCAATGGGACCCCGAAACCAGGCCATACTTCCCAAACCGGCCGCGTGAATGGCGGCGACACGGTCGCTGCTACAAGTATCATAGCGCAAATGAATTTCGCTGGCCCCGACCGCCATGGCACGTTCTACGAAATCCTCGGGTACTTCATCAAAGAGGGCACCTGTTTTATACACATAATTACCATCCTCGGTATCAATTTGAGGACGCAATTGTCGTACCATGGCAATTTCTTCGTGATGAAAGGAAGCAAAGGATACTTGGTGGGCCATTTCTAACCGATCCACCAATTCCACGACGGGCTTGGCGGTACCCGGTCCCTTCAATTCAATTTTGACAAACATGCCAATCGCTTTCATATCCAACAAGACTTGTTCCAATGTCGGAATCTGGCCTTGCCTAACTTTATCGGCAGGCGCCGCCAATTCGGCAAAGTCGGTATTGAATTGCAATTGTTGGGTTTCCGCAAAGGTCAAATCCATAATGCTGGTGGTTTTGGGATCGACCATGTAATTATGCAAGCCTCCGGGAGTTTGATCGCCCCCACTTCCATGAAAGACCACCAAGGTCTTGTCGAGGGGCAATTCAAAGACATCCAATTCAATGGCATGACAAATCCCTTGGCAAGCCATGAAACTCCCTCGCGTATTTTCCAATTCTTGATACAAGGATCCACGATGACCGACAATCAAAGGAGGAGTTGTGACGGCTGACATGGAGGATACTTTCTGTGGAAGAAGAATGGATTATCAATAGAGAAACAAAAAGTGTGAGTCGACCCGTCCGTCAGTTAGTCCTGCCAACAAAAATCAATAACAGCACTGCGTTTACGGTACGCACCAATGTTTCTCGCAGACTCTTGGTGGGAGGAACCATCAATTGCGGTCCATCCGGCATGACGAAGGGATCCTTTTGCAAAAAGGCATTGGAGGCGGAGGACGGCGGCGGCAGGAAGGCCTGAGGTAGGGAACTGGTAAGGATTCTGGTAGTGGTATTATTCATCATGGGCGATGGAAGGTTATCGTCGGCTCCTCCTGTGGCTGCTTCCAATGTCAACAAACAAGGGTGACTTTTGTGATGTGGTCCCACAATGGCAGTGCAAGGAGTGAGTCTCGGATGAGTGGGAAGAAAGGCAGCAGCCGTGGGTGGTGTTGCCCAGGAGAGGGACGTAAGAGATTGCACGGTACGCATGAGGAGTATGGCAATGGCTAGAAACCGTAAACTATAGAAATTTTGAATCTTCAAGACTGCATTTTGTGGGCCCAGATTCATTGGTTTCATGCTTTTACTAGTAATCTTCATGATGATGTATGGTTGTTGGGTCAGCTGACTGAGTGACTTGATGGATTGGCAACTCCAGAGGGGTACTCTCCACGTGACTAGCTAGTAGCAGCAGTAGATTCCTTGACAGATTCAATCAATCAATGTCAAGCCACGTGTTGTTGATTGCTTCGTAGCTATGTCGAGGCTAGCTAGAGTCTTGTATGAGCACTCGTACGTTAGTTGGCGCTGACAACAAGGATAATGCAACCGATCGTTGACAGAAAATCAATCAGGCGAGAGCCAGCTTTGACGGACGAGCTAATATTTTGAATCTGTTGAACGGGAAATTGTGAGGAGAAGATTCGCCGTAGTTTTAGCGTGGCAACACCCGCATGTGACCGCTCTTGGCGAATGAGAATTGGAAGAAGAAAGCATGTTTGCAGGGCTTCATCGCGGTCGACGTCATCGTGCGGAAGTGACAGAACCGCGTCAACCTCTATCTTTGCTCGGAAGTGAAACTGTCGCTGAACGGACTACGGCAGGACATGAAGAAAGCTCATAACCCACTGATTTCCCGACTTGAATTGAGACAATCTGAATCATTGAACAGGATTGTTCACTCCGGCAACACACAAAAAAGAGGGGCACCTAAGAATTGGGAGATTCATAGCTATGCTTTAATTTTCTTCTCATCTTTTTGATCATCAAGGGCAACAATGCAGCTCTGTCCGCAGCATGTGCAGCGCTGTTCTGCACCGACGATCACGCACGATGTGGTGCATCACAAATGCATGAAGGATGGAAGAGTCACACCATGGCCTTGAGCAACACAATGATTTCCACTTGACTCATTGACAAAAGATCCCATCATCTGGGGAGCAATTGCAATGGTTCAAACACTGAGAAGAAAATTGAGACGGATTCATTTGACATCAAGCCTGTCTGTTCTTGGATTTGACATCTTTCAATGCAAAATCATGTGCCAACATGTCCACACTGCACAAGAGCACCCACACAGACACCGCATCTTCCAGTTGGATTGTGGTTCCAAAGCGTCTGCAGGTGATGTCTTCTCACAAGTGTCTCAACACCGATCTTTGTCATTGCATCAATGTTTGCAAGAGAGAATTTGTTCAATGTCACAATGAATCGCTCTCTGCTGGTGCAGGTGGTCCAGTGGTGGAGGGAGGGTCATTCCACCTTGCCGCTCCGGGTTCGATTCCCGGCATCAGCACCCGGCTGGGGGTGCAGGGTTGTGACGGAGCTCATTCGACGCTCACGGCCGGGATCATTCGTGCAAAAGGCCCCCTTGTGGTCACTTGCATCTTAAGATTTGTCACTTTGGGACAAGCACCCAACAGTCGCAACGTCCAATGCTTCAGCAAGTGAAGAGTCCGGCCTAGGAGGTGAACGTGCTTTGGTTGTTGGAACGCAAAATGGACTTTAAGACAATGAATTGCTCTCTGCTGAAACAATTGCCACCATTGGGTCCTTCAAATCTCCATTGTCAGAAAGGACAGAGTGGATGCTGAACTTTGCAGTTTTGTTGTGAATGCACCTGATGCGTCCTCTGCAAGAAAAGTCACAGATTCACATGCACAATTTTTTTTCTGTGTTTGTCAAATCTTTTGTTGTGCAGTCAGGACTGACAGATTCAAGCATGCATTGCCCCAACCGACCTGCACCAAAAATTGATGACAAGGAAAAAATTGTGGCCACATTCAAGGATCAAATGTCAAATGTGACACTGGTCAAACATGTTGGCATTTCTTCAGGGAGGGATGCCAATTTTTTGCAACACCAGCTTGTCATTGGGATCAAAAATGATGGCAGTGATGACAACACTGTCTCTGGCAGCCAGCAACAGAACAACGCTTGTTGTTCTGTTGCATGTTGCTCACAACCAGCAACCACTTGGGGTGTCAACCTGCCAAGTTTCCAAGTTTTGGGCACTTCATCATGAGAACAGACTCCACAAACAATGGGAGTGTTGCATCAGCTTCTTCATTGCAGTTGCATCCAAAGGTGGCAGCAGTGTCTGGTGGCAACATCAGCAGCAGCAGTGCCACCCCCTTGATCTGCAGGTGATCGATCGGACCGATCAAGTGTGCGGATTCAGTCGATCAAGTGTGCGGTGCATAGCACTTCATTGAATGTTCAAAACCCGGAGACTAGAAATCGATGAGGATGGCCGCCCGGCCCTGCTCCAGCTAGTTAGCTAGCTCTGTGTGGCCAGCTAGCCAGAGGAGGAAATTTGTGGCGCATCCTGAAGGTTCAAAGTTGGCATTCGACATGACCAGTTGTGGCCACTGACAGCTAAGAAAACATGCCAAGAAACGAGATGAAGATGCAAAAGAAAACAACGACTTGTCAACAGACACAAAAAAGTCACCTTGCCTGGTTCAAGTTTGAAAACGGGAGCATGAGCTTGTCAGCAGGAATGTTTTGATGATTTTGGCATTCTGTGAATTGGAATTGTGTGCCAAGCAATGAAAAAAATGACGCTTTTGTTGTGCTTGTGTGTTTTGGGCAATCGGACGCAGACAAATGCAATTTCCTTCCTTTGATGCAATCTTTTTTTTGTCTGCTTTGAGAAAGCGTGCACAGAGAACAATGGTCCAACAAAGCTGATTTTCTGGCTGCGGTCAGTGTCTGTGTTCGCGTCCCCGCAAACCCAGGTCCAATTGCATTGACTTGCAATCAATTGCAATCAATTGGATTGCAATCCAATTGCTGCAACAATTTTGATTGCAATCTCAATTGCTGACTCAGAAGTCATTGCAATCACAATTGCTGCTGTCATTTGCTAGTTGTTCTTTGTTGTGTTCTTTGTTTTGTTCTTTTTTTAGGGGACTGTGTGCTGCTTTTCAAAATTTCCACCTGTTTTTGACTCTCACACGCCCAGCAAAAACTCCACCAACAGCAAACAACTCACAAACAGGCAACAAACAACCCATCCAGGATGCTTCCACCAGCACAACAACCACAGCCATTCATGTGAAACCTTCATGACATTCTGTTGCCGCACCCTGCAAGCTGCCATTCAACAGCTCCGTGACTTTCAGCACCCAACTGCCAGTCAGTTGTTAGCTGTCAAACTTTGCAGGACTTCAAAGGGGGCAAGAAAACACCAAAAAGAATTTTGGGACAGCTGTTTGGCCATGTCAATGGGTCCCAACAGGTGCAAAGAGACCTGGGACTGTGGTGTTCCGAGGCACACCCATGCCTCCACCACATCTGGGGTGTGTCATGAGTTGTTAACCCAGCCATTCTGACCTATGTTTTTCTTGTTGACTTTGTCATGAAAATGGAATCAACCCAGTGTCAAACAGATGTGGACTGATGGCCTCTGTGCATCAAGGAGCATTCAGTTCAAACACATTGCCACCTCTGTTTCATGGGAAAGTGCACCTCAAGTAGCCTCCTTGGATTTCGATTTGCCATTTCAATGTCCCCATTTGGAAGAGTGGGTGTTTTGAGCTGCCAGTTGAAACATCAAAGCCGCGCCACCCCCTGGCACTTTGAGGCCACAGCCAGCTAGCAAGAGAGGCTCAGGAGACATCCCAACAAGTGCACCACAGCCATCATCACCACAGAGTGGTCACAGCAAGCACGAGAAAGCTCCGACTCTTCATTTTGCAAAACAGCCATCCAGAAAACCTGCTCCCAACCATTCGACCGGTTGTCGCAAAATTGTGCATCTGGAAGACTGACAAGGGATCAAAAGAAAGGCATTTGATAGCTCCAAAAGGTTGGGCACTTGGTTGCTCCATTTGTGGCGGTGGAATCATGTCATCAAAGAAGACAAATTCGCTGACAAACCACCCGGGATTTTCCAGAAGAAAAAAGCGCAAACCGGCCACAGACGATGACTGTTCTGAAGATGACGACCGTTCCATTGATTCCAACGAGAAAATGGACTCTGGCACTGCCAAAGACAATCCCAAGAAGACATCTGGCAAGTTGAAAGTTGTCATCCCCGTCAGTTTGATTCCACTCACAAAAACAACGTGCCACGAATTTTGCTCGATGCCATTGAGATCCGGCATGTCAACAGTTTCTCTCGCAAGAATCCACCCGTTGTCGTGGTTGTCG
>Ga0163148_10002523_pt1 | contig 21680 bp, 14 predicted proteins | sample OliLakLV19MP7P2_FD_148606 | JGI IMG/M metagenome (GOLD analysis project Ga0163148, IMG submission 148606) | Freshwater microbial mat bacterial communities from Lake Vanda, McMurdo Dry Valleys, Antarctica- Oligotrophic Lake LV.19.MP7.P2 | ecosystem: Environmental > Aquatic > Freshwater > Lake >...
GCGGCCACGCGTAGGCGGCAGGGTAGCTGACGCCGTACACGAACCGCGGGTTAATTCGCCGATGGCGCTGGCGGTTCGTCCGGCTTTGGCTCGCCGCCGACCGCGTCCTCTTCGCGCGGGCACTGCGCCACGCCGGTGACGGTGTCGCCCTCGTCGAGGCGGATGATGGTCACCCCCTGGGCGGCGCGGCCGGTGGTGCGGATGTCGTCAGTCTTGGTGCGCACGGCCTGGCCCTGGCGGGTCATGATCATCAATTCGTCGCCCGGGCGGACGGCGATCGAGGCGACCACCTGGCCGTTGCGCTCGCTGGTCTCGATATTGATGACGCCCTTGCCGCCGCGGCGGGTCAGGCGGTATTCATCGAACGGCGTGCGCTTGCCGAAGCCCTTCTCGCAGATCGTCAGCACCTCGACCCCGGCTTCGAGGCGGATCAGGCTGACCACCTTGGCGCTGGGGTCGATCTCCATGCCGATCACGCCCGAGGTGTCGCGGCCAGTGGGCCGGCAGTCGCTTTCCTGGAAACGGCAGGCCTGGCCGTCGTCGGTGGCGATGAGGACCTCATCATTGCCGCCGGTGATGACCACGTCGACGAGGTGATCATTGTCGGCGAGCTTGATCGCCTTGATGCCACCGGCGCGCACGTTGCCGTAGGCCGACATCGCCGTCTTCTTCACGGTGCCCAGCACGGTGGCCATGAGCAGGAACTGGTCGTCGCGGAATTCGCGCACCGGGATGGTGGTGGTGATGCGCTCGTCGGGTTCGAGGGCGACCACGTTGGCCAGGGCGCGGCCGCGCGCGGCGCGGGCGGCCTCGGGGATCTGGTAGACCTTCAGCCAGTGGACCCGGCCCAGGCTGGTGAAGATGAGCAGGTACTGGTGGTTGGTGGCGGTGAAGACCTGCGAGATGAAGTCCTCGTCGCCTTTGAGCGCGCCGCCGCTGACGCCGCGACCGCCGCGCCGCTGGACGCGAAAGGTGTCGACGGGCAGGCGCTTGATGTAGCCGCTCTTGGTGATGGTGACGACGCAGGGGACGTCCTCGATGAGGTCCTCCATCGACATGTCGCCCGACCACACCCCGATCTGGGTGCGGCGCTCGTCGCCGTATTTTTCAATCAGTTCGACGAGGTCGGCCTTGATGATGGCGTACTGGCGTTCGTCGCGGGCGAGGATGTCGCGGTAGTCGGTGATCGCCGCGACCAGCGCGTCGTGCTCGGACTGCAGCTTGTCGCGTTCGAGGCCGGTCAGGCGGCGCAGCTGCATTTCCAGGATGGCCTGGGCCTGGCGTTCGCTGAAGCCGAGGGTCTGGATCAGGCCGCTGCGCGCGACGTCGCTGGTCGGGGCCGAGCGGATCAGGGCGATGATCTGATCGATGATGTCGATGGCCTTGAGCAGACCGGCGACGATGTGCAGCCGGGCCTCGTCGCGCGCGAGCAGGAAGCGCGTGCGGCGGATGATCACCTCTTTGCGATGCTCGACGTAGGCCTGCATCATGCGCTTGAGCGAGACGGTGCGCGGGCGGCCGCCGTCGAGCGCGATCATGTTCAGCGCGAAGGTGTACTGAAGGTGGGTGTGCTGCCAGAGCTGGTTGAGGACGACGTCGGGATCCTCGCCACGCTTGAGCGTGATCTCGATGCGCAGGCCCTCTTTCTGATCGCCGCCGCTGACCGAGTGCAGGCCGGTGACCTGTTCGGACTCGTGCGCGGCCTGGATCGACTCCTTGATGGTCTGGGTCTTGAGGCCGTACGGGATCGAGGTGACGACGAAGGCGTCGCGGCCCTCGATCGTTTCGCGCTCGATCGCGGCGCGCATGATGACGCGGCCACGGCCGGTCTCGTACGCTTCGCGCAGGCCGGCGGTGCCGCACACCTGGCCGCCGGTGGGGAAGTCGGGCGCCTTCACGAACTGCATGAGATCGCCGACCGTGCACGCCGGGTGGTCGATGAGGTGGATGATGCCCGAGCAGACCTCGGTGAGGTTGTGCGGCGGGATGTTGGTGGCCATGCCGACGGCGATGCCCGAGCTGCCGTTGACCAGCAGGTTGGGCAGCTTGCCCGGCAGCACCGCGGGCTCTTCGCGGCTTTCGTCGAAAGTCGGCTTGAAGGGCACCGTGTCGTACTGGATGTCTTCCAGCAGCATCTCACCGAAGCGCGACATGCGCGCCTCGGTATAGCGATAGGCCGCGGCCGGATCGCCGTCGACCGAGCCGAAGTTGCCCTGGCCATCGACCAGCATGTAGCGCAGCGAGAAGTCCTGGGCCATGCGCACCATCGCGTCATAGACCGAGGTGTCGCCGTGCGGGTGGTAGTTGCCCAGGCAATGGCCGACGATCTTGGCCGACTTCTGGTACTTGGCGCCAGCGGTGAGATTGAGGTCGCGCATCGAATACATGATGCGCCGATGCACCGGCTTGAACCCGTCGCGGATGTCGGGGAGCGCCCGGTCGATGAGCACGCTCATCGCGTAGGTGAGGTAGCTCTCCTTCATCTCCTCCTCGAGCAGAAGCTCGGGGTAATGGGGCGCGTCGGTCATGGAACAGAACCTCGAGGGGGGCCGGTGACGGGGGAAGGGGCGCAGCATAGCCCGGCCACCCTGGGGGCAAGGTCGCGGAAGGGCTGGCCCGGGCGCCGACCAGGGGCTCGCAAGCAGGCGGATTGAGCTGGGTTCGCCGCGTGAAAAGCACGACTCCGGCCTGGCAAGGCGAGGCGACCTCGGCGGCGCAGTCGCGCCAGCATCAGGGAAATCAGCGCCGCCATGGGCGTGTGGTCGACTCCAACGGAAGCGGCGCGCCTGCCGACGAAGGCACCCCGGTGGCAAGCCACCGGGGTGCGTCGATGCATCAACGAACCGTGATTACTTCGCGGGATCGCTCAGGTCGCTGGCGGAGCCGGTCATGGGCTCAGCGGGCAGACTCTCGCTCGCAGCCGGCTGGCTGGCGTCGATCGCCGGCTGCTGCTCAAGGGCACCGGACTCCTGGCTCGGCTGGGCCGCGTCCGACGGCGTTCCTTCCATGCCGGGCGACGAACCCGACGACTGGCCGCCGGCCGCTTCGCCCGCAGGCAATTCGGCAGGACCCGAGGACTGGGTGTTCGACGGAGCCTGGGTTGAGGACTCGAAGCTGCCCGAGGACTGGCCCTCGCCAGCGCCCGCCGCCTCGCCCGCCGCCGCACCTGACGACTGGGTGTTCGAGGGCGATTGGGTCGACGACTCGTAGCTCCCCGACGCCTGGCCGCTCATGCCCTGGCTGGAGGCATCCATGCCCTGGCTGTTGGCGTCGCCCGCCTGCTGGCTGCTCGACGGATCCTGCGTCGACTGGGACGGCGACTCGACACCCGACGACTGGCCGGCCGCGCCCGAGCCCGACTGGTTCCAGTCGCTCGAGGAACCGCTGCCGCTCTCCAGGCCGCTGCTGCTGCCCGCCGCGCCATGCATGCCGGCCTCGACCTTGCGGTTCAGACGCGCCGCCTGCAGGAATTTGTGGGGATTGGCGCGGATCAGCTCAGCCGAGCTCTGCTCGGAGATGCCGATCGCGACCCACTGCTCCTGGGTGGAAGCGTCGACGCCGCTCGCCGAAGCGTCGCCCGACATGCCGCTGGCACTCCCCGACGCGGCGCTGGCGTTGGGCACCAGAACGGCAGGCAGGTTGGCGTCGACCGGCTTGCCGGTCACCGGATCGATGGTGTTGATGGGTTGCTGGGAGGCGGAAGCAGACTGGTCGGCGCCGACGCCTGGGGAGGTACCTTCATCGGCGGCGAAACCGCCCGCAGTGCAGGCCAAGCCGAGAGCGAGGCTCATGAGAATACGCATGGTGGATCCATTCCTGTAGTTGGAAGTTGGTGCTGACCGGTAGAGCACCGGCTCGCTGTAGACACCGGGCATTGTAGCCAGGTCCAGTACCGTTCGCGACCCGGGCCCGCCAACTTCGACACGGCGAGCGAAGGGAATGGGATGACCGGGCTGTTGGTCGCTCTGAACCTAGCAGGCGCGGTCGATCATGGCGAGATCGAGCGTGGTCGGATCGTCGACTCCGAGCCAGGTGATCTGTGAAATCCGGCGGGAGGGGCCCAGCTGCAAGGCGTCCTTTCGGATGTCTGCTCGGCGCTGCGCGCCTGCGCGGACATCCTGTCGGACTGATCACCTGGGGCCCTGGCCCAGGTGATCGGACTGACGAAGACACTCTCGCACTGATGCTCGGCGCTACGCGCCTGCGCCTTCAGTGCTGGCGCGCAGCTTCGCTGCTTGCGGGGATCACCTGGGGCCCTGGCCCAGGTGATCGGACTGACGAAGACACTCTCGCACTGATGCTCGGCGCTACGCGCCTGCGCCTTCAGTGCTGGCGCGCAGCTTCGCTGCTTGCGGGGATCACCTGGGGCCCTGGCCCAGGTGATCGGACTGACGACCAACGCCGCAGATCGGCCCCTCTCGCCGGATTTCACTCCACCGTGACGGACTTGGCCAGATTTCGTGGCTGATCGACGTCGCAGTCGCGCCGACGCGCGACGTGATAGGCATAGCGCTGCAGCGGCAGGATCGACAGCAGCGGCTGCAGCATTTCGTCGGGCGCCGTCGCCACCGGGAAGAGGTGATCGCTGAGGTCCTGCAGAGCGCGATCGTTCTTCTCGCCGACGACGATGATGCGGCCGGCGCGCGCGCGCACCTCTTGCAGATTGGAGAGCATCTTCTCGTACATCGCATCCTTGGGGCAGATGCAGACGACGGGCAGCTGATTGGTGACCAGGGCGATCGGACCGTGCTTGAACTCGCCGGCGGGGTAGCCGACCGCGTGCACGTAGGCGATCTCCTTGAGCTTGAGCGCGCCTTCCAGCGCGGTGGCGTGCTCGCCGCCGCGGCCGAGGAAGACGGTGGCGTGCGCCGAGGCGAACAGGTCGGCGGCCTCGGCGACCGCGTTCTCGCACAGGGCGAGGGTACGCGCGGCGAATTCAGGGATGCGCTGGGCGGCGGCGACCGCGGCGGCCTCTTGCTCGGCCGAAAGCAGGCCCTTGGCCTTGGCCACCTGCAGCGCGAAGAGGTACATCGCCATCACCTGCGCGGTGTAGGCCTTGGTGCTGGCGACGCCGATCTCGGGCCCGGCCAAGAGCGGCATCATGCCGCTCGATTCACGGGCGATGGTCGAGGTCACCACGTTGACCAGGCCGACCACGGGAATGAACTTGGCGCGCGCCAGGCGCAGGCCGGCGAGGGTGTCGGCGGTCTCGCCCGACTGGCTGATCGCCACCACCAGGGTGTCGCCCGAGGCGATCGGATTGCGATAGCGGTACTCGCTCGAGATGTCGACCTCGACGTGGACGCGCGCCAACGCCTCGAGGAAGCGCTTGCCGAGCAGCGCCGCGTGCCAGCTGGTGCCGCAGCCGAGGAAGACGATGTGGTTGACCGCCTTGAGATCGAGGCCGAGGTCGGGCTCGACCAGACGGCCAGCGCGCAGCCGGCTGTCGACCAGACGCGCCAGGACGCTTGGCTGCTCGGCGATCTCCTTGGCCATGAAGCTGTCGAAGGTGCCTTTGCTCACCGCTTCGGCGGTGATCTCGATCGGCGCGAACTCGGCCTGCATCGGCTGGCCGTCGAAGCTCCACAGTTCGATGCCCTCGGGCGTGAGGTCGGCGATCTCGCCCTCGGCGAGGTAGCAGACCTGGTGCGCGTGCGGCAGCAGCGCCGGCAGATCAGAGGCGAGCAGCATCTCGCGCCGGCCCTTGCCGACCAGCAACGGCGACGCTTGGCGCGCGGCGTAGATGTGACCGGGCTTGTCGGCGAAGACCACGGCGAGCGAATAGCTGCCTTCGAGGCGGCCGACCGCGGCGCGGATCGCGGCGAGCGGATCGCCTTGGTAGAGGGTGGCGATGAGGTGAGGGATGGTCTCGGTATCGGTCTCGCTGCGGAAGATGCAGCCCTTGGCGCTCAGTTCGCGGCGCAGGTGCTCGTGGTTCTCGATGATGCCGTTGTGCACCACCGCGACCTTGCCGTCGGTGCTGGTGTGGGGATGGGCGTTGGCCTCGGTGGGGGCGCCGTGCGTGGCCCAGCGGGTGTGCCCGATGCCGGTGTGGCCGCGCATGGGCTTGGCGGCGAGCAGATCCGAGAGGTTCTTGAGCTTGCCCGGCGCGCGGCGGATGCCGACATCGCCATCGGCGAGCACGGCCAGGCCGGCCGAGTCGTAACCGCGATACTTGAGGCGCTCGAGCGCCACGGTCAGGACCGAGTCGGCCTCTTTCGGTCCGGTGTAGCCAGCGATTCCGCACATGATCTGGGCTCCGAGCGGGCCGAGTGTGGATGATCGCACGCGGCGTCCAGCACGGCCTTGTCGTCAACCTTGCCCGCCCGCCCCTGGACGCGCTCGCCACCGAGGTGGACGCTCCAGTCCCATGGCCAACGTCCTCGCCTCGCAGTCGTCCCCCTACCTGCGCCAGCACGCCGACAATCCGGTGCACTGGGTGCCCTGGTCCGAAGCGGCCTTCGCCGAAGCCCGCCGGCGCGGGGTGCCGGTGCTGGTGTCGATCGGCTACTCGACCTGCCATTGGTGCCATGTCATGGCGCACGAATCGTTCGAACACGACGCCACCGCCGCGGTGATGAACGAGCTCTACGTCTGCATCAAGGTCGACCGCGAAGAGCATCCCGAGGTCGACGAGATCTACATGGATGCGGTGCAGGCGCTGACCGGGCACGGCGGCTGGCCGCTCAATGCCTTCGTCGATCATCAGGGTCGCCCGTTCTACGCCGCGACCTACGTCCAGCGTGCGCAGTGGGTCAAGTTGCTGCGTGAACTGGCGCGCATCTGGCGCGACGAGCCCGAACGCATCGCCGGCATCGCCGAGCAGATCACCGGTCATCTCGTCCAAGCCGGCGCGGCGGCGGGCGCGCTCGACGAACGCGTGTGGACGACCCTCGGCCGCCAGCTCGAGAACTCCTTCGATTCCGAGCATCCCGGCTTCGCCTTCAACCAGCAACGCGCGCCGAAATTCCCGGCCAGCCAACTGATCCCCCTGTTGTTCGCCAGCGGCCGGCCGGAGTGGATGGAGATGGCCGAGGACAGCCTGCAGTCGATGCAGGACGCTGGCATCCATGATCGCGTCGGCGGCGGCTTCCACCGCTACAGCGTCGACCGCGCCTGGCGCCTGCCGCACTTCGAGAAGATGCTCTACGACAATGCCCAACTGATCGGCTGCTACGCGCGCGCCGGCGTCCTGCTGGGGCGCGCCGACTTCGCGCGCACCGCGGTCAACGCTGGCGATTACCTGCTGCGCGACCTGCGCTTGGAAACCGCCGGCGCCTTCGCCGGCTATGCCAGTGCCGAGGATGCCGATGACCCGGCCGGCGAGGGCGGCTTCTACGCGTGGAGTCCGGCGCAACTCGCCGAGGCGCTCGGCGCTGACGCGGGCGCGGCGCTCGCCCGCGAGTGGAACGTCACGCCCGGGGTGCCCGAGGCCGGTCCGCATGGCCACGTCGATCCGGTGCTGTCGCATATCCCGCACCCGCGCGGCGCCCGCCTGCCCGCCGAGCGCGCGGTCGCGATCGCGCGGCGCGCGTCGTGGGAACCGCTGCTGCCGCGCCTGCGCGCGGCGCGCGACGCGCGCGCGCGCCCTGGGCGCGACGACAAGGTGGTCACCGACCTCAACGCCCTGGCGTTGGAGGCCTTCGCCGCCCTGGGTCGCTTCGCCGACGAGGCCGACCGCCCACGGTTCACCGCCGCGGCGCGCGAATTGGCCACGCTGCTGCTGACGCGGCAGGGGCCGAGCGGCCTGCTGCGCCTGGCGCACCGACCGGCCTACATCACCGACTACGGCCACCTCGTCTCGGGTCTGACCGCGGCGTTCGACCTGCTCGGCGATCCGACCCTGATCGACGCCGCGGCATCGGTCGCCGATGAGGCGATCACCCGCCTGCGCGCCGACGACGGCGGTTTCTATACCACGCCCGCCGGCCGCGCCGACCTGGTGCGGCGCAGCCGCGAGGCCACCGACAACGCCTACCCGGCGGGACAGAACGCGCTCGCCGTCGGCTTGGTGCGCCTGTGGAATGTCACCGGGCAGGATCGCTGGCGGGACGTGGCCGAGGGCATCGTCGCCAGCGCCGCCGGCACCGCCCGCGAAGCGCCATCAGCGGTACCGACCCTGCTCGCCGCCTGGCTTGCCCGGCAGCGCGGCCAACTCAGCGCGGTGGTGGCGGGCGCGCATGACGAACCGCGCACGCTGGCCCTACTTGCGGCGTGCCGCGCCAGTCCAGTGCCGGGGCTGGGAATCGTGCCGCTGGCCACCTGCCGCGAGCGCGACTGGGCCTGCCTGGAAGGGCGGCGCGACCTCACCGAGCCGCAGGTCCTGGTGTGCACGGGTACCTCGTGCCTGGCACCGGCGCGCACGCCCGCCGAGGTCGCACTGCGCCTGAGTGGGGTGGTGCGTCCGTTGTAGCGAACTCACCAAATACGGGCGCTGGCACCCAGCAGGAGCGGGGGAGGCCAGTTGACCGCTGAGGTGCGCAAGCTGGCGCTGTGCGTGACGTTGACCGGGGGCTGGCGCATGCGCAGCTCCGGCAAAGTGGTCTACCAGGTCGGGTTGACCGCCAATCCCCGTTAAACAAAGCGAAGCCGGGCGCGATGACGCGCCCGGCTTCGGCTGGATCCGCGAACGGCCCTGGTTCAGTGCACGCTGCCGCCGGTGACGACGATCTTCTCCGGCGCCTTGTCCGCGGGCACGTGCGGGCAGCCCTGAGGGAAGACGCCTTCTGGCTTGGCCCACTTCACCGCGTTGCGCAGCACCAACTGCACGTTGGCGTCGTGGTAGGTCGGGTAGGTTTCGTGGCCGGGACGGAAGTAGAAGATCTTGCCGGCGCCGCGCTTGTAGGTCGCGCCCGAACGGAAGACCTCGCCGCCCTGGAACCAGCTGAGGAAGATCAGTTCATCCGGATTGGGGATGCCGAACGGCTCGCCGTACATCTCTTCGTGCGCCAGCTCGAAGTAGGTGCCCTTGATGCCCTGGACGATGGCGTGGCCGGGATTGCAGATCCACAGACGTTCCTTCTCACCCGCTTCGCGCCAGTTGAGGTCGCACGAGGTACCCATCAGCCGCTTGAAGATCTTGGCGTGGTGGCCGCTGTGCAGGACGATGAGGCCCATGCCTTCGAGCACGCGCTTTTGCACGCGGTCGACGATCACGTCGCTCACCTCGCCGTGCGCGGCGTGGCCCCACCAGGTCAGCACGTCGGTGTTGGCCAGCACCTGCTCGGTCAAGCCATGCTCGGACTGATCGAGCGTCGCGGTCGTCGCCTTGATCTCTTTGTCCTTGTTCAGCGCGTCGGCGATCGCGGTGTGAATGCCCTTGGGATAGATGTCCGAGACGGCCTTGTGCTTCTTCTCGTGGACGTTCTCGCCCCAGACGGTGACTCTGAGCATGGAATGGACTCCTGATGGCGCACGGCCGTGCCGCGCGGCGGTTGGGTGGGAGGGGCGGATGATGGCGAGCGGTTTGCGCAGGCAAGCGGGCCGGGGGGCGGTGCCTGCAGGCGCGAACCGCAGCGCTCAGTAGCCCGCGCCCTTCCTCGTCTCTGCCGGATTGGCGACGAAGGTGGTGCGGCAACGCTTGAGGTATTCGAGCGCGGCCACTTGGCCGGTCATCTCGAGGTCGCCGCAGTAGACCGGGTCGTGCCAGCCTTCGATGTCGATCGATCCGACGAAGCCGGCGCGGCGCAGCTCGCTGATGATGTCGGTCCAATTGGTGTCGCCAAAGCCGGGCGTGCGGTGGAAGCACCACGGATCCATGCCATGGATGCCATTGCGGGCGACCACGTCGCGGTAAACGGTGGCGTCCTTGCCGTGGACGTGGAAGATGCGCTTCACCCACTGGCGCAGTTGGGGCAGCGGGTCGATCAGCTGGCACAGCTGGTGGCAGGGTTCCCATTCCAGACCGAGGTTGTCGAGCTTCACCCAATCGAAGAGCAGTTCCCAGGCATCGCCATTGACCGCGAGGTTGTAGTTCGGATTGCGCCAGGTGCCGCCCATCTGGCAGTTCTCCCAGGCGATGCGCACGTTTTTCGCCTTGGCCCGCTCGGCGAGCGGTTGCCAGACGCGCACGAACTCTTCTTTCTGCTCGTGGATGGCCTTGTCCTTGAGCGCGCCTGAGAAGCCGGACACGACATCAGTGCCGAATTCGTGGGCGTGGTCGATGAGATGCTCCCACTGCTTGCGCTCGTCGTCGTTGGTCAGCGGGTTGCCGTAGATGCCGACCGCGCCGATCACCGCCTTGGCGCCCAGCTTCGCGCGCAGATCGGCGGCCAGCTTGGGCAGGTCCTGATTGCGGCAGTCCTTGCCCCAGCCCCAGGTCAACTCGAACGATTCAAAGCCGTGCGGCAGGATCTGCGCGATGTAGTCGAGGGCATCATGGCCGCCGGCGAGGGTGCCGATGCGGATGGTCTCGGTGTGGGGCATCGAATGACTCCTTGGCTAGGCGGATGCCGATGGATCGGGCGTGCGCCGACCGCGACGCGGCACGACGACGCGGCCTTTGCGGGTACTGGTGCGCGGGATGAGGCTGAGCGGCAGCACCACCGACACCGGCGGATCGGCGCGCTCGATCAGCAGCGTGCGCATCGCCGCCGCCGCCCAGTCGCCGAAGCGGTCCATCGGCTGGTGCACCGTGCTCAGACCGATCACATCCATCAGCGGTTGGTCGTCGAAGCCGATGACCTGGATATCCTCGGGCACCCGACAGCCGGTGCGCTTCAGCGCTTCAAGCGCGCCCACCGCGAGCAGATCGTTGACGCAGACGATGCCGTCGAGGTCGGGGTGCGCGGCGAGCATCACCTCGACCGCGCGGCGGCCATCCTCGGGCGTGACGCTGGCGGCGCGCTGCACCACCGCATCAAGGCCGGCCACGGAGTGGAAACCGATCTGACGGTCGCGAAAGGCGTGGGCATTCTCGGGCCCGGTCAGCAGCGCCAGCGTGCGACTGCCGGCGGCAAGCAGGTGGCGCGTCGCCAGCGCGCCACCGGCGACATTATCCACCGTCACCGACGGCACTCCGGGCAGCGGATAATCGACGGCCACGATCGGCACGCCGAGGCGGGCGAACTGCTCCTGACGCTCGACGCCGACCCCCATGCTGCACAGCAGCAGGCCCTCGCAGGAACGCTCATTGGCGAGACGGTCGAGCAGGCGGTTCTTGTCGGCACGCGTCTGCACGTTGCACAGCACGAGGTCGATATCCGCATCGGCGAGGCCCTGCGACAGCGGCTTGCACACGGCGAAATAGAAGTTGGTACTGAAGAAGGGCAGCAGCGCGGCGACGCGCGGACGGTTGGGGCCTCCGGCGGCCAGGCGCCGCGCGGCGCGGTTGGGACGGAAGCCGAGGTCGAGCATCGCCCGCTGCACGGTGTCACGCGTGCCGTCGGCGACGCGCGCGCTGCCGTTGATGACCCGGCTGACGGTGGCGATGCCGACCTTGGCGCGCGCGGCGATATCGTAGATGGTCGGTCCGGAACCCATGGAAGCGCTTTCATAGCTCTTTATCCGCCCCTGGCAACAACCCCTGGCATGAAGCATCCCAGGCCAGCCATCCGGCGCCCATGTCCATCCTCTCGCAGGCCGCCCGCATGTCTGGGCGCGCTGCGCTGCGCCTTCCCCGCTGGCTAGAGCGGACCCCCCCACCCGGCGGCGGAGCTTGGCGCTCGACCACCGCGCTGAAAGCGTGATCGCCGTTCAGCGATGCGACCGGGTGCGAGTTCGGCCGCTCCGACGTGCGATTCGCCGGCCAGTTCCAGCCCGACGACCTCGCCATCACGGGACACGACGCCCCGGCATCGCCACCGCCCTCGCCTATCAGGGAGATGAAAAAATCCCGGAGGCATGCGAAGACCCCGGCGCGGCCTTATACAAAAGCGCGGAAAGCGACCGCTCGCACGGCTCGCGCGAGCTTTTCGCAACGCAGCAGATGGCTCGCCGCGGTCGAGCCGGCCGACGCGGGACTTTTTCATTACCCTGCTAGCGGTTGCCGCAACACGTCGCGCGGATAAGTCCCTGCGATGCCCGCCGCGCCCCTCGCGCCCCTCGCGCCCCTCGCCGATTGGGATCCCGGGCGCCGGCGCCGGCGAGCGCGCCTGGGATTGTTCCTCGCCGCGGCGGTGACCATGCTCGCCGGCGCGGCGTGGAGCGAGCTGTACGGCATCTACGTCTTCTACGCCACGATCGCGCGCAGCATCGTCGATCGCGGCGACTGGGTGCACCTGGTCGCCAACGGCGAACCGTACCACCACAAGCCGCCGCTGCTGTTCTGGCTGGGCGCGCTGGCGATGCAGGTGCTTGGGCCGACTGCCCTCGCCGCCACCCTCTTCCCGCGCCTGATCGGCGTGGCGACGGTGGTGCTGACCGTGCTGGTCGGCACGCGCCTGGTCGGGCGCAGCGCGGCGTGGCTGGGCGGCGTGGTGCTGCTCACCAGCGGCATCTTCCTGCAGTCGGCCACCACCTTCCGCATGGAACAGGGCCTCGCCTGCGGCGTGCTGATGGCCCTGGCCGGCGTGCTGTGGCGCGGTTCGGACTGGGTGCGCGCGGCCCTGGTCTACCTCGGCATCGTCCTGGCGCTGATGACCAAGGGGCCGGTCGGTCTCTTGCCGGTGCCGGTGGTGGTGGCGTACTGGATCGCGGCGCGGCGTCCGCCGTGGCGCACCTCGCCCTGGCCGTGGCTCGCGCTGGCGCCGCTGCTGGCGCTGCCGCTGTGGTGGTACGCGACCCAGGGCTGGCAGCACGGTGACCAGTTCACCGTCGGCATCGATCCCGAAGCGCGCGGCAAGGCTGCCGGTCGGAGCTTCGCCCAGGAGGTGTGGAACGCGTATGGGCGCAAACTGCTGTCGACCTGGGGCCATTGGACGCCGTGCTTCGCCCTCGGCCTGATCGTGGCCTGGCGCCGCTGGCGTCGCGGGAGCGCCGAACGGGGCGCCCATCTCGCCGCGTTGGCGATGTGGGCGGTGGTGGTATTCGCCGGCGCCATCCTCAAGACCGGCATGGCCACCCGCTACCTGGCGCCGGCCTTCCCGGCGCTGGCGCTGATCGCCGGCCTCGGATTCGACGCCCTGCTACGCGCGCGCTGGGGCGCGCGCGCCGCCGCGGTCCAGCAGCGCGTTCTGCGTCTGCTACCGCCGGTGACCGCAATGCTCGCCGTCATCGCGGTGCCGGTGCTGGTGATGCTTCCCCCACGTCTGACGCGCGATTGGCGACCGCGCCTGGCCGAACTGCGCACGGCCGCCGAGGCCCGTCTCCCGGCCGGGGCGCCGATCGCCGTCCTGCGCCTGGATGACAGCACGCGCTGGTGGGACCTCGCCTGGTGCGGCTTCTATCTCGATCGACCTGGGCACGCCATCGACGGAACGGCAGCGCTGGCTGGACATGCGGGCGTGGTGCTGGTGCCGGTCGCCGCCTGGCCAGGGGTGAGCGGGGCGCATGGCCTGCGCGAGATTGCGCGCAGCAAGACTTACGTGCTGGCCGAGACGCCCGCCGTTCGCCCGTAGCCTAACTCTCCTCTACTTGGCGACGCCGATCACGCCGACCGCGATGCGCGGCCCGGCGTTGCCCGCGGGCTGGCTGGTGAGGTCGTCTTCCTTGGCATGGATCACCACCGAGCGGCCGAGGATCGGATTGCGCGCGCCGGCGATGGTCAGGTTGTCGACGCTGATCTCGAGGTGGCAGGCGCCGGCGGCGTCGGCGAGCAGGTTGCCGAGGTCGCCGGCATGGCGATGCGCGGTGTCGAGACCGGCGTGGGGATGGCCTTCCGGGTTGTAGTGCCCGCCCGCGGCGGTGCCGTCGGCGGCGCTGGCGTCGCCGAACTCGTGGATGTGGATGGCGTGACGGCCACCGGCGCTCAGGCCGGTGACGTCGCCGCTGATGACCACCTTGCCGTCCCGCTGCTGGAAGCGCAGCACTCCGGCGACGTTGCTGCCGGCGGTGGGCATCAGCACCGCCACCGCCATGCTCAGGTCGGCCAGCGCGCCAGTTGGCGCAGACGCCGAGTGCTGGTGCCCCTGCGTTGGGCGCGGCCCGTCGCCGCAGGCGGCGAGGGCGATGCAGATGATGGCGAGAACGGCGGCGGTGGGTCGCATGAGTGCTCCTGGGGCCACCGTCCGTACGCCACCAAGAGGCCCGCGGCAAGCACCGTCGCCAAGCTCTGCACGCCGTCTACTCGCGGCGCAGCTTGAACGCCGCATCCGGCGCCAGTCGGCCGAGCTCAATCCGCACGTGACCATCGTTGTCCGCAACCACGCGGCCACGTTCGCTCACCATGCCTTTGCCGCAGTCCCAACGCTCCCAACTCCAGACCCGGCCGGGTTGACCGGTGGCGAGCGTGACAGTCCCGGCGTCGATGACCGCCGGCACCACCGGCTTGCGCTGCAGTCCCGGCGCCCAGGCATACAGTCGGTAGGCGTCGGCGCAGCCCATGCCGGTGATGCTGACGTCTCGATTGGTGAGCGCTGGCTTCGTCGGGCGCCAATCCCGGCCGCGCGGATCGTCGCCGTCGACGAAGGCGGCGATCGTCCGGTACTGGCCCCAGGCATCGACCGCGTCGACCCACAACCACCACCAGAAGCCGACGTTGGCGCCGTAGGGCAGCACCGCCTGCTGCCAGAGACCGCAGTGCAGTTCGCCCGCCAGGCGATCGGGGCTGTTACGTTCCCAATGGCCGCCCCACTCGCCGAGCAATGTCGGGCGCTGCAATTCCCACGGTGGGAAGTGATCGATGTAGCGTTCGAGCGCGACTCCCAGTCCGGCACCGGGCCCGCCCAACTGCTGATGGGCGTCCTGGAACCCGGTGTAGGCGTTGCTGTTGCTGAAGGCCAAACCAGGCATCCGCCACAATTTGGCGCCCCGCCACGGCTGGCTGAAGTGGATCGACACCGACCGCCGCTGCGGATCGTTCGCGGCGAACCAGGCCAGGCTGCGTTCGACCCAGCGCTGGGTCACGTCGCTGTGGCCGGCCTCATCGGCGAAGGCGCCCGACTCGTTCCAATCACCGGTGAATTCCATTTCGCTGGTCAGCACGAAGGCAGCGAGGTGGCTGAGGTGACCCCAGCGCGCGAGGGTGTAGCGCAGGCGCTTGGCATGGATCGCCCACACGTCCTCACGGCTGAAGAATTCGCCCGGTGCGGCGCACGGGCCGCCATTGAGCCGGTTGTATGGGCTGCCGACGCCGCCCCGCCCGTCGGCATCCCACTGGGCGTCGACGTTGCGGCTGGTCATGCCGTGGTTCTGCAACTCGAGTTGGACGTAGATGCCATTCGCCCCCGCCAACTCCATGACCCGATCAAGGCGTGCCGCGGCCGCTTGATTGTAGACCGTCAATCCGCCGAACTCGTCCCACGCCTTGTTCCATTCCAAGCCGCACCACCACGGCGACATCCACACCCGCGCCCAGTTCATGCGCGCGGCGCGCATGCGGGCGAACCAGTGCTCGTAGGCGCGGGTGCCAAGCGGTCCGGGATCGGCGCTGCCGAGTCCGCCTACGGCCGGCGCGCCGCGCGCGGCGATCGCGGCCGCCACCACGGGCTGCTGGCGGGTGTCCGACGGGCTGCGCAGATTGATGCCGAGCGGGTAGAACCACGAACCATCGGTGCGCTCCCACCAGCGCGGGTCGCGGGTCGACACCCGCAGCGGCGCCAGCGCGGGCAGCGCATCCGGCACCTGCACCGTGCGCCATTCGCCCTCGACCCGCAGCGTCTGATCGCGCCAGCGCACCCGCGCCACCAGCCGCCAGCGCCAGCTGCCGCCACGGGGCGGACTGAAACGCAGATGCCAGGCGCCGGCGCCCGTCGGCACCGCCTGCTCGCTGCCGCCGTCCATGCGCAATGCGAACGGTTCGGACCAGTAGGCCGGGTAGCGCAAGGTGCGACCATCGGGATCGACGATCTCGGCGGCGACGTCGGCCTGCTCGGGATCGTAGGGATTGCGCGCGGGGACGGTGAGCGCGAAATCCGCGGCGATCGGCACCCCAGTCGTGGTCGGTGGCGCGGCGACGACGAGATCGGTGATCGCCAGCGTCGGCACCGCTTCGTCCGGCCAGCCCAGGCGGCGGATGCGGTCGATGGCGACGCGGCCGATACCCGCCGGGTCACCGTGGACGAAGGCGATGAGGCCGAGCCGGCGCAGGTGGCGACGTTGGTCGCCATCCCAGGGCTGGGCATGACCGACCGGCTGCCAGGCCGCGTCGACGCCGAAGTCGACGCCAAGCGTCGACCAGCGCGGCGAGCACGGCGCGCGCCCGATCGGCTGCTGATACCAGCGGTGGTGCTGGTCGGTGCACCACGCGTACCACTGCACCGCCGCCGATGCCGGCCCGGTCGCACGCAGATCGACCTCAAGCCGATCGAGGTTGGCGACGTTGCCATCGACCAGCCGCAGCACGCCGCCGACGCGCACCCCGCCGAGGTCGATCAGCGGCACAGCAAGCGATCGGGTCCCTTCGCTGCCATCCGGTTCGACCGTGGCCGGGCGCGCCGCCAATGGCCCGGGTCCGGTGCTCCAGCCCTGAAGACCCTGCTCGAAGCCGCACCAGACGCCGGCTGGATCCTTCTGGTAGCGATGCTCGACCAGGTGCGCATGCAGCGCCAGCAACGGGCGCCGGTCGTAACGAGAGACCAGCGCGGCGAGATCGCCGGCGAGACCCCGCATGCGCGCGACATCCGCGGCGCGGTTGGCTGGCTGCTCCAGACCCAGCCGCCAGCGGCGCAGGCCGGGGGCCGCGCGTGCGCGCGCCAGCACCTCGCGGGCGTGCCAACGCCAGGACGGCCACGCCGCATCATCGGCGAGCAGGTCCTGCGGGTACTCCCAGGCGCCACCCTGGGACTTCGCCCAGGGCGCGAGACCGAAGCGGAAGGCGCCGTGCTCCTCGGCCAGCGCCTGCGGCAGCAGGTCGATCTCGATGACGTCGACCAGGCAGCGGTCGAAGGCAAGCGCCTGCGGGTGCGCAACCGCGTCGGGTCCGCGAAATCCGGTCCAGCCAGCCTGCCACGCGATCACCGGCGCTAACGCGGTCGGCAACGCGCTGGCCGGCCCGCGCAGGAAGCGTTCGCCATCGGGCACCGCCGGATGTCCGTTCCACGCCGGCGCGCTGGGCATCGCGAGCGCGCACGCCGGCGCCGCGGCGAGCGGTTCACGGCCGACCTGGGCCAGTGGCAGGGTCAGCGGTGGGCTGATCCAGGTCGAGTCGCGATCGTTCCAGGCCAGACGGGCCGGCCAGGTCGGCAGCTCATCCATGCCAAGGCGCAGCACCCAGCGCGCGGCGCCCTGTGCGCGCCAGGCGCCCGCCACCACCGACGCCGGTTGTTCGAGAAACAACGGCCAATGCCGCCCACCGGCGTCGATCAGGTCGAGCGTGCCGCGTTCGCCGCGGGTATCGCCGACCAGGCGCAACCGCAGCTCGCGCCAGAGCGGGGCGCTGTCCACGTTCAGGGTGCGGGTGACCAACCCGGAGGCTGCCATTTCGACGACAAAGGCGGGCTCGTCGATCAGGGCCAGCGCGGTGAGCGTGGCCGTCAGCCGTCCACCACCGCGACCACCGTGCACGCGTAGGCGCAGCTCGCGCACCGCGCCCAGGGCGTCGCCACCAAGCCGGCCATCGCGGCCGCTCCAGGCCGACGCCGACAGCGGCACCTCGATCCGTTCAAGGTGATCGCCGCCCGGCACCATCAGTGCCGCCGCGGTGGCGAACCAGCGCTCATCGGCGGTAATGAGGTCGAGTTCAAGCCAGCTGTCATCGCTTCCGCTCGCCCCGTCTCGGCGCCACGACACGGCGAGGGCGCGCGCCTGGGCGAGTGCGCTGCTTGCCAACGCGATGCGAGCTTCGGCACCAGGCACGCAAGGCAGGTCGACCTGCCAACCCTCGGCCGCGAGGCTGGTCGCCAGCACTGCGAGCAGGATCAGGCGGATCACGATGCGCGTTCCAACCGCGCGGCGAGCAGATCGCGCACCAGGGACGGCTCCGGCCAGCCGCTGGTCCCGCCGACGATGCTGGCGCGCGGTCCCCAGGGGCGGGTACGCCGCGGTTCGCCCAGTCCGAAGACGCCAATCACCGGCGCGTCGACCGCAGCGGCAAGGTGCATCGGCCCACTGTCATTGGCGAGCACCGCCGCGGCGCCGGCGAGCACGGCGGCGTAGGCGCCCAGGCCGAGCGCGGGCAGCAGCATCGCGCCCGGCACGGCGGCCGCGGTGGCGGCCTCTTCGCCAGGTCCGGGACAGGCGACCACCCTGCGGCCGGCGGCCTGCAGTTCGCGGGCGATGAGCGGAAAGCCCGGCCACGCCTTGCTGCGCCCGCCGATGGTGCCCACCGCCAGCGGGCAGAGCACCACGTAACCGGGGCCGACGCCAGCGCTGGCCAGCGCCGCGCTGGCGGTGGCGCGGTGGAGGTCCGTCAGCTGCAGGCCAAGCCGGCGCGGCGGGCGCGGCCAGCGTCGTGCGGGAAGACCGACGCCGAAGTCCCAAGCGGCATCGTCGCCGCTGGTCGCCAGCGCCAAGCGCCAGAACGATTCCACCTCGTGCCCGCCTGCACGCGGCACGCGCCGAGCGAGCAGGATCGAGCGCCCCTCGTGGCCGTAGCCCACGGCGGCGATGCCGGCCAGGCGCATCGCCAGCGCGCTGCCGAAGGAGTTGGTGAACAGCACGCCGCGCTGCGCACCCGAAGCGGCCAACGCGCGCGATTGGGCCACCACCCCGCCTGACACCCGTGCGACGCGATCCGGATAGGCGGCGAGCAGGTCGGCAGCCCATCCTTTGCCAATAACATGCAGGGCGAAGCCGGCGGCGCGCAGCGCCGCGAGCGCGGGCAGCGCCATGCACGCATCGCCGACCCAGTTGGGCAGACGCACGGCGAGAGGGATGTCCGGCCGGCGCTTCACCCTAGATTCGGCAGTCGGATTGGACGGATCGGACCAAGGCCCGTGGTAAGATGAAGATACACGCTGTCATCCTTTCCCCCTCCAGGTGAGGTGGTAATCCGGCGAAAGTCGCCCAGCTGCGGGATCACTTGGGGCCCTGCCCACGTGATCGGCCCCATGACTGACGACCAACGCAGCAGATGGGCCGCTATCACCGGATTTAGGTTCACCGGCCGTCGAGCATTGCAACGAGGACGGGCAAGGAAATGCCCTGCAACGGATCGACCGCCAGCCAGCGAGCACCAGCGGTCACACACATGGCGCCATCCTCGCGCGCGCTGTCGCCGAGGTGAAGGGTCTCCGCCGGCGCGACCCCCGCCCGTCGGCAGGCGTCGGCCAGGGCCGCCGGGTCGGGCTTGGCCGCACCGACCTGGGCACTGGTCACCACCGCGACGAACGGACCCAGGTCGAGTTCGCGCAGCAGCGGCGGCAGGCGGGCATCGAAGTTGCTGACCACCACCGCCGGCAGACCACGCGTGGCGACCAGCGCCAGCGCCTCGCGCACGCCGGGCAGCACCCGCCAGCGGCGGGCGGTCGCGAAGGTGTCGTAGAGCTCGCAGACGAGTTCGTATGGCAGCGGCTCGGCGAAGGTCGCTTCGATCACCACCGCCCAGAAGCGACGGGCATCCTCGTCGTCGCCGCCATAGGGGACGCGCCAGCGCGCGACCGCCGCGGCGAAGGCAGGGCGGAAGCGGGCTTCCAGGTCGGCCGGATCCCGGTCGAGCCCACAGGCCGCGGCGACCTCGGCGTACACCTCGCCCACACCGGGATGTGGCACCACCAGGGTGCCGACAGCATCGAAACTGACCAGGCGCGGAATCATGGGCGCGGCCCGAGGCAGGCCAAAGCGGCCGCACTCGCCGCCAGCACGGGCGCAGCCTCGCCGGCAGCCTTGGCTTGCAGCAGCGCGCCTTGGAAGAGCGCGATCAGCGCACTGGCGCAGGTGGACGGGTCGAGATCGGGCGTCAGCCGGCCCGCGGCGCGCAGCACGGGATCGCAGCCGGTAGCGGCGTGCGCGATGCCGCCCACCGGGCAGCCGCTGGCGCAAGCGTCGTTCTCGAGGGCCGCCACGGCGCGCGCGAAAGGCCGCGCCACCGCGGCGACGGGATCGCCATCGGCGATGTCGGCGCGCACCGCGTCGCGGCAGGTGGCCGTGGCGCGTGCCACCATCGCCGCGGCGAGCGCGGCCTTGCCGGGAAAGGAATGGAAGAGGTTGGCCTTGCGCAGCCCGGCGGCACTGGCGACCGCCGCCATGCTCGCGCCGTGGTAGCCATCGCGTTGGCAGCAGCTGGCGGCGGCGGCGAGGATGCGCTCGCGCGCGATGGGATCGGGTTTGCGGCACATCAGCGGCTGCCGGTCAGGATGGCTCGTGACGTGCGGACGCGAGAGCGGAATGGCATGGGGCAACCGGCCTCAGAGCCCCAGCACGTCCTTCATCGCATAGCGCCCCGGTCCGCGGCCGCTGATCCAGGCCGCGGCGCGCAAGGCGCCGACGGCGAAGATGTCGCGACTGTGCGCGACATGGCCGAGCAGGATGCGTTCGCCCTGGCCGACGAAGTAGACGCTGTGATCACCAACCACGTCCCCCAGGCGCATGGCGTGCATGCCGATCTCGCCCTTGCGGCGTTTGCCAGTCTGGCCTTCGCGGCCATGGACGAGGTCGTTACGCGTGCGCCCGGTGGCGGCGGTGATGGCGTCGGCGATGCCATAGGCGGTGCCGGACGGCGCGTCGACCTTCTGGTTGTGGTGCGCCTCGACGATCTCGATGTCGTAGTCGGCCCCCAGCGTCTTGGCCATCTGCGCCGCGATCTGGAAGACGATGTTCACGCCGACGCTGTAATTCATCGCGTGCATCGCCGCGACCGCTTTCGCTGCCGCCGCCAATCCCGAATCGAGCACCGCCGGCTCGATGCCGGTCGTCCCGCTCACCAGCGGCTGGCCCTGGTTGGCGCAGTGCAGGGCGGTGGCGTAGAAAGCGGAATGGTGACTAAAGTCGATGACCACCGCGCCGCGCTCGGTGGGCAGTTGCGCGACCAGCGGCGCATCGCTGGCGACGCCAAGGTCACGCAGCGTGCCCGGCGCGCGATCCACGCCGGCGACGATCGCGAACTCGGTCGGCCGCTCGCTGGCGAGGGCGAGGATGCGGCGGCCCATGCGGCCGGCAGCGCCGTTGACGATGATGCGGGTGGGGACGGGCATGGGCGGGACCATAGGGCGGACAAGTGCGGAGGGAAGCCGGGCCGGACTTTCCGGAACAAGGCCGGCGCGGCTAGCCTAGCCCAGCCGCTTCTCGAGCGCTTCCAGCCGCTGTTCGAGCTTCTTCTTCTCGCCCTCGAGCGTCTCGACGCGCTTGGCCAGATCAGCGGTGGCGGTGAGCGCGGCAGCGGCCTTGCCAAGGCGATCGAGGCTTTCGCGCAGCACCCGGCGGACGTTGCCGAACGGTTCTCGGGCCAGCCGCGCGTCCACCGCCGAGCGGGCCGACGGGTCGGCGAGCGTTGCCAGGGCGCGGGCGGTGGCCACGCGCACTCCCAGGGTCGGCGACTCGAGCAGCGGTTCGAGCTGACGACGCACCCGGTCGCGCGCCGTGAGATGGCGTGCGCCGAGCGCGGCGGCGGCGCCACACGCGGCCTGACGCACGGCCTCCGCCTCGATCGGATCGGCCAGCAACGGCAGCACGTCGTCGAGCGCGGCGGCTTCGCCGCTGTCGCCCAGCCCGCGCACCACCGCGGCTCGCAGGCGGTGGTTCCAGCTCGGTCTGCCCAGCCGCGAGCG
>Ga0163148_10002525_pt1 | contig 21676 bp, 13 predicted proteins | sample OliLakLV19MP7P2_FD_148606 | JGI IMG/M metagenome (GOLD analysis project Ga0163148, IMG submission 148606) | Freshwater microbial mat bacterial communities from Lake Vanda, McMurdo Dry Valleys, Antarctica- Oligotrophic Lake LV.19.MP7.P2 | ecosystem: Environmental > Aquatic > Freshwater > Lake >...
GTAGGAGTAAGAACAGAAGGGTGAGTCGTGCATCTTGTTCGGGACTGATCGTGAGATTGAGTCCTGCAAGGAAACCAATGTGTACGTGGTTTCCGAACGCCAGACAGAACCGATTGCATTGTATTCTTGAAGGAAGTTAACATGAAAGATCGCGAGCTACTTTCGGCAACGTTTGTTTTCTTCTCGCCTTTCTCCTCTCACAATTTATCTTTCCCACGGACTGAATTTCAAAAACAAACTACTTTTTTACAAGATGAAGACCGCCGTCCTTGCCTCCCTTATCGCCTCTGCCGCGGCTTTCGCTCCTGCCAAGGATGCTGGCCGAACTTCGGTTGCACTCAATGGTGCCATGGACGACTTGAAATCCATTGCCGAGAAGTCCAACCCTGTTTTGAAGGTGAGTTTTTTGAACGGAAAATATGAGGACAGGAATTTTGTCAAGGCGTACTGCAATATTGCTTCAGACGTGACTTTCAGCTAACCCAGCGCTTCTCCCTCGCCAACTGCTTAATTACTTAGTTCTACGATCCTTTGGAATTGTCCACAACTACCATCTACGGACAGTCCAATGAGGCCTCCATTGCCTTTTTGCGTCATTCTGAGATCAAGCATGGACGTATCGCCATGGCTGCCTTCGTTGGTTACATTGTTCAGTCCAACGGAATCCGATTCCCATGGCCAACTGTTGGAGGAGGTGTCTCCATGGAAGGACTCTCCCCACCTGAACAATGGGATGCCATGCCCGAAGCCGCCAAGTGGCAAATCATCCTTTTCATTGGATTCTTGGAGTTCTACAGCGAGGCTGTGGGAACACATTACATGCGAGGAGGACAACCAGGAAAATACCCTGCTTTCTCTGACTCCGATATTATCCCCCACCCAATGCCATTGAACCTTTTCGACCCCTTTGGCTTGTCCAAGAATGCTAGCGCCGAAAAGAAGGAGCGTGGACTTATCTCTGAATTGAACAACGGTCGATTGGCTCAAATCGGTATCCTTGGATTCTTGGCAGAACAAAAAGTTCCAGGATCTGTGCCCCTTCTTGAAGGACTTGTTTCCCCCTACGCTGGAGAGCCCATGGCACCCTTCTCCTTCTAAAGGGCTTCTCTTTGCGTAATAGACGAGCAGCTGATCGGGACAAAACGAAATGTGTAGTTAGATAGCTAGAGAGTTTTTGCAACTCATACCCCTCGAACGAAATATCCAGCAGTGATATATTAAATTTTGTAATAATGGACTATTTTATTCGAAACACACGCCTTCATGCCTGAAAAAACGTTTTATCTCTAGCTAAGATGTGTATTCCTTCACTCTTGTCTGCTTGCCGGTACTGGTACAGGCACCTTTCCTTTCGATATAAATAGTGGGGTGGGCGAAGGGACTGAAGGCAAAGGTATCGAAGGTACAGACTGGTGTGATCATTGAAGATGAATAAACTGTTTTTATGGCATTGCGAAATATCTTCACTACTCTGGGCTAAGTACGAAAATGCACATGTTCTAGAACGCGTGATGCCACTACAGTACATACCAGAGGTCCATCATCCTCGCTCATCCCCGCCCTCATCATTTGAGCCACCCCGGTTGTATTGAGAACCACCATGTCTTGTCTGAAAGAGCCCCTCAGTCTCCTATTCCAAATACTGATTTAAACGACCCCGCACAAGGTGCGAAGAGCTTAGCATGGTGTACAGCATCAAGAAGGAAGATGACCTGCAGCATGTCCCAGAACTTGAGTTGAAGGTTGATTGCCTTCCACGGGTAAAGTACTTGCTCACTTTCTTTTAAGTTAGAAAACGACTTGCGACAGTTTATGTATTGGAAATCTCATGGATATCATGTACCTTTATTGGAAAAATTATTAGGACTGCCGAAGACCCTTGCATCATTCGTCAATTAGGATGCACAAGACACACCCCTCTCGACATTATTTTAGGCAGAGAATTTCAGATACCATACGTTGGCTGTGATCTTAGTGGATGTCATTAAGCCCAAAAAGGTTGGTCTGAAGTAATAATGACGATGTAGAATATGGACGGAAACAACTGAATGCTATTGGAAACCCCCTAGTTGGAGAAGTACTTTCACTCTACAGTACGATCAAATTATCAGCGTGTTTCCGTCGATGGCTGCAAGAACGCGTGCTCACATCACAACAATTTATCTGATCGTGGTGGCAACGACCAACGATTCGCTCATCTCATTTAGAGTGCGTACTAGCTACAAGAATATTTGAACTTGAATGGTCTGTGTGCAATACATATGTATAAGATGAAACCAGCGTCATCAGTTCTAATGGTATTTCTTACACTACATGTGGCAGATGTCGTCGACGTGGAGCCAAAAAACTCCACAATTAGTTTTGTTGATACGAGCGGTAAATTGGAGGGGTAAATGAATAGGAAATGCAAGGATTGAATGGCAACGAAATCATGGATAAGATGGATCAAGTTCGCAGTCGAACAGACGGCCAGCCAGAGACACGCGTAACCACCAACGCGAGAATTGACTCTTCTGTGGTTTTCAGATGACTCAATCAAAAGCCCGGCATCTAGCAACAACCGGTGGCTGTTCTTCTGCCATCTTCTTGCGGTGAAGACGCTCCCAAAACAACTGGTTTCTGACCAGGGCCCACTGAACCATTATCCATGCTAGGAGCTCCATTGATCGATGCGGCATTCTGGCCTTCGAATTCGTCAATTCGCTTGTGTTTAATTGTTGTTGCCAAAGCTGTAAACATCTTTTCCACGTTGTGTCCAGTAAGAGCAGACGTTTCGAAAAATTGGACTCCATAATCATCTGCCAATTGTTTTCCTTCGTCATGAGTTACAACTCGGTCACTATCAAGATCGCTCTTGTTTCCACACAATACGATATCACAATCCGGTGGAGCCCTCGTCTTGATATCGCGCATCCAGCCAATTACGTGATCGAAAGAAGGTCTATTGGAAATATCATAAGTAAGAACAAATCCATCGGCTCGACCAAAGAAATTTGAGGTCAAAGATCGGAAACGCTCCTGTCCAGCAGTGTCCCAGAGCTGCAGCCGCATGGGTGCACCTTCAATCTGTTCCAAAAGGAAATAGAAAAACACCAAGTTAAGGTTATTAAATAAATATAAACCCATCCAATGCTACCCAGCCCAGAGTGCTGCAGAGCTATGGTGGACGTGCTTCTGCACACAAGTAGTACAGCAGACGAAAAATACCAAATTTCAGCATACCTTGACCATTTTATCTCTGTAATCGACTCCGATCGTGGTAACAAACTTCGTAGAGAAGACATTTTGATCGTAGCGAAGCACAAGTGATGTCTTTCCGCATGAACTGTCTCCCACCATCAGAAGACGAACAATGTACGCACCCTTGGCTCCCATTTGAAGAGGGCGTGGTTGCCCACCGCCATTGGCAGACTGTTGGTCGGGATAAGAACTGGCCATCTTGCTATTCTATTAAATAAAGTAATGCTGTTTGCTTCGAATGAAGTTGACGTGATGATTCTTCTAAATATGTATGCGAAACAAGGGAGTCAGTTTGCCTAACTGTAGCGTGTACGTCTACTACTAGTAATACGTCGTACCTACCGGCTGCAATGCCAGTCTCTATTTTTCTATAACTGTTTCGACACGATGAAAGCGTACCGGTAAGAGGTGAGCCACCGCGTGTCCGCCGCGCACTTAACGCAATCGGAACCGTTGTGACTTATTTAGATGTTTGCATTGGTGATACCTCAGCCCGGCGTCCTTCATTGGCTGTATCACGCGGTTTCCATGGTCATCCAAACGTGTGGAAAGTACGGCGAGCCTATATCTGTCAACCCTGTCACAAAATCGGAACCGAACTTCTTGCTGTAGGGTTAGGGAGAGAGTTCGACAGTTCTGACCAGAAGTCATGTAAAAGCATGGACTTACAATGTCTATTTTAGTTCATGCTACAGCAGGAGTACCAATGGCCTATCCTCTTTGCTATCTACCAGCAGATGAAATGGGAATGACAATAGCTGAATTACAACATGAGGGAAAACAGATGTTTGATCTGACTTTGTTGCATGGACAAACAAAAAGTAGAATCTTATTGATTTTGGTGTTTCGCAAAACAATGTGATTTGTTTGATTTTGTTGTTGTTTCAAACTAATGATCTATTCTCCCAGGAAAGCCAGGCCTGGGTTCTTCATTCCTGTTTAGGGGGTTGGAATGCATGTCATTGTGCATAATTTGATGCTAGACACCAGTTGACCCAAATTTACAACCTGGAATGATAGATCGACGATTTTACCCGTGATTCGACTGGAACCACAATGGCGATTCACATCTTTAAGACACAAATTGGCCAGACAGATGGTTTCTGTCACAGGTCAAAATCAATCCCGCGCTTTTCTGAAGTTGTGTGCTAGGTTTTTTGCTGTGTAGTGTTCTACTTCGTTCCTCCGGTACTAGTAATGTTTTGCTTCGTCGATAATCTTGATGACTGTGAAGAAAAGAAGCAGTCATTTGGATCTTTTGGGAAGGCTTGTTATGTATGGTTCTATGTGCGGTGGCAGTGAATTGTCAGAAACAAGTAATTGATTTCCTTGAGGGCCCAATCAATTTGATCAAAATGCACCTCAGTTTAATTTCTTATAAGTTTCAGTTCTTATCTGTGACACACACATGCAATTACTTTGGTGAAACATTATAGTCGAAAACTTTACCCCACTCAAAAAAATAATCCAAATTACTGACAATTGCGCTCTTGTTGACGAGTTGTTGGTGATACAATAAGCATGTTTCAGGAACAATATGTCCATGCACATCCTCGCTGCCAACAATTTTGGATGTGCATTCAATAACTTAACTTAACTTGAAGTTTCGTTCAATTTGAAGCCCCCCACTGTAATTGCATGTCTGTTTGTATAACTCAAATCTGCTCGAGCCCAACAATTCTAGGAATGTGTGCGACACCTCAATCTATATTATGTGCCATCACTTGTGGATCATGTTTAGCAAAACACTCATACAAACACATTCTGAGGCCGCATCATGCAATGTGCTTTCTATAGCTTATGTGTCACATTTGCATGTACTAGTAGTTACCAACAAAGCTGATGATTCAGTTGCAGACATTGGTTTGCACATAAATTCATATGAATTGTACTGTAGTATCAACAAATCTGAATCAGGTTGGTCATAAAGTTTGTTACATTCGGCCAGGTGAAGATGGTGCTAACAATTGATTCCTAGACTTATCAAGACCTTGGTAATGTAAAAACATTTCTGGCAACTGCATGGAGAAAAATCCATCAATTAAGCGCTTGCATAATGTAAATTGAAAAATTACACAACAGACAAAATTCAATTTAGCAGGTATGCTGTCTGCTTAAACATGTGGTGCTGCTCAAATAGCCGGTATTATTAGCATTATCTAGTTACTTAAATAGCAGGGTGAAGCACTGTGGGATATGGATATCGCAAACTGCACCGCCACCCACTCATTTCCATTCGTTGGACAAGGCCAAGTGGAGAATGACCATGGCTGATTGTGATTATAGTAGCATTGGACTGATGTACTTCTTAGACAACACCATCACTACTACTGCTGGAAGATGATGCCACCTCTGCGGCATCAAAAGTTTCGCTTGTCACCTGAGTTTTCGGAAAATTCTCGGCTTGCAGTTGCTTTAAATTTACCACTTCTTGCCGTAATTCCTTAATAGTTCGATCTTTCTCCTCCAGTTGCCGTTCGTAGGCAAGAAGGAGTGCATTCTTGCGCTGCAGCTCCTGGTCCAACTCATGGAGACGGCCATAGTCCAAGTCTCCGTCAGTTCTGACTAGAATTGGTGGATCAATTTCTTCTTCCACCGGCTTCAAGAGTAGGTCAACTTTCAAAAGTTCCTCCGCAGTAGGCCGTTTGTCATGAATAGGGTTTGTACACGCCAAGATCGTTTTTCCAGCGGCAGGGTACTCTTCCGTGATCCAAGTAGGAACATCTCGACGATTACGACAGTCATTAAAAGTTTGTATTCGTTCATGTTCTGTTGAAAAGCAACACAACATTTCGAGCAGCATCAGACCAAGCGAGAATATATCTGCCGCTTTGCCATAGGTTCGTGTCGTGACCTGTTCAGGTGCAGCATACGACGCAGTTCCAACTCCAGCAGTTAAGGGATCTTGCCAGCCGTCGTTGGAGGGATGCCCTACAGGAGGATGAATAATCAATGCTTGAACTCCATCTGCACCACCACTGCTCACAGGTTGGTCTTTGTGGTTTGTTTTCTGATGATGCGTCGCAGAATGGATGAGCTTGGAGAGACCAAAATCGCCAATGAGAAAGACCTCAGCGTGCTCCAGTGATCTGAATACATTCATCGGTTTCAAATCCCGGTGTACAATGCCTCGGTAATGAATGTGATTCAATCCGCCGACAATTTGACGAAAGATCTTAACAGCTGTTTCGACGCGCTCTTGGCGATTCAAATCTGGGTTCTGAATTTCTGAGTTCCTATGTCGAATCCAATCGCCAAGTGTAGCAGGATGGCAAAGCTGCATTTGAATGAAGAGACAAATCTGATACCGATACTTGAGGCGAGTGGGGCCTGCTGATTGTTGCTGTTTTTTCTTGTTTTGCATGGGATCGTTTCCATGTCTATCATGTCGAGGAGCGGAAGACGAGGCTTCCCATACTTCTTTTTTGTGCCTAATAAATAAATCCGAGTCGTCTCGTGCAGAACCAAGAACACAGCTTTCTTCGACAGACCAGGCAGTGTAGTCTTGTCCAACTTCACCATCACTGCTTGACTCTTCGTAACTGCTTCCTGCACTTACAAAAGAATCTACCGATGCATCGTCCATGCTGCTACCAATCGAAAATTTGCGATCCCGTACTAATACTGCCGCCGAAGGCGACAGCGAGGCACTGTTTGAGACCCCAAGAGACGATCTTCCCCAAGATTCGGATGCTGAGTGATCTCTACATTCGTCAACAGGGGCGCCTGTGAGCATCATGTGTTGAATATCTGTCAACAGCTTTTGCTGCCGCCGAACATCTTTTCCAGTCGATGCCATCATTTTGCTGGTAGCGCCACTTCCGGTCATCCAACTGGGTTCTAGCCAGCTTGTGTAGTAACGGACGACATTAGGGTGGTCACACTGAGCTAAACAGTGCACTTCTCTAATGACCTGTGAGACGGAATCTTTGGAGTACCCCCAGGCGGAAAAGGCTACACGCTTGACAGCATAATCTTTTAGATCAATTTTGTTGGTAGATTGAAAGACTTCCCCAAAAGACCCGGAATTGAGAAGGCGCCGTTGATGAAATTCTCGTTGATATCGGGAGAGGGACAAAGGATGGTGCTCGACGGACCACGATGTCGCGTCAGCTCCCACTTGAGGAGCGTCGCTGTTTGCCTTGACAGGAGAAGCAACTAAAGTATTTGTGGTGAAGTCTTTGGGAGAATCCTTAGCAAGTCTCTGTTGGGCTTGTGCTATGTCATGCTGCTCCAAAGAACTTCGGATTGCCGACGCCTCCCGTGCGCGCAATGCTTGAGGAGAAACGGGAGTTGTTGATGAAGGTACAGTTGCAAGATCAAAAATTTCTTCCTTAGAGTCATCATTGGAAGTATTTTGTTGCGTTGCGTTAGTAGTAGAAGGTGGCAGAAGCCGTGCTGTTGTCGGTGGCACGAGCCCGAGTTCAAATAGAAAATGAATGGATTGTCGGCCAAGTATGCCTCGTTCAAAGAGTTCCAATACATGAACAGTAAAAGTTCGAGGCGTGGGATCATGCAAGGCACATACTTGTGCCAACAGCATGAGAAGCAGGATTTGTCGTTCTTGATCAGCGCTGACACTCGCAGCGGCTGCTCCAGTAGCATTGCTACTGCTGCTGTGGTCTCCATTTGCGTTATTTGTCGACGTGGATGAATGGCTATTAGTAGAATTGCCAGTATTTCCAGGGCCCCCGTTTAGCCCAACAGGTATGCCCCTTGAATTGTGGAAGGAAGGAATCCTGGTGTTACCACTATTTTCATCTAATAGTTTATTGCCATTCACAACGTTTTCCAGTTCTTCTTCTTCGTCGCTACTGCTAGAAGCACCCCCGAGTCCTCGTTTTGGGGTTGTCACAACGGGAAAAGCTGGCATTCGGCGCCGTCCACTAGAAAGGCTGCTACCATCTTCAGCGAATTCATTAGAGCCGGTCCGTGCTTTTGATGTTGAGGACTCTTCAGCGAGTTCTGCCGCTGATGTTGTTGATGAATCTTTCAGAGCCTTTCTGTTTGTCGTCAAAGGCTGACTTTCTTGCTTTTGCTGGTGGTGCTGCTTTTCTTCTTCAGAAGGCGAACCCTTCATATCTTTTTTCCTTCGCACAAGACAAAGCAATACCCCCTCGAATGAGATGTAGTACTAGTAGACTAATGGGATGTTGTCTTTTCGTTTGCAACGAACAAAACCTGGTCAATCGGTTCGTGAATGCTTTCCGATCCCTATGATTGGCTGGATGTCAGCCAGCGTCGATGTAGTTGTCAAAAAAGCTTGATGAGATGCGTTGGTCGGAGCAACACGTATACGTAGCAACTGTGATGGGCTATCGTAGCTTCAGCCTTGAGGGATTACATACAGTTGTCGCCGGTATGAGATAGATAGCTCTTACTACAGTATCCAGACTTTTGATGTTTTGGTGATGCTTCGATAGATGTCTATCTTCTTCCGGTTTTGTTCGTTGTTGTTGGGATGAAAAATCGACCTGTGTGCGAGAGCTTGTCTGAGATGAGTGGCGAAGTGAAACCCGCGATCCGAGAGAATGCGCGTCTTCATTTACGAAGATTTCAGAGCTAGCATGTGCCCTATCGCCCGTGTTGCTATGACCCGTTATTCGACCGCTTCCTCGACGAGTTTTTTGGCACGGAAGTACATGTATGGTACCTATCGATCTCAGGACGAAAGCTAGTTAACATAAATATGACGTCTTTGGTTTATTATTCAGTTGAATATGAAGAACACGACAATGATTAAAACTTAAAATTGGAGCTAGCTTTGCACTCTGTTACAATCTAGTGATGTGCATGCATCTTTGCGATCCCCATTGCGATTCGGGGGTGCCCCGAGCGAATCGCTCCTCAATCGGCGCCGTGGTCGTCGGTAGCAGTTGCAGCTCCGGACTCAATGCTGCTCGCAGTACTGTTGGCTGGGTTAATCGTTCTACTCTTTTGGCTGCTCTGTTCGGCAAACTCTCTGCAGAGAGAGGAAAGGGACGAGCCTTCTCGTAAAGATTGCGTCAGCTTGGAATACGCTCGCTCATCCCCAATCTCATAGTACAATCCATCGTTCGGATCACACTGAAGGAACCGCCCGCGACCTTCCCGAATAAAGTGGATAATCTTGTGCACCAAATTGCGCTTAGCAAATTTTTTGGCACACAGATAGTCCGTCTTGTACTTGACCAAGAGTCCGCGGAGTTTTGCATTGCCCTGTATATAGCAAACCAAGGACCGGACGAAACATTAACAACGAGGGAATACGAACGGACGACGACAAGACAAAAGACGCGGCAACCCTGTGGATCAACGTGCGATCAATGTAATGTATTTGCACTTACCTCATGACTGTTGGTTTTCCCACCTCGACCACTGAGGATGTCGTACCGTGTAATGTCTTCCTCGGCAATGGGAATTAATTTTGTTTTTGTATCTGGCGCAACAGCCTTGACTCGAGCAGGCGGGGAGCCTTCTGTCACTTGAATCACAGGAGATGGATGGATCTCGTCCAGATTGTGCATCCAAGAGTCGACATCAGGCTCTGGGAAGGCTTCTTTTCCACTGGCAGCAGCGACTGCCTGCAGTGCGCGGTGATCTCGACCTGCGAGCAAAGGCTTCGCAGTGCTAGTCGTACTTCTGCCACCATTTGTGTCAGTGCTGCTACGAGTTGGCGCCTGCAGCTGCTGCGTTCTTCCAGTCGCCCGCGACGCAACAGGTTGCTCGTTTTCATCAAAGTTGGAACCAGTAGGTTTATCCTCCTTTTGCCGAATGTTGATGATAGAAGGGACCCCCGACAGATCACCTGACGCATCGACGTTGACTGACTGGTTAGATGGGCTCGAAGATGAGGGCCTGAGCGAGTTCTGCTGGGTTGGCAGTGATGGCGTCATATCGGACGGCCCCGACGGTAGCAAACGGCACTGAGATGGAAAGATCGGATTGTTTGATGCCCTGTCCTGCACCTGAGGCATTGGCATAATGTTCGCAACCGTCGTCTGACCATCTCGTGCACGCCGAATGGCCTGCGCAGATTGACTTTGTCTCCTACCTCCACCGGAACGCAATGGACTTGTAGGCCCAGGCCCAGGTGGACGGAATAAAAGATTGTCGTTTGCCATAGCGCTGGGATCGTTATAAGTGTTGCCACCGAGGAAAACATTTTGCTGTCGAGGAGGAGCCCAGGGGCAATGGCTGTTTGCCATGGCAAGGCAAAAGTCACGTTCTCGTTGTTGCTGGAGCATCGCCAGATGCGCTCTTTGAGCCGCAGCTTGAAAATGAAGCCGCATCTCAGCCGATTTGACTGAGACTTGTTGCATTGGTTGAGTTTCTTGTTCTCGCTGAACTTCTTGTGGCCGGTGGCTCCACAAGAATGGATTCGGTACTGGAGCGCGGGCATCCATAGAAAACGGATCAGTCGCCGGCATGATGTGTTGAAATGCGGGCTGATGATCCTCAGTACTCACATCCATGGTCTCCTCGGGAGCGTCATCAAACTGACAACCTGGCGAGGGCCTATTTCCCTCCATTGGCACAGATGAGGGCAAGGGGTTGTCGCTGGTACTTGTGTTATTTGTGGTGCTGCTCGTCGGATGGTTACCGTCAGTACCAACTTCTTCCGTTTTATTATTGGGAGTGCTAGCAGATAGATGCAGCAAAAGAGCAGCTTGCTCGTCATCCATGGTTAGTTTTTTATACATCATGCTTGGTTTCTCTTGTCACAGAAGGGGCAAGTCTTGAATGTGATAAACACTGTCCACGAAATAAAAATAATGAGCCCTACCTTGATACCCCTGAAATTCAGCAGGTAGGCAGAAGCTCTTCCAAGCCGCAACCTGTACTAGCGAGCTAGTAGTCAAGTGGACCGTGTTGGGCTGTCGACTCCCCCAGAAGGCTCAAATCTCAAAACGACTCCCGCAGAATGAGGCTTCTTAATTCAAACCGCAACGTTCGGTGAAGTCGGTCACATTTGGGAAAGGCCTGTGACAGGTTATGAGCTACCGCATGAAATCCCATTCTATGTACACCGTACGTACTGGTATTTTAATTACTAGTATTCTATGAGCAGGTAACCGCCGGTGGCTTGATGAGGATGATCCTTCTCTCCTGTGAACTTCACTATCGTAACTTTCTTCAAAGTGTGGCTCAGACAGACGTTCGCAAAGCCAAGCTGTAGGCCGTTTTTTCACTTCTTTTGGTTAATTTGGTCTTTAAATTATAAATGGAACAAATGTAGTCCCACTATGGCCGTGGTAACATAGGTATTGATTGATCTGCAAAATATGAGCTTTTGGGCCGCATACGGGCCCGCCCTTTTATGCGAGAGATTAGAGAGGTCATTCGCCGGGATGCACAGGAGTGTCTGACTGTAGACGAAGCCAAGGGTATAGGCCTGGAAGTGCATGCATGATGTCACTGAAGCTAGCGGCGGTCGCCACTCACCAGACATCCTAGATGTAATTTAATTCATCCTCGTCAATTTGCTGCTCAACTTTCAAATGCGTCTGACGGTTGACGACTTCCTCAATTTCTTCAGCGTCGATCTCGGCCTCGACCTCATCATCACTGGTACGTGTACTGTCACCGTCAGAGGAAGACTCTCCATCGCTAGATATCTCGTCACGGGCACGCTTGTGGGGTGAACCTTCCTCACTGGAGTCATCGTCCCGGGGGCGCTTTCGATTCGCCTGAATTTTCATTCTCATTTTCATCGGCACAGGCAACGGCCCAGGCGGCCCTGCCGCTTTCGTCGTCTGCGGATTGGATTTCCTTTTCTTGTCATTATTGCTAACGGCACGAGGAGAGACTTTATTACTGGATTTGCTTGAGCTTGAAGTAAGAGTAGCTCTAGAGAATGCTTTGGAGGATGCCTTGTTCTTTCGTGCACTGGAAGCCGCAGGACGTGAAGTAGCATGGCTGTTGTCACCACCAGCAACTTTGCCTCCCTTCTTTTTGCGCGCCAGAAGTTCCTCCACTTCTTTCTGAACTTCGGCTGCACCCTCCCTCAATGCTTGAGCACACTTGCCATGGGCCCGGACGTCTCCAGATTCATACCAGTACCCGTCTTCTAATTTTTCCAAAAATCGACCACCCCTGTGCCGAACAAAATTCGCCAATCTCTTGGAGAGACGGCCTTTGTCTCCCTTCTTTGCCGCGTGGTAATGCGCCCGAAATCGACGAACCAGGATACGGAATTGCATATTCCCCTGTACAGTATATGTCAAGAATGGAAGAAACAACTGTTGGCAAACGACGGAAACACAAAACAATGACACGATACTGACGGACGGACAGACAGACTTACAACATGATGATTTGTCATGCCACCACGACCGAGCAATACATCGCACTCCGCGAATTCACGATCCCTTACAGGAACCATCTTGTTATCGTCTGGTTGAACACACTTGAGCATGGGCAACGTTAACAGTTCTTCCACGTTCGTCGTCAACGGCCCAGTTTCATCCGTGGTGATACTTCTCTTCATGCTGGGAAAGCCGCAGTCTTCTAAATCTGTATCAGTGCCGTCATCGTCTTCCTGTCGCTGTTGATGTTTCCCACTACCCGTTTTAATGGTAGGCTTGATCTTTTTGGCCATGATTGCGGACGAAAGATCCTGCAAACTAGAAGTTTGTCTACTACTACTAGTTTGTTCACTTCGTTGTGCAGCTGTTGTTGCTGGCTGCTGTTGTTGGATCGTGAACGACATCATTTGCTGCGGAATTTGGGGCTGATTAGGGTTCGGGTTCGAATAAAAATCCGCCGGAAATTGCAACGGCGCCGGTTGGGAGGATGTTTGAGACCGTGGTTTCTTGGGTTTAGCCCCTCCTGCAACACCCAATTGAAGTAGAAGCGCCTGCGCCTCCATAGGATTGTGCAGGTTGGCCCTAGCAGCTGCTAATGCCATAATGGCTGATCCAGGCCCTGCCGGGTTACTGGCTTGAGTCGTTCCGGCGGCGGGAGCAGGGGTCACTTGTCCTTGCTGTTCTGGTGTTGTTGCTGGTGGTGGCTTTTGTTTCTTCAGCAATTGCGGTGTCCTAAGTGATGCAATGACAGCTGCGGCATCTTCCTTCTCTTCTTGGAGGTCTTCTTGTGTCTCTTTTTTAGACTGTGGTTGCTGCTTCCTACCAAACACAACAGCTCCACCAGAACCACTTGGACCCAATGCGGTAGACTTTTCCATTTCCTTTGGACTGGCTTGCACAGGTTGCTGTTGCTGTTGCATTTGCTGCTGTTGTTGCTGCATCTTGACAAAGTCCATGAAAGCTTGCTGTGACGCAGGTGGATTTTGCTGCATCCATTGTTGCTGTGGTTGTTGTTGAAACATTGCTGGATGAGCCATACTCTGTTGCTGTTGAGGCGGAAACGGCATCATTTGTGATTGGTGATAAGGGCCCATGACTCCATAGCCCTGATGCTGCTGCTGGTGAAATCCAGGAGCTCCATGCATTTGCATTGCTGGGTGGAAGGGTTGGCCATAAGGTTGTTGTTGTTGCATGATTGGATTCATACTTTGAAAGTTATTGGGTTGATTCATCATCATCATATGTTGATTGACGGATGACGGATAATAATGCTGAACTGCTGTTAGCGGATGCAAGTTTAACGTATCGGGATGGAGCGAAAAATATCCGTAGGGCGGTGAGGGGGGAACATTTCCAGCAGAAAGGGCGTGATATTGCTGTTGCATCCTGGCGTGGTGATCCAAGGGTGCCTCTAAGGAATCTTCAAATTGGTCCTTCTCTATCACAGTGGGCGACTTTTGTTGTTGAGCACCAGCTGGTTGGTATTTTGGAATAGCTCTCTGGGACAAGATAGTCTCAAATTTGCGAAAAACGTGGAGCATGGTGTCGGTTGCCTTTAGGGCCTTACGGTTCATACCACCTTTTCGTCTTGCTTCCTTCCTGTCTCGTTTCTTCTTCTTCTTTGCTATACTGAAGCCTTCAGCTGGACGGGCGCCTTTCGCCAAAACACTACTCTTTAGAACCTTCCTTCCATTGGTACCGACATCATCATTGCCACTTTGCTTCTTGATGCTGCTTTTAGTAGCAGGATTTGGCGAGATACTACTAGTAACATCCACAGGAGAATGGGAGGATTCACTTCTTGATATACTACCACTCAACTGGAGTAGAAGTTCGGCTTCCCTTTCCTTTTCACTTCCTGTAGATATTTGGCGGAGTGATTTCCCGCCGCTCATCATGGGTAGTTTTGGGATTTTTATCATGCGTTCTCGCTCGGCAGAACTATCGACCAGGAAGTTTATTGGAGAACATGAAATGTAAAAATAAGAGAGGTCTCGAAGTTAGCAGCAACAATTGTTTGTATTGAACTAATAATTAACTTGTTTCAACCAAACCTGGGAGTTGAGTTGAGTTATGAAGCTGCTCAAAGTAGAATACATGCATGCATGGAGCGTTCGGTTAACACGCTACTAGTCTACTAGTAGTCTACGTTAAAGAAGCAAAAAAGTTATTCACGCTGATTTTTAGCTATCTACAGTTGAGTACTATCTACTCTACTACTTCACTAGCTAGCTACTGGTAGCTAGCTACGGCTGTCTAGCTCTGGCTACTCTAGCGAGACGCATTGATGCTTGCTGGTTGGGTGAGTGTGTCTCAAAAAGAAAGATCTACGGCCGCGGTCGTAGTACGAATCAACGAATCAAGCGAAACGAACTCCGTAACAAGTTTCCCATCGCTTCCTACTGTACTTTAAATGTTATAGTAGTGCTAATTTGATGGGCCAGGCGCGCCAGGACACGTTTCGATCGTGGTTTTGGTTTGACATCTAATTGTTCCTTATGCAAATATACAACGGTATTAAGAATCTAGGAGCGATTTGTTTCTGAATTTATTGCATTATTACTTCTCAAAACATACCCCTAAAACCCAAATCATGTCACTCCCACATAAAAAACGAAGAAGAGTCGGGTTGACTTTGCGTGTTTCAGTCACAGCGATCTAAGTTTCAGACGGTATGGAACGGCACTGGCAAAATTGTAAGAAGCCTGGCGAACCCATCCCACTGGCTGGTACTAGCTAACTAGCTAGTACTAAATAGCTTGAGTACGGTAACATAATAATATTAGATTCAATCAGCTAAATATTTTTAAAGAAGCTCCCCGTGAACTGCATAACTTGGTGGATGACTGACTACCTTGTACGCTCATCCGGGATACAGTACTTGTCTTCACTCGTGTAACCTCTGTGTGTATATAACTTTTATTTAATTTGTTCGCATGGTTTATAGAGTAGAAATGAATAGGATATCATTGATTTCTTTACACTTCGTCGTCACCGGCACCATTTGCGTTATCTTCGTCAGCGGCGCCATTGTCATTCCCTCCATCTCCATCTCCATCGGCGTTGTCTTCTCCGCCATCTGGCATTTCATTTGCATCCTCACCTTCTCCACCCCCTACCTCCTGTGCTCCATTGTCCACCTCTGGTTGGGCGTTGTCATCGTCCCCGCCTCCTCCACCGCCTTCATTGCCATTTCCTAGTGGCGGAGCAACAACAGCTTCGGTGTTGTCATCGTCGCCTCCCGCTGCCTGCTCTTCATTGCCCCCTTCTGGTTGGGCATCGCCACCAGCTTGAACATTGTCATCATCTCCGGCTGGCCCTGCCTCGCTTCCATCGCCCTCTCCTTCTCTTGGCGGGGCATCGCCAAAAGCTTGAACACCGTTACCATCTTCTGCTGGCCCTGCCTCTCTTCCCTCTCCTTCTAATGGTGGGGCACCGCCGCCAGCTTGAACACTGTCATCGTCTCCTACTGGCGCTGCCCCTCCTCCATCGCCTCCTCCTGGTTGGCCATCAGTTTCCTCGTCGTCGCCATTTGGTGGAGCCTGGATACTATTCCTTGCCTGTTCTTGCCAGTAACCACCTTGTTGGAGCCCGCCTTGAGACTGTGAGTCCCTGCCACCAGTACCTCCCATTTGATTGGATAGTGGTGCTTGCTTTTGGTATCCATTTTGGCTACCGCCGCCACCACCTTGGTATCCACCTGCACCATATCCACCTTGACTACCACCACCTTGCATTCCAGCCTGATTCTGGTATGCATTTTGGCTACCGCCACCTCCTTGGTTTCCACCTGCACCATATCCACCTTGACTACCAGCACCTTGCATTCCAGCCTGATCCTGGTATGCGTTTTGGTTACCACCATTGTACCCAGACTGGCCGCCACCACCTTGGTATCCACCTTGACTACCACCACCTTGCCTTCCAGCCTGATTCTGGTATGCATTTTGGTTACCACCATTGTACCCAGACTGGCCGCCACCTCCTTGGTTTCCACCTGCACCATATCCACCTTGACTACCACCACCTTGCATTCCAGCCTGATTCTGGTATGCGTTTTGGTTACCACCATTGTACCCAGACTGGCCGCCACCACCTTGGTATCCACCTTGACTACCACCACCTTGCCTTCCAGCCTGATTCTGGTATGCATTTTGGGTACCACCATTGTACCCAGACTGGCCGCCACCTCCTTGGTTTCCACCTGCACCATATCCACCTTGACTACCACCACCTTGCATGCCGGCAGCATTGCCGTAATTTTGCTGGCCACCCTGAGCTCCACCTTGGAAGCTTCCGTTGTCTTGGCCTTCTCCTCCTGACTGTTGGGGCTGATAGCCACCATCTGATGGGGGTGCTCGATAGTTCCCTTGTTGTTGTTGCTGCTGGGCGTAGCCACCTCCTGTTGCACCATCCTGGTACTGTTGTTGCCGATAGTCGCCCATCGCCGACCCGGCTTGTTGCTGCGTGTCTCCAAAGCCTTGCTGATTCTGTGACTCGTCGCCTAGCTCACCACCTTCGTCTGCATCTGCATCTGCATCTGCGCCTTCGGCCTTCTCTCCTTCGAAATTGCCTCCGTGGGCTTCTCCTTCTTCGTCCCCACCTGCTTCACCAGGTGAACCCTCTTCTGGTGTTAAAACGGCCACATCGTACCCGCGGTTTTCTTCAACGATAGGCTTCTTCTCGACCCGTTCAACAGCCGTCTTTTCGGCTTTAGCGCCAACGGTGCCGCCGACACCGTGCACATTCACCGCGTGCTCGGCTTCACTAACAAAGAGCTCTGGACTATCACGCTTCATTTCAGCCAGTATTTCTTGAATTTTCTCCACCATGGCATCCTCCCATTTCAGGTACCCCAATTCAGTCGGATGACCTCGCGCACTGATCCTATCACTCAACAACGTAAAGAATTTCTGGCTACCGCCATCCGCTGTTTTTCGTTCTGCAAAGATATTTGTTGCGTCGAAAAAGTCAACCTGCTCGTGTTTTTCGCAAAATTTAAAGAGCTGTTTATTGATGGCAAAGATAGATGTCCAGAGCGGCATTCGTCGCTTTCGGAAGAAACTATACTTCTTTTGCTCGTGCTTATCCGCTTCAATGGTAGGGTTGTAATCGTCTTTTGCTATTCTTCGTCCCAGCTTCACCGCCTCTGGTTCTCCATTTTCTTCTTTCAAATTTCGATGCAGGGGAAGCTGCGGGGCCAAATTTAATGTGTTCTCCAACTCGTCGTGTAAACGGTTGATCTCGTCGCTATTATCATTGGAGTAAAAACTGTAGTTTTCCAATGCAGTTTCCAATAGTCGCCGGTTATTGTCGTCTTTTTCTTTACCGTTCTCATCTACGGGTACAATTCTTTCTTTACCGTCTACAAACTTTCGTACATAGCGTGTGGCAGAATGCCTGACTCGCTTACCTCCATACGTAGAAAAGGCGTCCTGATAATCTTTTTCTTTGACTACCATTCCGCCTCGCAAATCCGCCATGGGTAATAAGGAATTAATGACAATTCTCGCCTTGGGGCGCCGTTTAATAATTTCTTCTACAATTCGCAAAACGCCCAAAACGACCACTTCTTCAGAGCATTGTTGCCTTGTCAAGTCATTCATGCCTACGCTGACCCACCAGATTTTTGGATTGAAACCATCTGGCATTTCTCCGTGCACCAATCGCCACAGAACATTATTGGCTGAATCGCCTGCGATTCCGAGTGCCACTCCTGCAAGTAAAATAAAGTAATATTTAGTACACATATTCAAAAAATAATCTAGGGGGCAAGAAACAGCAGCTACAGTAAAGCACTGAGTATAACCGAAGAACGAGACGTACCTTCCACTTTCCCTCCTTTTCCTTTCTGAAAATGATTTTTAAATGTGGTTCCGATATTTCTCAATTCGTCGTTAGGTCTGCGACCCATCCATCTTCCATCCATTTCTTCGACGGCACTTTCCCCTATGATGGCTACATCCAAATCAGCCATGAACAAGGGATCTTCCATGTACTTTTCGATTTCTTGTTTGTTCTCTTTGTATGCTTCGGTCCAACTACGCAGCTCGACTCGCGATACAGGCACCAAGGGATCTTCGCATTTACAGCCTTCGTTACCACCCCCCAAACACCAATGGTCAATTTTCCCCACGTCCAGTTCGTAGATCGAAGATACAGACGTCCAATCATTCTTCATGACTCCAAAGGTCTCTGTCGGGTTGTAAATGACAGCCATCACAAAAGCGATCAAGGCCAGCGCTAGCATGCAGGAGATACCGCCGCAAAACTTGGGATATGCATAGCAGCAGAACGAAATGTGGGCCGAAAGCAGACGGCAGAGATGGCATACAAGACCACAGAACCAGCTGCAACAGCGAATGAATAAGCTGCCTTGTGGTGTTGTTAAGGGAACGAGTTCATCGTCCTTCTTTACCCCCTTCTTGCCAAAAGCTTTCATCATGGTTGCATGTACTTTCGGAGCTGCAAGACTTTGTCTATTGATTCAAGAGATATGCCCCACCAGAAAAGCAGAAACCAATCAATCTTCAAAGAGGTTGCCGCGATCTTTTTTTGGCCTGGTCGGTTGTAATCGTAAACAAACAACGAGATAAACAGGGGCGATAATCCCATGCATGCCAGTCATGTAACCAACCAATAAAACATGGGTCATTTGTTCATTCGTGACTGACTCGAGTTTTCAATCCTGCCAGGAAAGCAAGTTGTCAACTCATGAGAACTCTCTGGACTAATCAAATGCAGCTACTACCTACTAGCTAGCCAGTAAGTTCAAAAGCAGGTCTATTACTAGCTAGTAGCTAGCTATAGAGCTTGACTGTAGTGCTGTGCCTATTGTTTCAACACATGTTAATTCATTGTCAGATCCAATGCAGCTTTCAAGTGGTGCAAAGAGAAAGTTGAACCTCACATCATTCGGCGAAGACACAGGTTTGAGGCTTGACATGTTGAATGTGAAAACACTATTCGGTCTCACACTATACCGCTAAGAGAGGGGAAGTTTGAAGGGGGGGGCTTGATTGACAAACCTGGCGCGCAGACTGTAGAAGCTTCAGTACAAAAAGTGCAACAGTCACGTTTTGGTGCTTGCCAGGCAGTGTTGTTTTCATGATGATCCATTTAACAAACAGTTTCTGTGATAAACGAATTGTTTTTGCTTCTAGCCCCCCCTGCTTGAACGTGTTTTTACACCCATTTTGTTTTCCTGCACATTAGTCCACAGGCAGTTCGCGCAGAATGTTCGGATTTTTATGCATTCTTCCTGTGAGCGAGCGCGCCACAGCGCACGAGCGTTCCGTTTGGTTCGTGTGGGCTTGGTGCTGAAAGCTACTGCGCTTGCTTCTGTTCGGAGGGGGGCCCTTCTACCACATGTAATGCCCTGGTGGAAGTGAGACCCCCCACGGGAACCCCAATAGAAAGAATTGCGCTCATTTTGTTCAGACAGAGAAAAAAGAAAAGCAGCTAAGTTAGTTATGTCTCCACAGTTCATCCGTCTGTTAGAGTGCTAAAGAATTCAGATTCAGTTTCGGCTCCGCAGTGAGGATCTCTAACCTCGTGGTCTGTTTATCCATCTGCTTTAGCACCATCATTGTAATAAATGAACTAAGCAGAGTTAACCTTCCCTAGTTTAGGAATGCTTTCAAACAATCAGGGGCGCTTTGTGTGTGCATGTTCAGTGCTGTTGGAAAGTGATAATTGGTCCAGTAAAGGCCCTTGAGAAAGGAAACAGCTGAGACCCTTAATCAATTTGAAGACAGTGGCAGTAAAGCCTCCACCAAGTGCTCAGGCACTGATGAGTTTAAGAGACCAAAATGCATTTACAGATGATGATGCATCTGATGATGCATGCAGCAAAGTAGATTACTGAACTAGTACGTATAAGTAACACTTGAACCTCGTAAACACAATTTCTAAAAATAAATCAAATAGAAGGGTGAACTTGGCAAAAAGACTACTCTTGAAGGAACGAGAACTCCCCTGCTGCCAAAGCACTAAAAATGATTTTCTGTAAACCACTGCCGCAACAAATCCAAGGGTATGTTGTTGATTCTTCAAAAAAGGTCATATCCGTTCCCATGCATACATGAGATACATGATGAAAGCAATCTTCATCATGGGAAAACGTCCTCCAGTTTGCCAACGGAAAGCAAAGTTAGCCATATGATCCCCACCAGTATACTGAGGCAGGCCGAGAAGCATTCAATTTGGAATTCCCGTCGCGTATCTGTTCCATTTCCTGTCAATTTGGAAGAGCAAGTTCCATACATTATAGCAAAGCACCCCATGGTGCATGTTGAGCTGATACAAAAACAACTCAAGTACAGTGCAGCCAGTTTCCAACTGCGTAATTGCACGGCGGGGATGACACCCAGCACACCACCAGGCCCTGCCAGTCCATGCACGATGCCAGCCAAAAATGCCATAGTCTTGACGGAGATCCTCCGTGTCATATTGTTGATACATCTCCTGCATCTAGATGGCGATACCGTTTGCATGTAGGCCTGCTCCACCACAACAGCTTCTTCCATGTCTAGCTCATCACTTGAAACGGTGACTACGGGGGCGAGATGGTCCTGCGCCGAGCTCCGATTCAAACAAACTGGGTTTTCGTCTCCTTCGAAGTATATTTCCAAATTCTGATTGCTGCTGCTTTCCGGCTGTTGATTGTTGTCGTGTTCGTGGTTATCCGCCCCGGGGCTGTGTGGTGGAACAGGGTCGAATTCACCAGAATCAATGGTGAAAATTCCATCACTTCTGGGATGATAGTGATGATGCGATTCGGGCTTATCTTTGGTAGGGCTTCCGTTGCTATCAATGGTATTGTAAAAGCCCTTGGGTCGCTTCAACCACGCACGTCGGACGCCATATGCTCCCAAGAGCAGCATGAAAATACCCACAATGGATTCAAAAACATGAGTGGCATAATCTGGCATGTCGACCGTTTCTTGGCCCGAATCAGTGAGGATTATTAATATGGTCCCCACAACTAACAACCCCGAAGAGTGGCCAACCCCCCATCGGATACCCAGCAAGGCAGCTTCGAGTGTATTCCCAACATTGGCGCTCAGGGTAGCTAACGCCGAGAGGTGGTCTGGTCCGGTGAGGACGTGAACCACGCCGAGAGCAAACCCCGTGCCTATCAAATATCC
>Ga0163148_10002536_pt1 | contig 21625 bp, 33 predicted proteins | sample OliLakLV19MP7P2_FD_148606 | JGI IMG/M metagenome (GOLD analysis project Ga0163148, IMG submission 148606) | Freshwater microbial mat bacterial communities from Lake Vanda, McMurdo Dry Valleys, Antarctica- Oligotrophic Lake LV.19.MP7.P2 | ecosystem: Environmental > Aquatic > Freshwater > Lake >...
CCTTTGGTTTATTCTCCTTAATGTATTTAATCCTATTTTTTAAAGGTTCAGTTAATGCCTCCACCAGTACTTCGTGGTGGATATGGAAATAGTATTTAGTTAGTTTTTTCATATAAGTAAAGGTTTAGTTCTCCTTGTCTGTTAATGGTTTGTCTAGGGGTTCTAGGAGGTCAAAAACTCGTAAAAGCATATTCATCTGTCCGCTTGCAAATATCTGATTTTGCGAAAGTCCATTTGGTGGCGGTTCAACTGTTGGTGTAATAATTTTTGGCAAGTTCTCCCTCACCCTCTTCCTCTCTTCTGCTACTGCTTGTTGGATTAAAAGCGTTATTGTTTCAGCATCGTAATAAGTAAAGGTATCTTCCGTATTACCGCAACCTCCACATTCTTTTTCTAATGGAAGATTTACCCCCCAACTATAACAACTATTGCAATAAACATAGGCTGAGTGAACATTTTTTCCCTCAGCACCTTTCTCAAACTCCTCTAATCTTTTCGTAATATATTTGTTATTCATACTATTTACTCCCCTTCTTTGATTCCATTATTTCACATGCGTCCATCCAATCGTAGCTGTGATCCCAATCGTTGAATATTTGTTCTGTACAATCACAGCTGTTTTTAGGCAGGTGTCCTTCTGCTTCCATTGTCCGGCACTTGTTCTCGGTTATTTTTAATACGCTTAACAGGGGTTTTGTTCTGCTTATCGTTAGTAATATGAAAATACTTAGGATTACTATGACAAAGATTGCTATTGCTATTTTCATGGCTTCTTCTCTAGCTTTACTAGATACTTCTGGTGTACTTCGGCATAGGTTGCCTTATTGTTGTCGTTGATTTCCTTATGACTTGCTCCGCATATCTTGCAGTTGTTTTCGGGAGTATCTAAGTCCACGACTAAGGCTCGCATCTGACGATTGCGTTCTCTGGCTTTTATTGCTTTTCTTGACAACTCGGTCATGCGTTCCTTATTGTGAAGTTCCGGATGTTTTTCCACGCCACGTTTTCCCATTCGGGAGAAATGATTGCGTATGATATCGTCTGTTTTACTCATGTTAGTCGCATTTTGGGCAGTACCATATTAGTTCGCTTTGCGTATCGCCTCTTGATTCTAGTTGACTATAAAGTATTGAGTCGCAGTCGTCACAAAGCTGTAGACCTGTTGTGTCTGGATCTTCGTCTGCGTAGTCTGGGTTTGTGTATGTTTGTTCCATATTAGTTCATTAGTGGACAGTCTTCGTGGTGTCCAATTTCCACTTCGCCTTCGTTACCGTTGTTGTCTTCTCGGTAACTGTAGGCTATTTGCTCCCGGCATCTGTCGCATTGTGTTTTTGTCATATTTATATTATACATCGAGCGGTTCGATATGTCAATGGGCAATATCTGTAATAAGACTTACATCTTTTACGATTTCAGCTTCTGAGGCTTCCAATTTTTCATCAACCGCACTGCATAAAAAGCATGTTTTATTTTTAAGTGTTTCTCTAGCTTCTTTTGTTACTCCTGTTATGTGTGTACATTTCATATTAAAAATGGGTTATACGCAGGTGGGTTGCCACCGGCTACAAATCTATCACTTATGGCTTTTCTGGTTTCAGGGCTTAGTAATATAGACAATGTTGTCATATTATTCATGTCAAACATGGCAATCATAAACATTACGTTATCTTTTATGTTTTTCATATTCTTTATTCTGTCAATCTTCTCAGTGGCATAACCATAGGTGTTATCGTAAGTGTTCCAGATCTGAATACACTTTGCTTTGACTTCTTCAAACTGTTCGTCTGTTGGTGCTTCGTAGTATACGTCTTTCATATAAGTAAAGGTTTATTTCTCATCTTGCTTTTCTCTTTCTTGTTCCCTTTCAAATCTTTCGCTACTGCTTTCATTTGCGTACCACGCTTTCCATTGTTCATCAGTATATGGTGTTTTGTTGTTATTCATTTTGCTCTGTTTGCAGGTGTTGCAGGCTGTTATGTATTTGTTTTTCATATTCTTATTGTATTATAGCATCGAGCCGTTCGATAGTCAAGCGGTAGAATAGGTTTTGCTCTTATGTGGATATGTGGATAACTCTGGGGATAACTTATTCGTTCATCAGAAACTGTTTGAACTTCTTGTTGTAGTCTATGGCTGCCGGATCGTTTATATCTACGTTGTTGGTCTGGTTACTATTGTTGATTACGATCTTTGCTCCGGCTGGTTCTTTGAGTCCTGTTATCTCCATGACTTCTCTCCACCACTCGATTCCGCCTCCGTTTTTTGAGTCATATAGCTTCGCCATTGCTACGTCTATCATTTTACCGAGGGTGTGTCCTCTGTCGTCGGCGTATGCTAGTCCTAGAGTCTTAACCTTTCTGTATGCTTTGTGTCCGAGCGTGGCTGCGGATACTCTGTTCTTGCAGTTGTACGCTTGCATTGCACTTTCTGTCATGTTGCCGTATGTTTTTGCGTTGCTTTTGTCTGTGACTAACTCTAGGAAATGCTGTAACTTTGGCGTTAGCTTTGGTACGCTTTCGTCTTGTGGTTCGATGCTATTCTGTTGGTTCTGAAGTTGGTTGTCCATTTTCTTTTTGCTTACTATCTAATAGTATCATGTCGTCGATTATTACTTCTGTTTTATTTTTTTTGATTCCGTCTTTTTCCCACTCTCTGGTTGAGAGTCTTCCTTCTACATAACATTTTCTGCCTTTGGTTAGAAACTGATTGCAAAGTTCGCCGAGTTTATTCCATGCTATTATATTATGGAACTCTGTTTCTTCTTGCTTTTCCCCTGAGTCCTTTGTCCATGATCTATTTGTTGCGATTCCAAATGATACGACTGCTACTCCGCTTGGAGTGTAGCGTAGTTCGGGATCTCTCGTTAGATTTCCAATAAGTTGTACCTTGTTTAAGCTCCTAGCCATATTATCCTAACTGCTCATATTTATTGTTGAATACTTCAGGATTGCATGGGTACGTCTCTCCGTCATCAAGTTTAATGATAAAGTCGCCGTCGAATACAGATACTGTTCTCTGTCTGGTATCAATGACAAACGTTGGCGTTTGTGGATGGTGCATTTCTCCGTGACCTTTGCCGCCGACTGTTACTGTGTGTTGTACGAGGTAAACTCCTAACTCGTCTTTGACTCCTAGCTCTGGCAGGGTGTCAGGCGTGTGCCATTGCTTTGCTTCGATTGTAATTGGTTTTGTTATATATCTCATGCTTTTTCTCCTTCGCTTGGTACTCTATATGGTTCTTTTATCTGTATTTCCTCTCCCTTTGCTGATAAAATTTTATATTTAGGTTCGATTAGGTCGCTCATTAGTATTGTTTGTCTGGCCGGATTTTTGGAGTCTGAGTACATCTGCTCAACAATTATTGATAAGTCCTCATTGTTTATCTCAACAACTCCCCAATCTTCGCCGTCGATTATTACTATGTCTAGTAGTGTTACTTTAGATGTTGCCATATTCTTTATAAGGATTTCTTCTCTACGACTATTAGAGGGTATAAAACCTCTATCTCTTTTTGTGCAAGTTCTTGAAACTCCCGGGCTTCCTCATCCGTCAACTTTTGCAAGCGACGCATTTTACTCTGTAGGTTGTCCAGGTGTTTCTTGTTCTTGCTCTGCCGGTACACCAGCAGTTTGATTTGTCGGTGTGTCCACCGTGTTGTTGATTTCCACATGATCTATAACTGGGGACAGTTCTTGCCATTGGTCTTCTTTCTTTATAAATTTGGCGTAGCGTTTTCTTATAACATCACAGTATTTTGGATCTAGCTCCATCATGTAGCAGGTACGGTTTGTTTGTTCACAAGCTATGAGTGTTGAGCCTGAGCCACCGAATGTATCCAGAACAATATCTCCTCCCTTGCTGCTATTGTTTAACGCCTTAGTGATAAGGGTAATGGGCTTCATTGTTGGATGTTCTAACGATGCCATAGGTCTATCTATCTCCCAGACGGTAGTCTGCGTACGGTCATCTATAAAATAATGGCTCTCTCCCTCTTTCCAACCGTATAAAATAGGCTCGTGCTTCCATTGATAGTCCTGTCTGCCCATAACGAAGTGGTGTTTTACCCAAATAACTACCTCGGCCAGCTTCCAACCTGCCTCCATAAAAGCACCTGTGAAATTAACACGCTCCATATCTGCATGGCATACATAAATGGAAGCACCTGCCTTACTAAACCCGTTCATATTTGTAAATGAATCGTATAGAAATTGGCGAAAGTCCCCTGATGATTGCTTGTCGTTTATTATTTTTAGCTTATCTTCCGTCTTTCCCTCGTAACTAACGTTATAGGGAGGATCAGTAAACACCGTGTCAGCCTTCTGTCCATCCATCAGCTTCTCAACGTCATCAATCTTTGTCGCATCCCCACACATAAGGCGGTGGTTACCTAATTGATAAACCTCTCCAAGTTTAGATATTGGTGGTTCGCTAGATACCTCGGGTGCTTCATCTTCTTCTGCTTCTGCTTCTTTGAACTTGTCTATAATATCTTGGAGGTTCGTTGGAGGATTGAGGTCTGCTGCGTAAAGACTCCAGTCGACGTTTACGGTTGGTATTAGGTTGGCAAGGAGGGAGTCGTCGTAGTATCCGGCTCGGTCATTATCTGATAGTGCGTATTCCATCATTGCATCTGCCTGCTGTTGAAATCGCTTTGGTGATTCTTTGCCGTTTATAAAAACGTGCCAGACGTTATCGTTGGCATCGAGTATTATGTCCACTCGTGAAATCCAGACGGCTGGTGGTTTCAGTTCCTGTAATGCTTTGAGTCTCATGTTACCTCCAAGTATCACGAAAGTGTCTCCTTGTGGCATTGCAAGTAGAGGCTTGTACATTCCAAGTGTTTCGATCTGGGTTACTAACCGAATATAATCCGGCTTGTTTATGTTGCGTGGGTTGTGCTCCCACTCGATGAGTTTTTCTAGTGGTATGAGTTGTCCTGTTTGGTTAGTTGTTTCCATTTTGTTTTTTTGCACGTACTCGTGCTCTTGCTTCTTCTGTTATTGTTGTTGCTTCTTCTGCTACTTCCTTCTCGCAGATGTCACAGTCTTGGTTCTCGTTTTTCAAATCAAGACGGCGGTTGCCGTCCATATAGATATCCCGTCCGACTGATATTTCGGCTGGAAACTCTTTTCCGCAGGTATTACATTTATAGGTTAATGCCATAGTCTAGGTTTGGTTTGACCTCATCGGTCTGTTTATCTGTCGCTCCTTCTAGTCCTACGTGAAGGGTTGCTCGTTTCTCATCTACTAGGACTTCGTTGAAGCATTTTCCGCATCTTCTACCCATAATTAGTTTACCATTTTCATCGTATTTTTTAAAGGGTTTTAGCCTTATTTCCTCTGCTTTTTTCTTATCTCTTTCAGTTGGATGCTTTTCGTTTTCCCATTTTGTTTGATGCCTCCAGCACCACATCTCCATTGTTCTATCTTGTGGCTTGCCGTCGTCTTTTTCTAGCGTTTTGAATACATCCCGGAATGACATTCCCTGCCTACTGTGCTTTGCCTGTTGTCTTCTTTGTGCTCTGTTCATTTTGTTGTTATCTGTCTGGCTATCTGCCAGAGGACGATATCACTCCACTTCGCCTTTGGTTTCCTGAAAAAATGTAGTATCCAAGTCATAATTTTCGCAGTTGTTCCGGCGTGAAATAATCCTTTACTTTGTCCGGGTATGCTTTGACGAATTCTGGGTTTGGATCGCCTGCTCCTTCGAATGGTTGGAGGATATCTTTGGCGTACCGATCCCTTTGGTGTTGGAATCTATCCTGTTGACTGAGTGTATAGAACTCTGGAGAACGTCTTATTTTGACTACCTTTTCTGTGTCTTTTTTCTGGTGATTCTTACAAGGGAGAACTCCATATTGGCTATCGGATATGGCTTCATTTGTACAGGCTGTTCTTGGGCATGTCATAGTTTTGGTTCGATATTTAGCTCGTTGAACATTTGCTGCAAAGCTAAAAATACGCCCTTAGCGAAGTCTATATCATTTGAGGAGAACTTGTGTTTTTCAGTTGGATTTCCGTTTTCATCTTGTCCATCTCTTTTATATTCTATAAAAACAACGACATCATTGTGGGTTATAACTTGAAACATTCCGTACTTTTTTGTCGGATATTCGTAAGTTTTTACTGTTGTGGTTGATGTTGGATTAGCCATTGTCTTGTTCCCTTGCCTTCACTCTATTTAGTATAGCACTTGGGTCTGATTTAATACTATCCTGTTCTTTTGCTTTGGCTTTGGCTATCGATTCTGGGGATTGAGGAGTTACGATTCCTGCTACTCCTTCGAGGGTGTCTTCGGGTACAATGTGGGTTATATTCTTTATATGTACCATGAAATAGGGTGCATCGCTTTGCTTCATACACAATAGGTCGTCTGTGGGTGAGGATCGAATGGCTGAAAACTGCCACTCATTTATTACGGTGCTTTCGCCGCTTGTGAAGTAAATCCGATATCTCATAGTTGTTTTGCGTCGTTCTCCGGCTTGTCCTATATTTTTATACTACCTGCATTTGAGTCTGAGTTTGCTCACGTTCGTCCACTATCAAACAGTCTGTTGATAGAATAGTTCCGGCGACAGCGATTGCATTCTCTAGGCTTAGTCGGATTACTTTGGCTGGATCGATGACTCCTGCTTTGACAAGATCCTCGACTTCCCCTGTATTCACATTGTATCCGAAGTCGCCTCCACTTTGTTTGATCTTTCCAATAATGACTGTCTTTTGTTTATCGTCTTCGCCTGCATTCTCAAGGAGCTTGAATGTCGGCTCATGGAGTGTGGCATATAATAGTTGTTCGCCATCATTCAGCATCGTTCTTTTACTTGGCGTTCCCATAAATATAGATGCCATCTGTTGAAATGCGACACCGCCTCCGGGCACGATTCCTTCTTCGACTGCTGCTCGTGCTGCTGATACTGCATCTTTTGTTCTTTCCAGTCTTTCACGCATGGATGCTTCGGTCTTTGCTCCTACTTTTATAATGGCTACACCTGTTGTTAGTTTTGCTAGGCGTTCTTGTATTTTCTCCTTCTCGTAGACTGAGGTTTCGGTTTCGAGATTGGCTTTCAAATTTTCGATCCGTACTGCTACCTTCTTGTTTCGTTTCAATATGTCTTTTTTCCACGATTCGTTGATGGTATCTTTCTCCTCCATCTTTATAATTACAGTTGAGTTGCGTCCAGAGACAACTGTCTTGGCAAGTCCGAGCCATGCTCTTTCGAACTGATTGGTAAACTGTACCATGTCCAGTCCCAATTCGTCTGATACCACTGTTGCTCCTGTTATGAGTGCGATGTCTTCAAGAGCGGATGTTCTCCTGTCACCGTAGCTTGGTGGAGTTACTACTAATATGTTGATGTTCCCTTTCATTTTGTTGACGATGACGGTTTTCAAAGCGTCGCCTTCAACTTCTCCAACTATTAAGATGTCCTTCTTGATTGCTGCCATCACTTCTAGTAAGGGCATTATTTCTTTTACGAGAGTTACTTTCTTTCCTAAAACTGCGACGATTGGTTCTTCGATTATTGCTTCCATTCTCTGAGGGCTTGTTATAAAATGTGGAGCTGCGTATCCCTTGTCAAACTCCATTCCTTCGGTGTAGTCGATTCCCATTTCGACTCCACCTTCTTCAACGGTTATCAGTCCGTGTTCGCCTACTTTTTCGACGGCTTGTGCTACCACTTTTCCTATTTCTTCATCGGCGGAAGATATGAATGCTACTCTTTGGATGTCTTCTGTTCCCATGATTGATTTGCTGATTTTCTTGAGTTGCTCCTTTAGTGCTGGGACTGCGTCGTCCATTTGCTTTCTGAGGATCATGGGGTTTATTCCTTTTTCGAGGAGCTTCATTCCTTTGTCTATAATGTGGTATGCCAGAAGGGTTGCCGTAGTCGTACCATCGCCTGCCTCCTCATTTGTCTTCTGTGCTGCTTCCCTAATAAACTGAATACCTGTATTTACAAACTCGTCCCTGTCTTCTACTTCTCTCATAACTGTAACGCCATCATGAACCGCTATTGGTGTTCCCCATTGCCTTGTAATACCGACGTTTCGTCCTTTTGGTGAGAGCGTAGTACAAACGGCTCTATAAGCGATAACTGCTCCTTGTAATAACTTTTGCCTAGCTTCGCTTCCGAATATTATTTTTTTCATTTGTTGTTCCCGAATAAAGATTCAAACTTCACTCTGCTGATTCAAAGTCAGCTATCCTACCGCTAGACGATCCGGGATCGTCATTGCTGTTGCTGGATATGAGTGTCGGATTTTTCTAATTCGCCTTTGACGGCTCGGTCTTTGTTGTTCCACATCAGTGCAGTTTCCAGTAAGGTGAGGGTTTCGGAGTTTTCACGAGAGGGTTTGGCTTTCTTTTCTTCCATCAAGGTTTCAAATGCCTTTGTTAGTAGTTTGTGAACGTATTTTAATTTTGTATCGTTATTCATTTTTGTTTTCCTAAGTTTGCGACTATATCTTTAAAGTCGATGAAGTTCAATTCTTCCCCTTCGGTTGGGATATAGACTTTGTTCTCCATGTACTTGCGATACACGATGGTATCTCCTTCTGCGATTTTAACTGGTGGAGTCCCTGTTCCTATCTTTACTATGACTCCGATTTCGGGAGCGTTTTTGCCTGTTTCTATCGACTCCAGTCCTGATTTGGTTTTTAGCTTAGTAGCTCTTAGTATAACTGTATTCTTGGCTGGTGTCATCTGTATTTAATATACTCTATAGGGTGATGTCGTGTCAATAAGCTAAACCTTAAGAATCGGCAGGGAGGTTAGGTATTTATTTTACATCATAGTTTTTTCTAGTTCCTTAACTCTTTTTGCGTAGTACGTCTGTATCATTTTTCGCTCTGTCTTTCGGTCTGTCGTTTGTGTGGTATTAGCTCTCTGTGTCAGTTTTTGATATCCAATCTCTCCAAGCTGGGTTATTTTGAATACTCGATACGCCTCTCTGTCTTCTTTTTCCCAGTAGCGATGACATCCGTGGCAGAGAGTGTCGCAGTTTTCCTCGTCGAACCGTACGCTTTCTCTGGTTCTTCCGAAGTAATGTGAGTTTTGTTGTCCCTTTGGGTTGTAGCTTCCACATCTTTGGCACGTCCAGTTATCTCTCATTCTAATATAAAGAGAGAACCATTTGTCTGCTGGGTCTATTTTCATTCTACCGATCATATAAATAAATGTATTGTGCAGGGACGAATCCTTGCTTCTCCGCTTCTTCTGCTAGGTGTCGGAGACTGCTTCGTTCGAGTATTTCTTCTCGAAGGATTTTGTTCTGCTTTTGTATTTCCTTGGTTTGTTCCTGTAGTTCTCCTAGCTGGATTCCGTCAGTAACCATTTCGTTGCTCACGTACACTTTTACTAACTGTAGGATTGCTAGTGTCAGCATTAGTAGTTTGAGTAGTAACTCCTGCCTTTTCGTCATGGATAACTTTTCCTAAGTGCTTACATATTATAATCTGCTTTGCTCTGGTTAGGAAGTTGGGGCATGAGCAGAGCCAGTCGCCGTCCTCTGTTTGTCTTACAGTGTACTCAATGTTTGGGTCTGTGAATGATTTAACTCTTATTAACTTCATTATTGAATGCTTTCACAAAAGGGACAGTCAATGTAATAACAATATCTACTCTTGTGCGGTATGTTTAGGGTCTGCTCCTTGATGTGTTCTATTATGTAGATTGCTTTGGTTATAAAATCCTGAGCTGCCTTCGCATGTTCCGGGGTTAGGTCTTGTGAGAATATCTTTATTGTTTCCGGCATCCAGATTTCTGGATCGCGTGGTGCGTTTACAAAGTAAATCTTTTTATACTTTGGTTCTCCGACTGCGTATAGCTTCCATTGAACCAGTCTTGCAAACTCTCCGACGCTCCAACTTTTCCCTGTCTTGATTTCGAGGAGGTCGCCTCGTTCTGGTTCTTTTCCGTCAAGCCATCCGTGAAATGAGTATTTGTCGTTTATTTCGAATGTGGTTTTGAGTCTGTCGTCCCATTCCTTTTCTTCTACTATGGAGAATGTTGGGAGGTTTTTCTTGGCTAGAACGTCGTTTATCTTTACTCCCGATACGTGGTCTTGGATTATTCGGTGTGCTGCTTTTCCTTCCGCCATTGCGTTGGTTTGATAGGTCTTGAGTCCCATCTGCTTGCAGAGCCATACATGGGGTTCGTTTATTACTGCGTTCATCGTTGAGAATGATAGGTTTGTTTTCATGTTCCGTTTGTTATATTTTTCTCGATTACGTTTTGTTCCTTCGCTTTATAGGTCGTTTTTATAAAACTTTTTAATGCTTTGTAGCAGGCAGTACAAACGTCGAATGTGAATATCTCCGTCCGGGTCTGCTCTACTCTTATCTCAGTTATTTCATCCAGTATTACTTGTTTTCCACATTGGTCGCATTGATAGATTTTTATGCTGCTTGCTCCTTTTCGATTTGGCGTACCATGATATATTCTGATCTACTTGCTCCGGGGACTGGTACTCCGGCTGCAAGAAGTTTCTTTAGTTTGGCTTGATCGGGGACTTCTTTTGTTGCAGCAAGAGCTTGTGCTTCTTCGAGGGTTGTCTTGAAACTAAATCTTACCGCCTTACTTATTCCCCAGTTGCCGACGGCTTTTCCTGTTAACTTTTCAGCGTCGAGTCGGAGGGAGAGTTCTTCGTTTACTATTTTAACTGCTGCCTCTTGTTCTTCGATTATGGTGTTTGCTTGGAATCTTAGTTCGAGGAGTTGCTCGTATGTCATTTCGACTATAAGTGGTTCTGGTATAAATCCTTTCAGTATTGGTGCTTTTACTGTTGTGTTCATATTATTTTTTCTTTTGGGATAATTCTCTTATTTTGTCGGCTGCTTGTTGGAAGGTGAATCCTTTCATTGCTTCTGGTACTTCGTCTAGTCCCATTAAAGAGGATATTGCGTTAAACTGTGACGCCATTGCTGGTTTTCCACCGTCCGGGGATGTGCTGGTTACTACTTTTCCTTCTTCTGTATATGCGTCGTTTGAGCCTGTTCCTTGTGGGACTGATTTTTCTGTGATCTTTTCTTCGTGTCGATATAAGTCCCTGCCGATTCCCATTCTGGCTGCACAGTTTTTCATTAGGTCTGAGGTTGCTGCTTTGAAAACATCCCCCCATGATTGGTTTGCGTTGTTTCGTTTTACCGCTCCGCCGAAGCCGGATCGTCTGATTTTCATGCCGTTTTTAAATCTTGCATCGATGTATCCTTCTACGAATGCTTCTTCGCCGATCCTTTCGCTCTTGGTCAGTACTAAGTCCCAGTCCATCATTAGTGCCATATCTAGGGTTTCTGAAACGTAGGCTTGTTCGAGGTAGGTAAACTCTGGATTATATTGTCCTTTTGGTTTTGAGGGATTCATGAGTCTTTTTCTCTTTTCGCCTTTTGGTGTCGGTTTGAGTAAAACTACCGCTTGTGCTGTTCCGATGTTTTCCATCAGCTTCTCTTTGAGTTCCTTCTTGTAGACATCAATAGCTTTATATTCTTTTGTGGTTATTATATTATCGCTGGACATGTTTCTCCTTTCGGTTTACTAGATTTTCAAAGAGTTGACTTACGGTTGTTTCGGCGATCGCTGCGAGGATCTTGGCCTGCTTAATCGCCTCTATGTTTACCTTGAGTACTAATCGCTTTTTGGTTGTTTGTTTTGTTTCCATGAGTGTATTATTGCACACGTGTGTATGTCGTGTCAAGTGGTAAAATTAAATTATTAAAGAGCTATTATCTTAACTTGCCTTTCCGATTTTTGCGTGTATCTCTTTTTTTAACTTCTCATAACGTTCTGGAGATATAGGTCTATACCCTTCCTCTAATGCTAGAGGTTTGAAACCTTCTTGAGGTTTTATTTTCCTGCTAGTTCTAAACGATGATATAAAAAAAGCCGTATTAATCATTCCCCACTCAAAGCTAATGACTCCTTTCATGCCTTTTGTAACGGCTTCCTCAAAGACTGCGTATTCTTCTTCGTCCATTACGTATGGTACTTTTTGGTTAGACATGAAGACATCCCATGTTTCGCTATACTTTTTTTCCCAGTCCTCTTGCATCAATAGTTGGTCTGACATTGTTTCCCACCTCCTTTCCATTTTCCTGCTTCAAGAAAATAAGTAGGTCGGGGAGCTTTTTCTGTAAAGAATAGGGAGATGTAATGCGTGGAGCATAGGGTTTGCTGATAATATCTGGTAACTGAGTTAGCATGTTTTGCATCTTATCTTCCCCATAGCGTTTGAGTAGATCCTCCATAGCTTTCCTTTCAGCTTTTATAGGGAATAGGCGGTCATAGTGAGGGTTTACTCCTTTGAAAAGTTCAATGAACTTATTTATTGGAATCTTTTCTTCTGTTGCGTCAGCAACAACAATATCATTGTTAGTATTATTGTTATATGTATTATTGTTATATATAGCACATGACATTTTGTCATGTCGTTCAGGTGACATTTTGTCATGTGCTGGGTGACATTTTGTCATGTCAGGTGACATTTTGTCATCTCGGTCAATCTCGACTGTGTCTACCCATTTTTGTGTAGCTCGGAGTTTTTTAAGAGTTAGGTGCTGTTCTAGGTATCCCTGATCAATGAGATCTTTAATGATTCGGAAGATTTGTCTTTCGGAGATGCCGATAGTTTTTGCTAATACATCTCGATTTGTTAAGCAGTAAGGAAAATCAGGATTGTTGGATAATCTAGCGATACAATCAGCAACACAGTACTCGGTGACGTTAAGACCCATCTTCTCCATGTTGCTGTAGATAAGGGTTGTATACAAAGGCTTCATAATATTCTTAATATATATGTATAGGCTTTTGCCATAAAAAAACCTCTCCTGGTAGGTCGGCGAAGATATTGAATCAACAGTATCTTTTGGCAAAGCTGCGAACTTCGCCGAACCACCACGAGAGGTTTAACTTATTGACTCAATCTTACTCGCTTTTGCCCTCGGAGTCAAGATGACTCTAAGAGTTACTCCCCTTTACCGTAGGAGTGCCGATATGATCGGACGTAGTTATTTATACCAATGATCGGGTGACGTGTCAATTGAGCGTTACTGTATCAAAGGCTACGTTCCGAGATGCATAAGAAGAAGACCGACGGCTGCTCCTCGCCATTCGTCGGCAATAAAGCCATAAAAGAAAAGCCCATAGCCCATAACTAAAAGTGCAAGTTTTATGTTCATCCGTATGTTTTTATTGAACAGTTGGGGCAGTTGTTTGTTCAGTTCCTGTCGCTGTTGTCTGTGAAGTAGGAGCTGTGAAAAATGGAGGCGTTCCTGTGTCCACTGTTTGAGCTGGCGTTGGGTTATCGAACGTAAGTGGGGGATTAATCTGAATGCTTGGCTGATTCAAGATAGTGGGGGAAGTAGGCATCTGGGTCTGCAATGCAGACTCCTCGTGAGCCATCTCCTCTGGGTGCTTGTGTTTTACTACCTTCATCAAGGATACGATGGTCGTGAGCATGATAATAATTAGTCCGACGATTTCTGCTGCGTATTCTACGATGGTGTTGTGGTTGTTCGGTTCTATAATCCCCTGAGAAACCATCACTCCGACGACGAAGTTTAAAAGTATAAGTATGATCGGATTTCTCCCCATTTTCATTATATTGTTACCCTTCCCGTGATCTTTCGGGCTATGTCCCTTAGTGCTTCTAGGACATCCTTTTCCCATACGCTTTTACGTTGTCGTTGTGGGATAACTGCTGTCGAGTCGTTGAGTGGCACTTGTAGCGGTAGACTGACAGGAGGAATCGTTGTGGCCGAATCGGCTGGAATGCCTGCGTTCGGTATTGTTGAGGGCATGACACTTGTCCTAGCCTCAGCCACCTGTCTTTCGTGTAATGACCATACTTGTTTTCCCATTTCATGACTTGAGGCTGTGTCACGACTTATTCCTGCAAGGTCGCAGTAGTCATCCCAGTTTGTAGCTTTGGTTACTAGGTTGGAGAAGACGCTCGGTTTTAACATGTGGGCTACGAGCTGTTCTTCTCCGGGTACGCCGTTGAGGATTTCATTGGCTCGTGCCAAAAGTCGATCACGGTCTAGGGATCCCGGACATGCCTTCTGTACTGGTCTTCCTGTCTTGGAGTCTATTACTTCTCTATGTAATAGGACGTGCTCTTTGTCGAGTGGGATTTGGTAGAAGGCTGACAGGTCTGCCAATAACCGAGCGGAGGACTCATACAAGGAGTCGGGTCGGGGTTCGTTGAAGGCGTTGGGTCTTAGTGTCGGGTTGTAGCCGTCTTCGTGTTCTATGTTGATACATCGTTGGTTTATTTTGTAATTGCTTGATGCATAGCTTACGCAGTCTTCTGGGATGAATAGTGTGATATCACCGTTGAGACTTATCCCGTAGTTTGAGGAGGATTGATTGGCTGGATTTGAAAAATGTTGAATAGTTCCCTGTGTCGTACCCTGCATTGTGTGCAAGATGATGAGGTCTATTTTCCCTCGGTTCTTGTCGTAGTTTCCCTTGCTTCCATCCCAGAGGTATCCTACGGGTACGTATTTGTGTGGTAGTGCGGTTTCGTTCCTCATGGCATTTGTAACGGCTTCACTGGTGCGTATTTTTTCAAGTGATCGCCGAGGTATTTAATTAACATAGTTTCGGAGTTTGGCTGGGCTTTGTCCATCATGCCCATTGCTCCTGCCATTGGATTTTCTGCTGTTGGCGTCGGAGGATGACTTCCTCCTGCCTGTGGAACTGATGGTTGTGGTGTCATACCCTGCTGGGCTAGTGGATTACTTGGCATAGGCGAGTTTGCTGCTGGTGCTCCCATGCCTGCTGATGACGCTCCCATTCCGGCACGTCGTCTTACTGCTTCTTGTAGTGCTACTGCTCCTGCGTCCATATAATAATAGTAGCATATTTTTTGTTAAGTCAATAGGTGTAAACTTAAGCTATGGGCTTTTATGATGCTGGTTTTGATTCGTATCCTGCGTTTATTGCTTCTGACCATTTTCGTGGCGTCAGGGAAAAGGCTTGGAGTGCTTCAGGAAAAAAGTGTACACTTTGTGGTAAAAAGTACGGGCTTGTCCCTCACCACTTGTCTTATGAGGTTTTGGGTACTAGGGCGGAGTGGCGATATATCCGCTTTGTTTGTCATCGGCATCATTACTGGGTTGGGTTTTTTCTGTTCCTTTTCAAACTTCACAATAGTAAAATGTTAATAATGAACTATTATCTAATAAAGTTTTTCTATCTTCTTGTGAAAAGTATTGTCTTGTTCTTTTACTATACGTGGCGGTTGTTGCTCTGGATGAAGCGTTCTTATGCTATTTCTGCAAGTCGTAAAATTCCACGCCGTCGGTCTTCTTGGTAATTATTGGGTACATTAATAGGTTGATGGGGTAGGAGATTCCCCACAACTCTCTCGTCGGCGTCGTGCCAAGTGGTATTATTCTTCAAGACTTGTATTATAGGCTATCCTATGGTAAAATCTCAGCAGTTGGGAGGTGATTCCTTATTATGGATATTTTAGTATTTATTTTTTTACTACCGGTGGTTTTGCTGGCGATGTACGCTATTTTAGCAGTTACTATCATTGGAGGATCAGTTGCCTTTAGTCTTCTTTGGGAGGCTTGGCTTTTCGTGAAAAAGTGGAAGTGGGTCTTTTTCTTCGGACGGTTTATCTAGGGATGAGTACGTCGTCCTATCGGGGAACTGGTGCGTTATCAGTGAGTTCTATTAGAGCTGTTGGGGTTTGCTCAGTGTGGCCGTCTTTACTCCTCCTTTCGCCGCCTGATACTCTGTACGGAGTTGGGAGGAAGATTTGAACTCACTTATAGAATTGGGATTGTATAAATCGTGGTGGTTATAAATTAAGTATTCATTCCCAGATACATTATTTAATCCTGCTTTTTTTTCATTATTTAAGAACAAAGACCTGTCGCCATTATTATCAAGTAATTCTTTACCTAGCTGATTTTTTGGCAGTTCAATTTTGTAAACTTTTCCATTTTTGCCAGCGTATTCTCTTGCTAGATTAGGATTGTCTGTGTAGGTGCTGTAACCAGTTGGTGCATCAGTCTTAGATAAATCAAAGTTTTTATCAAACTTTTCCCTAAGACCTCTATACAAAGTAATTGTATCTTTGTTTTGTGTTCCCTGCCCCTTCACATACTGTTCCTCCGTCAGACCTTTAGCGATGGCTTCTTTGGCAGATGAGGGCTTTGCTCCTCCTGTAGCTTGCTTAGCCGCTTGATACTCTGTACGGAGTTGGGAGGTGGTTTTGGAGTAGTAGTTTTCTTCCATAAACACATTGAACTCCTCTCCACTTCTTATACTTTTCTTTTCTAAGTTTACACCCAGATTTTGCAAATCTTCCCTTGTCATACCATCAAACTCTGATTGCTTAATTTTGATAACTTTTATTTTATCTTTACCAGACATTTTTGCTTCTTCAAATCTGTGAGCTCCATCAAGTATTTCATTTTTTTCATTGATAAGAATTGGATTTTTAGAAGCAGACTTCACTCCATTTTTTATATCAAATTGAACTTCAACCATACCTTTATTGGTCGGATATTTAATATCCTTCACCAACCGCTCCTCCGTCAGACCTTTAGCGATGGCTTCTTTTACTCCTGTAGCTTGGGGTTTGCTCAGTGCATCGTCTATCGAAATTCCGTCACCTACCGTTTTTTTTTTAAGTTCTTTACGGCTGCTTTCGGTTGTATTGCCTCATCTATTGCCATGCCGACATTATCGCCTTGCTTTGCTGCGGAGTCAACTGGTTTTAGGGTTGCTTGTCTGAAATTTCTTGTTGATGATTCGTAGGGTACCCATTTTCCGTCCGGCATTTTCTTCTCAAGTCCAGTTACTTTTCCTTTTGCATCTTGCACCTCCCGAATTTCCGCTGTGTTTATAAATCTCTTGCCTTTATACTGGTCAACTGCTGGCGAGGCTTGGCGAGTTGTAGCTTGTGGAGCAGCATTTTCGACCATTGCAGCCGACTCGTTTGCGATGGGTGATGTTCCATCGGCCATTTTGAGCGGATTGATTTGAGGTATTCTGTCAGTACCACGTTCAACTGTTCTGAGGCCAATGTTATTTCTAACAACCTCATATCCCTTACGGATACCACCACTAATACTTTGAACCTTCGATCCCTTGAGAGTTGATTGTGAAAGAACTGGTGCGGTTTCAAATGAAATGTGTTGACGATGTAACATCTGCTTGAAAATACCCGCTGAATCACCCTCACCCATAACCTCTTTGATTGCATTTGCAGCTGCCCAATCAAGCGCGTTTTGGTCATTTGTCGGACTACCAACAGGTTGTCCCCCGGCAAACCATGAACCTTTATTACTTGTCAGGTATTTTCGGGTTTCGTTCATCTTCGCAAAATTAGTACCACTATAAATACCTTGTTGTGCGCCTTCCATGCCAAGATCACCGCCATTTAATAGTCCTTCAAGCTCAGTACGAAAATCTTGAAGCATCTGTTTATTTGCTCTGGCCGGTGTGGTTTTTTCTATCTTTGCCATAATTTGATCAAGAACACCGGTACCGTCATTTGTAGTCAATGGTTGTAGTCCTATTTGTGCATCAAGATTTTGAATATGTGTTTCGATTGCTTCACCCGCTTTTGGAATATCCGCCTCTAGCTCTCTGGCTATAGCGCGTGGATTATCAGAAGTCGTCATTTTGAACGCTTCCATCATGGTATTTTCCGAGTCAGTAACACTATTCGGATTAGTTACGGCGAGATCAGTTGCAAAACGTCTGGCCAGTTCTTCTCTGGCACCCATGACTTTATTGCTTGCTGTTCCTTGTGGTGGTGGCGTTCCGGCATCAATAGCATTTTCAGCAGCCATTCCGGGAACTTGTGGGTTAGCATCTGGTAATCGGGTGCCATAACCGGTTGAGGCATTGAAATCGAGCTTTTGACCAGTGGCGGCACGCTCATCTTTGATAATTGTTTTTGCGGTTTGTACCGGGTGTCTGACTACCTGTTTTACTCCTGAGCCAAAAGCTCTTGTTGCTGCAACGGGGTTTTTTGCTGTCGTTACAGCCATGCGTACACCATTGGCGGCAAGTGCCGGAAGCTCAGCAACAGCAGTAATAGCGCCAGCAGTTTCGAGTCCTCGAAGATAGGGATTTTTATAAACATCGTCTGAGAAGTTACCGGCAATATCTCCTGCCTCAGCACTAATTGAAGACCTGATTTGGTTCGCGTTCTGCAAAAACACCTTTCGATCTTCCATGTTTTGAGTCGCATATGCTTTGTCTTCCCACTCTTTCGCCAGTTTATCTAATTGTTCAAAGTTTCCCTCAGACTGCATTTGACGGATACTGGTACCAACATCAGTTCCATAATTATAAATAGGATCGATAATACTCTCTTTGACGATGCCACCCACGGCGCTTGCGATACCTTTTTCCTCGCTTTGTCCGGATTGCAGCATTTCGGGAGTTACCTCTTTTCCTTCCATGCCTGCAATTAACACGGTCATTTTTCGGTTTAGCTCATCATCTGTTTCGACGACTTCTCCACGTTGGACTGGCTCTTTACCTGTGAAGAACGCTCCGACTCTCTGTGGGAATGATCCGCCGATAGATTGTGTCACAGGGACTTGCCCTGAGAGTACTGCGAGTTCAGTTGCTGTGAAGGCTGCTCCTAAGTTTTCAGCCTCTTTCTTTTTCAGAACAAGACTTGAGGACAGTGAGTTTAATAAACTCTTATACTCTTTCTCCCCATATTTGTCTTTGTTTGCGATGGCATTTTGAAGCTGTTTTGCAATACTTAACATGCCACCTTTCAGGCTAGTTGCCTTATCTGCCTTATCTGCTTTGTCTATTCCGCCTGTGTCTTTTTGATAAACATACTCTCTGTCGAAGTCGTCTTTAATCTGTTTTATCATCCCTGTGTCGTTTGCTGCTTTGGCTGCATTTAATGCTTGGGCATGTTCTTCTATGGTATGACCTGTGATGGTTTTTGGTTGCGTTAGAGCGTCTACTTGCGTGGCTGATTCTCCGCTTGCTAGGGTTGGTGATGCTGGCTGGACTTGTGATACCTGTGGTGCTTGAGTCGTCGTCGAGCCGTCCTGCATTGTTGGATCATCAGGTACTTCGATTAGCTTCTTTTGTGATAGAGAGTAAACTTGCATATTATTGTACGACTTTTACCCAGCCTACACCTGTTGAGTAGTAGCCGTTCATTATTGTTCCGGCAGGTGCTGATGCTTGAGGTTGTTGTTGGGATGATTGCTGATAGTAGTTTGCTCCGCTTCCGCCTCCTGCCTTTGGTGCTGAGGATGAACCGAGGGTGACTATCTTTTCTCCTGTGGTTTTGTTTATCAGAACCTTTTGTCCGGCGATTTCGATTACCTCATTGCTGGGTGCGTTTATTTCCATCTGTTTCATCTTGACCGTTTGCATATAGTCGTTTTCTTTTATTGCCAGTTCCTTGGCGGTTGCATACTCCTGATCCGTTATTTTTTCCTGTCTGCCTATTTTTGCCAGTAAAACTTCGAGGGTTGTTTGCCTGTCTGTGCTGAAGCCTGTCATGGCTCTTGATCCCTGCTGAACCACTAGGGACAGGTGCTCTTTGTATGGTTCGAGTTCTTGTCTGAATCCTTCTACTGCGTAGCCTACTCTCTGGGTCACATCGGCTTCTGTTTTTGACAGTGCGTCTGATATTCTGCCGAGTGATTGATTTAACCAGCCGTAGTTTTCCATGATTGGCTTTTGTGCCGATGTTAGCATTCCCCGACGTTGTGATTCAGTTACGACTGAGTTTTGGGTTCGTGCGTTGATGTCTGGTTCGAGTCTACGGAGAGAGTCTTCTATATCATATATTGTTCCTTGTAGGGAAGATTGGCTTTTTCTGAGCTGTGGCACTCCTGCTGACTCGCTCATCATATCAAAAAGTTCTAGGGGTTTTGGTTGTTCTCTAGCGGTTTTGAAGTAGTTTCCGAATACGTCGTTTTCTCGTGAATCAAGTCCTGCTGCGAAGTCTTTGGCACCGGGTAGGGACTTTAACAGGTCATCATATGGCTTTGGGTCAAATGATGGAACAGATGGCATCGACGCTCCGCCTCCGCCTCCATTGTTATTATTTCCGCCACCAGATCCGGGCTCTGCTCCGTCAGTCCACGTCCCATTAAACCATCGCTGGTTTTTTCCTGCTGCTGCTGGATTATCGTACCAGCCTCCGTATTGCATTGCCATATAATTATATTATCACGTTAGCACTTCGCTTTTCCATGCTTTTGTTAATCTGTTCCAGATATAAAGAGTGCTCGTATTGTAATCGAAAAATATCGCTGCTCCTTGTGCCGGTTCTTCGCCACTCGTTGCTTTGTCGGCTGTTTTTCCATCCCTGATATATCTTACTCCCTCTCCAATATGACGCATCTTTATAATATCAGGTGTGATCTGTTCCTGAAAGGCTCTCCTTTTCAGTCGTCCGACTTCTTCTGATAACTCCTGCATCTTTTTTTCTAGTTCTTGTTGTGTCATATTACTTGCTCCGTTGCCTTCATGTTTTCTTCGAGTGTTAATTCTAACAATACTACGGCTGCTCCCATATCTGCTGCTATTTGTATTTCCCGATGATTCCCAGCAATTATTGGCAAACGTGCTACAGTTTCTGCTACGGTTGTTACTGCTTCGCCTTCCGTCCATGCTGAGGCACGATCCAGCTTATATTTGAGCTTTATTGAGTCACCTGATACTAAGGGTTTGAAGTCGGCTCTTACTGTTAGTGCGTCTTTTTCTTTGTATACTCCGCCGTAATCTTTTATATCTCGTTCAATAGTCCCGGTTGCATACGGTGTTCCAGCTGGATCTATTACGTCCACTCCGTAGGATACGTTGTCCCTCCAACCTACCAACAGTTTTCTGTTAACTGGAAAAATGAAGCCGATCTGGATGTTGGTTGCTGTTCGTGATCCTGTTGAAATGGGGTAGTCGTATGAAAAAGAGTTTGGCTGTTCCTTGTCTTTTTGACCGTAGGTATAAATACCACGCTCTACCTCGGTTGAGTCGCTTTCTCCTGCAACTCCCCATCTTAGGAGTCCTTGCCACATATTGACTGCTTTGGGTAGGGTTTCTACCGACTTTCCGATAGCCACTTTTGGTAATTGCCGTATTTTCTCCGCACTTTCTCCGCCGACGTAGCCTACCATATCCCCTTGATATCCTGCCCAAACGTAGAGGATTCCTCGTGCTGCGAATAGTGCGTTGACTGATCCTTCTGGTACTGATACATAGAAGTTGTAGGTGGTGCTGTATCCGTCCCAGAAGAAAAGCATCCCCTCACCGTAGTCATCTACTGAGTCGCCTTTCCAGCATCCTATTACTAAGTATTCTCTCCACTTGGTCATGCAGCGAACTTTCCAGCCGGACGGCAGAACGATTCGGTGCGGATTGTATTCGGTTGCGTCATACGTTGCGACGTAGTGTTCGTTTCCTATGGCTATAAAGTTTAGCATTTGTTCTATTGGGTGGAACTGTGCGTCGGTTACTAAAAACTGATAGTAACTGGTAAAGTCGGCAGTCTCTAGGTCGTTTAGAGATGTTGTCGTTACTGTTCCGTCTGCCACGGTTGAGGTCAAATGGAAATGGTAGCTTGCTCCTCTGATGGGACGCCACGGTGTTGTGAAGGTAAACTCATAATCACCCGTT
>Ga0163148_10002544_pt1 | contig 21563 bp, 20 predicted proteins | sample OliLakLV19MP7P2_FD_148606 | JGI IMG/M metagenome (GOLD analysis project Ga0163148, IMG submission 148606) | Freshwater microbial mat bacterial communities from Lake Vanda, McMurdo Dry Valleys, Antarctica- Oligotrophic Lake LV.19.MP7.P2 | ecosystem: Environmental > Aquatic > Freshwater > Lake >...
GGGTGCTGCCGTCCTGATGCACCATCATGCCTGGGAGGGGAGCGGGCTCGCGGCGTTTGCGGTGGACACTACGTTTCTCGGCTTTGGACACCAGCTTGCCCTCTTGCAGGCGTTTCTTCACCCAGGTGTAGCTGCGCGTGCCGCCTTCGCGTTTGTACCAGCTGTGGAAGTGCTTGACGTTCCACCCTGCGTGCCGGCCTCGGTACTGCTCGGTTAGCGCCATCACTTCATCCACCGGCGCCCGACGGTTCGAGACTTGCTCCAGCCGACGGTCGATCAGCCCCTCCAGTCCGTCCGCCTCGAACCGCACCACATACCGCCGAAAACTGCGCTCGCACATCCCCAGCAACCGGGCCGTTTCGTCCTGCGTCAGCCGCCCTGCGTTCCACCCTGCATACGCTTCCTCGAATCTCATCTTCCGGATCTCCTGTAACAACTCCGTCCGTCTCATCGGTCACCCCCTTTGGGTGACTATGACAACCGGACAGATGTCGTGCTACAGAACCGGACAGATCACGAACTCGCAACACATATGGAACAGCGCTTGACGCTGCTGCCAACGCGAAATAGTATCGCAGTCACCGATTCCGATCAGGGCTTTAACCCGGCATCAATAGTCGGATTGCAAGTAAATACTGCAATCAAAGGAATGCCTTATGCAATTGCTTGTGCTGGTCATGTTGAGTTCTTCTACTGGTAAGGCCTTGGTATCATCTATAGCCAAATGTATTGGCGCAGTTACCCTGCGTGATAGGCAGATAGGAAGAGCGGCTATTTTTCGCGTAGTAGGCTGCGTATCGCCCCTTCCGCTTCATCGTGTGGCACAAAACCTTCAAGTCAAATCATAGACAATCGTGGCTGACTCACTCGCCCACCAGACAGTACGGTACCGGGTTGGTATAGACATAGGCGGCACGTTTACCGACTTCAGCCTGATCGACAATATTGAAGGTCGGCTTTATTCCGGGAAGTGCTTAACTACGCCTGCGAATCCGGAGCTTGGAGTAATTGAAGGCTTGAGTGTGTTTTTGAAGGAATGCGGCATTGACCCTGCTGAACTCCATGCAGTAGTTCACGCGACAACTCTGGTTTCCAACTGCTTAATCGAACGCAAGGGAGCTGTAACCGGACTTTTAACGACCGACGGCTTCGCAGACATCGTTGAAATTGGAAGAGAACTACGCTACGACCTTTACGATCTATTCCTGCGTTTTCCTAAACCTCTTGCCGCAAGGAATCTTAGGCTTGGTGTGCGCGAACGGATTGCCGCAAGCGGGGAGATTATTACCCCCCTAGATGAAGGCGATCTGATCGCGAAAGCCAATCAACTAATTTGCACAGAGGGCGTCGAGTCACTAGCAATCTGCTTCTTGCACAGCTTCAGAAATCCAGCGCATGAGGAACGTGCCAAGTCCATTCTCGAAGCACTATTTCCCAACTTCCCAATCAGCATCTCGGCCGACGTAGGTCGTGAAATCCGTGAAGTCGAGCGCACCAGCACAACACTTGCCAATGCTTATGTGAAACCGATCGTATCGCGGTATCTCGAAAAGTTGTCACAAGGATTTCGGAATTTAGGCGTCAAGCCTGAAATATTCATTATGCTCAGTAACGCCGGTTTTTCCAACTTAGAGACCGCTCGCAAGTATCCAATTCAACTCGTCGAATCCGGACCCGCAGCTGGAGTTCAGGTGGCAGCTTACTTTGCCAAGCAACTCCGTAAAGATCGCATAATCGCTTTTGACATGGGCGGCACTACTGCAAAGGCAGGTTTGGTACGAGATGGCAAACCGATCATTACCTATGAATCCGAAGTCGCGCGAGAGCACCGTTTCAAAAAAGGTAGCGGGATTCCGCTTCAAGTACCCACTATCGATTTAATCGAAGCTGGTGCTGGAGGAGGCAGCATCGCACAGCTTGATCGCTTGGGCTTACTGAAGGTCGGCCCCGAAAGCGCAAGTTCCGACCCGGGGCCAGCGTGCTATGGCCTTGGCGGCACCTTGCCAACAGTAACAGATGCAGATCTTGTTTTAGGTTACCTTGATCCTAATTATTTTCTTGGTGGCCGCATGAAGCTCGATATTGAAGCCTCCAGAAAAGTGATCCTAAAAGAGATTGGAACACCACTCGGCATGAGCGAAATCGAGGCTGCTTGGGGCATTCACGATCTGGTCAATGAAAACATGTCAGCGTTCATCCGCACCTATCTCGCAGAGCGAGGCGAGGATCCCCGGAGATTTTCGCTGGTTTGCACTGGCGGCGCCGGCCCTGTACATGCATTTCAGGTGGCACAAAAATTACACATGAGTCAGCTGATCTGTCCGCTTGGTGCAGGAGTGGCGTCAAGCCTGGGTTTGCTAACTTCACCCCCCTTACTTGAGCGCGTGATATCGAAGTGGGTACGCCTTGACAACGTCGATTGGAACGACATTAATAATCTCTACTCCGACATGGAGACATCTATCGTCCGTGTATTAGCCCGATTCGTGGACAGCAAGAGCGAACTTCAAACCACACGTTCTGCAGAGGTGAGATTCATTGGCCAAGGCTATCAAATGCTCGTTAATGTACCTGACGGGCCACTCAGTGCGAAATCTGGAGACATCATTGCGTCCAATTTCGATACTGCTTTCAAATCACGCTACGGGCGGTTACCGATGCGTGCAGTTGGCCGCGAAATACTCAGCTGGCGCATATCAGTGTCCGGTCGAATACCAGACCTAGAGTTGCGTCATGTGACGCCCAAAGCAGGAACCTCTGCAATCAAGGGGCACCGTACAGCGTATTTTGGACGCCGATTCGGCATGTTGGATACCCCAGTCTACGACCGCTACTCTCTTGTTTCTGGCACTCGATTCGACGGACCTGCACTCGTCGAAGAACGAGAGTCGACCGTTGTGATCGCTCCTCGTTCTTACGTAGAAGTATGCGATCGGGGGGAATTAATGATTACGCTAGAGGCTCTTACATGATATCTAGCTTTGATCCAGTCACGACCGAAATTCTTTGGTCCAAGCTCATCTCGTTACTCGATGAGGCCGCTACCACGCTCGTTCGCGCAGCATTTTCCCCGGTAATCCGTGAGGCAAATGACTTTGCATGCGTGCTGACTGATCCTATGGGTCACTCTCTCGGAGAATCAGGTCTGAGTGCGCCGTCCTTCCTAAACACTATTCCCATCACTATTCGCGCCTTTATCGAGCATCATCCTCTTGATACTCTGAAACCCGGTGACGTACTCATAACTAATGATCCCTGGCTCGCATCCGGCCATCTGCCTGATGTCACAGTCGCGATGCCTATTTTCTATCGAGGTTGTATTGTGGCGTTTGCAGGTGTGTGCGCACACATGACCGACATGGGAGGGCGCCAGCGCTCAACAGACGCACGCGAACTCTTCGAAGAAGGACTGCAAATCCCCATCTGTAAGCTGATCGATGCACATGAACCCAACAAACTTGTATTGAGCTTTATCTCTGAAAACGTGCGCGTACCACAAGATGTCATCGGTGACCTTACGGCAGCCACTTCTGCGCTAGAGATTTGCCAGCGTCGAGTATCTGAAATGCTCGATGATTATGGCTTTAATGATTTTTCAGGTCTTGGCCCGACTATCCAATCAATCTCTGAACGCTCCATGCGTGAAGCTATAACTGGAATACCAGACGGCGAGTATTACGCCGAAACGCGTGTGGACGGCATTAATGGCCAGCTAACTATTTGCTGCACTTTGCGCGTTCAAGGCGACGAAATAGAAATCGACTACACCGGCTCGCCACCGCGTCAACCAGTGAGTGTCAACTCAGTTTTCAACTATACCTACGCCTATTCGGTTTACCCGGTGAAATGCGTAATTGATCCTCAATCACGCAATAACGCGGGCAGCATTCGGCCCATCCACGTCATCGCTCCTGAGGACAGCATCTTGAATCCCAGAAAGCCGGCACCTGTCGGTGGGCGGAGCGTGACTGGCAACATGCTTCACGATCCAATTTTCCGCTGTCTCTCGCAAGCCGTGCCCGACAAGGTACAAGCAGCAAGCTATGGTCCAGGATGGACGCTGACAGTAGGAGGCAGAACGGCAGATGGTCGTAATTTCGCGGGTAACTTCCATAATACCGGAGGTCAAGGCGCATCGATGCATCGTGATGGCATTGCCTGTGTACGATTCCCCTCAAATGTCTGCAACACTCCGGCGGAGATGCTCGAAAATGCTGTGCCATTAATGCTAATCGAGAAATCACTTCGCGTTGATTCCGGTGGCCCCGGGAAAAGTCGAGGTGGACTTGGCCAGAAAGTCATTTATCGTTCACTTTCCGATGGGCCAATGACAATTTCACTTATTGCCGACCGCACTACAGAAGGTGCGCTGGGCTTACTGGGTGGCCAACCCGGTGCGACTGGCAGCGTACGCGTCAATGGCAATTTGGTGAATGCCAAATTGCAATTTACGCTGCCTGCGGGTGGGTTCCTCGAACTTGATACTCCAGGCGGAGGCGGCTTCGGAGACCCTAGGCAACGCACATCCGTATCTGTGCAACGAGATATCACGCTTGGATACGTATCATCTGAGCGCGCCTCAGACACCTACCTGAACCAAGAGGAAAAACCATGATGAAGATAATTACAAGCTTCAAAATATGCACTTTCTTCATCCTTATCATTTCAGCGGTGCTCATGCAGGTCGGCACTACGTTGGCTCAGACTTTTCCAACCAGAGCAATCCGTATCATTATTCCATTCCCCGCGAGTGGGCCATCCGACTTTACCGCGCGCGTTATGACTAGCCGTCTGCCCGAATTGCTTGGCCACCCCGTTATTTTTGACAACCGGTCAGGTGCAGCCGGTGGTATCGGTGCTGAAATCGTAGCTACGTCGGTGCCCGATGGCTACACACTTCTAATCGCCAACGTCGGCATGTTATGCATCGCACCACATCTGGGAAAAGTGCCTTACAATCCATTCAAGGACTTCATGCCAATTACCAACCTTGTAGGAACCCCGCAGTGGCTGGTGATTCACCCTTCGGTGCCAGCACGCACTGTAAAAGAACTAATCGCCCTTGCTCGATCCAAGCCGGGTAGTCTGAGCTTCGGTTCGGCAGGTATTGGGCAGCAATCGCATTTGTCAGGCGAACTCTTCAACAACGTTACGGGTGTAAACATCCTGCATGTGCCTTATAAGGGCGCAGCGCCCGCGGTGACCGACCTCATCAGTGGTCAGATCGAGATGGTATTCACTAGCTCCATCGAAAATCTGCAATTTGCGAAAACTGGTCGCCTGCGTATCTTGGCAATCACCACTCGCAATCGCTCAAGCGTAACGCCCGAAATACCGACGATGGCAGAGGCCGGCGTCAATGACTTCGAAATCACCAGTTGGAACGGGATTCTTGCTCCGTCAGGCGTTCCAAAGGAAAATATCGCGAGACTCAATCGCGATTTCGTGCGAGCCATACAATCGCCTGATGTCAAAGAACGCGTCACGGCCCAAGGAAAATTCGTAATTGGTAACACTACCGAGGAGTTCACAACCTACATTCGTAATGAATCGGATCGCTGGGCATCAGTCGTAAAAAAAATGGGCGTCAAGCAACAATAAACTTTCTCATCACAATTTATTTTGTTTAATTTCCAATGGATAAGATCATGACTCCTCCGCTGCTACTGAAACCCGGTCCCGTGCAGGTGCCCCCAGAAGTCCTCAAAGCCGGCGCTGCGCCGATGACACATCACAATTCCGCGGAATTCCAGGCTATTTTCAAACCGCTATTCGGGCAGCTGCGGCCGTTTTTCGGCAACGACGGCGCACTGATGCTGCAGAATTCATCCGGCCGCGGCGCAATGGAGGCGTCATTGACGAATCTGTTTAATCCCGGCGATGCCATCGCAGTTATTGTCAACGGCCGCTTCGGCTTGCGCTTCGCCGGCATTGCGAAGGACCTGGGGTTGATCGTACATTCAGTCTGCCCGGAATGGGGCATCACAGCACGCGAGGAAGAGATTGCTGAAACGCTGAAGAAACACCCTGAAATCAAGGGCATAATCGGTTCCTGGTGCGAAACCGGAATGGGCGTGCTCAATGACCTCGACATGGTGGGTCGCATTGGCAAGCGTTTCGGCATTGTCACCATCATCGATGCTGTGTCTGCAGCGGCAGGCATGCCGATCAACATGAAGGCACAGAACATCGACGTGTGTTTTTCCGGCATCCAGAAATGCTTCATGTGTCCACCGGGACTTGCCATCGTCGCGTTAAACGAACGAGTATGGGACATCATCTGCAACTGCAAGCACTACCGACACTATTTCAACTGGGTCAAGATCCGTGAATGGGCTGAAGCACCAAAACCACGCATGATGGGCACTCCGCCCGAATCACTGATCCGCAGCCTGTCCTGCGCGGTGGGCATGATGCATCGCGAAGGTCTACCCAACGTTTATGCCCGTCACCAGCAACTGGCCAACGCGTTTCGCGCTTTTGCTGCAGAGATCGGCTGCGAACTCGCCGCAAAAGAGCCTGAATATCGTTCCAATACGGTAACGGCGATGATGCTGCCGGCCGGCATCAAATCTGGCGACATCACTAAACACGTACTGCAGCACGCCAATGTCGCTATAGCTTCTGGGCAGGATACACTCAAGGACACTGCGATCCGCATGGGGCACATGGGTCCGGTGCAGCCTGACATGCTGATGCGGGGTGTTGTAGCACTTGCAAACGCGCTCTCAGCGCATGGCATGGACCCCAAGCTTGCACAATCCGGAGTCGAGGCCTGTGCAACAGTGGTGGCGCAATCGCGATCTGTCGTTTGCGCCGCCTGAGGCCTATCCGGCAAAACCTGTTTACTAGCCAATGTTGAGGTTGCGCATGAACTACCAGAACCTGCTTTCTGCAATAGTCACTGCACTGCTCACCTGCAGCAGTCTCGCAGCACATGCCGCATCACCAGCTTACCCAGAGAAACCCATTCGCCTCATCGTGCCTTCGCCGCCCGGCGGAGGCAACGACATCATGGCGCGTATTGCCGCCCACCATCTGACCGAAAGCTGGGGCAAACAAGTGATTGTTGACAACCGTCCCGGCGCCGGGGGTGCCATCGCCTTCGAGATGGCAGCACGCGCCGAGCCCAATGGTTACACTCTGCTCCTCGGCAGCACCAACTTGACCGTTTTGCCGGACATAACCAAAGTTGCCTACAGCCCAGTCAAGGACTTCGACCCGATCACGCTAATGGCAAAGTCGATGAACATACTGTTAGTGCACCCCTCACTTCCCGCGCGTAACACCCAGGAATTGATCGCCTTGGCCAGGAAATCCCCCGGAAAGCTGAACTACGCTTCCAGCACTGCAACTTCCGTGCACCTCGCCGCGGAACTGTTCAAAGCCATGGCCGGGGTCGACATTACCTACATTCCATACAAAGGCATGGGCCCGGCTTTGATTGACCTGATTGCCGGCAACGTGAACATGGCGTTCAGCAATCCGGCAGCCTCTCACGGCTTCGTCCAATCCGGAAAACTGCGCGCCCTCGCGGTAACAGGTGAGCGCCGTTCGAACATGATGCCGGAGGTGCCGACCATCGCCGAAGCTGCTTTGCCTGGATTCGAGGCCAGCACCTGGTGGGGCATCCTAACTCCTGCCGGCACTCCTTCGACGATCATCAACAAAACCAATACCGAGCTTGCAAATGCGCTAAAACTGCCCGCCGTGACCAATCGCATCGCGGCATTGGGTGCGGATATCGTAAGCGGCACACCGCAGGCCCTTGCCGATCATTTGCGCGAGGAAATTTCAAAATGGCGCAAAGTTGTACGCGCCGCTAACATCAAACTGTAAATCTGAAACGATTGCCGCGCTCATCATCGATGAGCACCACTCCATTACGCCTGCAGTCCTTACTGGGCGACTATCCCAATACGTGCGCCTTGAAAAACGGCGCCGTTCGCTCCCAACGCTTTACGCTGGACTTCGCCGATGTCAAAGCACCGAGCAAGGCATTCAAGCGCGTGGTTCGCAATCTCGAATTCGACATCGCCGAATTGGCCATTGTCACCTACCTGACGGCGATGTCCAAAGGACTGCCGTTAGTCTTGCTACCCGTGGTGGTTCGCGGAAATTTTCTGCACGAAAGTATCGTCTGCCGCGCTGGTGACCGGATCGACCCTGCAAATCTCAAGGGGAAAAGGATAGGCATTCGCTCGCATACCGTCACAACAGTCACCTGGGTGCGTGGCCTGCTGCAGAATGAGTTTGGACTCGATCTACGATCGGTGAACTGGGTTGCGTTTGAGGAATCCCATGTCGCTGGTATTACCGACATCATCGGTAGCGAACAAGCGCCTGAGGGCAAAGACATGCTGGCGATGCTAGCTTCGGGCGAACTCGATGCCGCCATTACTGGTAGCGAAACTTTGGGCAATCCGGCATTCCGACCCTTGATCCCGGAAATTGCCAAAACTGTCTCTGCGTGGTTTGACAAATACCAGACAGTGCCGATCAATCACATGGTGGTGGTTCGTCAGTCTTTGCTGGACACAGACTCTGGACTGGCAGCAGAGCTATTCGAGCTGTTTTGCAAAGCCCGCAGCCTCGACACCGCCGATGCCGGTGGCATTGATCGTTTCCCGCTGGGCGTGGACACTATGCACAAGAGCCTGGAACTGATCATAACCTACGCCCATCAGCAAGGGTTGATCCCGCGGGCCTACGCCGTCGACGAACTTTTCAACGACCAGACACGCAACCTGAGTCGGTAATTTTACCTACTGCAACTGCTCCTCACCCTGAAGACCGAATATGATCATTGACTGCCACGGCCACTACACCACCGCGCCAAAATCGCTGGAAGCCTTCCGCCAGAAACAGATTGCGGGGCTGAAAGACGCGACCTTCAGCCCAGCGAAGAACTCGCTGCAGATCACCGACGACGAAATCCGTGACAGCATCGAAGGCGCGCAGTTACGCATCCAGCGCGAACGCGGCACCGACATGACCATTTTCTCGCCACGCGCGGGCGGTATGGCCCACCATGTCGGCAATGCCGCCACCAGTGCGCTGTGGAGCGACATCTGCAACGAGCTGATCCATCGCGTCTGCACGCTGTTCCCGAAAAACTTCGTCGGCGTCTGCCAGTTGCCGCAAAGCCCGGGCGTGCCGCCCGCAAACTGCATCGCCGAGCTCGAACGCTGCGTCAATGAATACGGCTTCATCGGCTGCAATCTGAATCCGGATCCGTCCGGCGGCTACTGGACCGACCCACCGCTGACTGACAAATGGTGGTATCCACTGTATGAAAAAATGGTCGAGCTCGACGTGCCGGCGATGGTCCATGTCAGCTCGTCATGCAACCCGGCCTTTCATTTCACCGGCGCGCACTACATCAATGGCGACACCACAGCTTTCATGCAATTCCTCACTTCAAACCTGTTCAAGGATTTCCCCACGCTCAGGTTCATCATCCCGCACGGCGGCGGCGCAGTGCCCTACCACTGGGGCCGTTACCGCGGCCTCGCCCAGGATCTCGGCAAACCGACGCTACAGGAACACCTGCTGGGCAACGTCTGGTTCGACACCTGCGTCTACCACCAGGCCGGGATCGACCTGCTGACCCGGGTCATTCCTGCCGACAACATTCTCTTCGCGTCGGAAATCGTCGGCGCAGTCAAAGGCATCGATCCGGAAACCGGCTACTACTACGATGACACCCGGCGCTACCTTGATGCGGTGGCCACATTGAGTGCTGCGGACAAGGAAAAGATTTTCAACGGCAACGTGCGCAAGGTTTTTCCGCGGCTGACCCGACGTTAGAAAGAACAGTTTGACTGCCCACTCCAACTTCTCGCTGAAAATGGCCATTGCCACCTACGGCCATACTGCCGCCTTCAAAAGCAGCAATGTTCCCGTCGAGGGCATCAGTCCAGACTTCATCGAAATCACACCGATCATCGCCGCGTTCCGACGCATGGTCAGGGATCTGGAATTCGATGTTTGTGAAATGGCCTCGGCGACTTACATGATCGCGCGTGAAGCAGGCCTGCCCGTGCGCGCACTGCCGGTATTCACATTCCGACGTTTTCATCACTCCGGTTTTGTGGTTCACCCTGACGCCGGCATCCGCGCACCCAAAGATCTTGAAGGTAAGCGCGTCGGGGTTCGTGCATGGTCTGTAACCACGGGTATCTGGACTCGGGGCATACTGCAGAACGAGTTTGGTGTGGATCTCTCGAAGATTACGTGGGTGGTCGATGATGAAGAACATGTGCAAAGTCTTCGGTTGCCACCCAATGTGGTACAGGCCCCCGCAGGCCGTTCGTTGCCCGACCTAATGGCGAGCGGTGAACTGCAGGCCGCATTCACGGCCAACGCCGGCCTGGGGCGGGCCGGAGCACCCAAGGCCGGCTGGTCAAGCACACAACAGCCAACATCCTATGCCGAGCTGTTCAGCGACGCTGCGCGCCTCGAAGCCGAATGGTTCAGTAACACCGGGATTTATCCGATACACAGTCTGGTCGTCGTCAAGGAAGCACTACTGCAACAGCATCCGTGGATTGCAAAGAGCCTGTTTGATGCGCTGCTCCAGGCCAAGGAAATTTACCTCGGGCAACTACGGGCCGGGGAGTCCGTCTCGGACAAGGATGATCATTACCGAAAAATGGCCGCCCTGGTCGGCGACCCGTTGCCCTACGGCATCGGCGACAATCGCCCCGCTATCGAAGCACTCATCAGTTATTGCCATCAGCAGGGTCTGCTGAAAAAGCAGGCATCGCCAGAAGAATTATTCATTGATCCTTAGGAACTGAATCGCCCGCCGGTTTGATAGACACCTTTGAGCCTTAAACTTGAGGCTATCAGGAGGTGTTATGAGCGGCAAGCGCTACGCGAAGGAGTGGAAGGTCGAGGCGGTGAAGCATGTCAGGGAGGGCGGTCACTGGGTGGCCGAAGTAGCGGATCGGCTGGGGATATCCGTGCACAGTCTTTATGAGTGGATCAAGCAATAGGGCCACGGCTGCGAATATCGCTTGCTCCCGGTCATTCAGGAGGAGGCGAAGTTAATCGCGGACTGCGGTAGGGGAGCTAAGTGCGTCGCCATGTTTGATGCGAGTTGAAAGGATTTCCTTAGCGGCGGCTACTATGCTGTCGGTATCGCCCGACTGCGCTAAGCGTAGGGCATTGTTTCTCGGCGATAGGCTCGCCTGTGGTAAGACATATGGACGCTCTGACCTGTTGGTGGCGAATTTGTCATCAGAGTTTTTGGCGGAGATGGATTGCGTGGTTATTCGATAGGTTCGCTGGCGGCAGTTGTGGATAGCACTTCAATAAATTTCTCGATTGCTGGAGATGTATAGCCATAATCCCTTATTGTGACCCCCAGATTATGACGCCAAGTGAGTGCATCTGATGATAGCGGCCGTAGAAGCTGCCCATAATTGTTTGTTCGGGAGACGGTTGGCCAAGATTGAAAGGCGAGTAGGTCAGTATCTGCCACTAAGCGCAACAAGGTAGGCAGGGTCCCTGTTTGTACGGCACAGCTAAGAGGTTGAATCCCAATATCTCGCATTCTCTGCTCAAGCCAGTCTGAAGATGTGGTGTTCGTTGCGGGCAGAATCCATCTCTCTTTAGTAAGTGTTTTGAGATTCAGTCTCTTCTGCTTTTGTAGTCGATGTTCTTTCCGTGTAATTACGGTTACTTTATCCTCCATTAAAAATATCTGTCGGAAGCCGGGTTCAGGATGTGGGCCGATACTGGCGAGCACAGCATCCAATTTTCTCTCATGCAGCGCTGGGAAAAGTGTGGCTGTGTTACCACTGGAGATTTCTAAAGTGATTCCCGGGTATCTCTCAAGCAGAACTGCACATGCCGAAGGTAATATGGTCTGGGCAAGTAAAATCCCCGTGCCAATTCTTAAATGTCCAATTTGACCTGTAGACAGTTCTTTCAATTCTCTTTTTAAGTCCAGATTGGCGTTGCGCAAGCGCTCGGCATGCCTGGTTAAGTGCTCTCCGTAAAGTGTCAGAGTGACCCCTTTGGGAGTGCGTTCGAGCAATGGGACGTCTAGTTCGCTTTCTAACCTAGCAATACATTTGGTCAGGGCGGGCTGCGTAAGTCCCAAGCGTTCGGCAGCACGCCCCAGATTGCCTATAGAAGCCACTTCCAGAAGGTAGGTTAAGTCACGAAATTCCATGGGATTCTCAGTGAGGACCGCTAAGATCATAACCCATAGGAATGGAGTTTCATAAAAAAATGAATTAGCAGTTATGTGGTGATTATGCAATATTAAATATGCAAACGCCCTGTTCCAGCGCTCTTGGTTGAAATCAAGTGCTCAGTGACAGTAGCTAATTTCTGTAGATAAGGTGTTCAACTTGGCATTGGTAAGAAACTGGCGAACACATTGTGCTGCAGGCGTTCCAGCAAGGGAGGCTTTGGTGAGCTGATGACTGTCTATCCCAACTTAATAGTCTCTTTGACACGCGCGCTGAAATTAGGATTAGGGTGCACATACTTCCATTTAGTGCCCTAATTTTGCATTTCTTCTTTCGGAAGATTTTATAGATGGAGTGTGGTCTGATGGTTCTCGCCCTTGACAGAGTTACCCATGAAACGGCGTTTTACAATTCGCTAAAGAGCAAGAAGTCGACGATTGAGTCACGGTACCGAGCCTTGACTCCGAAATCGGGAAATCTCTTTATTGAAGCGCAGAAAGTATTCCCTGGGGGATTTACCCGTGATGCCGTCTTGCGCAAACCTTACGCCCCTTTCATCGATAGGGGGCAGGGAACACATCTTGTTGATGTGGATGGGCGGGAAATCGTTGATTTCTGGTTCAACGCAACCTCATTGCCGTTTGGACATCGACATTCTTGCGTGGTGGAGGCTGTTGAAGAGCAGCTTTCAAAAGGTACGGCATTCTTTGCGCCAGGCGTATTAGAAATTGAGCATGCAAAACTTATTCTAGAGCGTCTTCCTTCGGTCGACCGTCTGAGATTCACAAATTCAGGTAGTGAAGCGGTAATGCTGGCATTGCGAATTGCGCGCGGTGCTACAGGGCGTAATTTGGTCGCAAAGTTCGAGGGTAGTTACCACGGTAGTTATGACGACGTGTCGTGGTCAGTAGGTGCAAGCGCAGACAAAATGGGGTCAATTGATAACCCCACGCCAGTTGCGGAAAGTGCCGGTCTGCCAGCCGCACTGGGACGATCCATTGTATTGCCGTTTAATGATCTCCTCAGGGCTACGTTGCTGATTGAGCGACATGCGAATGATTTGGCAGCGGTTATCGTCGAGCCTATGGCTAATCGCATGGGGCTCATCATGCCCGACTTGACCTTTGCACAGGGGCTAAGGGAGCTTTGTACTAGATATGGGATTCTGCTTATATTTGATGAGGTCATTTCTTTCCGCTTAAGTTACGGTGGAGCTCAAGGTGTGCTGGGCATCACTCCAGACATGACGACATTAGGGAAGATTATTGGTGGGGGATTTCCTGTGGGTGCGGTTGTTGGGCGAGCTAACGTAATGGCAACGAGCGACCCATTCAAGTCGGGTCGTGTAACTCATGCGGGCACGTTCAACGCAAACCCTATGACAATGGCGGCTGGTTTGGCCACTATGCGTGCATTGACGCCTGATGTTTTCGAGGTGATGGCAGTCAATGGTGAGCGTGTTCGAGCTGGCCTTCGAAAGATCTGCAATGGATTGCCGCTTCAAGTTAGTGGTGCGGGATCACTGTTTAAGATGACCGCTCTTGGACGTCCGATAAACAGCTACCGTGATTCTGTTCACGCCGATCGCGAATGGGAAGAGATTGCATCGCTAGAATTGCTAAATCGCGGATATCTCCTGACCACTCAGTTGCAAGGTTGTGTAAGCGCCATTACTGAAGTGGCGGAGATCGACGGACTGCTGGATGCAATGAGAGAAATTGTTTTAATTTAAGACATATATGCATTCGCCACATAGTACGTAAACGAATCATAGATCTATTTGGTTATTCCGACTTCGAAGGAGTCTATTCTATGTTTACAACTAATGCTTCGCTCTTCGGTCTTGGTTTTCTTCTATGTGCGAATCAGTTTGCAAGCGCACAAGATTATCCTACCAGGCCTATCAGAATGATCATCCCGTTTGCTGCCGGAGGGCCAACGGATGTTACTGGACGGATTTTAGGGCAATCACTGTCAAAACAGCTTGGTCAACAATTTGTCATCGTCAACAAGGGAGGAGCATCTGGCAGCATTGGTGCAGTAGAGGCCGCCACGGCTACGCCAGACGGCTACACCGTAATGTATACGGCATCTTCCTTCGCATTAGCGCCACTGCTTAACAAGAAGCTTGGATACGATCCAATAAGTGATTACCAACCGATCTCGTTAACTGTAACGCAGCCCATGATGGTGGTTGTTAATTCAAAGATGCCTACAACCACCATTTCAGAGTTTATTAACTACGCTAAGGCAAACCAAGACAAACTCACTTACGGAACAACGGGTTCCGGCGGTATTACTCACTTGGTGGTAGCGGAATTCGCCAAACGTTTCGATTTAAGAATGATACATGTGCCGTATAAGGGGAGCGGCATAGTTCTGGCAGATTTGGCGGGGGGGCAGCTAAACATGTCGATCAGTACATTTAGTACGGCTTTGCCCTTTGTGCAGGCCGGTCGGATGCGAGCGCTCGCGATCGCATCAACCAAGCGCCATCCGCTCCTGCCAGAACTCCCGACTCTTACGGAAGCTATTGGTCAAGAATATAAAGAAATCAGTACTTGGCATGGCATGTTGGTGCCGAAGGCGACGCCAAAACCGATAGTGACTCGTTTGCACAAAGAAGTATCGATGGCAATGAGTGATCCCAACACTCGTAAAACGTTTATTTCCCAAGGATCTGAACCAATAGGCAGCACTCCAGAGCAATTTACTGCACGGATCAAAGATGAGATGGCTCGTTGGGGGCAAGTTGTACGCGACCTTGGGTTAAAGCCTCTTGACTAAGATGGACCATACAGCGCTTGAATCAGTTCGTATTTACAAAGTAAATATTTAAAATTTAATCGCCCGAAAGGAGCAGCAATGAACAACGGAAAAGTAGAGTGGTTTGGTAATTTTCCCGCAGTCGTAAGCCCCTTCACGAAGGATGGCGCAATTGATGATGGCAAGTTTGTCGCTAATCTCGAATTGCTGGTATCTGAAGGTGCGCGTGGTGTCGTCGTGTCTGGCTCAAATGGCGAGTCTTGGGCGCTTTCAGCACAGGAAAGACTGCGATTATTCAAGTTGGCTAAGAACGCAGTAGGCAAGCGCGTATCCGTTATTGGCGGTACCGGAATGATTCCGACAGGAAGTGTTGTTGAGTTAACGGTCGCGGCAAAAGAAGTGGGTGTTGACGGCGTTATGATCATGCCGCCTTACTATTGCGGACCATCCCGTCGAGACGTAATAGCTCACTACAAGATGATCTCGGATGAGGCTAAGACACCGATTCTGATATATAACTCGCCCAAGGCAGTTGGCTTTGATGTTACCGCTGACGTAGCGGAGGAGCTTTCGAATATCGAATGGGTCGTGGGCATTAAACAAAGCACACTGGACTTTACGGTTTTTGAGCAAACGGTAGCGGCGTGTGGTGACAAGCTTCGCGTATTCACTGGCCATTCTGCTAAACGTGGCTTAGCCGCTGTGATAGCTGGTGCTGTCGGCTTCGTATCAAGTCTCGACAGCCATGTATTTGGTAGAGAAGGCATTTCGTTGTTTGATCTGGCGGTCAATGGCGAATATGAGAAGGCGAAGCAAATCCAGATGCGTACCCTTCAGTTTGACCGTGCGGTTGCGGGTATCGCAAGCGGTCCCACGATCATGAAGGCAGCGATGAATTTACTTGGTCGTCCTGGTGGATATCCTCGTCGACCGCTCTTGGAGGCATCTAGAGGTGAGCTTGAAAAGATCGAAGCAGCCATGGATGGCGCTGGTCTTCTCAAGAAATCATCTATTGCAGCCTGATTAAACAATTGCTCATTAAAAGGATTTCTTATGAATAACGGCAAGGTAAATTGGGCTGGAAACTTCGTAGCTTTAGCAACTCCCTTCACGAAGGACGGTGCTATTGATGAGAAAATGTTTAAGGCAAACGTCGAGCTATTGCTCTCAGAAGGCGCTGACGGCTTTGTAGTTTGTGGCTGTACAGGTGAGGTATGGTCACTTGATAACGAAGAGAGACTGCGACTGTTCCGTCTTGCCCGTGAAGCTGCCGGCCCCAAGGTTCCAATTATTGGCGGGACTACCTTGATTCTTACTTCAAAAGCCATCGAACTCAGTAAGGCGGCAATTACTGCGGGTTGCGACGGAGTGTTGTTGATGCCGCCTTACTACGCCGTACCTGGAGAGCGTGAGATCAAGGATTACTTCAAGCGCGCCTCTGATGAAGTGAAGTCCCCGATATTTTTGTATAACATGCCAAAAAGAACGGGAATCAATCTTGCGCCTTCATTGATTTCTGAGTTGGCAAAATTAGAGTGGATTGTTGCTCTAAAGCAAAGTACAAACGATTTTAACGAACTTGAAGCAACGCTTGCCGAGTGCGGCGACCGGATTAGTGTTTTCGCAGGGCATTCGGCTGAACGTGGTTTCTCTGCGGTCATGCTCGGGTGTCCGGGGTTCGTGTCCAGCATGGAATCGCAGGTCATGGGAAGAGAGGCGATTTCAATGTACCGGCTAGCTAAAGAGGGGAAAGTCGAGGAGGGGACACGAGTGCAACGTCGTACTGTCGCATTAGATGTCTCAATGCGGAAAGTTGGGACTTTCCCCGCAAACATGAAAACCGCCATGAATTTACTTGGACGTCCTGGCGGGTTCTGTCGGCAGCCGTTACTTGATCTGAATACCGAAGAACGCGCTAAGGTAGCGGACATACTGGTAAAACTCGGGTTGCTCAAGCAGGTTATTGCGGCTTAGGGCGGGTCTGATTGTTTAATGCCGCAGTTTTTTGTGCTCTGTTGCGCATTATCTAATTGAGAATTTTTAGATACTTTTTCTGAATTGGCAACTATTGCCCTTAGCCAAGTAAAGCGGTTCAACCCAGTACGGGCATTCCTGATCGCGGTAATTGAAGTGTTTATAAATTCAAAACTGTCATTTCCTGGCCTGCGATCAGAATCGCGGCCAGGGCCCTTTCTTGCTCAGGCTTATTGACTATGAAAAGCAAACGCCAATTTCATTTGCATTTAGAGAGTTTTAGCAACCGGCCTGCATTGTTTAAAATTACAGAGCAACGATGGGCAGCGGCAGCACGGCGAAATCCCGCACTTTCCAAAAAAATACATGTAACTATAGGATGGGATGGAGATACCCTGAATGAAGCGCTAAAAACGGCCGATTTTATGATCAATTCGAACCCGCCTCGTAATGAACTAGGTGTGCTCGCACCGAATCTCAAATGGATTCAAACGACAGGCGCAGGTATTGAATCTTTATTGCCTCTTGATTGGCTTCCCAAAAAAACTGTTCTCACTAACAACAGTGGGGCACACGGCGCTAAGGCAGAAGACTCGTGTGCGATGTCATTGCTGATGCTTAACTGCCGTCTGCCAAATGTAGTCACCAACCAGAGAAACCATGCATGGCAGCAGATTTACTCAACGCCGATTGCAGGTAAAACTGTGGTGATCATTGGTTTTGGAGAGCTAGGAAAAGCAGCTGGTCGTGCGGCAAAGAAGCTTGGGTTACATATTATTGCGATATCTAGAAGTGGCAAGGCAACAGCACCTGCGCATGCGGTGTATCCAGTATCGCGCCTGGATCGGGTGCTTCCAAAGGCTGATTTCGTTATCGTAACCACACCTCTTACACCTCTGACCAAAGGCTTGATCAGTGCGCAACGGCTTAACCTCCTGCCAATACATGCGGGGGTCATCAATATTGGTCGCGCCCCAGTAGTTGATTATGAGGCGCTGTGCATTAAACTGAACGCGGGTGAACTCTCTGGCGCTGTGCTTGATGTATACGATCAGGAGCCTTTGCCGAGTTCATCTCCACTTTGGAGCGTACCGAATTTAGTGATACTGCCGCACATTAGCTGTGATGATCCACGGTACATAGACCAGTTGTTTGATCGTTGGTTTATCAACTTTGAGCGATATATTACTGGCAAGCCGTTGCGAAACATTGTTGATCGTAAGCTCGGTTACTAGAAGTGGTCCCAATAATCTTAACAGGCCTGTGGGTGGCGAATTCGTAGTCAAGTGGCCCTGAGTTTGGAATAGCTCCTGACAGTGCTGTTGCCATCTGTAAGAATGATGCCGAAAATCGTTATTAGCTCAGGGTCTCCACCTGACGGGTAATACACCTGGGGCATTTTCACAATTCCTGCGTGAAGAACTGGGTAAATGGAGAAAAGTTGTAAAGATTTCCAGTGCTAAAGTGAATTGAACGGTCGGATTACCCACCGATATGAGTCGCGTTATCACGACCGGCATTCAATGCAAGACTGCATTGCCCGCGCCGCGTGTGCTAATCTTCTGAATCAGGGTTCCGCACCTCACACCTGCTCAAAGTAGGCATCGCCTGCGACAGCGCCGCCACAGCGCCCGACGCAAATCAATAGAACAACACGTTTGCATTCCGGAGGAGTCATGCATCATCGCATTACGGCCGCAGTAGTCGGAGTCGTCCTCGCATCGCTGATTGCGCTGGCGTCCGCGCAGACGACTTTGCCAGGCTCAGGACCGGCCTACCCTGCCAAACCCATACGCATTGTCATCGGCACACCGGCCGGCGGCGGCAGCGACCTCATGGCGCGCACCATAGGGCAGCTCTACACCCAGGCGTGGGGACAGCAGGTGCTCGTCGAGCCGCGGCCAGGCGCCAGCGGCAACATTGCCGCGGAGCTGGTGGCGAAATCTCCGCCTGATGGCTATACGCTCTACGTCCCGTACGGGACCCACACCGTGAACCCCAGCATTTATCCGCGTGTGGGATACGATCCGATCAAGGACTTCACGCCCATCTCGCTGATCGCAAAACAGTACAACGCGCTGGTTGTGCACCCCTCGGTTCCGGCGAGGACGGTCAGAGAGCTGGTCGCGCTCGCAAAGAGCCGTCCGGGCAAAATGACTTACGCCTCGTCGGGGAATGGTAGCCCCACTCACCTGGGGATGGAGCTCTTCAAGATCGACGCGAAAATCGACCTCACCCACGTTCCCTACAAAGGTGCTGCGCCGTCGCGCACCGATCTTCTCGGTGGAAACATCGACACGATGTTCGACGTATTGCGCACGGCGCTGCCCTTTCACACGGCGGGGCGCGCGCGAATACTGGCGGTGGCGAGTGCAAAGCGATCGCCGCTCGCGGCCGATCTACCGACGATGGATGAAAGCGGCTTCAGAGGCATCGAAGTGCTGACGTGGCACGCGCTGCTTGCCCCTGCCGGCGTTGCGCCCGCTATCGTCGAGCAACTACAGGGCGAGATGCGCCGCGGCCTGCTCGCGCCTGCGCTGAAAGACAGGCTTCTGAAAGACGGCATCGAAGCCGTGGCGAGCACGCCCTCGGAGCTCGATGCTTTCATGCGCGCCGATATCGCGAAGTGGAAGAATGTAGTGCAGACGGCGCGAATCCGCGCTGATTGATTCGACTCGTAAATCAATGTGTTTCAATGTGCTCTATTTTCGTATAGCTCGTTAAAGAACACTGGAGAGCGTCATGGAAATCCCGCGTCTGAACGGCATCATAAAACAGCTCGAGCAGGGCAAGAACACGTTCGTCAGCTTCGCGCCCGGCGACATCGGCCACACCATCAGCGCGGCGACCGAGCCGTATGACGGCGTGGTGTTCGAGATGGAGCACGGCCCGTACGACATCCAGACCCTACGTCACTGCCTGCAATACATGCTCAACCGCCGGCAGATCGTGGAATCGGGCTCCCTCGCACCCGCCGTCACGCCCTTGGTGCGCATACCGCCGAATGGCATCGAGATGAATCAGTGGGTTGCCAAACAGGTGCTCGACAGCGGCGTGTTCGGCATCGTCTGGCCTCACGTGAGCACCGTCGAAGAAGCGCGCAACGCCGTGTCGGCGTGCCGCTATGCGCGCCCGAAAGGATCGCCGCGTTACGAGCCGCAGGGCCAGCGGGGTGACGCCCCCGCCACGGCCGCACGGTACTGGGGACTGACGCAGCCCGAGTATTACGAGCGCGCAGATGTCTGGCCGCTCGATCCCAAAGGTGAGATCATCGTCGGCATCATGTGCGAAGACGTGGTTGGACTTAAGAACCTGCCGAAGATACTCAAGGAAGTGCCCGGCATCGGTGTGGTCATCATCGGCGAAGGCGATCTGTCGCAGAACCTCGGCTTTCCGCGCCAGTACAGCCATCCGACCGTGGCCGGCGCGATCAACGAAATCCTCGGCATCTGCAAGGAGCACAAGGTCGCCTGCGGCCATCCGCACGTCGACGAAAAGAACGTGAAGGAAGTGATAGAGCAGGGCTTCACGTGGCTGATGCCCAAGCCCGAGCGCACCAACGCTGCGCTGGCGATGGGGCGCAAGCTTTCCGCGGGCTCATGACAGGCCGCGTCTGAATGCATTCCGGTTAATAGAAGTAAGGCCGGGGCCGCAACCTGTGCATGGCCGGAGCAGGGTGGCATTCCTCTCTGTCACTTCGCCGGCGGCCGGCTACCATCCCGGGCAATCCTCACCCGTTCGGCGATCCACTCACTCACTTCCGACTCGAGCCAGCCAACCGCACGCGGTCCGAGTGGTACGGGCTTCGGGAATACGCCGTCCTTGATGTACTGATGGATCGTGCTGCGCGAAAGTCCTGTGCGTATCTGGACCTGCTTGCGGCGAAGAATCGCAAGCTCCCGCTGGATATTCTGGGTCATGTTCGTCACCTCGTAACCGGTAATGGAAGGTGGTGGAATCTTTCCATGCCCGGCAGTCGTTGTGGTCCCGAATTGAGGTCTCGATGAGGCTATAAAAGCGCTTGACACCCAGAAGATCGAAGGCGTGACAGTTAGCAACCGTCGAGACTGCTGACACCGTGAGCTTCCCGGTTATCCACGGTCCGATGCGTGCGGCCCCTCTCTGGCACGCACGGAGCGGGCGGTGGGTAACCGGGGCTGACTGCAGAATGATTCGTTCTTTATTTGAAACGCCACCTGCAGAACGCTGCGAGTTTTGCAAGGCGATTTGAGGCTTCGTCCAGGCACGATTTCTGCGGCCTGTCGCAGAATAAGGGCCCGCGCAGATATGCGTTCTGCTGTTGCCGATAACAAAGGTAAAGTCCGGTTGCACACTTCACAGACAGCAGGGGCTATTCCAATGGAAGAACGCACGGTTTTGCCACGCGACACGGCTTCTCTCATAAGTGCAGATAGCGGCAGTCAAGAAAGAACTGGCCGCTGCAAGGCGATCCTGGAGCGCGGCTTATTCCCGGACTATGAGCGGTTACGGGTGCCGCAGCACATGCGGGGAATCCCGTACATCGAACGATGGCTGCCGCAATCCCATCCCCCCTTGTTCATCACGGCTCCAATCGGAGTCGCTTTGGTTTAACTGCCCTGCCGGACGGGTTTCAGT
>Ga0163148_10002547_pt1 | contig 21555 bp, 8 predicted proteins | sample OliLakLV19MP7P2_FD_148606 | JGI IMG/M metagenome (GOLD analysis project Ga0163148, IMG submission 148606) | Freshwater microbial mat bacterial communities from Lake Vanda, McMurdo Dry Valleys, Antarctica- Oligotrophic Lake LV.19.MP7.P2 | ecosystem: Environmental > Aquatic > Freshwater > Lake >...
CTGAGTGCTTCGAGAATCTCAGCGAGGCGCACACAACTGACATACTTGGGTTCTGCCAAGAGAAATAAGGTGTAAAGATTGCGATTACACTGGGTAGTCGAGGGTTTTGACCGTTCTCTCACAACCGGATACCGCTAAATCGGGGGGATAACTTTATCCTCATCACACTTCCGCTCTCCTGTCAATGCGTAAGTCCTATGTCAGTTAAAGTTTCTTGCGATCTACCCAATTCAAGGATGATCTACAGAAACTTTCCTCAGATCCACCTACATCGGGTGGATCGCAAGAAACTTTACTCAGATCCACCCAGTTTGGGGGTGATATCAGAAAGTTTCCGCCTAATTTAAGTTGTTCTACGGCTTCAGTTAAAGGTTGTGGCACTGCCTTGAGAAACCTCATCTCCAAATTTTCAATACAAAAATTGAGGTTGCCTGATGTTCCTAGTAAGATTGGGGCCTATGTATGACCCCAAAAAGTACCCGCATGGGTACTATCCAATCTCTTCTGGTTTGTCAGAAACTTTTATTGTGTCCGGTTCCTGAAAAGACAGCCCCATCTTTTGTGGAGATAGACCGTGTTTGATCGCCCCGCTCAAGCGAATAGTCAACAGAATCAAGAGTCTGACCAAAGCTATTTTGCGTCGCCGCCTGCGGTGTCTTTGCCGAAGGGTGGTGGGGCAATTAAAGGGATGGGTGAGAAGTTTGCCGCCAACCCGGTGACGGGAACGGGTTCGATGTCAGTCCCGATCGCTACCAGTCCCGGTCGTTCTGGGTTTGGCCCGCAGTTGTCGATCTCCTACGATTCAGGCGCTGGCAATGGCATCTTTGGCTTTGGCTGGAACCTGTCGATCCCCTCCATTACCCGCAAAACAGATAAAGGCTTACCCCGCTACTGGGATGCAGAAGAATCCGATGTCTTCATTCTGTCGGAAGCCGAAGACCTGGTACCTATCTTGAATGCTGAGGGGGCGATCGCTGCAACGGTACGCGATGGCTACCGCATTCGCCAATATCGACCCCGTATCGAGGGATTATTTGCCCGGATTGAGCGCTGGACTGCGGTGGACTCTGGTGAAATTCACTGGCGATCGATCTCGAAAGACAACATCACCACACTCTATGGCAAGACGGCTGAGAGCCGCATTGCCGATCCCGACTATCCCACCCATGTTTTTAGCTGGCTCATTTGTGAGAGCTACGACGACAAGGGCAATGCGATTCGCTACAGCTACAAGCCCGAAGACTCTAAGGGAATCAATGAACTCCAGGCACATGAACGTAACCGCACGATCGCAAGCCGATCGGTCAATCGCTATCTGAAGCACATCCAATACGGCAATCAAACGCCTCGTCAACCGAATGAAGATTTGAGCCTGCGAACAGATTGGCTATTTGAGGTGGTGTTTGACTACGGAGAACATGACCAAACAGACCCTAAGCCAGGTGATGCAGGGGGGTGGACTGTTCGCAATGATCCGTTTTCTTCCTATCGATCGAGCTTTGAAGTCCGCACCTATCGCCTGTGTCAGCGGGTACTAATGTTTCATCATTTCCCAGACGAGGTAGGGGTGGGGCGGGATTGTTTGGTGCGATCGACGGATTTCCAGTATTCCTATGAACAACAGCCAGATGTGGTTCGCGATCCGATTTATTCATGCCTGCGATCGGTGAGCCAAACGGGCTACAAGCGAGACGGGGCTGGATACCTCTCAAAATCGCTGCCGCCACTGGAGTTTACTTATAGTGAAGCCATCATTGACGAGACAGTGCGGGATGTCGATCCCATCAGTCTGGAGAATTTGCCACAGGGGTTGGATGGTGCTCGCTACCAATGGGTGGATCTAGATGGAGAAGGCTTATCGGGAATTTTGACAGAGCAGGGGAATGGCTGGTTTTATAAGCGCAACCTCAGCCCGATTAATGCGGTTCGCAGCAATGGCCGAGAGCATGTTGAAGCGCAGTTTGCCCCAGTGGAATTGGTGGCGAGTTACCCCATCAGTGGGTTGGCGAATGGGGCGCAGTTTCTGGATCTGGCAGGGAATGGTCAGCCGGATGTGGTGACGTTGCGCGGAGCCGTCCCAGGCTTCTATGAGCGGACTCAGGATGAAGGGTGGGAACCGTTTACAGCCTTTAAGTCGTTGCCGGTGTTGGATTGGGATAATCCGAATCTGAAGTTTATTGACCTGGATGGAGATGGTCATAGCGACATTCTGATTACGGAAGATGAGTGTTTTGTCTGGCACCCCTCGCTGGCAGAGGACGGATTTGGGGCGGCGGAGCGGGTGCGCCAACCCTGGGATGAGGAGCAGGGACCACGGGTTGTGTTTGCGGATGGTACGCAATCGATTCACCTGGCGGATATGTCGGGGGATGGGCTGACGGATATTGTGCGGATTCGCAATGGCGAGGTGTGTTACTGGCCCAACCTGGGCTATGGGCGGTTTGGGGCGAAGGTGACGATGGGCAATGCCCCCTGGTTTGATGCGCCTGATTTGTTTCATCAGCGTCGAGTTTTGTTGGCAGATATTGATGGGTCGGGGACTACGGATATTCTGTACCTGAGTGGAGAAGGGGTGCAGGTTTATTTCAATCAGTCGGGGAATGGTTGGGCGGCAAAGCGAATTTTGCAGGGGTTTCCTCAGATCGACAGCATTGTTTCGGTGACGACGCTCGACCTGTTGGGCAATGGCACTGCCTGTTTGGTGTGGTCTTCGCCGTTGCTGGGCAGTACGACCCGTGTGATGCGGTATATCGACCTGATGGGTGGGCAAAAGCCCCATCTGCTGATTAAGACCGTGAACAACCTGGGGGCAGAAACGGTTGTGCGGTATGCGCCCTCTACGAAGTTCTATTTGCAAGACAAGTTGGCGGGGCAACCCTGGATTACGAAATTGCCCTTCCCGGTGCATGTGGTGGAGCGGGTGGAGACGTATGACCGCATCAGCGGTAACCGCTTTGTGACTCGCCACGCCTTTCATCATGGCTATTTCGACGGCGTGGAGCGGGAATTTCGCGGCTTCGGTATGGTAGAGCAGTGGGACACGGAGGAGGTCGGGACAATTCAGCCCGGAGAGATTTCATCCAGCAGTACCAATCTGGATGCAGCTTCGTTTGTGCCGCCTGTGCATACCAAGACCTGGTTTCACAATGGAGCTTATCTTGATCAGGACAGGATTTCACACCTGTTTATCCATGAGTATTACCAGGGGGATGTGCTGGCAACATTGTTACCAGATACCCTGCTGCCAAACGGTTTAACGCTGGAGGAAGAACGGGAAGCCTGTCGATCGCTCAAAGGCTCGATCCTGCGCCAAGAAATCTACGCGGATGATGGCACAGAGAAAAGCCAGCATCCCTACAGTGTTTCGGAGCAGAATTACACGATCGAGTTGGTGCAGTCAAAGCAGGAGAATCGTTGCACGGTCTTCTTTGTCCACCCCCGCGAAACGATTGATTACCACTACGAGCGCAATCCAGTCGATCCGCGTGTCGGTCATCAATTTGTATTGCAGGTGGATGAGTATGGGAACGTCTTAAAATCTGTGGCGATCGGCTATGGACGGCGACATTCGTCATTGCCAAGTTCTGAAGACCAGCTCAAGCAGACCCAAACGCTGATCACTTACACCGAAAATCGCGTCACCAATCCAGTGTTGGAAGCGGATGCCCATCGCACACCATTGCCCTATGAATCTTGCACTTACGAGCTAACGGGGCATGGATATGGCGAGAACGAGCGTCCTGACCTAATCCATCTTTTGGCTATCGTTCAAACGGCTGCACCACTGGAATACCAGATGCAACCGGATGGCAGTTTGCAGAGGCGGTTGATTGAGCGGGTGCGGACGCTTTATCGGCAGAACGACCTTGCGGATGCACTACCGCTGGAGGTGCTGGAATCCATGGCACTGCCCTACGAAAGCTACAAATTGGCTTTAACTCCCGATTTGTTGGGGCAAGTGTATGGCGATCGCGTCACGGATGCCATGCTGACCGAAGGCGGCTATCTCCACAACGAGGGGGATTCTAACTGGTGGATTCCGTCTGGGCGAGTTTTCCATCATCCAGAACCGGATGTCAGTTCTGCCCAGGAATTGGCGTTTGCCCAGGCGCATTTTTTCCTGCCCCATCGGTTTAAAGATCCCTTCAATAACGTCACGACTGTTGACTATGACCGTTATGACCTGATGGTGACAACGACTCGTGATGCGATCGGCAATGAAGTAAAAGCCGAGAATGACTATCGGGTGATGCAGCCCAGAGTGACGATCGACCCGAACCAAAATCGTTCTCAAGCGGCGTTTGACATTCTGGGCATGGTGGCGGGTAGCGCTATTTTGGGCAAGGTTCACGAGGGTGAGTCAGAAAGTGGCGACTCGTTGCAGGGGTTGGTCACAGACTTGAGTGATGAGCAAGTCCAGGCGTTTCTGGAACAGCCCAGAGCAACGGCACAATCGCTTTTGGGCAACGCGACCACCCGCATACTTTACGATTTACATCGCTTCCAGAATTCGGGGCAACCTGTGTTTACCGCAACCATTGCCCGTGAACAACATGTGAATTCACCCAACGGAGCGGAGTCGCCCGTCCAAGTATCATTCACCTATTCCGATGGCTTTGGGCGGGAAGTGCAGACGAAGGTGCAGGCGGAACCTGGAAATGCGCCCCAACGGGAATTGAATGCTGAGAACCCCGATCGGCCGGGCAGGTTAATTCTAGAAAATGGTAAGCCCAAACTGGCACTGACCGATCCTCGGTGGGTGGGGAATGGGCGCACGGTCTATAACAACAAGGGTAAGCCCGTCAAGCAGTACGAACCTTTTTTCAGTTCGATCCATCTGTATGAAGCCGAGCCAGAAATGGTGATGGCTGGGGTAACGCCGATTTTGTTCTACGACCCAGCAGAACGGGTGGTGGCAACATTGCGCCCCAATCACACCTTTGAAAAGGTGGTGTTTGATCCCTGGCAGCAGACTACCTGGGATGTGAACGATACGGTGTTAATTTTAGATCCCAAAACAGATGTGGATGTTGGCAGCTTTTTTGAGCGATTACCGGAAACCGAATATTTGCCCACCTGGTATGACAGCCGCATTGACCCGGCAAAGACTCTGGAAGAGTGGCCCGATGTGGATCAGCAAGGGCATGCCCATCCTGAAAATGCTCAGATTCGCACTGCCGAAGCATCCGCCGCGAAGAAGGCGGCACAGCACGCGGGTACACCAACCGTTGCTCATTTGGATTCTCTAGGGCGGACGTTTCTGACCGTTGCGAATAATGGCGATGCAGGTAACTATGAAACTCGCGTTGAACTGGATATTGAGGGCAACCAACGATCGGTGATGGATGCGCAGGGACGCACCGTCATGACCTATGACTATGACCTGCTGAGTGGGCGAATTCATCAGGTGAGCATGGATGCAGGTGAGCGGTGGATGCTCAATGATGTGATGGGCAAGCCCATCTATGGTTGGGATAGTAGAGGGCATCGGCTACACCATCAATATGATGCGGTGCGTCGTCCAACCAAGTTGTATGTAGTTAAGGATTCGGTAGAACGACTAGCAGAGCAGGTGATCTATGGCGAAGACCAGCCGAATGACACTCAACTGAATCTGCGCGGAAAAGCTTATCAGCAGTTGGATGGGGCAGGGATTGTTACGAATAAGAGCTATGACTTTAAAGGCAATTTGCTGGGCGCTCGTCGCCAATTTTTGCAGAATTACAAAAATGAGGTGGATTGGTCAAACTCTTCTGCTTTGGAGGATGAATCGTTTGCCAGCAGCACCATCTATGATGCCCTCAATCGTCCTGTTACTCTGAAAACGCCGGATCAGAGTGTAATTCGTCCAACCTATAACGAGGCGAATTTACTGAATGCTGTGGATGCCAATTTGCAGGGTAAACAGAAAGATGACGAACCCATCTGGACTCATTTTGTTAGAAACATTGACTACAACGAAAAGAGTCAACGGGAAGTCATTGAGTATGGCAATGATGCCAAAACAAGTTATGAATATGACCCGAAAACTTTTCGGTTAATTCATCTATTGACCACTCGCGCAACAGATCATGCACGGCTGCAAGATCTGCGATACGCCTATGATCCGGTTGGCAACATTACCCAAATTACTGATAACGCCCAACAAACCATCTATTTTAATAATCAGGTCGTTTCACCCACAGCAAACTATGTCTATGATGCCATCTATCGCTTAATTGCCGCCGACGGACGTGAACATATTGGACAAGTCACCACACCCCAACCCACGTGGGATGACAAGTTTCGGGTGAATTTGCCCCATCCCAATGACGGGCAGGCGATGCGTCGTTACAGTGAAGCCTATCAGTACGATGCCGTTGGAAATATTGAACAAATTATTCATTATTTAGGCAGTCTATCTAATTCAACCAACTCTTCTGGTTCAGTTGCCTGGAAGCGCAGCTATGTCTACGATGAACCCAACGAAATTCCCCAAAATAATCGCTTAACTAGCACAAGTATTGGACAAACAGCCATAGGAACAATTCACGAGCAGTATACTTATGATGAACATGGTAATATGACTGCCATGCCCCATCTTGTGGAGATGAACTGGGACTTCAAAAACCAGTTGGAGTTGGTGGATTTGGGCGGCGGTGGTACTGCTTATTACGTTTACGATGTAGCAGGACAACGAGTTCGTAAAGTCATTGAACGGCAAAATGGCACTCGTCAAAAAGAACGTTTATATGTAGGTGGATTTGAGATTTACCGGGAATATGACGGTAGCAGTAATACGGTTTTACTAGAACGTGAAACGCTTCACATTATGGATGACAAGAAGCTCATTGCACTAGTGGAGACCAAGACCATCACCAACCCTGATGATGATTCTCCTACACAACTGATTCGATTTCAATGTAGCAATCATACTAGCTCTGCTAGTTTTGAATTGGACAGCAAAGCTAATGTCATTTCCTATGAGGAGCATTATCCTTACGGTGGTACCTCCTATCAAGCAGTAGATAGGAATATCAAAGCAGCTGCTAAGCGATATCGATATACAGGAAAAGAGCGTGATGAGGAAACAGGTTTCACCTATCACGGTGCTCGATATTATATGCCATGGTTGGGACGATGGATAAGTTGCGATCCGTCAGGATTGAGAGATAACGTCAATCTTTTTGTCTACGTTGGTGACAATCCAGTTAATAAAATTGACCTGAATGGGCAATGGGACATTAGTTGGACAGATGTCGCTATTGGAGCTGGGGTGGCAATTGTAGGAGTGGCTGTGGTAGCGATAACAGCTGGGGTAGCAGGTCCTGCTGTTGTAGCTGGCGCAGCTGCAATTCTTGGGGTTAGTGAAGCAACTGTTGTAACAGGGGCTGTGGCTATCGGCACTGTCGCAGGAGCATACAGTACAGCTAATACAGCCGATGAAGTCATAAGCGGTAGAGACTCAACTACTGGTGCAACCTTGACAGATGAGCAAAGATCCAGACGACTTGGGGCTTTGCCGGTTGAGGCTGTAACAACTTTTTTGGGCGTTCGAAGTCTTGGTCGAGGTATTTCTTTTGGCGGTGGTGGTGCACCACCGTCAGCCCCTGCTTTAGTACCTGCTCCCGCTGGTGGACTAGGATTGCCACCTCCAATTCGTTTACCTGCCATGCCTGCAATCACGGTTACTGCCGTGCCAGAAGCTTTACCTGTAGCAGGCGCTGGAGTCGGAACATTGGCTATCCCGTTGCTGATGTCAATGATGAGCGGTGGTAGCGGCGGAAATGGAGACGGTAGCAACAATAGCAGTGGCAATGGTGGTAAAAGAAGTTTTCCAAATCAACAACCTGAGACCCTCCCACAGGAACAAGAATTAGCGCAAAGATTAGGCGTTAGACCAACAGAACCGTCAGATCCTGGCTTTAATGAAGTAGCAAATTCAGGAAGTATAAAATGGGCTGTTACTGAAGAAGGTCAGCTATTAACTATTCCGCACACTGTCGAAGGCCAGGAAATTTCGCACGCTGTAATTACTGGTGGAAAGCCTGTAATTGCCGCAGGCGAAGCTAACGTTGCAGTAAGTGGAAGAATACGTTTCGGAACAGAAATTACAACTCGAAGTGGTCACTTTCTTCATGGAGCAGACGAAGGAACAAACGCTAGTGTATTGGAAATTGGAAGGACAGCTTTTAGAAAATTTGGAATCGAGTTTCCCAATGATTAATTTTAATGCTGCTCAACTACTGAATTATTTAGTTCAGCAAGATCCGACAGAAGTGCAAAACTGGCTTGAGCCAGTTTTGCAAAATCGACTAGAGATACCAGTCCATTTCAACTGGCTAGGATTAGCTGAGGCAGCTTCACTAAATTCACGAGTGAAGAACGATCTAAATTGGGCTAAGGTTGCTGTTCATATTTATGAACATCTTGAACAAACAGCAAGCTCTCGCGAAAAAATGGCATTGTCCCTTTCGTCTATGAACTTGAGAGCCTTTTTTATCAAGAGATTTGGAGTAGTTCCTGAAGATACTGTGCTTGATTTGAATCGGCTTGTTCGATGGTTTATGGCTGGACTGCCTTTATCCATTGATCATGCTACTGAGCAGGCTGATCAATGGACGGAGTTGAGCATTGAAAGAATACGAGCATTACGAGACATCAAAAATCAATTAGCAGTTTTTGAACAATTAACTAGCAGCGATCTACTTGAGAATTACCCCGAATTAAATAATTGGCTCAAATTGAAAAACAAATTGCCATAAAAACATTGATTTACTCCTAGATTGCCCCCCCTGAAACAGGAGAACCCCGTGCCATCCCTACTCGTTATTCGCCTACATCCAGTAGAACCAATCTGAAACAGGAGAACCTCATGCCATCCTTACTCGTTATTCGTCTACACCCGATCGAGCCAATTACCGGCGATGCTTTTACAAGCTATCTGGATGGGCTATCCATTACCGCCCACGACCTGTCATTCGCCGATCCGACTGGCACTGCTACCCCCCCCTTGGAACCAGCTACTTACATTGCACCAACAGCACTGCCACCTTCCCCGTCTCCAGATCCTGTCCCTGTCCAGGATCCTAATACTCTAATTGTTCAGCACTTCAGCCTTATCCCTATTCCTCTTACTGTTAATTTTATAAGAAGCTTCAGTGCTATAGCCACCGCCGTTATTGAAATCCCCGGCCCTCCGGCAGGGGGCGAGTATCTTACCGCTGATGTGCGCCTCGTCATCACTCGTAACGGCAACGAAATTGCCCACAAACCGTTTTACTACAACGTCCCTGTTGCCCCTGCTCCCATCCCAGCCGAGCCAAATGACTTCCCAGCGCTACAACCCATTAGCCTACATCTAGCATTACCATCTTCCGCATCAGCTAGCCCAACCGTCATCTTGCCAGAGGATGGCACAGCCCCCAACTTTGCCGTTCTGCGAACCGCCGTAGAAACCGTGTTGAATGCAGACCCTGGCAGCACAGCAGGAATTGCGAATCTGACTGCTGCCCAATGTCGCCACATTGCCTATGAAATCATTTGGGATCGGATGGCATACCCGATTCCATTGCCAAAGCGCTCCTTAGAAGAAATCTACACGGGTCCCCAAGCTTCTGACAGTGATGATGAGCGCGATCGACGCATCTTTGAAGGCGACCTCCTCATCTACTACACCAAACATAATGCCGAAGCCGAGCGTCTGAAGACCTTCATCTTCTCACTCTCAGCAGCCATCTGGTGCGAAGACCAGAGTCGGCAGGCAATCCAAGCAGGATTCCACTTTCCAGTCTTCCCCAACCCTCCCAAGGGAGAAGCAAAAGTCATCCTAAAGGCGTCAGGTGCAGCATTAGATCCATCTTTTGAGGTTCCCGCCGCTTACTTTTATGCCCTCACCGCCACTCTGCCATCCCAACTCAAGCGGGAAGACCGCTTTAAGATGGTGGCATTGGATGCTGAAGCCCAGATCGTTACCAATATTGCGCAGGCGATCGAGGATCAAGTATTAACCGAACCAGTATCAACCACACCGGGAGGAGACGTTGTCAATCGCTACCAGGCAGCGCGACGTTTACGAGCTTTAGGTTCGGCAACCGAAATTGGCACTCCAGAGTTCGTGCTTACTCCAGGTACTCAGGCACATGGGTTGATCACCGACTGGTTAGGCTTTACCAGCGCAGATATCAATGTATTTTGGTCAGCCTTATCGCCTACTGATACCACTGGACATCTAGACTTAATCCTGTGCGCCATTACTAAAGCCTATGCACCATTAGAAGCAGCCATTAAAGCTGCTGCCCCTGGCTTCGGTGTCAGTGATGTGAATGACCTGGCTGCCAAGAACAACAGCAATTGGGAGGCTTTGCTGAACCCAAATCCAGCCCTACTCCCAGAGTTCACCAAACCAGGCACAACCGAAGAGCGCACCCAAGCCTTCATTCGCCATCTGCGTAAGTTCTTTGATGTCGCGAATGTATTTAATGCTCCCCCTCCTCCCACGGTTGATGCGACTCCCCAGCTCGATCGTTCACCCGGTAATCCCTTAGATCAATTGTTAGCGACTTATCCCGGTGGTTTTTCGTTCAGTGGGTGGGATGCAACCCAATTAGCAGCCACTGTAAATGGCATTTTCCCCGGTGATCCAAAAGCACAACAGCAATTCATTGCATGGTTAAACTGCATCCAGGGGGTCGTTAATCTAACGAATGGAATTTCATCGATCAAAATCCAGTTCTCAGTCATAGAAGCTCTTTGGGCGCGAGGCATCACAAGTCGAGATGTACTTGGCAAGTTTTCTAGCCTAGCCGATTTCAAAGAAGCACTAACCGGCTCAGTTGCCTACGATTATGCCGAAACCATCTGGAACAATGCTGATGTATCCATACCCGATTCACCACCAGGGTCAATCGGCTTCAAACCCATCAACCCAGACGGTTCATTAGTCAATTGCATCCCACCCACTCACCTATCTCCTCTTGGCCCCGTTGCTTACCTGCATGATCTACTCCAGGTATCCCCAGAATCTACCTGCGATAACCCAATACCCAAAGATGTTAACCAAACCTTAGCCGATCTTCTGGCAGAGCGTCGGGGCACATTGGGCAGCCTATTAGTCACAAAAGCCAATTTAGCAGTGCCGTTGCCCCTGATCGATTTGGTCAATGAATCGCTGGAGCACATGGTCGCCGAAGATTCGACTTCTGGTGTGGTGTATAACACAGCAAGCGATCGTGTCGGTGGTCATGAATTAACCTCAACCACCAGTCCTACAGGTGCTTTCCAGCACGATCCAGAGATACTGTTTGAGGCTTTACCGGAACACTCCACCTCTGCCGTGCCCACGGCATCCCAAGCTGCCTATGACATATTAAAGAGCGATTTCTCTTCGTGTTTACTTCCCTATTCGCAGCCATTGGATGTCGCACGCACTTATTTAGAGCAGTTAGGCACCAGTCGCTTTGCCACCATGCGTCGCTTTCGCAAAGCAATTACTGAATTTGTCCTTGACCCCGATAATGAACCTGCCGAATTTCAGAGTCATCTATGGCGCTATCCAGTCCGGATTGAGACAGCGATCGAGTATTTGAAGATCACACCAGAAGAATATAACTTTCTTTTCCAAGAAAGCATCTCTAATGCGATCGAACCACCATCCGGCAGACTTGCACTATACCGTCTCTTTGGTTTTCCAGAAAAACAAGATGAAAACGAGACAGATTGGACAGAAACCGTTGTCAAACTTTCAGAATTTCTTGAACGTACCTGTCTGACTTATTGTGAATTCATTGACCTGTGGAAGTCTAGGTTTGTCGTATTTGGTTTAAAGAATGAGCGAGAACAGGGATTTCCAGATTGCGAACCCTGTTGTCTCGATAAATATCTAATTGAGTTTATTAATCCCGAAAATCCTGTTCAGGCATTAACAAAACTCATTGTTTTTATTCGGCTCTGGCGAATTCTACAAAAGATACCCAATGCTCATTATTCATTCTCAGAATTGCGGGACATTTGTGAGGTTTTGGAACTCTTTAGAGGTGCAAGTATTAATCCAGGCTTTATCCGCCAGTTAGTCGCCTTCCAAATGCTCCGGGATGATTTTCATCTGGCGCTTACGGATGGCACATCGCCTGCTGCTGGTGTAACAGGAGCCGATCGTCTGCACCTCCTATCATTTTGGGTTCCAGGAGCAACCAAGTGGAACTGGGCATTAGAACACTTGCTTTACCAAATCCAGCAATATGCCATCCATGCTCTGCATTGTAGCTGTCGGGAACCAGAGTTTCTTAAACTCATGATGGCTAACCTAGACCCATTGTCAGCACTGGCAGGTTTTGATCCCAACACCCCCAGCGACACCTGGCACTTCCACCCTACGCACACTTTGCGGTTTGCTGAAATTCTGGCAAAAATCTATGCCTCTGAATTTGGTGTCGGGGAACTGCTGTTTCTCTTCACAACCCAGGAACATTTACAAGGTGATGACCCCTTCCCATTACCACCCACTAACGAAGCCCAAGATTTCCCTCTGAGTCTGCCGGATGATGATGAGCAGAATTCGCTATGGACATTGCGCCAAAAACTAATGGCGGTTGAAGTGATGGCTGAATCTGCTGAACAGTGGACTTGGACGCGCATGGAAACCACTCTGCAAGAAGAGTTTGGCTTTGCACCACCACCCGGTAATAATGCTTGGCTTTTATTTGGGCAACATTTCTTTCCATCAATATTGGTCGATAGCGGTATTGCTGTCAGCACTGCACAGCAACAATATCGGGTATCACTGCCATTACCAACGCCTGTATTGATGTGGAATACACCTCCCGCCGGACCCTTTCAATACGACGCGACGGCACAGGAATTGTGGACACAAATTCCGATCACGGATGAAGCCGTATTGGCTAAACTCAGCCGGATACGGCAACTAACAGCTTCTGAACAAAGTGCTGTGCGCGATCTCTACTTTTTGCCCCGTGTGGATTTAGCTCATTTTGCCTTCATTTTCAAAAACTTTGGTGAAGCGGAAGAATGTCTAATTCAGGAGCCGGACGAAAGTAAACGATGGAGATGGTTCCAGCAAGAGTTCGATCGCTTTTACCAGCGCTGTCAGATTATTGCTGAGCATTTAGCCACTCATACAGCGGACGTCACTAGCACTCCCAATCCAGAGGGTAAAGATTTAGCTAAGCTGCTGCTCAAGCATCTCTGGGCTGACGAAAATCTGGCAACCACAGCCTGGGAAAATGACAACGGTCAAACCCCTGCTGTCACCTGGCAACCACAGCCTAATGGCGGGGCATTTGCTGCGTTGCTAGGACTAACCGGAACAGGAATGTTGGCGGAATACTTCGATGCCGATGCTTCCCAGACCTTACGCTGGCGCGAATTACGTGGTGGTGTGGATGCCTTCGGCATGGAAGAAAACGCCTGGAATGCTCCGATTCCAACTATCCTGCCGTCAATGAACTTCACGTTTTCACCAGCGCAACTGCGCTTTGTGGCTGTACGTAATGGGTTTGCTATGGCAAATGCAGGTGGTGCAGCGTTAGGCGGAGCTGAACCATTCACCCTGCACTGGAAAGGGTTGTTACTGGTTGAACAGGAAGGTCAGTATGGGTTTAGTGCAGGTGCGCCCACGCCAGCAGGAGAAGTAGCCGATTTTGAACAAGTCGATCAATCCCACCGCTGGCGTGTCACCTTAAAGCGGGGTCAACGAACCTGGGTATTGCTTGCCCATGATTGGCTCAACGAAGAGGCCCCGTCCGATTGTGCCGCTCCTATTGCTCTGAAAAAAGGGTTTTACGAACTGAAAATTGAACTGGAGCGCAAACCGTTGTTCTTTGACGGACCAGAAGATGTTTGTCCCCAGACCACCGGGTTTCAGCTCAAATACAATGGACCCGATGCTGGCATGGATTGGTTGGCAATCCCCCATGACAAACTGTTCCAGGATCAGAAAAACGCAACTTTACAAAATGGCATTGATCTGCCAGGTGCAGCGCAGAGTTTTCTGGCGGTCCATTACACCAGCACTGTGCGCGATATTCGGCGTACCTATCAGCGTGCATTCAAAGCCATGCTGTTTGTCAGCCGACTCCATCTCTCAGCACAACGGATTTCTGATGGTGGACAGTCGGAACTGGGTTATATGCTTGCCCATCCGGTTAACTTTGTTGGACAGTCATACTATCGGAGCGGGGGAGCGTTTGTGACGCACAAAGCCAACTTTGATCCAAACTTCTTGCCTGTATTGGATAACTATCTAGCGCCACCCTTAGCACAAGACCAGCGGGTAGACCCTACGCCTCAACGCCAACAAGCAATGTTTGATTGGTGGGAGCGACTATTTGACTACACGGTGATGCGGAGGGAGACAGAGCGATCATCAGAACAACCAGACTGGCTACTGTTTCATGAATCTGCCGAATTACATCCAGATAACCCCGCCGATTTAATCCGCCACATCGGGATTGATTTGCAGCACGATACGCTGGTATTGCAGTATTATCAAGATTTTCCAGTGACGTCTGTCGAGTTAGAAGACGATCGCTGGACAGTCCGGGTCTGGAAGTCAGAAAAATGGATTCGTGTATTATTGAAACGGTTTTATCCCCTAAATATCCGTGAGGCGCGACCCGACCTCTGGGCATCGGATGACCCATCAGTTCTAGAGACTGCCTTTGGGACGACCGAATCGGGGAATGCTAACCTGACCCAGTTTTATCGCAACGGTTGCATCGAAAATGGTGAACCGCGCCGCTACGAAGAAATTAAACGCTTAAATGACGGACTTCGCCAACGCGGACGGGCAGCACTGGTGGCTTATCTGATCCACATGAACCGGGTATCTCTTCCCTGGGGTGGGTTTGCCACAGAAGCCAAACACTTGAGTGAACTGCTTCTGCAAGATGTGGAAGTGGGACTGTGCCAAAAAGCCAGTCGCATTGAAGAAGCCGTGAGTGCGATTCACCTGTTTGTCCAACGTGCCCGACTGGGATTGGAACCTGGATTTATTGTATTATCGGACTTTGTCTTGGCTTGGGAGCGACATTTTGTCACCTTCCGTGTTTGGGAAGCCTGCAAACGACGACTGATTTATCAGGAAAACTGGGTGGAATGGGACGAGTTGCAAGCCGCTCAGCAAACAGAAGCCTTCCAATTCTTAGAATCTGAACTACGCCGCGCTGCCTTAACAGTGCCCATCCCTGGAGGACTGACCTATTGGAGTGGTTCACGTCCACCAACCCACCCAGGAATCACTCTCCTCCAGCATCGCGAACCCGCAACGATGGAACTCCTCCCTGCTCCGGAGGGGCTGGGCTTGATGGGAACGCCCGATCGCCATGCCCGTCCTAACTGGCTGGCTCCCATTCACATCGACAGTAGACGTGTTACCCCACCCCCACGGGACAATGGTGAAGGTGGTGAAGGTGGTGAGAATGACAATGGCCCCATTCTCCTCCGAGCGATCGTGAACAATGAAGCCTTGCTGCCTAGCGAAAATTTGCCAATGTGGCTGCAAGCAGCCGTCCGACTGGGGACAAAATTTATCCGAGTTGCAGCCGCAGGCATCCCACCCGCGACGACAACCTTTGAACCAAAGTGTGGTGTTTCGGAATCTTCTGCTTGTTGTAGCGTCTGTGGCAAAGTGCATCCAGCATTGATGGATGAATATTATTTCTGGATTGAAGAGTCACAATACTACGATGCAAAAGAATACGATGCGAAAGAAGGTGCCATAGAACAAATTGCTGAATGGGGTGCAACTGCTGATGACCTTCAGACTAACTGGCATCGCCCAGACACATTACCAGGGTTATTACACTGGAATTCAAAGCCAATGGTACATCTGCGTTGGTGCCGCGTTCATCATGGAGAATTCCAACATCCACGCCAATCCTATGAAGGAGTAAGACTTAACAAGAATGCCAAACCAGAATTGGTCTTTTCAGGACGTATCGGTGATTCACTCTTTTTTGAAATCACAGGTGGCGAAGCGCCAGTTGGATTCCCAGCACCACTGCCTCTAGAAACAGAGACCGAACCAGCACCTACTCCTCCCCCTGGTTTCCGGTATGATCTTGCGCTTGACGAAGCGCTTGTTTTGCCACAAATTGTGACACCTCCCCTTCCAGATCCGATCGGCGGGTTAGCCGCATTCCCCTTCTTTGCCTGGTTTGATCCCGGTGCGCCCTTATTGCCACCCTCAATGTTCAGCCCAGTCGTTGCAGTGGCAGGTCATTTACGAGCCCATTGTCGGTTTGAAGCAGCCTTGAAATGGTATGAACTGGTCTATAACCCACTAATCAATGACAATACCTGGCATATTTGCCCATCTGACGACCAGGAAGGTGAAAACCCTGATAATCCAGGAGCCGTTCCGATCGAGGCAGTGGTCATCCAACCCACTGAAGAATGTTGCTGCCCCAGTGACCCAGTCTCTGATGCCGAGATGAAGGAACGAGCCATTCTGCTGCACTATCTGGACACCCTGTTGCAATGGGGCGATGCACTGATGCGAAAAAATACCCCAGAAGCGTTTCAACAAGCCCGTCTGGTTTTCGATACGATCGCGAGAATTATGGGGGCAACCCCGACCACCGTATTGCTGGACGACAATACCCAGGTGAATTTCCCTGTTATGCGCTTCCAAGCCGCTTGTGCGCCCATCAATCCACGACTCATTTGTCTTTACACTAGCGTTAGCGATCGTCTCACTTTGATTCATACCTGCCTCAACGCGAAGCGACTAAAGAACGGTCGTCCAAATCTTGATATGCCCTATTTCGGTAATAGCGAGATTCGAGATTGCTGGAAAACTACTCATGAAGTTTGTGTGGATGAAAATGATTGGTGCTTACCCCAAAGCTCCTATCGCTTCATGGTCTTACTGCAAAAAGCGCAGGAAATGGCAGGGGATGTGCGTGCCTTTGGTGGAGCTTTGCTGGCTGCCTATGAAAAAGGAGATGCCGAATATCTTTCTACCATGCGGACGATGCACGAACGGCAATTGCTGAATCTAGCGTTGGAAATTCGGCAGCAACAATGGCGAGAGGCAGACTGGCAGGTGCAGGCTCTGCGCAAAACCAAGGAAATTGCTCAAACAAACTTGCAATACTACAGTAATCTGATTGCTGTTGGGCTGATTAGTGGAGAATCACAATATGAACCACTGACAATTAGCTCAACCACGACTCGGACTGCTGGTAACGTTGCCGTAGCAATAGGACAGACTTTGAATCTCATTCCTAGTCCTTTTGTGGGCTTTCCTTCAAACTTTGTCGAATTGCCAGTGGGCGATAAATTAAGCAGTATCGTTTCGGCATCTGGCACTATAGCGAATACAGTTGCAGACATTTTAAATACGATTTCATCCTTAGGACTCACAAAAGATGGGTGGATACGTCGGGAGCAAGAATGGAAGCATCAGGTAGATATACACACCATCGAAATTGAGCAAATCGAACGGCAAATTCTCGCCGCTGAGCGTCGTCGTGACATCGCACTGCGTGAACTCAATAACCACCACCAGCAAATCGAAAATGTTGCTGAAGTGCATGACTTCCTACGCGATAAGTTTACTAACCATGCGCTCTATCTCTGGATGCAGCAGGAAACTGCGGCAATGCACTGTCAAATGTATGAATTGGCAATGCACTGTGCCCGACAAGCTCAACGTGCCTTCAATTTTGAACGAGGGCACACCTCTCGACAGTTTATTCCAGCAGAAATTTGGGACAACCTCCATGAAGGACTCCTATCAGGCGAACGACTGCATTTAGCCCTCCGCCATATGGAAAAGGCGTACTACGACGAAAATGTGCGCGAGTACGAATTGACTAAACATATTTCCTTGCGATTGCATTTTCCAATGGCTTTTCTACAACTCAAAACTACTGGCTATTGCGAGATTGAAATTCCTGAATGGATGTTCGATCTCGATTATCCAGGGCACTACATGCGGCGCATCAAAAATGTGACCATGACGATTCCCTGTGTCGTCGGACCATACACCGGAGTACACTGCCGTCTGACCCTGTTGAGCAGCAAAACCCGTGTCGATCCGAGATTGATTGATCCACCCCATACCTGCTGCCACGACGATCACTGGAAAAATGGCTATCAAGCGATGCCCGATGATCCACGGATAGTAGCGATGTATGCGGCTACCGAAGCGATCTCCACCTCTAGCGGACAGAATGACTCCGGGATGTTTGAGCTCAACTTCCGTGATGAACGCTACTTACCATTTGAGTATTCCGGTGCAGTAAGCCGTTGGCGAATAGAGTTGCCATTAGAGAACAACCATTTTGATATGGAGACACTAAGCGATTTAATTCTGCACTTGAACTTCATGGCTCGCGAGGGAGGAGAAAATCTTCGCAAAGTGGCTAATGAATGTGCCCAGCAAAATCTGCCAGGTGCAGGTGTACGTTTCTTCGATGTGAAGCGTGAGTTTCCGGATGCTTGGTATTCATTAGTTAGTGCCATGTCTAGTATCCCATCCGCCCCACAATTGGGTATTCGGCTAAGCCGAGATATGTTCCCGTATTTAACTGGCAACAAAAGGATCGGGGTAAAACGGCTAGACATCCTTTTTGAAGCACCGGGAGCCGACCCCAGCGCCCACCACATCGTCGAGTTTCTGGTTGGACAACGTGTTGGCCAAATTAAGGAGGAAAAATGCGACTGTGATGTGCGGAGCATTGTCTCTGTAGCCGATGCTAAGTGGCCAGGACTTTTTCATGGCGTGCTGGAAATTGACTTTGAAGCACTCAATAAATCTGGACATCAAGACTTAGGAGTGTTCAGATTCCCAGGTGATGTTGGTGCAATCGCAGACATGTATTTGTTCTGTGGATACAAGGTGCTGTGAAAACAAGATTCTATCCAAGAGATCGCGGAATCGCTTTGAAAATTGCGTTGCATCTGGTCTTGTAAGGTCGGATTATTCCCCTGAAAACCGGAAAACGAGGGCATTGCTGATTCGGGGTATGAAGCAAGGGCTAGACGCATTGAGGACTCATTTAGAATTCCACAAATTCATACTGCTATTCAGCAACGCCAAAACGAGTGGCGATCGCCGTAGAACAACCCCACTGCACCCGACCGCTGAGAATTAATCTACGAGAGTTTGAGATGGTCTGCGGCGGGTGATTGGGAACGTTAATCGGCTAGTTGCATCGTGCTCAGCAACCGCATCGCCATCCGAAAGAAAAAGCCACCCAACAGCGCGATCGCCAGCAGCACATACCGAGTGCCCTTTCAACCAATCGTGGAACCAAGAATCCGACAATCCACGCTTTGCATAGGCAAGCCAACGCCTTGCCCGACTCGCAACTAAGCGTCTCCCTCAAACCCCATGAGGTGATGTGAATTTGGGTGCAATCGATTCGAGTGATGGGGTAGAACTCGCGTTTGTGGCGGTTGCGATCGCAAAAGCCATTCCTGAGTCCTCATTTGTTATGTTGGCGATCGCAAAAGCTATTTCTGAGTCCTCATTTGTTATTTTCGAGTCCTCATTTGTTATGTTGGCGATCGCAAACGCTATTTTTGAGTCCTCATTTGTTATTTCGGCGATCGTAAAAACCATTTCGGCGATCGCCGCAATGGTTTCGGAGTATCCATTTGCCATTTCGGCGATCGCCATGATTGATTTTGCTGCTCTCAAAACAACCGATTAACCCAATGTATCAGTAGAACCACAGATAGATTGACAATCATTGGATGCCACAGTCGATTAAATCCACAAAATTACTCAACCTAAACAAACACACACTCCACTATCTTGAGAAAACCTTATTAGGGAATCATCTACATGTCTTTCAAAACACGCGGTTCTAACGCACTAGAAAAAGCTCAACGTCGTCTGGCTCTGCTCAAATCAATTGACGAGAATCTAGATCTGGGACACGGACTCACCATTGCAATCTACACTCACCAGATTGAAACTACCCGCGCCACTCTCGAAGCCCATAATACCCTTGTGTCCAACCTTGACGAATCTCGTCAAACCGTAACGTCAATGGACAAACACCTTTCAGACCTCTCTGAACGCATGCTCAACGGGGTGGCTAGTATCTACGGCAAAAGCAGTATCGAATATGCAAAAGCAGGTGGTTCTAATCGCAAGCGCAGCAACCAATCTATATCCGTTATTCCATCGGTAACCACCTCTGCAAATCAGCCGCCTCAATTCACTCAACCTGCAATAGCAAATGAATCAGTTAATGGTAATGCTAAAGCATTAGCTATGTAACCATTGTCGAATTTCTCAAGTCAAACTCATCAACTATGACAGGTATAGTCAGTTTGGGGGTGATATCAGAAATTTTACGCCTAATAAGTTGTTATGCCGCAAGTCCTCGGTGGGGACGGTAGTTTGAATTTGCTTGCAGGACATTCAAACTTAAAATTGCTCAGCATGGGTTGCTGTAACGACAATTTGTAACTACAATTGGTTATTGTAGCTGTCGTTCAGTTATGGAATATGAATGGGATGAAGCAAAACGTCTTGTTAATCTTCGTAAACACGGAATCGATTTTACCGATGTTCCAACCGTATTTGATGGCGATATTTTAACGGTTGAGGACGAGCGTTACAGTTATGGAGAGCAGCGTTTTGTCACATTCGGTTTGTTGCAAGGGCGAGTCATTGCCGTTGTCCATACAGAACGTGAGGATTATACCCGTATTATTTCTGCAAGAAAAGCGACTAAATATGAACAACGAACCTACTTCGAGCAACTCTCAAACTGATTGGCAACGATTAGATGCGATGAGCGATGAAGATATTGATTTGTCAGACTGTCCAGAAATTACCCCAGAAATGTTTGCTAAGGCAGTCGTGCGTCGGGGTTTACCTATTACAAAAGCCAAGGCTCAAGTTACACTCCGCATTGATAACGATGTATTGGAGTGGTATAAGTCTCAGGGACGAGGTTATCAAACACAGATTAATCAGTTGTTGCGAGCTTATATGGAAGCGCATCAATAGTCTGCTTTGCTTGTGCGTGTTGTGAACCGGGCTAAGTCATTTGCGGCGGCATAACATAATCCCGTTGCACACCGACCGTATTGGGATGGCTGGTTAAGTCTGAGAAGCTACTAGCGGCAGGTGAACGGGGTCGTTAATCGGCTAGCTGCATCGTGCTCAGCAACCGCATCGCCATCCGAAAGAAAAAGCCACCCAATAGCGCGATCGCCAGCGGGGCATACCATGTACTTTCCCAACCCGTCCCGCGCACAGAGGCATCGCGGGTAATCTCAATGTAGTAGCGAGCGGGAATCAGGCGAGACACGAGGGATAGCGGGAAGGGAATGTTTTCGATCCGGTAGATAAAGCCGGACAGCAGCAGCGCCGTGAGGAATCCGGCGATCGCCGCCGCTGATTTGAGCCGTTGTGCCGCTTAGGTTGTCTGTTGGGGCGGTGCTTAAGGACTTCTGATTGGTGTTGAAAATTTAAGTTCATGAGAAGCGGATAGACCAGCGTTTTATGGTTCTCAGCAGGGCAAGGGGTCATGTTCAGCCAATTGAAAATCTGCCGGATATGATTGATCACGTCAGCCCAAAGTCCTG
>Ga0163148_10002548_pt1 | contig 21551 bp, 16 predicted proteins | sample OliLakLV19MP7P2_FD_148606 | JGI IMG/M metagenome (GOLD analysis project Ga0163148, IMG submission 148606) | Freshwater microbial mat bacterial communities from Lake Vanda, McMurdo Dry Valleys, Antarctica- Oligotrophic Lake LV.19.MP7.P2 | ecosystem: Environmental > Aquatic > Freshwater > Lake >...
CAACCGAGCGCTCAACCAGCTCCGCCCGGCGCGGCGTACAACAGCGAGTGTCGGCCCGAAGCGCCGAATGGAGCGCGTACTTCTCCACGCGCCCGCACCGCCCGCACCGCCCGCAAAGCCCACGCGTGGCTCAGCCCGCCGGGCTCTGCCCGGCGCGGCGTACGGAAGCGAGTGTGCGGCCGGAGGCCGCAACCGAGCGCTCAAACAGCTCTGCCCGGCGCGGCGTACGGAAGCGAGTGTCGGCCCGGAGGGCCGAACGGAGCGCTCAAGACAACCAGCCGAACGGAGCGCTCAAACTACCCCTCTGGTGCGTTCACCGCCACCCGACGACGGAACTCTTCCGTGAGCCTGGCGGTGATCGGCCCCACGCGCCCCGCACCGATGCGATTCTCGTCGATCTGACTGACGCCGATGATCTCCGCCGCGGTGCCGGTGAGGAAGACTTCGTCGGCGGCCAGGAGCTCCTCCAGCCGCATCTGCTTCTGCGTCAGCGGAATCCCCATCGCCGGGCAGAGCGTGTCGATGACGAACTGCCGGGTGATGCCGTGAAGGATTCCGGCCTCTGTCGGGGGAGTGAAGATCGTTCCGCCCTTGATGGCGAAGATGTTGTCACCGGTGCATTCGGCCACGTATCCGTCGGTGTTCAGCATGATCGCTTCGAGCACGTCGGCATCGATGGCTTCGATCTTGGCGAGGATGTTGTTGAGGTAGTTCAAGCTCTTGATCGCCGGATCGAGGCACTCGATTGGAATGCGCGGGCGCTTGGCGACGATCACCTTCATGCCGTCGCGGTAGAGCTCGTCGGGATAGAGCTGGATCTTGTCGGCGATCACGATGACCCCGGGACGCGGGCAGCGGAACGGATGCAGTCCGAGGGTGCCGGCTCCGCGGGTGAAGATCAGCCGGATGTAGGCGTCGTGCAGCGCGTTTGCGGCAAGCGTGTCCCGGATCGCCGTCGTCACCTCGTCCCTGGTGAATGGAGGAGTCAGCCGGATCTTCTCGGCCGAGGTCCACATCCGCTGAAGATGGGCGCCCAGCTTGAAGACCCGCCCGTTGTAGGCGCGGATTCCCTCGAAGCAGCCGTCACCGTAGAGCAGACCGTGGTCGTAGACCGAGACCTTTGCCTCTGCCTTGGGGACGAGCTTTCCATCGAGCCAGATGAGAAGGTCGGACATGGGCCCGCAGTGTAAGGGCTGGTCCCTCATTCGTTCCGAGGCCGGCTCACGTCGCGGCTCACCTCGCGGCGCATGCCGCGGGATCACCGCTGAGAACCCAGCGTTCGATCGCCCAGGCGACGCCGTTCTCGTCGTTGGACGGGGCCACCGCATTCGCCAGCGACTTGACCTGATTCGATCCGTTGCCCATGGCCACCGCGAACCCGGCCCACTCGAGCATGCCGAGGTCGTTGACGGCATCGCCGATGGCCATCACCTCTTCCCGCGAGGCCTTGACCCGCCGGGCCACGCGCTGCAGCGCAATCCCCTTGTCGACCAGCGGCGCCGTCACCTGGATCATGCAGGGATGGGTGTTGAACATGGCGATTCGGCGCTGTGTCCAGAAGTCGCGCTGGAGCACCGCAATCACTCTGGCCAGCCGCTCCGGCTGGGCAATCAGATTGAGCCTCGTCACCGGTGCTGCCAGGACTGCATCGAGCGGCCCGACCGAGTCGGGCTGGACCAGACGATTCACCTGGGCCTGAAGCTTCTGATCGATGCGATCGGTGTGACAGCGGTCGAGCACGTCGACATCGACGACCAGTCCCGGATCGGCGGCCCGCGCCGCGGCGACGACCTCGCGGGCCAGGCTGCTCTCCATGGATTCGTGAAACTGCGGGCGTCGATCGAGCGGGTTCCAGATCACCGCGCCGTTGCAGTTGATGGTCGGGCTCTCGAGTCGCAGAACCTCGACGATCTCGCGCATCAGCCGAGGCGATCGAGCCGTCGCCAGGACCACGGTGACGCCGCGGCGCTCGGCGCGATGCAGCGCCGCAATCACCGGATCGGCCAGTTGGCCGTCGCTGCGGAGCAAGGTGCCGTCGACATCGATGGCCAGCACGCGTATCCGCGCCGCCGGAGAACCGGTGAGGCGGCGCGGTCGGCTGGAGACCGGAGCCGCGACGATTGCCCGCGAGGTGGGATCGAAGAGCGACCGCATCGCCCCGCTGATCTCCGGATAGGTGAAGCGGTAGCCCAGACGCAGCGCCGCCTTCGGGAGCGCTCGTTGGCTCGAGGTGAGAAAGTCGGCGATCCCACCCTTCAAGAGTCGCACCGCAACCCGCGGCGCTGGAAGAAGCGACGGGCGCCCGCAGGCGGCGCCGAGGGCATCCGCGAATTCGCGATTGGTGACGGCATTCGGGCCCACGACATTGACGGGACCGCGCAGCCGCGGATCGCGCAGGGCCAGTTCGATCATGCCCACGACATCCATCCAGTGCACCCACGGCCAGTACTGGCGCCCGGTGCCCACCGGTCCGCCGAGAAAGCGCCGAAAGAACGGCAGCATCTGCCGCACCGCACCACCGCGCTCGTCGAGGACGATGCCGATCCGCAGGCAGACGGTGCGCACTCCGATGTTCGCGGCCTGCATCGCCTCGGCCTCCCAGCGACCGCAGAGCGAGGCGAGAAAATCGTCGCCGGGTGGCGCGGTCTCGTCGAGTTCGCGATCGCCGGCGTCTCCGTAGAACCCGGTTGCGGAGGCGCACAGCAGAGCCGCCGGACGGCGCCGCGCCTCTTCGATGGCGACGACCACCTGGTGGGTGCTGTCGAGCCGACTGTCGACGATCTGCTTGCGATACGCCGCGGTCCAGCGGCGATCGGTGAGCCCAGCGCCAGCCAGGTGAATGACCGCGTCGACCCCGTCGACGGACTTCTGCCATTCGCCGGGGACGCTGACGTCGGCCTCGACGACGCGGATGTTGGGGTTGCTCTCGGCCGCGAAGAGCCGAGCCGCGCGGTCGCCATCGCGCGAGACGAGGGTCAGTTGATCGCCCCGTTCAAGCCGACTCAGGACGAGTCGTCGGCCGATCGAACCAGTTGCGCCGGTGAGAAGAAGGTGCACAGCGAGGGGCGGAGGGAGGGCGAAACGACGCGGGCGAGGAGGCCGCCGGGGCCACATTGCGGGTGCCACGCCTTCGCGAGCGTAGCGAGCAGGGGCGGGGAATGGCGCATGCGAGTCAGGGACGTGAGCAGGCCTCTGCTCGCTTCGCTCGCGAAGGCGTGGCACCCAACGCCGTGAACGAATCACGGCCCCAGCGCCGCCGAGCCCGGTACCGCCGCACCCGGTACCGCCGAGCCTGGTACCGCCGAGCCCGGTACCGCCGAGCCTGGTCTCGCCGAGCCCCAGCTCGGCGTACGGCGACGCCGGTCGCCGTGAAGAACGGCGATTCGCCCACGTGAGCGAAGACCGAAGTGACACGGATCTTTATGGACGAGGTCCTTCGCGTCGCGCGCAGGAAGGATGGAGCACGGATGTTGCGGCAACCAGCGTCTCGCCGAGCCCCAGCTCGGCGAGTTCCAGGCTCGGGTCCGCGGGGGCCGTGATTCGTTCACGGCGTTGCGTGGCACCCAGCACGAGGTCGGTGCGAACGCTCAGCCCGCGTGCTTTTTTCGTCGCCGGGCCGGCTGGATGCCGAGCTGCTCGCGGTATTTCACCACGGTGCGGCGGGCGATGGTCACGCCGCGTTCCTGGAGCTTGTCGGCGATCGCCTGATCGCTGAGCGGCTTGGAGGGATTCTCGCCATCGACGATCTCGCGGACGACTTCCTTCACGGCCTCCCAGCTCATGTCCTCGCCGGTCCGGCTGCCGACGCCGCCCGAGAAGAAGCGGCGGAGCGGCACCAATCCGCGCGGCGTCTGCATCCACTTGTCCGCCACCGCCCGGCTGACCGTGCCGACATGAATGCCAAGCTCGGCCGCCACCTCGATCATCGGGAGCGGGTGAAGATGGAGCGGCCCGTGTTCGAAGTAGTCGCGCTGCCTGTCGATGACCACCTGCACCACCCGCAGCAGGGTGGCGCGGCGCTGACCGATGGCGTCGATGAGCCAGGCGGCGCTGCGCACGCCGTTGGCGACGAACTCGCGCGTCGGGCGATCGACGCGGCGGTCCTTGGCCATCTTTTCGTACCGCGGCGAGATCCGCAGCGCCGGCAGACGGGCGTCGGGAATGCTGGCGATGTATCGCTCGGTCTCTTCGTCGTACTCGATCAGCACATCGGGAACGATCGGCGGCACGTCCTCGTCGACCACATCTCGACCGGGCGTCATCCGCAGCCGGGCCATGCGCTCCCGCGCCGCCTCGATCCGATGGATGGTCAGTCCGCTCTCCCGTTCGATGCGGGGGAGCCGGTTCTGGAGCAGATCGTCGAAGTGCCGCTCGATGAGCCGCACCACATCGGCCCAGGTCTCGTCGCCGGCGTGATCGATGGCCTGCAGTCGGGCCTGGATCAGCAGGCACTCGCGGACATCGCGAGCGCCGATTCCCGCCGGCTCCAGCGAGTGCTGCATCTCGACCAGGGCACGCTCCAGGAGGTCGCGGCTCAACTGGGTGCCCGGCGGGAGGATCTCCTCGCGGTCGCGGGACTGCTCGATGATGGTGTCCAGATCGGCCCCGATCCGTCCGTCGTCATCGATGTACTCGATGAGGATCCGACCGGCGGCGGCGATCTCGGGGGTGTGATCGGTGAATGACCACTGGTGCTGAAGCTGTTCGATCAGGCTCTCGCCACGGGAGGGCGTGTTGGCCATCGCATCGAGCTTGCGATCGCGCTCGCCGCGATCCTGGACGACCGGCCGCTCCCAGGTGTTGTCGGGATCGAAGGTCTCGGAGTAGGTCGACTCCAGCTCGCTCAGACGGCGGAAATCGTCGGCGCTGGCAGTGCCGTCCTGCCGGACCACCAGGGGCTTCTCGGCCAGCCGCTCTTCCGCGGCATCGTCGGCGCGCTCTTCCGCGAGCCGCTCCATGTCCTCGCCTGGCTCGACACGCTCCAGGGCCACGTTTCCCTCGAGCTCCTGCTCGATGCGCTCCTCGAGGGCGAGGGTCGACATCTGCAGGATCTCCATCGACTGGATCATGCGCGGCGCCAGACGCATCTGCTGGCTGAGCCGGGCGCGTTGGGTCAGATCGAGTCGCATGGGGGAGTCCGAGGTCGTCGGAGTCTAGTGGCACAATCCTCCCATTCCCCGGGAACCCGCGGAAAGGCGCACGGAGCGAGGTGGCTGCGACGAGGAAACGGGGGTGGAATCGTCAATGAGGACGCGCCAAGCGCCCTCGGTCGAAGTCCGTCAGAGCTCGCGTCGACCCTCGATGGCGTCGGCCAGCACGGCCTTGTTGGCGAACTCGATCTGCGATCCGCTGGGGAGGCCGCGGGCGAGGCGGGTGACCTTCACCCCCAGGGACGCGACCCGTTCAGCCACATGGAGCGCCGTGGTGTCGCCCTCGAGATCGGGGTTGAGGCCGAGGATCACCTCGCGCACGGCCGCCCCGCGAGCGTTCCGCTCCGGCCTCTCGATCCGCTCGATCAACTGGGACAAGGTGAGGCTGTCCGCACCGACACCCTCGAGCGGTGCGATGCGCCCCAGCAGCACGTGATACGCGCCGCGATACATCCCGGTCTGCTCGAGGATGATCAGGTCCTTGGGCTGCTCGACGACGAGCACCAGCGAGGCGTCGCGGGTCGGATCGGCGCAGACGGCGCAGGGATCCTTGTCGGCGAGGTTGAAGCAGATCGAGCAGTGTCGCACCCGGTCCTTCACGTCGGTGATCGCCTGGGCAATCGCCAGAGCCTCCTCACGTGGCGATTTCAGGATGTGAAAGGCCAGCCGCTCCGCGCTGCGCCGCCCCACGCCGGGGAGCGTGGCGAACTGGGCGATCAAGCGCTCGACCGATTCGGGATACGCGGTGATGCTGGGCACGGGGACTCCGAGTGGCCGGGTTCTGGTGGGAGGCGCAGCGAAGGTCTCAGGACGAGCCGAGGAGCCCGGCGAGTGCGCCCTCGGGGATTGGCAGGTCCATCTCGACCGCGGTCTTGTGGATTTCGGCGGCGATCATCTGCTGGGCCTTCTCGAGCGCCGCATTGACCGCTTCGACCACAAGCCGCTCGGCGTACTCGCGGGCGGTGGTGTCCAGAGATGCCGCGCCCGAGATGAGCGCCGGGCTCAGTCGGATCTCGTGAATCTGCATCTTGCCGGTGGCCACGGCGACGACTGCTCCTCCACCGCTCTGGCCTTCCACGTGGCGCCCGGCGAGATCGGCGCGGACCTCCTCCATGCGGGCCTTGAGCCGAGGAAGGTCCTTCATCACGCTGGCCAGCTTGGCCGCGTTCTTCATCTGTTCAAACATGGGAAATGCTCGCTCTCGCGCAGTGAGTGGAGTCCAGTGGGTGGGGTCCAGTGGGTGGGGTCCAGTGGGTGAAGTCCAGTGGGTGAAGTCAGGATGGCGGCTTTGAAATGTCGGCAATCGACGCGTCGAAGATCTCAATGGCCATCCGAACGAGCGGATGAGACCTCACCGATTCCGCCGCTGCGGCGGAGACCATCGGCGCCGGGGCGTCAACGACATCGAGCACCAGTTCGATTCTCCGTCCGAGCGCTCGCCGAATCAGTTCTTCAAGCTGGCCTTGGGCCCGGCGGATCATCTGGCCGCCGGAGTTTCGACTGGTGAGGCGAAGCGTCCGGCCGTCGAAGGAGACCGGTTCGAACCCCTCGACCAGCACTCGCTCGCTGCGCTGCGCGGCGGCGGCGGTGCAGATCTGCTCCCAGGCCTCGTCCATCGAGAGCCCTGTCGCCGCAACCGGTCCAGTCACCGTGGGCCCCGGAGTCGAGGTGATCGAGACCTCGGAGACGGGCTCCGAGCGTCGCGGCGGCGGAGACGTCGGTCGCGACTCGAGCGCGGCGGAAGTCGGCGGCGCCGGCATCACCGGACGAGGCGGACTGGACGAGGCCAGGCTGGACGAGGCCTGGCTGGACGAGGCCAGGCTGGGGGCCGCGGGACGACTGCTCAACTCGCCGGGGCCCGGGCTGGCTTCCTCGAGACGGCGCGGCGGCCGAGCCGCCACTACCGCGTGAGGGATGGCCCGTTCGAAACCGGGCTCAGGCTTTTTTTTTTCTGCGGCCGCACCGCCCCCGCTGGCCAGTGCCGCAATGAGCGCGGGAATCGAGGCGACCTGATCGGCGAGGGCCAGACGGACGATGGCGGCATCGAAGACCGCCCGTCCCGAGGCCGAGAAGCGGGCGGCGCGAGCCGCGGCGTCGAGCACCGCGATCATGTGCATGAGGCCCGCGGCATCGAAGTGCGAGGCCTGCGCAACCACGGCGCTTCGGGCCTCGCCGGAGCGCTCGATCAGTTCGCTCTCGCTGCCACAGACCGAGGCCAGAAGAAGCGCCCGGGCGTGGTCGATGAGCGCCTCCAGAGCTCGCTCCACGGTGTGCCCCCGCTCCAGCAGTTGATCGGCGGCCACGAGGGCGGCTCCCGGCGAACCCTCGGCCACGGCATCGACAATTGCAGTCAGAAGTGCCGTCTCGGGAAGGCCCAGGGTGCGCTCGAGAAGCGACCCGTCGATGCGACCATCAGCCGCGGAGAGCAGGCGATCAAGAAGGCTCAGGGCGTCGCGGACCGATCCGTTGGCCAGCCGGGCGATCTGCATGACCGCTTCGGCTTCGAAGGTCACGCTCTCGCCCACCAGCACGTTTCGGAGATGTTCGGCGATGCGCGGCGTGGGCAGACTGCGGAAGTCGAAGCGCTGGCAGCGGCTCTGGATCGTCGCGGGCACCCGCTCCGGCTCGGTGGTGCAGAGGATGAACTTCACGTGGCGCGGCGGTTCCTCCATGATCTTCAAGAGCGCGTTGAAGGCGCTCTTCGAGAGCATGTGCACCTCGTCGATGATGTAGATCTTGTACGGCGATCGTGCCGGCGAGATCCCGGCGCTGGCGATGAGGTCGCGGACGTTGTCGACGCCGGTGTTGCTGGCGGCGTCGATCTCGATCACGTCCATGTCGTCGCCGCGGAGGATCGCCGCTGCGACGGCATCGCGCTCGGTGAGTTCGTCGGTGGCGTTGAGCGCCTTGGCGAGAAGTCGCGCCGTCGAGGTCTTGCCGACCCCACGGGTGCCGGTGAAGAGATAGGCGTGGGCCACCCGATTCTGGGTGATCGCATTCTGAAGTGCGGTGATGACCACGTCCTGTCCGATCAACTCGTCGAACTCGCGCGAGCGGTAGCGTCGAGCGAGGACGGTGTATCCCTGGGCAGGCGCCCCGCCGGTTGCAGTCGCGGCAGGCGTGCGGTCGCCCGCGGGGAGGCCCGCGGGAGGTTCCCCGGACTGGGCCGATTCCTTCAACTTGGCTCGCGGCTGTTTGGCCATCGCAGAGAGAAGGAGATCGATTGCAGGAGGACGAAGGCTCAGACCAGTCGGGCACGCTTCGACGTCGGGGAGGACGGCCAGGCGACCGAACGCTCGGACCACGCCGCTTATGGCTGCTGCGGTCAAGCTCTGACCAGGTTCACGGGTCGCCCGTCATCCGGACCCGGCCGTCTTCCCACGACGTCGAAGGCCGAGATGGTAGCCGATGGGTCCCCCCTCGATCGCATTCGCGTGAACCTCGATCTGTACAATCGCTCCCCATGGACGAAGCGCAGAAGCCCGCGAACGAGAGCGCGTACCCGAGTTCCGGTGGCGCCGCCGCTGCCGGCGCGGATTCGCACGGACGACTTGACCTCCTGGCCGACCCCTCCGGCGACCCGTTGGGCGATCCGGCACGTCGCCAGCTTCGCTACGACCTGCCCTCGGTGCTGGCCGAGAAGGAACGGCAGAGCAGCCGCCTGCTCCTCCTGGTGGTGCGCTCGGTCTTCTTCGTGCTGCTGGTGACGGTGACCGTCCTCACGATCGCCAGCGAGCGCGACAGCGTGAGCGAGTTCGGCTTCTCGACCGTCTTCGGACTGATCGTCGCGGCCACCGCGGTGGGCGTGATCGTGCTGGTCATCGACGCGATGACGCCGAACAAGAGGCTCTCCACGGTCGTCGGCGTCTATATCGGAGTCTGCTTCGGCCTGATCGGGGCCGTGGCCATCGGGGCCCTGATCGACGTCATCGCCGACGCGTGGGAGGTCGACACCCGGCCCGTCGACGACCGCACCTCGCTGCGTTCCAGTGAGCTCCTGATTGCCATCTCGGCGATGCAGCGCGAGGCCCAGGCCCTGCGCCGGGCGGCAACCGCGGTCGATCGAGCGATCGAACCCCCCGCGAGCGATGCGACGCCGCCTTCCGAGGGCGCCGCCTCGGAGTCGAGCGGCGGCGCCGAGAGCACGCCTTTCGACCTTGCCGCCAGCCCTGCCGACTCGCTCCCGCTCCTGCCGATGACCATGCCCTCGCCATCACGAGCGGAACCCTCGAGAGCGGCGCTCTATCTCGGACTGACCAAGGTGCTGATCGGGATCATCCTCTGCTATCTCTCGGTCTCGGTGGTATTGACCACCAAGGACGATTTCCGGCTGGTCATTCCTTATGTGGAATTCGCCAAACAGGTCCGCGGGGTGCGGCCGCTGCTGGTGGACACCTCGGCCCTGATCGACGGGCGCATCAACGATCTCGGACAGACCGGCTTCTTCGACGCTCCCATCATCGTCCCCCGCTTCGTGATCGATGAACTTCAGACGCTGGCCGACAGCAGCGATCGCCTCAAGCGCTCTCGCGGTCGACGCGGCCTCGACATGGTCGCGAAGCTCCAGTCGAATCCGTACCTCGACGTCACCATCGACGATCCCATCGTCGAAGGCCTCTCTGTCGACAAGATGCTGATCGAACTCGCCCGCACTCAGAAGCTGCGGATCCTGACCACCGACTACAACCTGAAGAAGGTCGCCCACATCCACGGCGTCGCGGTGCTGAACGTCAACGATCTCGCCAACACTCTGAAGGCCGCCGTCGCTCCGGGCGAAGCGCTCGAGGTGCAGATCGTGAAGGTGGGCGAGAACCCCAGTCAGGGTGTCGGCTATCTCCCCGATGGAACCATGGTGGTCATCGAAGAGGGCGCCGAACGCATCGGCGAGACCGTCTCGGCCACCGTCACCAATTCGCTGCAGACCAGCGCGGGTCGCATGATCTTCGCCAAGACCGATCCGCCGGAACCCGGAAGCGTCGCCAGCATGGCGCGGGTGGCGACCGCCCAGCCCCGAGCCGTCGATCGGCCCGGCAGTCCGCGCCGCGATGGCCCCTCGCAGGGCCGCAATCCGCGGCGCTGATGGGGGTGAGCGGGCTGAACGGGCTGAGCGGGCCAAGTGCGCGAAGTGCGCTGAGCGGGCCAAGTGCGCGAAGTGCGCTGAGTGCGCTGAGTGTTCATCGGGCGTGACCGGGCTGAGTGGGCCAGGCGCAATTGGTTCCGCTACGGCTTCGGGGTGGTCTCGCGACGCACCACCGCAGTTGCGGTGAGAAGCTCGGGAAGTCCGCGTCGCGATGGATTCAACAGGTGGATCACGCCGAGCAGAGGCATCGTCAGGACTGCGAACTTGAGGATTCCTCGCAAGAGCGCCAGCGGCAGCGATGGCGTGCTGCCGTCCAATCGCACCACCCGCAGGCCGAGCAGTCGCTTGCCGAAACTGGCGCCGAAGAGACCTTCCGAGACCGCGGCGCAGAGCACCGAGATGAGAATCGCGGCAATCGGGGCAATGGCCCGCTCGAGCGGGGCGCTCCAGATCGGCAACAGGACGAGATCGAGCGGATCGCCTCGCATCACGATCCAGACCATCAGCGCCGCCGGGGCGTAGTCGATCATCGCGGCGACGGCTCGAGGACCAAGTTCCGCGTGGATCATCCCCGCTGGTGCCGCGACGGCTGCGGCAATTGCTTCCGAGCGGAAGAGCAGGAGTCCCAGGAGAGCCGCGCCGGCGAGCATCCCGAGGATCGGCAGGTGCATCCACCGGGCTCTCGAGTGTGCCAGCGCCCCGATCACGAGGTCCTCGTCGACGACACCGCGCTGCGGGTCGATTCGGCGGATCCGCGGGCCTCGCTCGGCGTCGAACTCGACCAGTCGCGGCCCGTCGCGGAGGCTCAGCACGGTCCAGGCAATCGACGCCGGCGCCTTCTCTGCGAGGTCGACGGGAGCGGGCGGGAAGGCGAACTCCGCAAGGGCGACACTCGAGCCCGGGCGGAGGTATTCGAGAAGCACCACCGAGTCATCGGCGAAGACCGCAAGCGGAAGATCGCCGTCACGCCCGAGCGAAAGAAGCTTCACCCCGGCGCGGGTCGGCACATGGTCGCTCTCGCGCCACGCCGCACCCGAACTGGCCGCGGGGTCGACGGTGCTGGCACCGGGTGGACGACGCCACGTGACCATGGAGTCGCCGGACTGGAGCGCGAAGAGAAGCGTTCGTCCGTCGGAGCCGGCGCCGATCAGGGCCGAGCCCTGCGATCCGGTTGTCGTCGAGTGATCGCGCAGCCCCGCCGGAAGCTCGGAGGCCTCGGTCCAGCCATCCGACGAGGGCCGCAGCAGACGCCGAACTCCCCCGCTGCGCAGCATGGCCAGCGGCCCGTCGGCGTTTGCGGCGAAGCCGTCGAGCGCGTCCCCGGGCGGCAGACTCGGCAAGAGCGACATTCGTCCCGCGGGCTCGGTGAAGTAGGTCTCGAGCGCCGCGTTGCGCACAGCGCGGACGCTCCAGACCTCGCGCCCTCCACGCGGCTCGATGGGCGGGAAGACGATCCAGAGTCGATCGTCCCACGCCGCCATGGCTTCGGGCCGGGTGTCGAGATCGTGCGAGACTCGGATGCCCGCCGGAAGCCCCGGATGGTGATGAAGCACACGCCACGTCGCCGGCGCTCCCGCGGGCGGTTCGATCGTCGGCGGAATGACAATCCAGAGGTGCTCGCCCGAGGACGCACCGGCCAGCGGCGTGCGGCGGATCAGCGCGGGAGATGGGGGTGGCGGTGTTGTCGATGCTGCCGCGGCTGGCGAGGCAATCGGTGCAGGCCCCGCCGTGGCTGCACTCGCTGCCGGCGAAACCAGCGCCGCCTCGGCCACCGGGAGCAGTGCGAAAATCGCACTCGCCGACCCCCCGAGCGCCATCATCCATGCACGGCACTTCGAGCGCATCACCGTTCCTCGATTCGCACGGGCTTGAAGGTCTCGATCAGGGCCTCGAGATCGAACAGGCGATCCCTGATCCGCTCCACGCCGTCCTTGGTTGGCCCGAGGAAGAGCCTGATCTCCTCCTTCGGGGCCGCCGGCTTCTGATCAGCTCCCGAGCGCTTCGACGCAGGGATCGGTTGGGGCTCGGTCGGGGAGTCGTCCGACTCGAATGCGGCCGTGGTGACCACCACGCGGCTGGGGAACTTCGGCAGGGCCCCCGGCGCCATCTCGTCGCGGTCGACCGACTCGTACTCCGAGAAGACGCTGGTGAGGAGCAGCCCGCCTTGGGCATCGAGCTGTTCGATGCGTGTTGGCAGCAGCGATGGGACATCGATGGTGACGCGAATCGGCCCGCCGACTCCGGCGAACTCGACGCGAAGGGTGCGGGCATCGCCCTCGAGCACCGCGTCGAGATCCTCGGCCGGCGGAAAGGGCATCAGCCCCAGCAGGTCGAAGATCGACGCCTGCTGGGCAACCAGAGGGGCGGAGTCTCTCGAGTCTGGTGAGTCTCCTGAGTCTGGGGTACGGGCGGGCCGACGCGGGCGCGACTCGAGGCCACCGACGAGCCACAGCACCGGCGCCTTGGTGCGAAGGTCAAAGAGGAATCGGCGGTTGCCGCTCTCGCCAAGCCAGAGGAAGCGCTCGCCCACCTTGGTGAGGCTCAGCGCCGCATCGGAGGGGGCGCGTACGAAGACCTCGCCGCGGCAATACTCGAAGTGGGCGCCGTCGCGATCGGTCCAACGCAGTTCGATCTGCCCTGCCGCATGAAACGGCAGCAACGCGTCCAGTCGTCGCTCCTGGGCGGCGCGGACCTCGACCCATGTGGGCGCGAAGGAAGGGGCGGGCTCGAGTGCTCGACCGGCGTCACCGGACTTTCCCGGCGTCTGGCATGCCGCAACCACGCCGAGAAGGGCGGCCGCGAGAAGCAGTCGAAGGGTCGTCATTGCCCCAGAACCTTGGCCAGAACCTTGGCCAGGACTGCGGCCAGAACAGCGGCCAGAACAGCGGCCAGAACAGCGGCCAGAACAGCGGCCAGAGTCCGGCCACCGCGTGGGCCACCCGTTCACGACCCATCGCCTCGGACGACTTCGCCGAGCTGCTCGGCGATGGTCCCGAGATCAGCCTCGCTCAGGTTGGGATCGGTCACGCGAATCGGTGGCGCCCCCTCGACGGCTCCTCGCGGCTGAAGCAACCAGACGTCGCACTCCCCATCGCGATGGATGTCGCGACCGCGCCCAACCGAGCGGAGCATGCGGCGGCGGAGCAGGATCAGGGCCAGCACGAAGCGGAACTCGCGCCTGCCGTCGCGGTCGTCGCCATCGAGACGCAGAAAGATGTCGAGCAGGGTCTGGTCGTCGACCAGGAGTTTCCGAGGGGCGTCGGGGTGGGGAACGACCGACCGCCAGTAGCTGAAGAGGCTCTCCGGTCGATGACCGGCGTCCCACGCGGCAATCGAATAGTCCCGCCGGACGAAGCCCACGGGCTTCGCCGAGCCGCCCGCGGTGGCGTTGTCAGCGGCAGAGCCTGCTGTCTTCTCCGCGGGCCGCGCCTCCGAGTCGCTCGGCTCGCTGAGCGTGGCGATGCAGGGCGTGTCGGGGAGCAGCGCGACTCCGGTCGCGGCACAGGTCCCGGTGAATCGTCCGACGTCATATCCAATCGAAAGTCGTGACATGGCACTGCGTGGGAGTCGGCCAGAGCGGACGCGGGAAGAACGAGAGAGCGACGCTCAGCGTAGACGACTGCGCCCGAGCCTGCATCGGGCTCACAGGAAGCGGCGGAAGAGCAAAAGGAGGCCAGGAGGCCACCGGTATACTCCGACACTCCGGTCCTTTCATCCCACGACGCTGCCTGCCGAATGCCCCCCACGCTGGTCCAGTTTCTCCGCGCGTACGAGCCCATCGAGGTGGCGGTCGAGCTGGCGATCATCTGGGGTCTCGTCTATCTGGTGATGCGCTTCCTCGAGGGCACTCGCGGCACCGGCGTCCTCCGAGGGTTCGCGGTGCTGGCAATCGTCGTCGCCGTCGGCGTGCGGGTCGGTACCGAAGCGGTCGGCGGGGTCTTCGAGCGGGTCCGCTTCATCTTCGAGCAGCTCTTCGGACTGCTCGCGATCGTGCTGATCGTCGTCTTTCAGCCGGAGCTGCGTCAGGGCATGGTTCGCCTCAGCGAGATCTTCTCGCGGTCGAAGCGGCGGACCTCGGCCCTGGTCGACGAGATCGACGCGGCGGTGCAGTTCCTCAGCAAGAACCAGTTCGGTGCCCTCCTCGTCTTCGAGCGCGACATCGCCCTCACCACCTTCACCGAGGGTGGTGTCCATATCGATGCGGTCATCTCGGCGCGACTGATCGAATCGATCTTCTATCCCAACAGCCCGCTCCACGATCTTGCGGTGGTGATCCGCGGCGATCGCGTGGTCGCGGCCAACGTGCAGTTGCCGCTGGCCGACGTTGGCGTCGTCTCCGCCGAGCTCGGCTCGCGGCATCGCGCCGCAGTCGGCGTTTCGGTCGAGACCGACTGCATCGTCGTCGTCGTCAGCGAGGAGCGCGGAACGATTCGTCTCGCCCAGCGCGGCACGCTCACCCCGCCGATTCCCCGCGACCAGTTCCCGGCTCGCCTGGCCGCCGCCCTCGATCCGGCCGCACCGACGGAAGCCCCCGCTGGCCTGGTGGCGCCGACGACCGCCAGCGGACCGGCCCCCGCAACTGGCGTTCGAGACGCACCGAGCAAGGCCCGTCCTCTCTCCTGAGTCCACTTCCTCTCGCCGCTTCCGCACCACGCCCCATGTTCTCCCGAGACCGCATCGCCCGTTGGCTCCTCGTCACTCTGGTGACGGTTGTGGTGTGGACCTGGGCCGCGAGCAGCACGACCGACAGCGAGCGGGTCAGCGCCTCGATTCGCGTCTCGCTCCCCGATTCGCTCCGCGACCAGCGCGAGCTGCTCTCGCCGGCCGATCCCTTCGCCACCAAAGTGACCATCCGCGGTTCGGAGGGCGAACGACGCGATGCCAAGGACCTGCTCGCCCAGGTGCGACTCACGACCGGTCAAGGCGGCGTGCCCGACGGACTCTCCGACAACGCCCCGTTCGATCTCCAGGATGTGCTTCAGGATTACCTTCGAAGCGCCGGTGCAATCGTTCAGATCACCGAGATCGAGTCGGGCTCGGTGCCGCTGATCCGCGCCGAGGAGCTGGTCGCGACGACGGTGCAGATCGTCCCCGTCCTGCCCGGCGTGAGAATCGACGGCGAGCCGGTGGTCTCACCCAACGAAGCCACCGTCCGACTCTCGAAGCGTCTCCTGGAGCGCGCCGGCAGGCTGCGCGTCGAAGCCACGCTCGACAGCGAACTGCTCGCGGGTCGGGAGACGGGGCGTCGCTACACCGAGAAGACTTCGCTGCGAGTCGCCCCGGAGAACCCGGTCGACCTGGGTACGCGAGCTCGCATCGATCCGCAGACGGCCGACATCACCTTCACCCTCGCCGCCCGCACGACCATCTACGTCGCCGCGCCGGTGACCAGCACTGCGCCAGGCATTCCAGTCCAGATAGCGCTGCCGCCGAAGGACCTCGATCGCTGGAGCGTCGCAATCGACGATCGCGATGCCTTCGTTCGCAGCGTGACCCTGAGCGGACCGACCGAGGCCATCGAGCAGATCCGCGACGGGCGCTTCAAGGTGCGGGCCTTCGTGCAGCTCACCAGCGACGATCTCGACCGGGCCGCGCTCGACAAGGGGATGATCGAGAAGCCGATCTCGCTGTGGCAGTTGCCGCCCGAGGTCCGGGTCGTGGATCCGGGCAAGACCGACTACCAGTTCGAACAGGAGCGCGATTCATCCCTGCCGCGCCGCGTCGGCGTGCTGGTCAGAGTGAAGGCCAGAGCGTCGGGATCAGGATGACGAAGACGGATTTCCCTCCCGCGTGGCGGGAAACTGGTGGGAAACTGGTGGGAAACTGGCGGGCCGCTGGTGGGCCGCACTCACAGGTCGTCGGTTGCGAACGTATCGCCCTGGGCCATGTCGCCGCTCTCGAAGCCCTTCTTGAACCAACGGAGCCGCTGCGCCGACGAGCCGTGGGTGAAGGAATCGGGCACGACGAAACCGCGGGTCCTGCGCTGAAGGGTGTCATCACCGATTGCCGAGGCGGCACGAAGCGCTTCTTCGAGATCGCCGGGCTCGAGGATGTTCTTCGTCCGCTGGGCGTGGTGGGCCCAGACGCCCGCAAAGAAGTCGGCCTGGAGCTCGAGTCTGACCGAGAGGTCGTTGTACTCCTTCTCGCTCACCCGCCTCCGCATCTCGTGCACACGGTCGCTCACGCCCAGCAGATTCTGCACGTGATGCCCGACCTCGTGGGCGATGACGTAGGCCTGGGCAAAGTCACCCGCGGCCCCGAAGCGCCGATCGAGCTCGTCGAAGAAGGAGAGATCGAGATACGCCTTGCCGTCGGCCGGGCAGTAAAAGGGTCCCACCGCGGAATCCGCCGTGCCGCAGGCCGACTGCACGCCATCGCGGAAGAGGACCAGGGGCACCTCGCGATAGGTCCGCCCCATCGTGGCGAAGAGCTGCGTCCAGACATCCTCGGTGTCGGCAAGAACCACGGCGACGAAATCGCGCAGCTCCTGTTCTTCCGGCGACGGAGGTGCACCGTCGTCGACCTGCACCATCGCACCACCGCCGCCACCACCCTCCAGTTCGCTGAGAAGCGACAGGGGGTTCACCCCCATGATCATGGCCAGCACCAGCACGATCAGAGTCGCGCCGCCGCCAAGCGCAAGGCCGGGGCCGCCTCGCACTCCACGCATGCCGCGTCGATCTTCGATGTTGCCGCTCTGTCGTCTTCCTTGCCAACGCATGGCGATTCTCCCAATTCAATCCAGTTCACAACAGTTCAAGCCAGTTCAAGCCAGTTCAAGCCAGTTCAAGCCAGTTCAAGACTCCCAAATTGACCGCGGCGATCGAGACGCCGCCGCCGCTCACTCCCAGATCGTCGCGTGCCACAGCTTCTTGCCTCGCTTGAGGAGGACCATACGACCGTGGATCAGGTCGCGCGAAGTCAGGCGATGGCCCTGATCCACCTTGATGCCATTGACCGAGACGGCGCCACTGGTGAGGAAATCGCGAGCCTCCCGCTTCGACGTGCACAGCGTCGTCTGCGGGAGCAGGTCGAGAAGTGGAACGCCCTCTTCGACGTCGAGAGCGCTCCGAGCATGCGTTGAATGGGGCACCTCGCTGAAGACTTCGCGGAGCGTGACGTCGTCGAGCCCGCGCACGTCGCCGGAGAAGAGCGCTGTCGAAGCCGCTTCGGCGCGAGTGCGCTCGCCGACGCCATGGAACATGTCGGTCATGTGGCCCGCGAGGGCTCGCTGGGCACCCCGCTCCTGCGGCGCGGCGGCGTGGGCCGCCTCGAGCCCGAGGATCGTCTCCTGATCGAGGAACGTGAACCAGCGCAGGTAACGCCCGACTTCATCGTCGGCCACGTTCAGCCAGAACTGATGGAAGGCGTACGGAGAAGTCTTGCGGGCATCGAGAAAGACCGCGCCCTTCTCGCTCTTTCCGATCTTGCTGCCGTCGCGATTGAGGAGCAGCGGCGCGGTGGCACCGAAGGACTCCTGGCCCTCGGCGCGGCGGATCAGATCCATGCCCGAGACGATGTTGCCGTACTGATCGCTGCCACCCATCTGCACCGTGCAGCCCTGGCTGCGGAAGAGATGCAGGAAGTCGAAGGCCTGCAGCAGCACGTAGCTGAACTCGGTGTAGCTGATCCCCTGCTCGCGGCTGTTGAGCCGCGCCGCCACCGAGTCGCGCTGGATCATCTGATTCACCGAGAAGTGCTTGCCGACGTCGCGGAGCATCTCGATGTAGCCGATTCCGGAGAGCCACTCCAGGTTGTTGGTGAGGATGGCGCGGTTCGAGAGCGAGTTCGAGAAGTCGAGCACCCGCTCGAAGGTCGGCATCTGGGCGGCGACGTTGGCCTCGACCTGGGCGCGGGTCTGCAACTGCCGCTCGGCGCTCTTGCCCGAGGGATCGCCGATCAATCCCGTGCCGCCACCCATCACGACGATCGGCGTGTGTCCAGCCCGCTGCCAGTGCGCCAGCAGCTTGATCGGCAAGCAGTTGCCAATCGTCAGGGCGTCATTGGTGGGATCGAAGCCGACGTACCCGCGGCGCGGGGTCGCGACGTGAGTTTCGATTGCCTCTCCGGCGGTCTGATGGAGAAGCCCGCGCCACGCAAGTTCGGCAAGGAAGGACGTCATGGAGCAGGGAATCTACTCTGATTGGGCGGGGTGAGCGGAAGTGATTGGAGTCGGGAGCGGGTCGGCGTGCGGGTCGGGTGGTCGGGCCGCGGTCGAGCGCCCTCGCGGGAGGCCGCACAGGATCCACCAGAGCAGCACCGCGCCTGCTCCGTGCAGCACGATTGAATCGACGTACACACATGCCGAGACACTTTCGCGCTGGCTGTTGAACCACGGTCGCAGCGGTAGCGCCCACGGAACTCCGGGCCGAAACCAGGATTCGCCTGGGAAGTACTGGGTTTGATCGGAGACCGGCCCGTAGCCGTCGCAGGTGCGATCCTCGGGGGCGTCGAGAGGATTCGAGACCGACCACTGAACCATCGGGGTCGGCCAGCCGACCTGCCCCAATCCGGACCATTCCCGCGAGATCTCGAAGGGCCTCAGGCTGGCTATGTCCTCACGACTGGGTGGGTCGAATGGCCACCCGAGAGTCCAGAGCCCCAACAGCACTGAAGTGGTCAGCACGAGTGCCGCAGCGGCTCCGAGCAGTGCGAGTCGAAGCGGCGGCCTCGGACGATCGGGACTCGCCGCCGCGCCGCACTCCGTGCAGGGCGCCGAGCTCGTGATCCCCTGTCGCGAATGCCCGCACGCCGCGCAGCAGCCGGCGGCGCGGCGCCTGCGCTCGCGGGTCACGACCGCGCGATCGAGTCCGTAGACAACCGACATGCACAGCAGCAGTACGACCATCGCCTGACGCCAGAACATCCCCGGCATCGGATGAGCCACGGTCATCGAGGCTCGTCCTTTGGTTGCGAAGGCGGCGTCGGGGATGAGGACGCCATAGCGCCACTGCCCCGGGACCCAGTGATAGTGCCAATCGAGAAGCGGCACTCGAGAGTGAAGCAACCGGGCTCGGGCGACCTCTACGGCGCCATCGGCCCTCGCCGCAGTTGCGGGCTGGTCGATGAAGAAGACGTCGTAGTCGAGCAGCGCAACGAGCGGAATCGGCGAACCGATCACCTGCTGACTCGTTGGGATCCACGCCCGCGGGCGTGGCGTCGATGGATCGACAATCGCATCGATCCATCCCGGGGACTCGTCGCTGCGACCGTGCGTCAGAGTCTCCCGGGCCACTTCACCAGGACGCGTCGTCATCCCGATCCGCTGCGACACCGCACTGGAGTACGTGACGTAGCCAGCGCAGAGCAGCACGAACAGCAACAGTCCGGTCGCCCTCCAGTGGTCGATGAACCAGCGGAGGCGAGTGGAGTTCGGACGGGGCATGGCAGGGAGCAGGGGGCAGAGAAGATTGCAATGGGTTGCACGCTTGAGTGCGTGCGCGGAGTGCCGAAGTCCTACGGCCGTCATTCGTAGGCCACCTCACCTCAGGGGCCCCCGAAGGGCGTCAAAGGCAGCGCACGCATCGAATCGTGCATCCCACTGCCATTCGCCCTGCTCCCTGCTCTCGCTCCCTGCTCCCGCTCCCTGCTCCCGCTCCCCGCCCTCTGGGCCGAACCGATCGCTCACATCGGAAACACTCGATCGAGATCAACCTCCGGCGACATCTGGGCAAGGAGCGGCCGAAGCACGGCACGGTAGTCCGTGGTCACCGGCACGTCGCCGGGGCCGATGAGGCTCTCGTCGCTCAACGAGCGCCATCCGGAGTGGATGCCGCCAGGAACGATCGGCCCGCTCCGCGGAAGGTTCTCGCCGAGCACCATCATCACTCCGCCGAGCCCGTGGTCGGTGCCGAGGCTGGTGTTCTCGCGCACTCGGCGACCGAATTCGGTCATGACCACCACCGTGGTGTGGGCGCGATGGCTGCCGAGATCACGCCAGAATGCGTCGACTCCCTCGGCGAGCTCGCGTGCGAGCGCCGGGAATGCCTGGCCTTGCACAAAGTGGGTGTCCCAGCCGAGTCCACCCCCCACCATGTCGACCGTGGCGACATTCATTCCGAGATCGGCCTTCACCAGCTTGGCGATCTCGCGCAGCCCGCGACCGAACGACGTCGCGGGATAGTTCGCGCCACCTTCCGCGCGAAGATCGTGTTCCCGCATGGCCCGGAGCCGCTCGATGGCCTCGAGTGTCGAGCGCCCGGCGAGGCCCAGCGCCCCGGGCAGGTCGGAGTAGAGCCGCTCGAGCTGCGCCAACAGGACCGGATTGTCGGCCCCCACCGCAAAGTCGCGGATCGTCTGCATGACGGCACCAACCGGCGAGCCGCGGAGCGATTCCGGCTGCGTGGCCCCGACGGCGACTGCGGCGAGGGCACTTGCCGAGGGTCGACTCGCCCGCAGATATCGCGCCAGCCAGCCGCCACCGAGCTGTCCGCCGTGCTCCATGTAGTCCTGAGCTTCGAAGTGCGAGCGGGTGGTGTCCTGCGAGCCGGCGCCGTGCACGATTGCCAGACGGCCTTCGGCGAGATGCGGTCGAAGCAGCGCAAGCTCGCCATTGAGTGCGAAGTAGCCATCGCCATCACCTGGAATCGTCAGCGTCTCCTCGGGACGGACGCGCAGCGTCGGGCGGGCCCGGTGATACGCGTCGTCGCCGATTGGCGGGACGAGCGAGAGTCCGTCTGCGGCGCCGCGGAGGAAGATGACGACGAGGGTGGAGGACGGAGTGGGCATGGGAGCCGAGCGGGACAGGGGGAGGGAAGGGCGATCAGGGAGCAGGGATCAGGGAGCAGGGAGCAGCAGTGGGTTGCACGACTGGATGCGTGCGCGGGGTTCGGTACGGAGCGGAGTCAGCGCGGTTCTGGCGAAAGCGAGCGTGCGGCCGAATGCCCAACGGAGCGCTCCAACCAACTGGGCCATTGTCCGCGACCGAGCGCAACTTCCAAAGCGCCCGCGTCGATCAGCCCGCCGGGCTCCGCCCGGCGCGGCGTACGAAAGCGAGTGTCGGCCCGGAGGGCCCAACGGAGCGCTCAAGAAGCCGGGCTCCGCCCGGCGCGGCGTACTGGGGTCTGCTCGACCCGGAGGGCCTCACCGAGCGCATTCACCGAAGCGCATGCCCCGCCGCAAAGCCCACGCGTGGCTCAGCCCGCCGGGCTCTGCCCGGCGCGGCGTACGAAAGCGAGTGTCGGCCCGGAGGGCCGAACCGAGCGCTCAAGAAGCCGGGCTCCGCCCGGCGCGGCGTACGAAAGCGAGTGTCGGCCCGGAGGGCCCAACGGAGCGCTCCAACCAACTGGGCCGTTGGCCGCGACCGAGCGCAACTTCCAAAG